>Ga0157362_1000208_pt1 | contig 18476 bp, 20 predicted proteins | sample AttlaeALBM3_FD_111480 | JGI IMG/M metagenome (GOLD analysis project Ga0157362, IMG submission 111480) | Fungus gardens microbial communities from leaf cutter ant in Ribeirão Preto, State of São Paulo, Brazil - Atta laevigata ALBM3 | ecosystem: Host-associated > Fungi > Mycelium > Unclassified ... | reverse complement strand
TGCACGCACAGCCGACGCGACCCCTGCTGCGCGCGCCGTGGCCGCCCGGTCGCGGCGGCGCTGGCCGCGAGCTTCCCCGACCGGACCTGGGAGACCACCCACCTCGGCGGTCACCGCTTCGCGGCCAACCTCGCCTGTTTGCCGCACGGCCTCCTGTTCGGACGGGTGACGCCGGCGGATGCGGCCGGGATCGCCGCCTCGTACCGGGACGGGGAGATCGAGCTGGCCTCCTACCGCGGGCGGGCCTGCTGGCCGGGCCCGGTCCAGGCCGCCGAGGCATGGGTCCGCGACCGGGATGGGCTGCGCATGCTGGACGCCGTCACCGTGCTCGACCACCACGAGAACAGTGCCGGGGTGCACGTCGAGGTCCTGGTGCACGCGGGCCGGTACCGCGGGCGGCAGCACCTGCGGGTCCAGGTCGGCAGCCAGACTCCCGCCCGGCCACTGAGTTGCGGGGATGCCGAGGTCAACCCGCCCAGTTACCGGGTCGTGCCGGTCGACCAGCCGGACGCGCCCCGGGCGCCCTAGGAGGCCAGGTAGCCGAGCAGATCCTGGCGGGTGATGACCCCGACCGGTCGGCCGTCGTCGAGCACCACCAGCGCGTCGGCGTGCCCCAGCTCCCCGAGCGCGACCGAGACCGCCTCCCCGGCCCCGACGATCGGCAGCGGTGCGGACATGTGCTGCTCGACGCGATCGGCCAGGGAGGCCGCGCCCGCGAACAACTTGTCCAGCAGCACGCGCTCGGAGACCGAGCCGACGATCTCGGCGGCCATCACCGGGGGCTCGGCGCGCACGACCGGCATCTGCGAGACGCCGTACTCGCGCAGCACGTCGATGACCTCCCGCACGGTCTCGTTCGGATGCATGTGCACCAACTCGGGGGTCGGGCCGGACTTGACGGCCAACACCTCGCCGACCGTGACCGCCCCGGAGGCGGAGATGAAGCCGTAATCGGCCATCCAGTCGTCGTTGAATATCTTCGACAGGTAGCCCCGGCCGGAGTCCGGCAGCAGCACCACGATCACGTCGGAGCCATGCCCGCGCTCGGCCGCCCGCAGCGCCGCCACGACCGCCATGCCGCAGGACCCGCCCACCAACAGACCCTCCTCGCGGGCCAGCCGCCGGGTCATCGCGAACGACTCCGCGTCGCTGATCGCCAGCACCTCGTCGGGAACGGACCGGTCGTAGGTGGTCGGCCAGAAGTCCTCCCCGACGCCCTCAACCAGGTATGGCCGGCCCGTGCCGCCGGAATACACCGAGCCCTCGGGATCCGCGCCCACGATCCGCACCGCGCCGCCGGAGACCTCCTTGAGGTAACGGCCGACCCCGGTGATCGTCCCGCCGGTGCCCATGCCCGCGATGAAATGGGTGACCCGCCCGTCGGTCTGCCGCCAGATCTCCGGACCGGTCGTCTCGTAGTGCGACCGCGGGTTGTCCGGGTTTGAGTACTGGTCGGGCTTCCAGGCGCCGGGCCGTTCGCGGACCAGCCGGTCGGACACCTGGTAGTACGAGCGCGGATCCTCCGGCGCCACGGCCGTCGGACAGACCACGACCTCCGCACCGTAGGCACGCAACGTGTTGATCTTGTCCACGGAAACCTTGTCCGGCACCACGAAGACGCATGCATACCCGCGCTGCTGGGCCACCAGCGCCAGACCCACCCCGGTGTTGCCCGAGGTCGGCTCGACGATCGTCCCGCCGGGACGCAGCAACCCGGTGCGCTCGGCGGTGTCGACCATGCGGGTGGCGATGCGGTCCTTCACCGACCCACCCGGGTTGAGGTACTCCACCTTGGCCAGCACTGTCGGCGAAAGGCCCGCCGTGACCGACCGCAGCCGCACCAGTGGCGTGTTGCCGACCAGGTCCAAGAGCGAGTCGACGTATTCCACGCAGTTCATCCAAGAGCATCCGACCGGCCGCCCGCCGGCGGCACCCCGGCCGCCCGTCAGGATTGCGGCAAGGGCAGGTGAATCCGACCGCGTCGGCGGGCCGGCCCGGCTACATTCCACGGTGGGGCAGCCGGCAATGCTGCCGGCCGAGGAACGTTGGCGACGCCCTGGAGGTTGCGTCATGGTCAACGACGCCGGTCGGCGCGGGGCGGCAATGGTCGCCCGGTTGGCCCGCTCCTCGGTCGCCCGCCGCTCGCTCGTCGCCGCGGCCGTCGGCAGCACCGGGGCCGCCCTTGCGGGCGGGGCACTGGCCGGCGTGCTGCTCACGGAGGCCAAGCTGGCCCGCCGTTGGGTGGGGGCGTCCGACGAGGTGCCTCCCGCCGACTCGGGCAGCTACGGCTTCTGCCCCGGAGAGTCGATCTCGTTTGCGGTGCTCGGGGACTCCTCCGCGGCCGGGTTCGGCGTGGAACGCGCCGACCAAACGCCGGGGGCCCGCATCGCCTCCGGGCTGGCGGCGGTGGCCGAATGCCCGGTCCGGCTGACCAACGTCGCGATCGTCGGCGCGCGCAGTTCGGACCTCGACCGCCAGGTCACGCTGGCGCTCGAGGCCCGGCCGGCCGTGGCGTTGATCATGATCGGGGCGAACGACGTGACGCACCGGGTCGCGGTGACCGCCGCCGTGGCGGCTCTGGACGCGGCCGTCCAACGCCTGCGGGAGGCCAGCTGCGAGGTTGTGGTGGCCACCTGCCCGGACCTGGGCACGATTGAACCGATCCCCCGGCCGCTGCGTTACTTGGTCCGCCGGTGGAGTCGACAGCTGGCGGCCGCCCAGACGATCGTCGTGGTTCAGAACGGCGGTCGCACGGTGTCACTCGGCGACCTGATCGGGCCGGAGTTCGTAGCCGCCCGCAACGTGATGTTCTCCCCGGACCGGTTCCACCCCTCGGCGGCCGGTTACGCAAGTGCCGCAATGGCCGTGCTCCCGTCGGTGTGCGCCGCGCTGGGCTATTGGCCCGAGGCCGAGGCAGCCCCCGACCCCGCCCGGGACGAGGCTGTGCTGCCGGTCGCGATCGCCGCGGCGACCGCGGCGGAACAGCCGGGCACCGAGGTCGCGCCCGCCGAGGCCGTGCCCGCCGCCCGCCATGGCGGCCTGTGGGGTGCGCGGGCGCTGTTGATGCACCGACGCCGCTCCGATCTGCCCGAGCCCACCCCCGCGCGCGCACCGGCCGCCTGACCCGGCGTCACAGACGCCGGCGCAGTTCCTCGAGCGCCTGCCGGCCCGCGGCCAGGACGGCCGCGAGTGGCCCGCGCCGACCATCCGGCGCCCAGACCACCGCCGCCGGGTCCAGCCCCGCCGCGCCGGCCAGGAGGTCGGTCCCGGTAACCGCGAGCTGATCGGATACCACAAACGGCCCTAGATCCGGCAGCACCCGCGAGACCGGTGGCTGCGGACTATCCCGGCGCTCCACACCGGCGGCAAGATCGGCCAGCTGCTGAGCGGTCGAGTGGGCGATCGCCGCGACTGTCAACCCGTCAACCGCATCGCGACCCCCGACGAGCCGACTCTCGGGCAGCCGACCCAGCCGATTCACCACGTCGTCGAGGACGAACCGCAGCGCCTCGACCGGGTCCACGGGCAGCGCCGGTGCGCCCTCGGTCACGGATCGGCAGCGTACGCATCGCGGCTGGGTGGGCGGGGTCCGACCTTCGCGATCACCCCTGAAATGGCTCTAAATACCAGGCCCGGATTGCGTTTCGGGCCTTGTTTCGCCCCCGGTGATCGGGCACCCTCGAAACACTCATCGACCCGACCGGGAAGGGCGGCCTCATGTCCCTACACCACTCCGAGGAGACACATCAGAACCTAGTTGCACGAGTCCCCGGTGTGACTGGTCGAGAACTCCCGGAGTGGTTCCGCGAACTCGACGATGGGCCCGCATTCCTCCGATTCGACGAAAGGGTGAATTGGCTGCGCGACGAGCACGGCCTCGCGCACGGCCACGCCACCGCGATAGTCCACGAGCACGATCTGAAGCGCGCGCACCGCAGCTTCCTCTAAGCGAGCGAAGGCCCCCGCCGACGGCGGGGGCCTCGGTGTTTGTGGCTCAGTCGCGCAGGATCGAGATCAGGCGCAACATCTCGATATACAGCCAAATCAGCGTGACAGTCAGTCCGAATGCCGCCCGCCACGACTCCACCTCCGGCGCCCCGTAACGGATGCCTCGCTCGACCATGTCGAAGTCCAGCGTCAGATACAGGCTCGCCATCACGGCGCCGGCGGCCGCGGTGAGCAGCCCGAGACCGCTACCCCACGGGTCGAACCCGCGGTGGAATCCCATCAGCAGCAGGTTGCCGAGCATGAGGATCAGGTAGCCGAGCGAGGCCCCGATCAGCACCTTGGTGAATCGCGGCGACAGCCGGACCCAACCGCTGCGATACAGCGCGAGCATCACTGCGAACGTGACCCCGGTTGCGCAGACGGCCTGCACGACAACGCCCGGGTAGCGCACCTCCAGGATCCTGGAGATCGCGCCGAGGAACACGCCCTCGACGGCGGCGTACGTGAGGATCAACGCGGGCTTGGGCACCCGGCTGAATGAGTTGGCTACGGCCAGCCCAAGCCCGACCAGGGCAGCGGTGATCGCCAGGCCGGGGCCGACATCGGCCATCCACGACAGGGCACCGGTCACGGTGGCGACCAGCAGCAGCGCGGCCGTGCGCTCGACGACGCCCTCCAGCGTCATCCGGCCGGTGCCGGGCTCGGCTCCGCGGACGTACGGGTATTCGATCCCGACCGGGGCGGTGGCCCGCGCGGCGTAGCCGCTTCGGCTGAACACGTCGGGGCGGGAAAGTACCGGGTTGGTACTGCGCATAGTTCGAGGACACCTCCGTGGCCCGCCGGTGCGGGCGCCCTTCCAGCGTATGCGCCCGGCGGGGCATCCGTGCGGCCCGGGGCGGTTACTAAACGGGTGCGAACCGATCGGCGGCGGCCACCAGCATCGCGGCCAGGCGACGCGCCTCGTTGGGCAGCAGGTATGAGGAAAGGTCGAGGAAGCGTCCGTCCTCGTCGGTGTCGGCCTGGTCGGTGAGGCTGAGCACGATGTATTTCGTTTCCTCGGCGGTGCCGGGGTCCATCAGATGCCCACCAACGGTCAGGTAGGTCATGTGGTCGTCGCGCGGCACCAGCGCCTCGAGATAATCCGTGGGGCTGATGATCTCGCTCATGGCGTACCACCCATCCGGCTGACGGCATCCGATGCGACGCAGCGCGCCCGTTTCGGTGGACCAATCCTAATTGCCGCTCACGTTCCGTCGTGTAGCACACGCCGGGTGTCACGACGCGGGCGAAAAATCACCCCAAACCGGACGGCGCAACTCAACCGTCGCCGGGCGGCGGCAACTCGCCGGTCGCCCGCAGACAAGCGAGGTACCAACGCGCCCAGGCGGCGTCCAGATCGGTGCTCAGCAGGTCGATCGCGGCCAGCTGGGAGGCGACGCAGATGCCCAGCTCGATCATGCGGGCCGCGTGGGTAATGGCCGCCAGCACATCGACGACCTCCGCGTGGGCGCGGCACAGCGCGTTCATGTCGAATGGCTCGGGAGTCGCCGCCGGATCGTCCCCGGCGGCCTGTTCCGCCGCCCGGGCGAGGCCCACGAGGCGGGCCAGCAGGGAGTCGGGTTCCAGGCAGGTGTCCGGCTCGGGGGGGCCCGCGGGGGCGGCCTGAGTTTGCTGGGCGGGGATGGCTCCCGCCTTCAGCGCCCGGTTCGTCCACATCCGGGTGGCATTTCTGGAGATCACGCCCGGTTCCTCCTGTCACCGACACGACGGGCCGGGGCGCCGGGGCGCCCCGGCTGCGCCGGGTGGTCGCGCCGACCGGGGCATCTGCGGTGCCCCGACCCCTCCTCGCGCGACAGCGGCAGGTCCCCACGATGCCGCTGGGCCCGACGATCGTCGGTGCACCGGCGATACGCAATCGAGATCATCCGAACGGGTGCAGCACAGCCCGCGTAGCCGTCGGCATTCCGGGCGATACCTCTCCGGAGGGAGTCGCCTTGCCGTCCACTTAGCGGAACGGGGTTAACGTCCCGCTGTGACGATGCCGCGTCGTCGGGTCTTGCAGGCGGCAGCCCTGGCCGCGCTGCTGGGTGCGTGCGGCGATGAATCCCAGCCCTCGGCCACGCGGCAGGCCGGCGGTCGCGAAGTCGCGCCGACCGATCAGCCCACCGCCGCCCGTCCCCGTGGCACACCGAACCCCGTCCATCCCCCGGACGTCCCGGCGATCGAGGTCGTCCACGGCCCGCGCAACAGCCGGCAGGTTGCGTTGACGTTCCAGGGCGCCGGGGAACCCAGGCTGGCACGGGCGCTGCTCGCCGAGGCCGAACGGGCCAAGGTCCGAGTCACCGTGTTCGCGGTCGGCAGCTGGCTCGAGGCCCATCCGTTCATGGCGCACCGGATCCTGCACGGTGGGCACGAGCTGGGCAACCATACATACTCCCGTCCCGACCTGCTGCGGATGAGTCGGGACGCCGTCTACGAGGAGATCGCCCGCTGCGCCGCAGTGCTGCGCAAGCTGACCGGCTCCCCCGGGGTTTGGTTCCGGCCGACGGGAACCGCCCACGCCACGAACTCGATCCTCGCCGCCGCCGGGCGGGCCGGATATGCCCGCTCACTCTCCTACGACGTCGACGCACTCGATTGGATCGACCCCGGAGTCAGCCGGGTCATCGCGAACGTCGAGCCCGCCCGGGGCGGCTCGGTCGTCCGCTTGCATTTCGGCCACCAGGGGACGGTCAGCGCCCTGCCGGGGATCTTCGATCGGTTGAGGGAGAAGGGCCTGACGCCGGTGACGGCCTCCGAGCTGCTCGGTCCGGCCTGATCGACGCCGTCCCCGACCCGGTGTCGGCAGATCCCAACGCAGTCTTGGCCGTTTGCCGGTGCAGATCTGAATCTCGGCGGGAAACCCTGCCCTTGTCGCAAACCCGACCCGCCCTCACAATTCTCGGCGCGGCATCCTCACCACGCCAACCGGGCGCATGGGCGAATTGGTGCGGCGGAGGTGGGGACATGGCGGGTCGACGCGGTTGGCTGATCGCCCTGGCGGCGGCGGGAGCGCTGCCGTTGATGGTGCCGAGCGGGGCCTCCGCCGCACCCCTCGACCCTCGCTGCACCCACGGGCGCGCGATCTGCGTCGACAAGAGCAGCCAGACGGTCAGGTTCGTCCGCAATGGCAACGTGGTGCTCAGCGTGTGGGCCCGGTTCGGCGGCTCGTCGACGCCGACCCGCAACGGCGTGTTCCACGTCTACTGGAAGGACCGCAACCACGTTTCCAACCTGTACCCCGGGTTGCCGATGCCCTACGCGATGTTCTTCTCCGGCGGGCAGGCGATCCACTACTCGCCCGCCTTCAACCGCAGCAGCGGCGGGCACTCGCACGGGTGCGTGGAGACCCACGACCGGGGGGCCACCCGGGAGCTGTACGACCTGGTCCGTGAGGGGGACCGGGTCGTCGTCTACTGGAGCTGAGCCATCACCCGAGCGGACGTGCGGGCGGGCGCACCGGGCCCCGCCGTAGTTCCCTGTCGTATGACGGGCGTCATGTGCCCGACGTGACATCCGCGCTGCGGCTGGGGGTTCGGCATGCGACAGCGGTGCCGTCCCCGTGCCCGAAAGGGAGGCCGGGGCGGACGGTCCGCCGTTCCGGCGGTTGGTCTCGCGGCCCTGCTCGCGCTGACCGGCTCGGTGGCGGCGGCCACTGATCCGGCCCCCACCACCTTCTTCGCGGCGGGCATCACCGCGGGTGCCAAGCCGCTGGAGATCACCGGCGGCGCCGACGGCAACCTCTGGTTCACGGAGTTCACCGGCAACCACGTCGGCCGCATCACCCCGAGCGGCGTAGTCACCGAGTTTTCGACCACGGCCCGCCCCGTCGGCATCACCAACGGGCCCGACGGCAACGTCTGGTTCACCGAACCGACTGCCGACCGGGTCGGCCGCATCGACGCGACCGGCGCCGTGACCGAGTACTCAATCGGGATCACCGCGGGCAGCCACCCGGTGGGCATCACCGCCGGACCTGACGGCAACGTCTGGTTCACCGAGCCGGACCTCGACCACATCGGTCGCATCGAACCCGGCGGAATCGTCACCGAGTTCGTCAGCGGCATCACCTCGGGCGCCCAGCCGGTCGGCATCACCGCCGGATCGGACGGGGCACTGTGGTTCACCGAGGCCAATCGCGACGGCATCGGGCGCATTGAGACCACCGGCGCCGTCACCGAGTTCATGGCCGGCATCACGCCGGGGGGCATGCCGGACCGGATCACCAAGGGTCTGGACGGCAACCTTTGGTTCACCGAGTTCAACGGCGACCGCATCGGCCGGATCAATCCCGAAGGCCGGATCACCGAGTACGCCGCCGGCATCACCCCGGGCGGCCACGAGTTCGGCCTGACCGCCGGCACCGACGGCAACGTGTGGTTCACCGAGCCCGACAACGATCGGATCGGCCGGATCCAACCGAGCGGAACGGTGACCGAGTTCCCCGGACACGTCACACCGGGCGGTCACCCGATCGGGATTACCACCGGCCCGGACGGCGCGCTGTGGTTCACCGAGCCCGACGCCGACCGCATCCGCCGCCTCGACCTCGGCGGGCCGCCTGCCGCGATGGCCGCCGCCCAGAGCATCCCCGTGGTCACGGTCGGCCGGACGCGCGGCGTCGCGGGCCGGCCAACGACGGTGGGCGCCACCCTCTACGACAGCCTGCCCGGATCGGACACCTCCAGCCGGCTGGCGTCGGTCACTTGGGGTGATGGGACCACCGGACCGGCGCGGATCATCCTCACGGCACCCGAGCACTACTCGATTGGCGCCGCCCACATCTACGACCGCCCCGGCACCTACCGCATCACGATCACCGTCACCGACACCCACAACTCCCGGCGCACCACCGGACAAACCGACGCCTTCATCACCCCTGCCCCCCGCGCAGACGGCGCGAAACGCCGCTGAGGGCCCTCTCGCGTCGGCGTGCACTCCGCACCCGGTGCAAACCGCTCACAGGCGACCCACAGCGGCCCGCCGGCCGTGGCGAAGCATTGCTCCCGACGATCGTTTCAGCACTGATCGGTCGGGCACTTTTCCCTTGTGGCCGCGAAATGGGGGGAGCGGGGATGGAGGATCGAGCCACGGTGAGCGATTCCGCCGGCGAGCCGGGACGCAAACCGGGACGACGAGTCGCCGAACGGTTTGGGCTGGCAGCCGCGTCGGTGTGCGCGTTCGGCGTGGCCGCGGTCGCCGCCATGACGGGCCTGAACACCGGCGCGGTGGGGGTGTTTGCCGCCTCCCCGGACGGCGGGACCGACCATCCCGCCGTCGCCGCGCTACCGCCGTCGTGGCCACGTGCCCACATATCGGGCAGCGAGTTGGCGCCGCTGAGCGTCGCGCAACCCGTGAGCCGGGTTAATCGCGCCGCCGGCGCAGCCGCCGCCCGGGCAGTCGCCCCGGGCGTCGTGGACATCAGCACCCTCGTGCCCGAGGGGGCGGGCGCGGGCACCGGCATCGTGCTCACCACCTCCGGCGAGGTCCTGACCAACAACCACGTTGTGGACGGGGCCAGCCTGATCGAGGCCACCGACGTCGGGAACGGCCACGTATATCGGGCGGCGGTGATCGGGCGGGACCGCGGGCACGACCTCGCCGTGCTGCAACTGCTCGGCGCCACCAACCTGCAGACGGCATCGGTGTCGAAAGCGGCCGCATCCGTCGGGGACGTGGTCGTGGGCGTCGGCAACGGGGAGGGCGCCGGGACCCCGAACTGGGCCATCGGCACGGTGACCGGCCTCGACCGGAGCATCACGGCCACCGACGCCACCGGCGGTTCGCCCGAACGAATGTCCGGCATGATCGCCTCGAACGCGGGAATCCTGCCCGGCGACTCGGGGGGGCCGCTGGTCAATCTGGCCGGCCAAGTGGTCGGCCTGGACACCGCGGGGGCGTTCGCGTCCGAGATGACGGACGCGCCCGCCGAGGCGTCGTTCGCCATACCGATCGCGCAGGCCGTGGCTGTGGCGGCGCAGCTGACCGCGCACGGGTCGGCCTGACGCCTCAATCGCGGCCGAACAGACCGCCCAACGCCCCGCCCATCAGGCCACCCGCGGCCGCGCCCTTGAGGCCGCCCAGGGCACCGCCGACCGCGGCGCCGTCCACGACGGCCGCCTCACCGGTGTAGTACCCCGACTGGAGACCGACGCGGCCCGGGCCGGTGAAGCGGTTGAACACCAGGTTGCCACCGCCGCCCAGCAGCCCGGTCTTGAGCCCGAACACCTGCTGCGTGTACCCGACGCTGACCTCCCGATAAATCCACCCGCCGGGCTCGACGTCGATGATCTGACCCGGAGCCAGATTCATCTCGAAGGCGTTCCCGTGCGCGTGCAGCCAGAGCACCGCCGGTCCCTCGTTGGCCATGAACCGGTCGATGAAGAAGCCCTGCTGACCGAACAGCATGCTGCCGAAGCCCCCGGCGCGCTCGTAGGTGTAGTCGAGGTTGCCGCTGGCCGCGAGGAATTGATGCTCCCGCACGAGCAGACCGCCGCCGTGAGGTATGTGCAGCGTCACGATCTGCCCGGAGGAGTCGCGGGAGAACGCGATCTGGCCGGAGTTGCGCGCCTCGGTCATGAAGATCGGCATCCCGGACACGACCCGTTTGAAGGCGCCCTTGAGCCGCTTCATGGCCACGTCCACCTGCGGCTGCTTCCACAGGATCACGTGGTGTTCGAAGAAGACCGGCAGCGAGCCGTCCAGCCCCAGGTGCAGCACCGGCACCAATTGGCCCTCGATCCGGTAGGACAACCCGGGCCCGGATCCACTCTGGGCCTGGGCGGGCAACTGGACCGGGAAACCGCCCTGCATCGGTTGCTCCGGGTATGGCTCGGGTTGGCCATAGGTGACCATCGGCGGACTCCTCACCGGCCGCGCCCCCTGCGCGGCCGTCACGACCATACAACCGAGCCGGCCCGCCGCGTCCTGCGGACGGCGGCGGGCCGACGGACGACCTGACGGTGTGTCAGTATCCCGGGCCACTCCCGGAGCCGCTGCTCCCGGAGCCGCTGCCGCCGGTGTCGCTGGTCGGGCGGTGGCTGGTGCGGGGCGTGGGGCTGTGCGTGGGGCTGTGCGTGGCCGAGGTGTCGGAGGTCGCACCCGCGGACGGACTCAAGCTCGCGCTCGACCCGTAGGGATTGGCCTGCGAGGAGAACTTCTCGGAGAGCTTGGCCGAGGCCGAGGACGGGAACGAAATCTTGTCCGGGTTGCCGTCCGAGACGTAGAGCATCGACGGATTCGCCTTGAACTTGGCGATCCAGTAGTCGGAGTCGTCGAGCACCCCGCCCGGCCCCGAGCGGATGCGATGCACGAACAGCGGGTCGAACGTCTTCGCGTACGGCGACACCGAGGGATCGGACCCGACCAACATCACGCCCGCCATGTCGTAGCTGGTGCCGTTGTGGGTGCCCTTGTACGCCAGGACCCTGTTCACCGGGGATACGCCGAACGGCAGCGCCATGGTGGTGATCTTGTAACCGGGCACCGCCGCCTCGATGGCGGCGTAGTTCCCGCCCACCTCCTTCTGCACGCCTGCCTCGTCGAGGCTCTTGAGGTTGGCGTGCGACTTCGTGTGCACGCCGATCTCGTAGCCGTGCTTCACCAGCCAGGGCAGCACCGCCGGATCCTGGAACGGGCTGTCATTGACGTAGAAGCTCGCGGTGGGGTGGAAGTCCGGGTGGGCCTTGCCGAAGTCCTCCAGGATGCCCAGCGCGGTGTCCGGCTTGGGGTTGCCGTCCGGCCCGATGCCGGCCTGGCTGACCGTGGCGTCGTCGAAGGTCATCACCATCGGGTGCTTTCCGGCCGCGATGTCGACCTTCCCGGCCACCAGGTCGGCGGCGGTGATCGGCCGGAAGCCCATGTCGTACAGGGTCTGCACCTCGGCCTTGAAGTGCTCGGGGGTCTGGTCGTACCCGCCCGAGGGATTGGCCTTGAGCTGGTGGTACATGAACACCGGGACCATGCCCAGCTCGTTCGCGTTCACCGAGGCCGGGTCCACCGCGGCGGAGGTCGGAGTTGGGGTTGCGGCGGGAGCCTGCGTGACCGCCGGGACCGACTTGTCGGCGGCGTCCTTGGAGTTGCTCCCACAGGCGGTCAACAACAACCCCGCCGCGGCAACGGCCAGGGCGGTACGGGGTCGGCGCATGTCGTGTCTCCCTGCACATCGCGAATAGGTTGGTGCCGATCATGCGACAGGAGGGCATCCGAAACGGCGCTTATCCGCGGCGTCGCGACCTAGTTGTGACCAGCCACGACAGCGCGATGCCCAACGCGTAGGCGGCCAGCACGTCGGACAGCCAGTGGTACCCGGCGTACACCAGGCCCGCGCCGACCGCGACCCCGACGAGGGCCACCAGGGCCATGGCCGGGCGGCGCAGCCGCCGCCCGGCTACCAGCCAAGCACCAACGGTCCAGGTCACCACGGCCGTGGTGGTGTGTCCGCTCGGGTAGGCCCCGCGGTGCAGGGGGTCGAGGAGGGCCGGGAGCACTCCCCCGGCGGGCCCGATCGTGCCCATACCCGGACCAACCCGCCCGAAGGCCAACTTGGCTCCGCCGATCACCACGCCCAGCAGCGCCACGGCCAGTCCCGCGGGCCGGATCGGCGCCAGGCACCGGCGGCGCACGGCGAGCAGCCCGGCCAGTCCGAGCAGCCCGAACGGTGCCAACAGCGGTTCGCCGAGGTAGACCACGGCGGTGGCAAGGCGCATGCGGTGTGGCGACCGGTGCACGAGCGTCCACTCGTAGACCGCCCGATCAAGGTTGTCGGCGAGGCCGCTGACCACCAGGACGGAGAGCAACGTGAACGACGTCAGCGCGACGACCGGAACGACGGGCAGCGCACGTCGCCGCCCCCGCGGCCATGCGACCGCCACAGTGGTTTGCATCGCCGTCCGTCCCCACCCGAGCAGATTCGGATTTCACGCTATCCACGCAACCGGGACACACCAGGGCGGGGTCAGCCAATTTCTGGTCAGCCGATACCCATCACGGCATCTGACGACATATCGGGGAAGGTCGGCGCCGACCGGCTGCGACCCTACGGCTTTGTGGTGCCACGGCTACGGGCCGCGGCGTCAGAACAACGGGTTCCCGAAGTCCCGCGTCCCCTGATCGACGTGGACGTTCACCGCGTCCCAGGCCGCGTTCACGATCTGGACCACGCTGGAGTTGGCACCGTAGATGTCGGTCGCCGCGTTGACCACGGCCACCCGCGCCGCCGCGTAGTCGCTGCCCGAAGTGAAGTAGCGGGTCAGCGCGCGGTACCAGATGAAGGCCGCGGCATCACGTCCGATGCCGGTGAGCTTCTTGCCGTTGCAGGTCGAGGAGTCGTAGGCGATCCCGTTGATCGTCTTCGCCCCGCTGCCCTCGGAGAGCAGGTAGAAGAAGTGGTTGCCGACCCCGGCCATCAGGTGCACGTCGAGCTGCTTAATCTGCGAGTTCCAGCAGTCCGGCGAGGAGTGATCCTTCGACGGTTCGTCCATGTACCGGATTGCGTTGAGCTGCCCGTGCTTGTCGTAGCGGTTGAGGTAGGCCCGCGCCCCGATCAGATAGTCACCGGGACTGGACTTGTTGTTGGCGTAGAACTCGATCATCGTGCCCAGAATGTCGCTGTTGGCCTCGTTCAGCCCGCCGGATTCGCCCTCATTGCCCAGCTTGGCGGTGCGCGCGGTCACCCCATGGGTGATTTCGTGGCCGGTGATGTCCAGGGTCACCAAGGGCCCGAGTTCCTTGCCGTCACCGTCGCCGTAGGTCATGCAGAAGCAGTCGTCGCTCCAAAAGGCGTTCGCGTACTTGTGGCCGTAGTGCACCCGGCTGTAGACGCCCACCCCGTCGTTGTTGACCCCGGCCCGCTTGAGGATGTTCTTGTAGAAGTCCCAGGTCATGTTCGAGCCGTACTGGGCATCCACCGCGACCGTCTGGCGATTGGCGATCGTGCCGTCGCCCCAGTCGTTGACTTTGGAGGTGAAGACGTTGGCCGGGGCGGTCCCGGTGCAGACCGGCAGGGCGACCGGAAGGCAATCGTCGGCGGTGTCCTCGGCGTCGGCCGTGTAGCTGGCGCCGCGGGTCAGATCCTTGAGCGAATACGTCTCGGACAGCAGCGAGGTCTCCAAGGCCACCTTGCCGTCGTAGAGCGAGCGACCCGAGCCGGCGGCGCGCTGGCCACGCGCCTCCGTCCTGGCCGGTTTGGCGGGCTCCACCGCGCCGGACAGCGGGCCGCCGTCGCCGCCCGGGTCGGGAGGTCCGGCCATCCGCAGCGTCCGGATCTCCTGGACCCTCGCGCGGACCCGTCCGGTGACGGCGTCCACGAACGTGTCCAGCCGGCTGGGTGTGCCGTCGGGTTGGGTGCCGACCGAGTGCACCTCCCAGGTCAACGCCGGCGCGCCGTGCAGCGCGTCCACGCTCAAGTGCGGCACCCCGAGCGGGCGGTCGTTCGCGGCGACCCCGGCCAACCGGCTCGCCACGGGGGCCCCGAGCACCGGCACCGGGTTCACCGCGTTCAACGAGCGCCACAACGTCGCGGTCGCGCCGCGCCAGCGACCATCCGCCGAGCGGTGGACCACGAAGTCGCCGCCCCGCACCGGAAGCCCGGCGTAGCTGCGGTCCAGCCGGACGTGGGCGCTGCCGTCGGGGTCGACCATTACGTCGGTGACGGTGACGCCGTAACGCTCCCCCAGACCCTGACGGCCCCGGCGATCGGTGTCGAAACCGAGGCGGGCGGCGTTGTCGCGCAGCGCGCCCAGCGCGGCGGCGACCACATCGTGGTTGGGATCCGGCCGGTCGGTGGCCAGGGCCGAGGAGCCGGGCAGCCCGGTCGCGCACAGCGCGACCCCCAGGACGCCCGCCAGGCCGGCGATCAGTCCCTTCCCGGACCACCCTCGAGATCGCATGCCCGACCGCCCTCTTTCCCTGCCCCGATCGAAGCCCGCACTTTATGGTCCGAATGTTTCGATCGTGACATTTCTCTTCCCGCTTCACCAGAAGTTCACGCCGAACGTAGTGAGTTTCGGGGATTGCACTGACCGTGGCGCGGGGCTCGGCGGTCCAGGCGCGACCTGTGCATGACCAGATGATCAAGGAGTCGGGGTCGGTGACGCCTCGGTCCGGCCGGCGGCGATCGGCGTCGTGAAGGCCAGGGAGTCGATCATCGTCCGATAGGCGTCGCCGTTGTCGGCGCCAACCGGGCCGAAAAGCTCGACAATCAGCTCCCGGCCCCCGGCGGATATCTCGTAGCGCCGCACCTCGTCGCGGTACTTGCGCCCGGTCGTGGGGTCGGGCGCGGAGTTGCGGCGGTAGACGATCAGCACACCCGACCCGGCCTTGACCTTCACCGAGGACACCTTCCTCAGCTCGAAGGCGTCCTGCGTGGCCGCCAGCGCGGGCACCTCGGTGCTCTTGGCCACGCTCACCGAGGGCACGGCACCGGGGGGGCCCGGCTCGACGTGCGCACCGTTCAGCTTGTCACTGAACGTGACCTTGCTGCCGTCGACCACCTGCGCCCAGCCCTCGGGATGGTTGAAGGTGTACCCGCCGCTCGGGTTCGTATAGGGCACGAACGCGATGTTGTCCGGAATGTCGCCCGGCGGGTTGTCCTCCGCCTTGACCGCCCCGGGGACGTCGGCCTCCCCGCCGCCGCACCCGGCCAGCACGAGCAGCACGCTCAGGGCCGGGGCGGCAAGGCGGGCCGCCGGTCCCAATCCGCTCATGCACCCACCTCGCCGGACCCATGACGCCCTGTCGAGGGGTGCCTATCGAACCGCTCGCGTCGTTCGCTCATGGCCCGACCCTAGGGTGGGCCGAACGAGCACCTGGCCCCGGATCAGGTGTTGGACCAGGTGGGGTTGGCGGCCTGCTGCGCGTTGTGCACTTCCCGGTCCGGAGCGGTGGGCTGCCGACCCGGGCCGGACGCCTTTTCCTCGCCGCCCATGTGCAGGGCGTGCTTGGCGGTGTCCATGAACTCGTTGCCCCGCGCGGTGGCCACTTCGCGTGCCTTCTGCATGGCGGCGGCGTTCATGATCTTCTCGTACTGCTCACGACCCGCTCGCGCGCCGAGGATGTAGCCAATCCCGGCACCCGCCACGAATGCCATCCTGGTGAGCACGGCCGACCTCCTGTCTGTCTGCACGAACCGCACCGTCCGGGCCGGCCGGGCGGCATCGTCCCACCTTCAGGTATGCGCCGAATCCGGCGGACGCAAACGACCGGGCAAGCGCCGGCTCAGGGGGCGAATGGGCCGATCCATGGGCTGGGCACGATCAACGCGGGGCGGCACAGCAGGGCACGCCGACGACGCAACCTGGCGCGGCGATCAAGCCGGTCGCGCCGCGCCCGGGCCTGTTCCAGATCGGCCAGCAGGGCGGCCCGACGCGACCGACGGTCGGTGGGTGAGCCGATGCTCGTGTTCACGGATTTCCTCCGTCGCCCGCACCCTCGGCGGGTCCAACGGATGCCTCCCCGAACGAACGCCGGTCACACCTGAAAAGAAGCTGTGTGGCCGGCGCCGGGCAACGAACGCGGGCTCAGCCGGGGCCGGGCGAGCCGTGCTCCTCCGGCTTGGGCACGCCGACGCTCGCATTGATCTGCCCCCGCGGCTCCGCCGGGGGCAGCACCGGGGCCGCGGCCGGGGGCGCCGGTTCCTCCGGGCGGATCGATTTCTTGAAGATGTGCAATGACTCGCCCAACGAGCGGGCCGTGTCCGGCAGGCGCTTGGCTCCGAATAGCGCCACGAACACGATCGCAAGGATCACAAGGTGCCACGGCTCGAGTGCTCGCATTGCCGCTCCCAGCGTCAACGTCATAGGTGCCTGTTACCCAGCGTACGTCGTGGAGCCGCCTATGCAAGCCCGTCTCGTGCGCGTATCGCCTCGGGTGCACCATTTTCGGGTGATGCCGGCTGCCGAGCACGCCCACCTTGACCTGACCCGGGCGCTGTCGGCGTGGCGTCCCGAGCCGGTCGTTGTGGTGCTGGTGTGCGCGGTGGGGGCGGCGTATTGGCTGGGATTGCGACGTCTGGGCGGGCGCTGGCCGGTGTCGCGGACGGTCAGCTTCTTCGCCGGGCTCGGGTGCGTGCTGTTGGTGACGGTCACCTGGGTCGGCGTCTACGCCGGGACGCTGTTCTGGGTCCGCGCCCTGCAGAATCTCGTCCTGCTCATGGTGGCCCCGCTGCTACTGGCGCTCGGCGCGCCGCTGACGCTGCTGCGCGACCTCCTGCCGGAGCCCACCCGGGCGCGCGGCTCCCGCCTGCTGCACAGCGCAGCCCTGCGCGCGCTGACCTTCCCACCGTTGATCGCGGTGCTGCTCGTGGCACCGCTCTACCTGGTTTACCTCACCCCGCTCAACGAGGCCGCCCAGCGGCACGGCCCGGTCGCCTTCGCCGCCGGCCTGGGGCTGGTGGCGGCGGGATTCGGTTATTTCTGGACCCGGCTGCGCATCGACCCGACGCCACGATCGGATCCGCACCTGGTCACGGTGGCGATGAGCATCGCCGAGGTCGTCCTCGACGGCGCGCTCGGGCTGCGACTCTGGTTGGGTCCGACAGTGGCCACGGGCTACTACGCGGGGCTGCGGTCGTGGGGGCCGGACCTGCGCCTGGACCAGACGATCGGCGCCGGAGTGCTGTGGTTCGGCGGGGATCTGGCCGGACTGGTCTTCCTCGCCGCGGTGGCCCGCCGGATGGTGCACGACGAGGAGGAGCAGGCGCAGCACATCGACGCGGTACTGGATGCGGCGTCCCCGCCGGCGGCCGGGCCGGAAGCCGCGCCGGAGCAGGCGGAGTCGCTGTGGTGGGAAACCGATCCGCAGATTGCGCATCGCTTCCGGCGGCCGGAAAGCAGTTGAGGCGGGGACGAAAACCCGCCCCCGCTCAGAAGATGTCGTCGATGATGCTCTCGCCGATCCCGAACCCGATTCCCATTCCGGCACCGGTCGCCATCGCGCTGCCGAAGTTGCTGCCCATGAAGCGGCCCAGCAAGCCGCCGCCCTGCGGCACGGCCTGCTGATATTGCGGCTGCTGGTACTGCGGCTGCTGGTACTGCGGCGGCGGCGGCTGGTACGGCGCGGCCGCGACCGACTGGTGGGCGTTGTTGACCACGAAGTCGTGCAGGGCCTGCACCAGGGCCCCGACCTGCTGCTGCTCGGCCTGGATCGCAAGCGCCACCTCGCGCAGATCCAGGTTCCACTCGCGCGCCATGGTGTCACCGCCGGCCGCGGCGTCCTGCAACTTGGTGCTCAGCGTCCGGATCGCCGACAGCGTCTGGTCCGCCTGGGCCTGCAGACGCGCGTGCGCGGCATCGATGGTGTCCACATCCGCCATCTTGATCTACTCCTACCCCGGCACGGGCCCCTCCCGTGTCCGGCCCGAGTTTAGAGGGTGTCTCACGTGGCGAGCTGGCCTCCTGCGGCGCGGCCACAGCGCCGCCCGGCCGCGTTCTCGTCGTCGCCGATACGTTCCAGTATCGGCTCCTCCTCGGCCTTGCCGGATCGACGCCGGT
>Ga0157362_1000207_pt1 | contig 18481 bp, 15 predicted proteins | sample AttlaeALBM3_FD_111480 | JGI IMG/M metagenome (GOLD analysis project Ga0157362, IMG submission 111480) | Fungus gardens microbial communities from leaf cutter ant in Ribeirão Preto, State of São Paulo, Brazil - Atta laevigata ALBM3 | ecosystem: Host-associated > Fungi > Mycelium > Unclassified ... | reverse complement strand
ACATCCGCCGTGCGGCGCATGTGGCGAAAATTCTGGCCGAGAGCGGTCAGGTCGTGATCGTGGCGCTGGTGTCTCCGCTTGAGGCGGACCGGGCGCAGGCGCGGCAGATCGTGGGCGAGAACTTCCATGAAGTCTTCGTCGATACACCGCTGGAGACCTGCGAAAAGCGGGACCCCAAAGGGTTGTATGCAGCGGCGCGTTCGGGAAAAATCCCGGAGTTTACGGGCGTTTCAGCGCTTTATGAGGCACCGGTATCGCCGGAACTGCGTCTGCCTGCGGACCGTTCGGAGCAGGAGGCCATCAACACCCTGACGGCGTTTATCCTGCGGATCGTTCAGCCGTAAGACAGGATTTCCTGACGGCAATAACGTCAGAACCCCCTTTCTGTATGGGAAGGGGGTTTTTCATGTCTGCCGTCTCAGGGCTGTGCCGGATCGCACACGAGAAATTTCTCGATAAAAATGAAAATTGTAACTTTTGTGATGTTACTTTCCTGTTGTGGAGCGTTAACGTAGGCAGATTGTCTCACGAATAATAGTCTGCGGCTTCGCGGTGGAAGGTTTCACGATGCAGAACGGGAACGCGCACGGACGGTTGAGCGGAAATGCCCTGACGAATTTCATTGCGACCATTTCGGCAACGGGTGGGCTGTTGTTCGGGTATGATACTGGCATCATCTCTTCTGCCCTGCTCCAGCTTCGTAACCAGTTCCATCTGGATACGCTTGGGGCGGAAATCGTGACATCGGCCATCATTTTGGGAGCGTTGATCGGATGCCTGGGGGCCGGGAGTATCTCCGATCGGATTGGGCGCCGGCGTACGGTTATGATCGCGGCGGCACTGTTCCTTCTGGGGACAGTGGTTGTTTCCTCGGCGCAAAGTGTGGCTGTTCTGATTATTGCCCGTCTGATCCTCGGTCTGGCCATTGGCGCGGCGTCGCAGATCGTTCCGATCTATATCGCGGAAGTCTCGCCGCCAGAACGTCGGGGACGGCTTGTTGTCGGTTTTCAGCTGGCGGTGGTTTTTGGTATCACGAGTTCTTTCGTGACTGGCTATCTGCTGCGGGATTCGAGTTGGCGGCTGATGTTCGGGATCGGGATGCTGCCTGCGCTGATCCTGTTCGTGGGCATGGCGTTCCTGCCCAACAGCCCGCGATGGCTGGCTCTTAACGGACAGATCGAAGAAGCAAGGGTAGTTCTGCGGCGGGTGCGTCTGTCCGATGAGGCGGCGGACCGGGAGCTTGAGGAAATTATTGAAAACCACGATGTGCAGGCGCCGTGGTCCGAACTGGCGAAGCCCTGGGTGCGGCCTGCGCTGACGGCCTCTGTGGGTATTGCGCTCCTGTGTCAGTTTACGGGCATCAATGCCGTCATGTATTATGCGCCGACGATTTTTGCCGATGCCGGTTTCGGGCAGGATTCCGCCCTGCTGACCTCTGTGGCCGTTGGTGTGGGCATGGTTTTTGCGACAGTATTCGGGGGTTGGGCCGTCGATACCTGGGGGCGGCGGACGCTGCTTCTGCGGATGTTGCCAGGGGCCGTAGTGGCGCTTGCGGTTCTGGGGACGACGTTTGCGATGCATCTGACCGGCGGGATCGGGGCATGGATCACGGTTGCAGCCGTCATGGCCTATACCATTTTTAATACGGGTAGTCTGTCGGTCGCCATCTGGTTGGTTGGGGCGGAAGTCTATCCACTGTCCTGTCGGGGCAAGGGTATGAGTCTTGTAGCCGGAAGCCATTGGGGGGCGGATCTGTTGATTTCCCTGTCTACGCTGTCACTCGTGCAGATGCTGGGCGCGGGGTGGACGTTCTGGCTGTTTGCGGGAGTCAATGCTTTCGCGTTTTGGTTCGTGCTGCGTTACGTGCCCGAGACCAAAGGCCAGTCCCTTGAGGAATTGGAGCGGCGGCTGCGCAACGGGACGTTTGCGCCGGTGGATCGTGCGGTGGCCCGGTCCGAAGCCCAGGCCCGGTAAGGTACGCTCTCAGGGGCGCCCGATCGAACGGTAATCGAACCCGACCTCGCGCATGAGGTCGGGGCTCCAGATGTTGCGCAGATCTGCGATGGCGTTGCCGCGCATGGCACTTCGTAGGCGTGCCGGGTCGAGAGCGCGGAACATGTTCCATTCCGTCAGGACGACAACGATGTCGGCGTCCTGTGCGGCGGCCAGCGCGTCCTCGCAGTAGCGTAAGCCTTCCGGCAGGAGCGCGCGGGCCGCGTCCATCCCTTCGGGATCGAAGACCTGAAGGGTAGCACCTGCGTCATGCAGGCAAGCCAGAATGGGCAGGGACGCTGCTTCGCGCATATCATCCGTGTCGGGCTTGAACGTCAGGCCGAGGATGCCGACGGTCTTGCCTTCAAGGCTTCCGCCCGCCTGCGCAATGATACGTTCGGCCATCCCCGTTTTGCGGGCTTCGTTGATAGAGACTGTGGCTTCCACGAGTTTTGTGGGGGCACCGGCGTCCTGGGCGATGGCGGTCAGGGCGCGGGTGTCCTTGGGGAAGCAGGAACCACCATAGCCCGGTCCGGGGCTGAGGAAACGGCTACCGATCCGCTGGTCGAGGCCCATGCCGCGCGCGACGTCGTGGATGTTGCCGCCAACTTTCTCGCATAGATCGGCCATTTCGTTGATGAAGGTGACCTTCATCGCGAGGAAGGCATTGGCGGCGTATTTGGTCAGTTCAGCAGTTTCCAGATCCGTCAGGACGATCGGGGCCTGAATGGCTGTGAGCGGGCGGTAGAGCTGTTCGATCAGGCTTTGCGCGCGGGTCCCGCCATCCGGGCCGGAGCGGTCGATGCCGACGATGACCCGGTCCGGGCGCATGAAATCGTCGATCGCGTTACCTTCGCGGAGGAACTCCGGATTGGAGGCGACGTCGAAGGTCAGGTCCGGCCTTGTCTGACGCAGGATACGGGCGACTTCGCGGCCTGTGCCGACGGGTACGGTAGATTTCGTAACGACCAGAAGATCCGTTCTGGCAGCACGGGCAATCTCCTCGGCTGCGGCGTAGACATAGGTCAGGTCGGCATGACCATCGCCGCGTCGCGTCGGGGTACCAACGGCGATGAAGACGGCATCAGCGTCACTCATGGCGGCGCCGAGATCGTCCCCGAATGTCAGGCGACCGGCGTCGACATTAGCGCTGACGAGAGTGTCCAGCCCCGGCTCGTAGATGGGGATGCGACCGGCATTGAGGGCCTCAAGCTTTTTTGGGTCCCGCTCCACGATGGTGACGTCGGCTCCGAACTCGGCGAAGCAGGCGCCTGAGACAAGACCGACATATCCGCCACCGACCATTGCAATACGCATATCTGGACCCTCTTCCTACGGTGCGACGTGCATAGCCGGGGGCTGGATGGGGTGCAAATCCCGGGACGCAATGGCTAGCGTGTGGGGCGGGCGCAGGCGTTGGAGGCTGCGAAACTCTGCAAAGCGGGGGGAAGGTTCGTAACCTCGTTTGAATCCATGAGCATGTTCCGGCCTTGCTTCGACCATCTTGCGAGGGAAAGGACCGGTGCATCAAAACGACCACTGACGCGGATAGGAACGTCCAGGGCAAAGAAGCTGGTCGAGAAGGGGCGGCTGGCAAAGACGAGATCAAGCCATTTGCGGTTGAGATCGAAGTCCGCCTTGGCCGCGATGGTACCAGCGCCCGTGCGCAGACGCAGGGGTACGACGACACCGACCCCCTGATGCATCTGTAGGACGCCGAGCAGGCAGGTGATGGGGGTGACGCCCTTGGCGTGTCGGAAAAGGAGGCGAAGATCCATCGAGGCGGCCTCGACGATCTCACGCGCGATTTCGCCCTTTTCCATGCTGACGGCTGCGGTGAGGTCGGCGCGGCTCATGGCTTCGTTAAGGGTGTGGACGTTGTGTGCGCTGGCGATAATGCGAAAGCTCAGGCTACCACTGACCGGCACGGGAGCAAGGCCTGCAACGCGACGCAGGCGGTCGATGTTGCCATGGGTCAGGGCGATTTCAGCAGCGATGCGGGAGGATTTCCCGTCGGCTTCGATATGTCCGTTGGCACTGAGCGAGGCACCAACATACCCGAGGCGCAGGACAGGAATGTCGATGCGGTTGGGGATCTGGGACGCCTGGATCATCAGGTTTGCGAAGTCGAGCTTGTTATAGACCAGTTGATGGGCCGTGAGGTCGAAATGGACCAGTGGGTCGGGATCGGGCGGCGTCAGGAGCATCAGGTCCGCGTGGAGCGTGGACGGACTTTTCTTGCTGCCTTTTGAGCCTGAGGGCGCGAGGATTGGCATCAGGCCGTTAATGTCGAGGCGGCCAAAACCGATTTTGGCCGTTACGTCATCGGGTTTGCCGTGGCTGCCTTCGACAAGCGCAAAGTCGCCGTTTTCCATCGTGCTGGTCTGGATGGTGCCGTTCGCCTTTCGGAAATGCCAGTCATTGCCGGAATGGCTGAAATCGCCGGACAGGGTCAGTTTGACCGGGGCATGATCGCCTTTGATTCCGGCGACGCTGAACAGCGTGTCGGATGTGGGTGTGGTGACGGTGGTGTGGCCTTCGACGCCGTCAAAATTTGTCGGGTCTGTCAGGGTGCCGGTGAAGTCCGAGGTCATGTCACCGGATGTGACATGGGCCTTGGTGCCGTAGGGGCGCTGTGGTGTTTTGCGGAGGTCGCGGATCGGCTCCATTTCGGCAGAAATCGCGATCGGGGTGTCATTATAGGCGCCGTTCAACGTCATGGTGAGGGGGCTCGTGTCGCTGGTTGACGCGAGTTCGACCTTCCCGAGTGTGGTCTTGTAGGACGCGCCATTGGCCGAACGGTAGGTCACATCACTGTCGAGAATCGTGATGTTGCGCAGGCCTGGGGCGTTGCTTAGATCAGGCGGTGCGTCCGCTTTGGCCTGTTGTTCAGGCGTGAGCGGGGGGCGCGGGTCGTTCTGATGGGGGCCGAAGCGCCAGTTGGGCAGATGTGCCGGTGTGCGTTCGAACAGACCCGAGAACTTCGAGATGACGATATTGCGGGTCTCGGGTGGTCCCCAGATCAGGGAGGCCAGGCGCACTTGTGCGCTGATATGGCCGAGCGTCATCATTTGCGGGCGGGTGCCACTGGCGATGTTGGCGACGGAGATGTCGTTGGCGTCGATGGTCAGCCATGTGCCCGGATGGACGTGCAGGGCGCCGATATGGACGGGGCGGTCCAGTTTCTTTTCCAGCTTCGCGGTGGCGAAGGCGGCAAGGTCTTTGTGATCGATCCAGATCCATCCTGCGCCGAATAGGGCTAGAAGAAGAACGGTAAGGGACAGGATGGAAACCAGAAACCAGCGCAGCAAGAGACTGTCTTTCAGGACGTTTTCAGTGAGGCTGGATAATACCGGCAAATTTCATGAAAACGAAGCATCTTAAAAGAGGCTGCGGTGATCAAAAAAATATTAGAAATATACTGGGAATTGGTCTGATTTTTTGGGAAATACACAAAATATTAAATAGAAAATTATGTCACTTTATATTTTTCTGGCACAGAAGAGGATCACCCTATGCGAAGTAGAATGACCCTCGGTGTGTGTTTAGTTGAAAGGCATATAACGGAATGAGAGGAAGACCATGTTGTCGTCGGTATGTGGTGTTCCACCAACGCCAGAAAAGGCTTCGACATAAGTGTATGAGTATTGGGCGCCTACACGCACAGTTCCGTAATTGCCTTTGAGGGCGTTATACCAAAATCCGGTTGTGGCCTGTGCGACGGTACGAACGTTTCCACTGGCAGCGCAGAGGGAGGAAAGTTCTGTATTGCAGCCCGACATGTTGTACAGTGGATTGCCGTAGCCATATGCCTTGCCATTTACGTTATAGGCTGCGCGCGATCTGACGGTTTCGGCACCTACATAACCATAGAGTGTAAGAGCTTTGACTGGGTTTCCGTAGAGACCGAGCAGAACATTTGCTTCTGGCAGCGGGTGAGGCGACCCGTTCTGGTTAAAGCTGTAATCAGGGATGTTGCTGGTGCCGTATCGGCCGATCCCGATCCCAACCAGCCCTGATGCCTGGAAGTAGAGTTTGTCTTTGATGAGTGGGAGCAACAGTGCGCCACCGCCACCGCCGGCAACTGAAGTATGGCTTTGTCCACCGCCGAGAACGCTGGTGCGGTCATGAAGGAAGCGCATGACGCCGGTGACTTCGTAGTGACCCCAGCCAGGATCGGCAGCAAATTTGGTGACGATATCTGGGGCAACATCGGTTGCGTAGTAGGTGTCTGGATTATTCACATTGGCGCCGGACTCTTTGTAAGTCACGGTTGTGCCGGTCGGCTCATAAGGCGTTCCTGTGGGAACTGCGGAAGGGTTTTCGATAGAAAGACCGATATGGTAGCGGCTGTTATCAAATCCTTTGACGATGCGGACCTGACTGTTTCGTGTCCAGTTAAAGCCAGGAACGTACTGGGCTTCAATCGAAAGTGGGATCTGCTCGTCGCGCGCGGACATGCCTTTGTTAAACATGGTGATGAGGGACCAGTTCTGGCCGCCCAGAATCTGCAGATCGTCAGCCTGATCCTTCAGCTCGCCATAAAACAGGCGGGCGCGCAGGACGTACGAGTTCGACTGACGTGAATTGGAAGCAGAGCCGGCGCCCTGGAAGTCGGTTTCGACGTAGGCATCGGCTTCGAGTTTGGAGGTGATTTTACCTTCTACCAATGCTGCCAGGCGGCTCTGACGCTCGCTCTGGTGGAATTCGTTCATGTGATAGGCTGCGTTGTTGCCCCATGGGATCGCATTGAAGCCTGTGGAGATATCGGAGGCCGTATTGCGAGAACGGAACATCGTTGCGGCCTCAGCGAAGCCACCCAGAGTGATGCGTACACCGCCAACCTGGATCTGACCGCGGCGCAATGGGCCATACAGACTGGAATGGGCCGGAGGAGTGCCGGTGATTTGGCCGTATGGTGTGCTGGCCGTCTGTGGCGGAGCCAGCATTGAGGCGATGGTTATGCCGCCCGTGTGGATCTTGGAATCTGACTGGGGACGGCCAATCATTTTACTGCGCTGGCCATACGGATTGTTTTCGGCTTCTTCTCGCTGATGGGCGAGAACGGCGCGCGCGCGCTTCACTTCTTCAGCATGTTCTTTCTTCATGCTGGTGAGCTGGGCCTGCATGGCCTGGATCTGCCGTTCCATGATCTGCATCTGGTCGGCGGCCCAGGCATGGCCACACAGCGGAAGAAGTGAAACCAGGGTTGTTGTGGCCAAAAGGGCCCTAGGGAGAGCTGTGGTCCGGCGGAAAGAAAAAACCATTGCTGCGGTGCGTCCTTCTGGGGAGGGCGTGTGTTCCGCAGTTCAGGTATCTGATTCGCTTTTCGAAATAATGGGAAGGTTTCATGACAGGGGTGTGACAATTTGATGACACAAAAGGCGAAAAGCCCCGGAAAACAGGGAGTTCCGTTTTTCGCATTTCAGTTTTGTTGCGCAAGGGGCGGCCGTAGGAACCTTACGAAGGGAGGAGTGTGACATTTCGGCACTTGGGGGCGTGCGGAGGTTGTCATGAAACTATCATGGAGGTCCCACTGTTTCTGTATCCGCGCCGGCGTTACTAAGAGGCAGTTTTCACGCCCCACTAAGGGATTCCCATGATCAAGAGCAGAGCTCCGCTATTCGGTCTTCTCGTCGCCACGGCCCTTGGCGCTGTTGCCATGACCCCGTTCGTGTCGTCGGCGCAGGCTGCGGACATCACGGGCGCAGGGTCCAGCTTCGCCGCACCGATCTATGGTGCGTGGGGCACGGCGGCCAAGAGCCAGGCCGGTATCTCCGTGAATTACCAGAGTGTGGGCTCCAGCGCTGGCCAGGATCAGGTGATCGCCCGTACCGTCGATTTCGGCGCGTCCGACAAGCCGATGAGCGGCGAGCGTCTGGCCAAGGAAAAGCTGTACCAGTTCCCGACCGTCATGAGCGGCATTGTGGTCGTGGCGAACGTGCCGGGTCTGGCTCCGGGCCAGCTCCGTCTCGATGGCCCGACGCTGGCTGCGTTGTATGACGGCGAAATCACGACCTGGGATGACGACCGCATCAAGGCCCTGAACCCGGGGCTGAAGCTGCCGGACACGGATGTCGCGCCGATCCACCGTGCTGATGGTTCGGGTACGAGCTACGTCTTCACGTCCTATCTGTCGCAGGTTTCCCCGACCTGGAAGCAGAAGCTCGGGGCCGGCACGTCCATCGCATGGCCGGGTGGTGCGGGTGCGCGTGGTAATGACGGCATTGCCGCCATGGTGCGTCAGACCGAGGGTGGCATCGGCTACGTTGAGTATGCCTATGCCGCGCAGAACCACCTGAACATCGCCAAGATGAAGAATCACAGCGGTGCTTTTGTTGCTCCGACGCTGGCCAGCTTCACTGAAGCCGCCAAAGCCGCTGACTGGGTTCACGCGGATCACTATGCCGTGAACCTGCTGGACACGGATGGTGCGTCCTCCTGGCCCATCGTGACGGCAACGTTCGTTCTAGTGCCGGTTGATGCGGCCCAGAAGGAGGCCGGCAAGGCTGTTCGTGATTTCTTCGCTTGGGGGTTCCAGCACGGTGACGCGGATAATGCCCGCCTCGACTATGTCGGTCTGCCGCAGACAGTGAAGACGGACATTCTGGCTAACTGGCCGAAGTAAGGTCTGCGCTCATGTCCGGAATGAGGCGTGGCGCCTGAATTCGGGGCTGGTCAGTCCGGACAAAAAGGCGTTGAGTATGGAAACGGGCTTCTCCAGCAGGGGGAGCCCGTTTTCGGTTTTCTGCTCTGTCCAGTCATGGTGCCTGCGTGTCCGTTACGTCGCTGTCCAAAGAGACCTCCCCCTCGGGGATGAATGCCCTCACCCGTGTGCTGATCGGTCTGATCTTTATTCTTGGGCCCGTTTCGACAGACATGTATCTTCCAGCCTTTCCGGAACTGGAGCACGATCTGGGGCACGGGGCAGGATCGGCGCAGCTGACACTGACTGCGTGGCTGGCGGGGCTGGCGATCGGACAGTTCACCCTGGGGCCACTCTGTGACCGCTATGGGCGCAAGCTACCGCTTCTGTACGGGTTGGTAGTGTATGCCCTCGCTTCGGTCGGGCTGGCCCTGACGACCAGTTTCCATATGTTCTGTGTGCTGCGTTTCGTGGCGGCTTTGGGAGGGGCGATCAGTTCGGTGGCGCCGCGGGCGATGGTGCGTGATGTGGCAACCGGAGCGGCGGGTGTGAAGCTCATGTCGCAGCTTATGCTGATTTTCGGGCTGGGGCCGCTACTGGCGCCCTCGATCGGCAGTTTCCTGCTGGATCTGGGGAGCTGGCGGCTGATTTTCTGGGCGAATGTTGTCTTTGGTGTCGTGATGTTCCTCTGCACGCTGTTCCTGCTGCCGGAAACGCTACCGAGGGAGCGGCGTTTTGCTCTGCCGGTCAGCGGCATGGTGGCGCGTTACCGGGACCTGTCGCGGGAGCCGCTGTTTTGCTCTGCGGTGATGGTCGTGAGCTTTGGGACGTTCACGATGTTTGCTTACCTGTCCAACGCCCCGGCGCTGTTCGAGAACATTCTGCATTTCTCGCCGCATCTGTTTGCCATTTTCTTTGGGCTGAACGGGGTCGGCTTCATTCTGGGATCGCAGATCAATGCGCGGCTGGCCAACCGGTTCCTGTTCACGCGGGTGATGGAAATCGGGATGCTGTCGGTGCTGGTGTTCTGCGTTCTGGCCGTGGTGGTGTGTATGAGTGGGCTGGCAGGGCCAAAAGATCCATGGATCCTGTGCGCGCTGATCTGGTGCACGACATTTTCACTGGGCTTCATCGGGCCGAACGCGGGCATTTTGGCCCTGACGCATCACGGGCATCAGGCGGGCGCGGCTTCGGCGTTGATGGGAACGATGAACTGGACAATCGCCGGTTTGGCGGGAGTCATGATGTCGTGTCTGCCGACGCACTGGGTTGGGTCGACATCGATCGGCATGCTGGTCGGGATCAGCTGTTGCTGGCTGTGCGATCTGTGGCGCCGCCGGCTGGATCCGGAATCCTATCTCTCTGTCCGACACTGAGCGCAGTCTGTGTCAGCCGGGAGAGGGAAAAGCGGGACGCCCGGCACGAAGGCCGGGCCAGTCCCGAGATAACTGGAATCAGCTCTCGGAAACGCGGTCGGAAGCAACCGTAGCAATCATCAGCGCGCCGATCATCGGAACGAAGGCAACCATCGAGAACTGTGCGAGCAGGCTGGTGGGAAGGCCGATCAGGTGGATCAGGGTCATGGAAGTCATCTGGAAAATCTCCGTGTGGTTCTGTTTGCCGTTTTGCGGCGTGCAGCGGGAGAAACTCCAGAATCGGGGGCTGAAGCAACAAATACAGATGCGGGGTCAGCCCTGCATTCCGTGCATAAATGTCTTTTAAACTTTTGCCATCTTTGCAGCAGCGCCGTTTTTGTTCCAGTCGGTCGATTATTTCGCTTTTGTTAAAGTAAAACGGGAGAGGCTTACAGATCAGGATTTCTTGCGGGAAAGAGTACTGTTTTGGGTTGTTTTTGAAATAAAATTGCGCGAAGGCTATTCCGCGTCGAGGCTCAGATCGGCGTCGCGACGCAGCCCGTGCCAGCTCAGCAGGGTGTCGGCGAGGAAGAACATTAGCGATCCGACGGTACATGCCAGAGCTATGCCAAAAAGTGCGAGCAGCCATGCTGACGTCGAGGCGTCCCGGATCGAGCCGACAAACAGCGCCATGGCTGCGCCGCAGGTCGAGGCGCCGCCAATGGCGTTTAGGAGAATCGCGACATCCAGCACAAAGACGCGGCGGTGCAGGCGGGTCTGCTGATTGCGGAGGCGCTCAGGAGTGTTGAGCGGATCTGCCGGTGTATCATCTGTAGCGGGTGTGCTGAGCTTTTTGCGAACGTCTTCCAGGTGGTCGGCGACGCGGGTGAGGCGTGTGTTGAAGACGTTGATGAGCGTGCCGATCCCGGACAGCATGAAGACGGGCGTAAGCGCGACTTGAATGAGGTGTGCGGCGCTGTCGACGGGATCGGGATCGTAGGAAATTGGAAAAGCCATAGTGTCTTATACTGCATGATCAGGTTGCGGAAAGACGCAAGATCCCGAAAAGGCGCCTCTGGCAAAAGGGGGGACAGATGGAGTAGGGAAAGACAACCATTACAAGAGATCTCCCGGCCCTGATGCTGTTTCTCCGTCGCCTGCCCTGTCGTGTTGCGTTGTTATGCGTAGGGATGGGGTTGTCTGTCCCGGCGGCCCGGGCGCAGGACGTGCTGGAAGTGCCGCCGCATTGCAGCGGTCTGGCGCTTCAGGCCGAATTCGCCTGCCGGAGCTGGACTGAGGTGGCGCAGGATGTGAGAGCGGGGACGGATACAGTCATTATCCCCGTGGGCGGGACCGAGCAGAGCGGCCCTTACATGGCGGTCGGCAAGCATAATGTGCGGGCGCAGGTGCTGGCGGATGCGATTGCGGTTCAGGCCGGGCACACGCTGGTGGCGCCTGTTGTGGCCTATGTGCCGGAGGGCTCGACGAGTCCGCGCACGTCTCACATGAAATTTCCTGGCACGATTTCCGTGCCACCGGCCATATTCGAGGGGCTGCTCAAAGGCGCTGCTGAGAGTTTTCGCGTTCAGGGTTTCCGGCGGATTGTGCTGCTGGGCGATCATGGCGGATACCAGTCTTTCATGGGGCAGGTGGCGCAGGAGTTGAACCGGGCCTGGAAGGGGCAGGCCGCCGTGCTTTATGTGCGTGATTATTATGAAGTCGTTCCCCACCAGTATGCTGATGCCCTGCGCGCGCAGGGCCATGCGGCTGAAGTGGGGCTTCATGCGGAGCTGAGCGATACGTCGCTGATGCTGGCGGTTGATCCGTCGCTTGTGCGTCAGGATGTATTGCGCGCAGCTCCGAAACCGGGTGTGGCTGAGGGCGTCTATGGTGGCGATCCACGGCGTGCATCGGCTGGGCTCGGCCGGATCGGCACGGAGATGCAGATCCGGACCGCGGTTGCGGCAATCCAGTCTTTCCAAAGGAGCCATCCATGACATTTAAGACTCCGCTTCTGGTGGCGACAACGCTGCTGGGAGCCACCCTGGGAACTGCCGTAGCCCATGCGCAGGAATACTCTCCGAGCGCGCCGATGGTGCCGGTCCCTGCCGATGCCTCCGCGCCTGTTGCGGCATCAGCGCCGGTTGCTGCGTCCGGTATCCAGACAATCCCGGGCATGCCGCCGGTCATTGATCCGAAGAATATCTATAGTGAGACGACACCGTCCCATATATCGCCTGCGATCGCCCATGATCCGGCCCGTGTTTATGTGCCGAACCTGCGTGGCGACAGTGTTTCCGTTATTGATCCGGCGTCATTTCAGGTTGTGGATACGTTCCCGGTCGGACATTCGCCGCAGCATGTGGTGCCGTCCTGGGATCTGCGGACGTTGTGGGTGACGAATAACAGCGAAGGCCGTCCCGACGGGTCGCTCACGCCGATCAATCCGGCGACGGCCAAGCCGGGGCCGTCCATTGCCGTGGATGATCCGTACAACATGTATTTCACGCCGGACGGCCGATACGCGATTACGGTGGCCGAGGCTCATAAACGTCTGGACTTTCGCGATCCGCATACGATGGAGCTGAAGGGCTCGGTCGAGACGCCGGAATGCAAGGGCGTCAATCACGCCGATTTCTCTATCGACGGCAAGTATGCGATCTTCACCTGCGAGTTCGGTGGTTATGTCGCCAAGGTTGATACGGTGAACCTGAAGATGATCGGGATGCTGAAGCTGTCTAAAGGCGGGATGCCGCAGGACATTCTGACGGCGCCGGATGGTCACAAGTTCTATGTCGCGGACATGATGGCGGACGGTGTGTTCGTTGTGGACGGCGACTCTTTCAAGGAAACCGGCTTCATCCCGACGGGTATCGGTACGCATGGCCTGTATCCGAGCCGCGATGGCAAGGTGATGTATGTCGCAAATCGTGGATCACATCGCATTCATGGTCCGAAGCACGGGCCGGGCGGGGTGTCGATTGTCGATTTTGCGACGGACAAGGTCGTCAAAACCTGGATGATCCCAGGTGGCGGTAGCCCGGACATGGGCAATGTCAGTGCGGACGGCAAACTGCTGTGGTTGTCAGGACGGTTTGATGACGTGGTCTATGCGATCGACACTGATACGGGGGCGATGCGCAAGATCCCGGTCGGTGCGGAGCCGCATGGCCTGACGGTATGGCCGCAGCCGGGACGTTATAGCGTCGGCCATACAGGCATCTTGCGATAAGGTCCGAGGAATTGAGGGATCGAAAGAGGGAGGCAGATATTTCTGTCTCCCTTTTTTATTGGCTGTGGCTCTACAAGGAGTTGGGTCGGCAGACGTCGAGGGTCTGTATGGCGACTTTTCCGAATTCCTGATGGCGTGCTTGCCACCGGAGATGCGGCTGTCTGAACAGCTGCTCTGGTGTTGGGCGCTTTATGGCTTGTTGGCGCTGGAAGATTTTCTGGAAAAAAGGCGATCAATCGCGGGGCCGATAAAATAGCCGATGATCCCGGTGATCAGGACGGAGGGCCAGGCCCATCCGGCATAATCCTTGAAGAAATCCTGATTTTCCAGATAGGTCATGACAGCGATGTCGATCAGGACGAGGGTCCATAATGTCGTGGACAGGAAAGGCTGGAGCCATGCGTGGCGGATTGTACGGGTCATGTACCTCTCCTGATTACGAGATCGAGACGTGGAAGACGAAGATCATCCCACAGATGAACGCCCCAAGCAGCGGAAGCCAGCAGGTATGCAGGTGGTTGTGGTCGTCCATGTAGGAATAGGCGAGCGCTAACGCGACATAGACATGCGCGAACACCAGCCCGAGGACCATGCCGATGAACCGCTTTTTCAGGACCTGTTCTTCCTGACGGTTCTTTTCGGCCAGGACGGTCGGGTTTGGGCGCTCCGTCGGAGTTTCGGCGGAAGGGGCCACGGTCGTCTTCTGGGTGGGGTCGGACGATTCCGATGAGACCAGGGCAAGAGACATCGCTGGATTCCTTGGCATGATCCTCGCCGATCGGCGGGCGATGCGGGGCCACGGAGAGAGCGGGCCGGGAAATCGTCTGCGGGGAACCGGGAGGGGGGTTCTCGATAATGTGGAGGCAGAATGAGCCTCTCTGCACACCAATGCAAGACTTTATTTAATTGATTAACAATTATGTGGAAGCGTACCGGAAAGTGAAACCGGCCCCTGAACGGGGCCGGTCTGAAATCACCCCGGGGTGCTGCCGTCAGGCTTGCCGTTATCCTGCGCGGTTTCGGGTGCAGGCTTCGGGGCTGGTGGCTTCGGTGGGGTGGGGGCGTCGTTGGCTGGGGGGGGCAGGGCCACGTCTGCGGTAATGCGCATGGCATTGCCCGGCGGCGTCGTGAAGTAGGACGTGCCGGTGTAGAACTTGACGTTCTCCGCGGCGAGCAGGTTGGTGATGCGGCGGTAGAACTCGCGCTTGACCTTCCATTTCATCATCGGAGTCGTGCGGAAGCTGCCAAGGAGCGTGGCGCCCCCGCTGTCGCTGTTGTCCACGCCCAGGTCGTTGTAATCCGACAGGATCATGGGACCAAAGACCGGATCGTCGCGCATTTCCTTGAGCGTTTTCGCCATGATGGCCGTGACGCGGGGCAGATTCTCGGAAAGATCAAGCTGCTGTTTGACGATGACCTGATTGTAGCCGCGCGCCGTGTTGGCGATCGAGGAGACGGAGGAGAACGGGATGATGTGAAGGTCGCCGTTGATGTCGCGGACCTTCACGGTGCGGATCGAGAGGTTTTCCACCGTTCCCGAGACGCCGCCGGTCGTCACCCAGTCTCCGACCTGGATGGCATCTTCGACGAGCATGAAGAAGCCCGTGATGAAATCCTTGACCAGGCTCTGCGAACCGAAGGCGATGGCGGCACCCATGATGCCTGCGCCGGTGAGCAACGGGGTGACGTTGATGCCGATCTGCGAGAGTGTCGTGACCGCGACGATGATGATGATGATGGCTAGAAGGACGGTGCGGATGATGGGTAGGACTGTGCGCAGGCGGGTTGCGCGCGACATCTGGTCCGACTTCTCGAAGCGGGTGAGCTGCTGGCTGAGGAAGGCGTTGAAGATTTCCCAGATCGCAACGGCCACACTGAGGGCGACCAGCATCGTTATGATGGCGTCGAGCAGATGGCGGCCGACGGCGTTGTATATGAAGAAGCCGAAAGTGGGCAGGCCCCACGTCTCGGTCATGGCGACCAATGTCAGGAACAGGATGGTGCCGGTCAGGATCTTGCGGGCGAAGGGATAGTAACGGTCGGCGCGTTTCTGAAGATCGGGGAAGCGATCGGTCAGGGCCGGGTTGATGCGGAAAAGGCGGTCCTGAAGTCCGTAGGCCAGTACAGCCACCAGACGGGAGGCGACGAGGATGCCGATGGTGATGCCGGTGGTGTCGAGGATCCAGCGATAGCCACCGGGCAGATGCGCGGCCCAGACGATCCAGAGGGAGGCATCCAGGAACATGGCCGGGACCCACCACAGCCGTGTGACGGCGACGATGAAGGTCCACATCGCGGTGTCGGGAACGGCGCGGGGCTGAAGTGCGCGGCTGACGAGGTGCCGGATGCGCCAGATGAAGATGGCGATCAGGATGTGTTCGATCAGGATCACGCCGCGGATCATGGCGCCCGTGCCGCGTGGCGAGAGATTGAACTGGCTGCCCAGCGTGGACAGGCAGAAGACGATGGCGGGTGCTGCGACCAGCACGTTCCACCAGCGGGTCAGTAGAAAGGCCGTTGCATCTGTTGCGGGCAGCAGGCGGATGGTGGGGGAACGGGGGGCGAAGCCTGTTTCGACAAACAGATACAGGCAGCGGGCGGCAGCGTAGCAGTTGGCGAGCGTCGTGATGACGTTATCCGTTTTCTCGCTCCAGGGCAGTACCAGAACTGCGAGATAGGCAATGGCCAGAAAGGCCAGAACCGGAATGGCCTTCAGTGCGAAATGCCCCAGTGCGTAAGGGACGCGGGAGAGGAAGCGCAGGGTCTCGACCTGTCGCCGCTGGTCTGCGGCGCGGGTCTGGCTGGAACCGTCAACGATGGGCTCCTGCGGGGTGTTTTCCTCGGTTTCGAGCGCGTTGCGCCGCTCACGGTTTTCGGCGTTCTGTGTGAGCTGGAGAAGAGGTTTGTGCAGGCTGAGCGCAACAATGCGTTCTAGCACGAGACCGCAGACCATGATTACGAGGCCTCCAGCGAAGGCATGGAGAATCGTGGTGCGGGTGTCGGGGGAGGCGAGTGTCGTACGCGCCCAGTGGCCGACGATGCCGAGATTGCTGAACAGACCGAGGAAGTTATGCAGATAGCCCAGCGCCTGAAGGCGGATGCTGCTCAGGCCGGTATGGATATCGGGCGGGACTTCGGCGACGGTCTTGGCGGGGGCCGCTTTGGCAGGTGTGGTTTTTGTGGCGGGTGCGGCCGCAGTATCGGGGGTCGCCGCGGGGGTTTCAACCTGAAGGCCGCGGGCCATCAGGGAGAGGGTGTGGGTGAAGGCGTCTCGTTCCTTCGGGTTGTTCAGGACGTTGAGGAGCTGCTGTGCTTCCTGCTGGTTTAGAGGGGCGGTTGGGGTGGTGTCGGCCGCCTGGGCCGGGAACAGTGCCAGGATGCCGAGGAGCAGGAAGAGGAAGATGCCGGGGACGGCGCGTCCAGTTCGTGTGTGGGACGATGGAGACTGATCGGGACGGGGTATCGACGGCATCGGTCTGATGAGTCCTTGCAAATTACGCGGTCGGTCGCGCGGTCTGTCGTCCGCACAGGGTGGTCCGCCTGGGGCGGTCTGGTGCTGTAAACATGGCACAGGGCGGCGGCTCTGTCCTACCCTCATCATGCGGGTAGCCTATTCGGATGTGGAGGGTTCGTGCTGTGCGAGCCGGTCGAGGGCGTCGGCGTTACGGATGGCCCAGTGATAGAGAAGTTCGACGGGCTCCACGAAGGTCTGTCCGAGTTCCGTTAGGCTGTAATCGACATGGGGGGGCATAATCTGCCGGACGTTGCGACGGATGAGGCCCTGCGCTTCAAGATCACGAAGAGTCTGGGTCATCATTTTTTTCGATAGATCGGGGATGCTGCGCTGGAGCTTTCCGGGGCGTGCCGTACCGCCCAGAAGATGTAGTGTGTGCAGAATCATGGTGGTCCATTTGCCGCTGAAAAGCCTCAGAATTCGGCGCGGCGCACAATCTTCGGCGAAGGGTGCCTGACGGTAGTGATCGGGCAGTGGCGGGGTCATGGAGTGGGCACCTTCTGGTCACCAGGGCACGAAAAGGTGCCGTCTGGCGGAAATGCGGATGGTCTTCCAGATGTGGAACAGACCCTGTTTTCTGCAAAGGAAAAATCCCATGACATCTTCTGTTCCTGCCTCTGCCGGAACTTCGGCCCGGATTGCGTTGGTCGTCGGGGCGACCGGTATTGTTGGCCAGAACATTGCGGCGCGTCTCGTGGCCGAAGGCTGGACCGTGCATGGTCTTGCGCGGAGGCCGCGTCATGATATGGCGGGCGTGCTGCCGGTTGAGGCCGATCTGCTGGATCTGCCGACGCTGACGCATGCGCTGCGGGATCTGCGGCCGAGCCATGTGTTTTTCTGCTCCTGGCTGCGTCAGGAGACGGAGGAAGAAAACTGCCGCGTGAATTCCGCGATGATCCGCAATGTGTTCGCTGCTCTGCCGGAGCCGGGGCTTTTGGTTCATGCGGCGCTGACGACGGGCATGAAGCATTATCTTGGTCCGTTCGAGTCCTATGCGTCCGGCGAGCCGCCGGTGACGCCGTTTCGCGAAGACGCGCCCCGGCTGGACCTGTTGAATTTTTATTATGATCAGGAAGACGCGCTTTATGAAGCCGCTGCCCAGCACGGGTTTTCGTGGAGTGTGCATCGTCCGCATACGGTGATCGGCTATGCGGTTGGTAATGCGATGAACATGGGCAGCACGTTGGCGGTCTATGCGACGATCTGCCGCGAGACCGGGCGGCCTTTCGTCTTTCCGGGATCTCCCGTGCAGTGGAATGCCCTGACGGATCTGACCGATGCGCGGCAACTGGCGCGGCAGCTTTTCTGGGCTTCGACCGAGGCCGGGGGACGGAATCAGGCGTTCAATATCGTGAACGGGGATGTGTTTCGCTGGAAATGGCTCTGGCCGCGTCTGGCGGAATGGTTCGGAATCGAGGCTGCGCCGTATCCCGGCCATGCGACGTCCCTTGAAGAGACGCTGGCGGGGGATGCGGAACTCTGGGAACGGATTGCCACGAAATACGGGCTTGCGGAAAGCCGAATCGAACGGCTGGCTTCGGCCTGGCATACGGATGCTGATCTGGGTCGGCCGGTCGAATGTGTGACGGATATCAGCAAAAGCCGTCTCGCGGGGTTTACGGGATATCAGTACACGCCGGACTCTTTCACCGATCTGTTCACGCGGCTGCGGGCTGAGAAGCTGATCCCGTAACACGGGGTTTGCAGGGCCTTCCGGTTTCACGACCGGAAGGGTCCTGCTT
>Ga0157362_1000206_pt1 | contig 18534 bp, 18 predicted proteins | sample AttlaeALBM3_FD_111480 | JGI IMG/M metagenome (GOLD analysis project Ga0157362, IMG submission 111480) | Fungus gardens microbial communities from leaf cutter ant in Ribeirão Preto, State of São Paulo, Brazil - Atta laevigata ALBM3 | ecosystem: Host-associated > Fungi > Mycelium > Unclassified ... | reverse complement strand
GTTGTCCGAAGGACGGTCCGGGCGGGGTGCATCGGAACGCTGGATCAGACCCTGTCACTGCGGGGCTGCCTCCTTCTTGAGGGCGACGCAGAACGACGAGACATTACTATCGCCATGCCCCGTATTTCCTGCCTTCTTTTCGCGACGAGCATGCTTGCCGCCGTTCCCGCGCTGGCGTCCGTCCCGGCCCAGGAGCCAACACCGCCGCAGAAGCCCAAGACACCCCCGACCGTTTCCCGGACGACAGCCACCAGAGCCCCGCAGACCACTCCTGACACCGTAACCGCCACCATCCCTGAGACCGTCACCGTAACGGCCAACCGAATGCCGCAGGACATCAGCAAAGTCGGTTCGCAGGTTACGGTTGTGACCCAGCGTGACATTGAACTGCTCCAGAGGCGCGACCTCGCAGACCTTCTGTCGCGTGAACCGGGCCTGAACATGGTGCGTACGGGCGGTCCTGGCGGTACGGGGTCGATCTTCATGCGCGGCACCAACGCCAATGAAGTGAAGGTGCGGCTGGACGGCATGGACATTAACGATCCGTCTACGCCGGCTGGGGCATTTGATACAGCGCAGTTTCTTACCGATGGGCTGGCCCGTGTGGAAATCCTGCGTGGCCCGCAGAGCGGCCTATACGGTGCGGATGCGATGGGCGGCGTCATCGACATGACGACCAAACAGGGGCAGGGACCGTTGCACGGCTTCGTCCGTCTCGAAGGCGGCAGCTATTCAACGAAGAACCAGACGGCCGGGTTCTCGGGATCGCTGCACCGTTTCCACTACATGGTCGAAGTCTCGCACAATCATGTCGGCGACTATCAGGCTGTACCAAAAGCCATTCGTGCGCAGGTTCACGACCATGATGTTGCGTCCAACCGTAACGACAACCGCACAGCCAATGTGCGGCTCGGCTACGACGTGACGGACAATTTCGATCTCGGCTTCACGGCCCATCTCACGCAGGCGGATTACGAATACGTCGCTGACGATTACAGTTCCTATCCGACGTTGCCTTCAGCCCAGCAGAATGAAAGCGATCTTAAACAAGCAATTCTGCGCGGAACGGCCCATCTGAAATCCTTTAAGGGTGTGTTCGAGCAGACGCTCGGCGTCGGGTACGTCACCTATCGCCGCCATGACATCACGGCTGGAGAATCAGACATCGCGTCCAACCGTGGCGATCGTCTGAAGGTGGACTGGCAGGGCCTGACCCATCTTGGTCATAATGGCTCCTTCCTCGTGGGATATGACTATATCCGCGAACGGATCATGACCCCGGTCGCAGCTCAGACCACGACGAATGCCGCCTGGGGTCAGCTTGAAGGTCATTGGCACGATATTCTCTTCGGTTCGGCCAATATCCGTTACGACAACAATTCCCGTTACGGTAATTACGTGACCTGGCGTGTCGCCCCGGCGGTGAAGATCCCTGGTACCGGTTTGACGCTGAAAGCCAGCGGTGGTTCGGGCTTCCATGGTCCGTCTCTGAACCAGCTTTTCGTCAGCTATCCGGCCTACTACTCCCTTGCCAATCCGAACCTGCGAGCCGAGCGTCTTCTGGGCTTCGACGCTGGGTTTGAAGAACGTCTTCTGGGCGGTAAGCTGACGTTTGGTGCTGACTATTATGGCAACCATGTCCGTAATCTCATCAACTATGCACTGTCGGGCTACAACTACACCTATATCAACGTCGCCCGTGCGCAGACACATGGTGTGGAAGCCTTTATTGATTACCGTATCATCAAGAGCGTGGATCTGCGCGGCACCTATACCTGGACGGACGCCACGGATCGCAGCACGGGTGCGGCCCTCGTTCGCCGTCCCCGCCACAAAGCCACGGCCAGCGTCATCTGGACGCCGACCAAGCGCCTGAGCATCACGCCAAGCCTGCTCTATGTCAGCGGCTGGCACGATCTCGACCGCTACACGTCCATGAACACGATCGGTCATGACTACGTCACAGTGAATATCGCTGCGGAATACAAGTTGGCCAATTTCGTAACCCTGTTCGCGCGTGGCGATAATCTTGGGAACCGATATTATGAAAACCCGGTCGGTTATCTCCAGCCAGGTCGTTCTTTCTACGGCGGTGTGACGTTTGGCCTCTAAGACGCTTTTTCACGTCTTTGCAGTCCCGATGGCAAGTTTCCTGCTGTGGGGCTGTTTTTCCGGATCGGCCTGTGCCGGTCCGGTGCGGACCCGTATCGTCTCGCTCAATCTGTGTGCGGACGAACTGCTGCTGGAACTGGCGGCCCCGTCCCATATCCTTGGTCTCAGCCCGTTGGCCACGGACTGCGCGGAATCCGTTCGCTGTGAGGCTGCAAGGGCTTATCCTGTCCAGCGGCCTGATGGCGAGAACCTTGTTGTCACCCATCCGGATGTTGTTCTGGACGGGACATGGCACCGTCCGACCGTTCCGCTCGTGACCGATGTGCTACATGTCCCCTTCGTGCAGCTTCCCTCCATTGCATCTCTAGCGGATATTCCCACCCAGATCCGCACAATCGCCCACGCCATCGGCGAAGATGCACGCGGCGAGGACATGGTCCGTGCGTTTGGTATGCGTCTGGAAAGCCTCCATCCTGTTCATCCGGAGCAGATCCTAACGGCTACGGTCATCGGCGCGAACCTTGCCGGAGAAGAGGGCGGCTTGATTACCGATTTGCTGAAACGCGCGGGCTTCCGCCTGTCTGCGTCCGAGCGACCAGATGGCACCATCGCGCTGGAAACGCTGATTGCCCATCCGCCGGATCTTTTGGTGACGGGCATGATTTCGGAAGGCGTCTCTTTAGCGGAAGATGCCGTTCATCATCCCGCCCTGCGGGACCGCTTCACGGGCATGCATCTGTTAGCCCTTCCCGGCCGGCTGACCATGTGCGGCACGCCTGATACTCTCGATGCGCTGACCGCCCTGATCGCCGCGCATGACCGTCTGACCGGCGCGGAGTCTACACCATGAGCCGCTATGCCCTGACCGTCACCATTCTCGCCACGCTGGTTCTGGCTCTTGCCCTCCTGTCACTGACCGCAGGTCCGGCGGGGATCGACGTCACTCAGGGCTTGTCCGACATGCTGCATGGCCGCGCGACGATCGCTGCGACCATCATCGGCCAGATCCGCCTGCCGCGTATGACCCTCGCTTTGCTGATCGGCGCAACGCTGGGTCTGTCGGGGGCGGCGCTTCAGGGACTGGTCCGCAATCCGCTCGCCGATCCGGGCGTACTGGGTATTTCGGGCTGTGGTGCTCTTGGGGCGGTATTAGTCTTCTATACTGGCGTCTCGGCAGTCTGGGCGCCCGCGCTTCCGCTGGCGGCGTTGTCCGGCGCTGGGCTCGCGACACTCCTGCTTCTGGTCCTCACGCGCGGCGGTACGCTGGTTCTGGTACTCGCCGGTGCGGCGCTGGGCTCCATGAGCGCGGCCCTTCTGGCTTTGACGCTCAATCTCGTGCCAAGCCCTTATGCGTCTTATGAAATCATGCACTGGCTCATGGGCTCCCTGTCGCGTGCCAGCCAGCAGGATGTTCTGATTGCGATGCCTGGTCTGCTGATCGGCTCCGCGCTGCTTTTCAGCACGGGGCGGTCGCTGGATGCCCTGACCCTTGGTGAAGATGTTGCCCAGACGATGGGCTTCTCCCTGCGGGTCGTGCAGTGGCGCGTCGTGATCGGAACAGCGCTTGCGGTCGGCAGCGGGGTTGCCGTTGCGGGCGGGATCGGGTTTGTCGGGCTCGTCATGCCGCATCTCCTGCGCCCGCTCGCCGGAGCGCGCCCGTCACGTCTGCTGTTGCCCTCTGCCCTTGGTGGCGCGGCGCTCCTGCTGGCGGCTGACCTGTTTGTACGCCTGCCCGTCAGCGGGGCCGAACTGCAACTCGGTGTCGTCACGTCGCTGATCGGAACACCGGTCTTTTTCTGGCAGGTCTGGCGCCTGCGCGGCCGGCCGGTATGAGGAGTGCGTCATGATCCTCCAGACAGACACGATCAGCCTGACCCTTCAGGGCAACAGACTTCTCAACGATATTGCACTCGAGGTGCGTCCCGGCGAAGTCCTCGGCCTGATCGGCCCTAACGGTGCGGGCAAGAGTACGCTCCTGCGCGTTATGGCCGGTCTGCTTCGCCCCGATACGGGCTGTGTTTTTCTGGATGGACGGGACCTGTTCACCATGCCGCCCGAAGAGCGCGGGCGCCATCTGGCCTATCTCCCGCAGGAAGCCCCGGCCTCAATCGGAATGAGCGTGCGGGACGTCGTGGCCCTCGGTCGTCTGCCCCATCGCCGTACGGCTTCAGCGCAACAGGACGCCGCCGCCGTGCGACAGGCGCTCGACGCGGTCGGGATGAGCGCCTTCGCCGACCGTTCTTCCGCCCGTCTGTCAGGCGGCGAACGCGCCCGCATTCTGCTCGCGCGTGCGCTTGCCGTTCAGGCTCCTGTGATGCTGGCGGACGAACCCGTCGCGGCTCTTGATCCCGCGCAGGCCCTGACAGTTATGAACCTTTTTGGCCAGTACGCCGCACAGGGCCAGGCCGTCGCTGTGGTTCTGCACGATCTGGCGCTCGCGGCCCGCTTCTGCACTCGCATCGCGGTCCTTTCGGAGGGGTGTCTTGTCGGTATCGGGACGCCCGCCGAAGTGCTGACGGATGCGTTGTTTGCCGAAGTCTATGGTGTGGCAGTGCGACGCTGCGGTGAGGTCGCCGTGCCCTGGTCGCTGGTTGCGAGCACGCGACGACCATAACGCCGGGCCAGCAGCGTACAGGTGAAGAGCTGGATCTGGTGGTAGATCATCAGGGGCAGCACGATGATGCCGACCGACGCCGCCGGAAAAATGACGCTCGCCATAGGCACGCCTGACGCCAGTGATTTTTTCGAGCCACAGAACTGGAGCGCGATCTTGTTTTCCGTCGTCTGTTCCAGACCGTCGCCCATCAGATGGGACAGCACAAGAACCAGCGCTAGCATGAGACTGTCGAGTAGCGCGACTTGCAGTAGATGCGCGCCCGAAACCCGGTGCCAGATCCCTTCGACCACGGCCGAACTGAACGCCGTATAGACCACCACGATGATAGACCCACGATCGGTGAATGAGATCAGGATTTTGTGCCTGCGTACGATCGGCCCGACCCATTTTTGTAGGATCTGCCCCAGCGCAAACGGCAACAGCAACTCCTTGCTTACGTCGAGAATGGACTCCAGCGGCGAATGTCCCGCGCCCACATGCCCGAGCACTAGTCCCGTCAGTAGCGGTGTGAGCGCGATACCTGCGATGTTGGAAACCGTTGCCGCGCAGATCGCCGCCGGAACATTGCCCTTCGCGATGGAGGTCAGCGCGATGGAAGACTGCACGGTGGATGGCAGGCAGCACAGGAACAGAATGCCCGACCACAGATCCTCACCGAACAGGGCATCCGGAAAGACTGCCCGAAACAGCAGATGCAGCCCGATCCCCAGCAACGGAAACAGCGCGAACGTGCAGAGCAGCACGCTCCCCTGAAGTTTCCAATCCTTCACGCTGTCCACGATGGCATGACGTTCGAGCTTTGCGCCCTGAAAGAAGAACATGAACGTGATGAGGATCGTCACAACATGCTGGAGGATATGCTCCATCTGCCCACGGCAGGGCAGAAAAGAGGCCAGTGCAATGGCGGCGATAAGAGACAGGAGAAAGGGGTCGAGACGCTTCATGCCGCACTATGTCCGTATCCGGGCCGGACATGCAACGTCCTGTCCCCAGGCTCATGCCCTCTCTCTTAAAATAAAGCGTCCCATGTATCCTGTCCGCCATGACAGACCATAAGGACCTTTCTGTCTCGGGCCGCTGCCACGCCCTGACATCCCTTCTTGCCACCGGAACCATCGGCAGCAGCCTACGTCTGACGGAAAGTGTCAGGGCGGTGTAAAGGTTGTTCTCCCCACAGGCACCGCCATCGAACTTCTCCTGACCGCCACCATCGGTGAGAGCAACAACCCGCAGCCGAGCGGCGAACAGGGACGCGTGGGACGCTTCGTGATCGTGTTTCCCACCTAGAGGGAAAATCTCTGTTTATCGGTTTTCGATGCTTTCCAGCTCTGGCTCAAGCGCGGTTTCTCACGGCCGTTCTTCACAGAGCGCTTCTCCACGCCACTGATTTCCAACAGCCGCTACTCTTTTCTGCGTATGACACAGAACGCCTGCGCACTGGGAATCTTCTCCAATCTGCTGACGGCGCTGGGCCATCGTGACGACATCCTGCAAGGAAATGTTTCGTCACGATGGCCCGCATTAGGGGCTCAGCTCACGACCGTAACGGTCTCAGTCGCTCGTGATCCTGTTCTTCAGATTGTGAAGGCAGGTCGCAACCTGCTTCTGCCACTAGCTCAGACGGTCGTGCCATTCGGTCGAATGCTGCTGCACAAGGACGCGCTTGGCCTCTGCTGCTGCGCCAGGAGGCTCCTGCGGATCATCGTATCCTCAGCCGACAGGCTCGATCCCACGAGCGCACCTATGGACGCCCCGAGAAGCACGCCCAGCGGCCCTAGAAGAAGCCCAACAAGTGAGCCCAGAAGCGTTCCGTTCAGAACCTGCTCGCCTGAAGATCCGTTGGCCCAGTTGTCATGAATGATGATGTTTCCGTCCGTGCCGCGCTCAACGACAGCTTCACTGATGACAACCAGTTTCTGGTCCTCAGCGCATTCCCGAAGTTCGGAAAACGCTTGGAACGCCTTGCTCTGCTCGGTGAAGGAGAGAACAATAATGTTGGTATCCATGATCTGTCATGCTCCGATCCACCGTAAAAATTCGGAAGAAACGGGCACGCGGGGGAAGTTTCCGACCTGTAACCGCATCCTTATTTGAAATAAGGATGCGCTAGGAGGGCACAAGATTACTTGCTCAACGTAAAAGTCAGACCCTGCGCACCTGCTGCAAGACGTGCGCCTTGCGTTGCGGTTTCGATCTTGATTCGCACGCCATTGCTGTTGGAAAGGATCGCACCACCCAGACCTTTGTTGAGCGTTGCCTCACCGGCAAGTGCGCCATAGCTACCGTCGAAATCATGCAGATGCTTGAGGTTATAGACGGGACCCTCGGCCTTCAGGGTGGAGTAACCAACGGCTGCAATGTTCCCGCCGCTGACCTTGAAGTGATAGGTGTGATGGCCATAGGTCAGGGTGCCGTCGCCCCAGGTGTAACCGATGCCGACATCTGCCGAATGAGCAGAGAGTGTGATGTGTCCCACCGGGGTTCCGAGCGTATCTTCAGCGCGGACGGCGGGGGCTGCGACAAGACCTGCTCCGAAAAGGACGGTTGCAAGGGCGACGCCACGGCGGCTGATATTGAAAGACATCATGAAACCTTCTGTCTGTTTTCGTAGTCACTGCGTGCGGGTCAGAACCCGTGTTGTTCTGACGCTTGAGAAAACAACGCCCCCGACCACGGTTCGGATGCATACGAAGGGAAAATTCATGTTCCGGCTATCAGTCAGCGGTCCGGTGGGATGAGGAAATTGAAGTGCATCCTGTAGTGTGGGCTGACGGGATGATCTCTTCTTATTGCAGAGAAATAGGGTGCCTGAACCACATAGTCGCGTGCGGCCTGATTCAGCTCCGCGTAATGCCCTTCCCGGACCAGGCAGTCGCGAGAGCGGCCTTGTGTATCGAGCGTACAGGCCACCGTGGTGTGATCTTTGATATGCTGGTCGATTATGCTCTGAAGATAACGGGGATTTCGGGATAGGGCGCGGTTGAGTTGGGCGGCGATGGCCTGCCCGGCTTCATCATGGAAGATCTGGCTGTCAGAACATCAGAGGGAATCGTGCCTTTATGGAGACAACCATTCGCGTGAAGTGCTGATCAGAAAATAATTTTTATGGAGAAAATGGTGCCCAAGGGCGGAATCGAACCACCGACACTGCGATTTTCAGTCGCATGCTCTACCAACTGAGCTACTTGGGCACCGAAGCCACAGGGCGGACCCTGCTGCGGAATGGGGTTTAGCGGATGATTGAGGTGGGATCAACCCTCTCCGTCGTGATATTCGTTCTGCTCTTCGTCATTATCCTGACGGAAGGACGGAACCCGGTATGATCCATTGAACCAACGGCCCAGATCTACGTCTGCACAGTGTCGGGAGCAGAACGGGCGGAACCGGGGATCCGTGGGGCGATGGCAGATCGGACAGGTGGACTCGCTCATGACAGGCTCCAGCTTGCGGGTGGGGCATTGGGATCAAGGACAAGGTCCAGCGGCCGGGCGCGGCGGGACGTGAAATTAGCAAGCGCCTCGGGGTCACTTTCCAGTGCTTTGATAAGGCCGATCGAAGCTGTCAGCGTCTGGCCTGGGCGCTCTTCGAGCAGGATCGTCCGCAGGATGGACAGAGCCAGACCTTGTGGGGAAGACAGAAGTTCATGCAAAGGAGGGCGACGGCGAGGGCGCGTCAGTTCCAGCAGGCCCGACGGTGTTGCGCCGAGAACGTCTGGCTTGAGCGGATCGTCGGACAGGGCTTCGCGCAGGAATGCGACTAGCGCGGGGCGTTTGCGCGTCTTTACACCTGCCGGATCTACCAGAATCGTGCCTGAGAGGTTCCGCAGGCGGATCTGCCGCGCCAGTTCGGGAAAGGCCGCTACATTCCCCTTGAAGTCAGGAGTGCCAGTGCTGTCGAGGTCGACAGCGACAAGGGCGGGGGTCGGAAAAAAACTGGCGGTCAGCAGGCCCAGATCGGCATCGGAACTGCCAAGACTGTCGAAATCGGCCTCAAGCGTACCATCGAATGCCTGCTGGCAACGCTGGAGGCGCGGACGCAGCCGGACAGGGAGTTTTGCGGCAATGCCCGGATCATCCACGAAAATCGGAGCCTCCGGATAGCGGTCCGCAAGTTCGTCGAGCGGGGTCGGGCCGCGTTCCAGGAGTTTTGGAGCGGAGGGGGCTTCGGTGGGCATGTCCGCCCGACGCAGGCGCAGACCCTTGTTGTTCTGGGCTGCGCGACTGACGCGCGCTGCGGTCAGAGCCCCTTCGATCAGGGTTTCACGTGTGGAGAGAAAGCCGCTCTGGCCGTATTCGAGCAGGACGAACGCGCCCCCCAGAGCGGAAGCGGCTTTCTGGACGCGGACAACATGCCAGTCTTCCAGACCATCCGGGCTGCCGGGGCGCCAGATCGCGGCATCCAGGAGCGTGTCATGATCTGTGACGGCAATCCGCACTTCACCTGGAGAACAGGCTGCGCGGATTTCGGTCATGCGATCCAGCCACCTGAGGGCTTGCCAACCGGCTGTCCACGTAGGAGTTGCGCGGTTTCAAACAGAGGTAGCCCCACAACGGCGGAGTAGCTGCCACCGATCTGGCGGATATGAGCAGCGGCGGCGCCCTGAATGGCATAACCGCCTGCCTTGCCCTTCCAGTCCCCCTGCGCGATCAGAGCGTCGATCTGAGCATCCGTAAGGCGATGGAAAATGACGGAGGTTTCCACCAACCGCTCGCAGGAATTGCCCTGCGGCCAGCTCGCGCTCGGGCGCAGGACAACAGCGGTCAGAACCTTGTGCCGACGGCCCGATAGCAGCTTCAGGCACGCGCGGGCTGTCTTTTCGTCTTCGACTTTCGGCAGGATGCGCCGACCGACCGACACCACGGTATCCGCGCCGAGGACCAATGCGGCGTCCGTGCGCTGCGCGGCCACATGCTCTGCCTTTTGGCGGGCGAGGCGCTGCGCGAGCGGGCGCGGCAATTCGCCGGGGCGCGGTTCTTCGTCGATATCGGCGCTGACGATGGCGTCAGGCACGATGCCGATTTGTTCCAGCAGGCTCAGGCGGCGCGGGGAGGCAGAGGCCAGAACGAGCTTCGGACGGTCCAAAAGGCCGGATGACCCTTCTGCGGAAGACGGGGATGCGGTCATGCGGCGGACTGTCTTACTTGAAGCGGAACGTGATCCGTCCCTTGGACAGGTCGTAGGGCGTCATTTCGACATTGACACGGTCACCGGCCAGAACGCGGATGCGGTTCTTGCGCATCTTACCGCTCGTATGGGCGAGGATGGTGTGCTCGTTGTCGAGCGTGACGCGGAACATGGCGTTAGGGAGCAGTTCCATGACGGTGCCGGTAAACTCGATAAGGTCTTCTTTTGACATGTGAATCCTTGCTTCAGGGACAGGGTAATGATCTGCGCGCGGCAGTGGCTCCGGTGCAGAGCCAGAAAATCCAGCCCGCTATGTGCGGACTGTCAGCCCAAAGGTCAAGCATGACCGGTCCCTGTCCGAGGATTCTTGTGGTTTTTTGGCACTCTGGCGTCGTGTCGCCCTCTCAGACAGCACGACAGGGTCCGTTCAGGACGTCTTGGCAGCGGCAGCCCGTGCGGCCATTTTTTCCTCTTCGGTCCACACGCGGCGCTCACGAACCTTCTGCGGCTTGACCTGTTTGACCGGACCACCACCGAGCACGGGCGGGCGCATGGTCGAGTTCCGGGCCTTTTCACAGTGCCATTCATGGTTGTCATGAACGTCCAGAGTCCGGCCAATCTCACGCTCCACGGCATGGAGCCAGGCGCGCTGTTCGGCATCGCAGAGCGTGATGGCAAACCCGCTGCGGCCCGCACGACCTGTGCGACCGATCCTGTGCACATAGCTTTCTGGCAGGCTCGGCAGATCATGGTTGATGACATGCGTGACCGTATCGACGTCAATGCCACGTGCGGCGATATCGGTCGCCACCAGAACCTGCACAGTGCCTTCACGGAATGCGTTCAGCGCTCGCTCGCGCTGACCCTGCGACCGGTTGCCGTGCAGCGCTTCCGCCGTGATTCCTGACTCCGTCAGGAAGGTGCAGACCTCGTTGGCGATATTCTTTTGCAATGTGAAGACGACGGCCTGACCGATACCCGGCGCCTGAAGCTGGGACAGGAGGGCCGCTTTCTTGTTGGACGCATCGAGGAACATGACAGACTGCGCGATCCGGTCCACCGTGGTCGAAGGCGGTGCGATCTCGACCTTTGCCGGGTCGCGCAGGAGGCTCTCGACGAGGGCCGTGATGGATTTCGGCATCGTTGCGGAGAACAGCACTGTGTGCCGGTGTTCGGGGAGCGTTGCGACAATGCGCTCGATCGGCTTTGCAAAGCCCATGTCCAGCATCTGGTCGGCTTCATCCAGCACCAGCGCCTCAAGCTGTGACAGATCGCATAGGCCCTGCTCGATCAGGTCCAGCAGGCGTCCCGGTGCGGCGACGATGATGTCCACGCCCTCTTCAAGCGCCTTTACCTGATGCACCTGACTGATGCCGCCGAAAATCGTGGTGACGCGCACCGGCTGGTGACGGCTGAAGCTCTCGAACCCGTCCGCAATCTGGGAAACCAGTTCACGCGTGGGTGCCAGAACCAGAACGCGCGCGCCGTTCCTGGGCGCGGGACGGGGCGTTGCGGCGAGCCGGTGCAGCAGGGGAAGTGCGAAGGAGGCCGTCTTGCCAGTGCCGGTCTGGGCCAGCCCGAGCAGATCGCGGCCTTCAAGAAGCAGCGGGATGGACTGGGCCTGAATGGGTGTGGGTTTGACGTAACCCGCTTCATCTAGCGCGCGGAGAAGCGTGGGCGCCAGGGCGAGATCGGCAAAAGCCTGGGCAGAAGTCGTAGACATGATGAAGCGGCGCCTCCGGCGCTGAGTAAAGCTGCGCCTGATGGGGCTTCGCGGATTCAGAAAACGGGCTTGTACGAATGATGCCTGCCGCCGTCAACGCGACGAAAGAGCGTGCCGAGCCCGTCTGTCAGGACAGTTTGGAAATATCGCGCATGGCTACGACCAGAGACATGTGTGATGCCAGAAGCCGCTGCGGTAATGTGGGCAGATAGATCCGGATGGCCTCAAGCCGCTTTGGTTCCGGAAGAGCCGCAAAAGGGGGACGTGACCCCGGCCCGTCACATCCCGCATCATAACTTTTGGCGATTGCAACAAGGAGGGACGAGGGGACTGCGGCGAGAAGGGCTCTTTGCGCGGGATTCAAGAGCCGGTCTCGTAGCGGGCCGGAAAGGGTGCGTTCTTCTGCTACTTTCGGAGGCTCGTAAGGCTTGAGCTGGCTCAGCGGAAATTCGACTTCTACGCCATTGGCCTGCTCCACATAGCCGGTAGAGCCGTCGATATCGACCAGCCTGCCGTCATGCGTGCCTTTTAGGTCCGAAACATGATCACCGATCGACAATAGGGCCATGATTGACTTCTCCTTCTCGGTCCTGAGCCTAGAGCACTTCTGGGTCGTGGGTAGAAATGTTTTGGTTCCCGTGCCGGATTTCAAATCCGAATGCGTATACGAGTATGGCGCGGACTGCATTACTGCTGTTTTCATGAGAAAAGGACGTGAAAACCGCAGGTTAAGGTTCATAAAACTGTCATATCCCCCTTCGCGCTGAATCCGTTATCAGCCCTTGTCTCGGACACAGAGATTACTCTTTTTGGGAGCTGATCATGAGGACTGGCTCAGTACCGGTAATAAGGAAGTTCCCGTATTTCAGTATGGTATGACCTTTGGTTATGACAGGTTCAGGAAACGGTTCACGTGCAGGATGGAGAACAGACGTCTCTCCTGTGAGGAGCGCGACGTGGACAATCCGGTGTGTCAGTATAGTCCTTTGGATGACACTGCTCGGCGCAAGTTGTGAGGCGCAATCCCCACCTGTATCACCAGCGTTCTCTCAGGGTGCCTGTGATCCCGCGCCAGATGGTCGCAATCCTTGTCCCCAGACTTTTCATCGTCCCAGACAGGCTCCTCTGTCGCAAATGGCACAGATCGGGCGCATGCTGTTTTACGACAGGACATTGTCCGGTTCGGGCAAACTGTCCTGTGCCTCCTGTCATGATCCGGCGAACCATTATGGGCCGACGGGCAATACTTCCGTTTTCGAAGGCGGGGCCGATCTGCATCAGCAGGGCCGGCGCGCAATTCCCACGCTGACTTATCTGGAACGTATGCCGCCGTTCAGTATCGGGCCGGATCTGGGGAATGACGATGTGGCTCCGCGCGTCATAGCTGTGCCGAATACGGGAAACCAGCGTAGCAGCAAAAGTGCTACGGATACAGCGTCATCCGCCGCCCATATTGTTCCACAGGGTGGACTTTTCTGGGATGGCCGGGTCGATACACTCCAGCAACAGGCGGGTGGACCGCTTTTTGATCCCGATGAGATGGCTTCCACGCCGGAGCATGTCACTGCACGGCTGAACACGTCACCTTACTGTGCGGCTCTTCTTGCATTGGCGGGAGCGCGCGGGGAAAAGGATCCTGCCTTCCTGCGTGAAGAAGCGCTGTTCGCAATCGGGCGTTATGAACTGGAAGATCCTCATTTCCACGAATATTCCAGTAGGTTTGATGCCTGGCTGGAAGGGAAATCCCGGTTCACGCCGCTCGAACGTGATGGGTATCTTCTGTTCAACGATCCGCAAAAGGGCAACTGTGCGGCGTGTCATCTCGACCACATCACACGCGATGGCCTGCCACCGCTTTTCACCGATCATCAGTATGAAGCGCTTGGTGCGCCACGCAACATGGCGATCAGCCGCAATACCGTCGCCCGCTATGATGATCTAGGGGTTTGCGACAGTCAGCCCGATGGTCGAAAGGCCTTTGCGGCTTATTGCGGAATGTTCATGACGCCGACCTTGCGCAATGTCGCGACGCGTCATGTTTTTTTCCATAACGGTGTTTTTCACACACTCAAAGCTGTTCTGGATTTTTATGCTGTTCGGGATCTTCAGCCAGAAAAATTCTATCCCCGTGGAACTGACGGGAAAATCAACATCTACAACGATATTCCAGAAAAATATCGTTCCAATATTGACACGATAGATGCGCCATTTGATCGCCGCTCCGGTGAAGCCCCGGCGTTAACCGAAAACGAGCGCCAGGCGATCATCGCATTCCTTGAAACGCTGACAGATATGGATGCTCCGTCTGTGGCTCACGTGGCTGACACCGTCACGGGACAGGTAGGGCGGGGACAGGATGAGTGACATGCTCAACTAACCAGGAATATTCGGACGAACAATGGACGTGGGGTTCAGAATGTTTGTCAAACCGGTTGATCGTAGTGAGGAAAGGTTCCGTAAGGTGTTCATGAAGCGCGTACAACGAGCAAAATCCGGCCTAGCAGTCCTTCTGTCCGGCTCCGTTCTTTTCCCGTCCATGGGGCTGGCTTCCTCTGTGGCTGCGTCCTATCAGACAGCGACGCCCATCAAGCATGTTGTAGTGATTTTTCAGGAAAATCGTTCCTTCGATCATTATTTCGCGACCTATCCCAAGGCGGCGAATGTGAGTGGTGAACCGGCTTTTACGGCGTTGGCTGATACGCCTTCTGTCAATAATCTTACGAGCGCAAATCTCCTTACGAACAATCCGAATTCCAGTCCGGCGAACGGTATGGGAGCAGCACTTCCGTTCCGTATTGACCGAACGCAGGCGAATACAGCAGATCAGAACCACAGCTACACGCCGGAACAACAGGCTTACGATGGCGGGAAGATGGATTTGTTTCCAAAATATACCGGATCAGAAACATTTGGAAGCTCGGGTGCTTTCGGAACGAAAGGGCAAGTCCTGGGGTATTTTGATGGCAACACGGTCACGGCACTTTGGAATTATGCCCAGCATTACGCGATGAGCGACAATAACTGGAGCGATACTTACGGGCCGTCCACGCCAGGTGCGCTTGAGATTGTGTCTGGACAGACCAATGGTCTTCAGCCCATCGCGGGAAACATGCTCGGCAATGCCTACATTCATGACGGACAGGGCGGATACACCCTGATTAACGATGAGGATCCGGCTTACGATCGCTGTTCGACCTCATCACAGGTAAGGGTCAATGCCAAAAATATCGGTGATCTGTTGAACGAGAAGGGTATTTCCTGGGGTGGTTTCATGGGCGGCTTCGACCTGACGCTCACGAACGCGAACAACACCACGGGGTGCAGTCGCAGCACCTATTCCGAAATAGTGGGAACCCGCACGGATTATGTTCCGCATCATGCCTGGTTCCAGTATTTCGCAAGTACGGCCAATCCGACGCATGCCCGGCCGAACTCCACGGCTTCGATCGGCTTCAGCACGATCCCCGGGACCTCGACCCGGGAACCGGCCAACCATCAGTATGATATCAAGGATTTCTATAAGGCCGTGGAAGCGGGGAATTTCTCCGCGGTCTCCTATATCAAGATGCCGGCCTATCAGGACGCTCATCCTGGCAACTCGGACCCGCTGGATGAGCAGAACGCTATCGTGACGCTCGTCAATTTTATCCAGAGCCAGCCGGAATGGGCCAGTACGGCGATCATCATTGATTATGATGACTCCGATGGCTGGTACGATCATGCGTTCCACAAACCGCTTTGGGGTTCATTCGACAGCATCGCGGATCAACTCAACGGTCCCGGGATCTGCGGAACCGCAGGGTCGGCTCCAAAAGGTGTGGCGGGCAAGGTGGTCAATGGCCGTTGCGGGCCAGGGACGCGCATCCCGCTCATCGTGATCTCGCCGTATGCCCGCCGGAACTTTGTCAGTCATGACCTGACCAGTCAGGCCTCCGTAGTGCGCTTCATTGAAGACAACTGGCTGGGCGGAAAACGGCTTGGGGGCGGCTCGTTTGATGCGGCTGCGGGCCAGATCAATACGCTGTTTGACTTCACGCAAAAGCCGAACACCACGCCTCTGGTTCTGGATCCGGATACAGGCTCGCTCCGGTAAAGCGGGATGCTCCGGGAGGTGTCAGAACCTCTCGGATGGAGGCTAATTTTCCAGCCGGACCGACAGGCTGAGCGCATGGGCGTCCAGTCCTTCGGCATTCGCCAGCGCCACACCGGCCGGGCCGATCCGGCGCAGACCGGCTTCGTCGGCTTCGATGGTGGTGGTACGTTTGATGAAGTCGAAGACCGATAGACCTGAGGCAAAACGCGCCGTGCGGCTGGTCGGCAGGACGTGGTTTGGGCCGCCGACATAATCGCCCACTGCTTCGGGGCAGTAGCGGCCCATGAAGATCGCGCCTGCGTGGCGAATCATGTCCGAAAACTCGCGCGGGGCGTCGAGCATGACTTCCAGATGCTCGGGGGCCAGCGCATTTACAATTTCAGAGGCCTCCTCAAGTGAGCGCACAACGATGATCGCGCCATGATCGTCCCAGCTTTTGGAGGCGATGGCTGTGCGGGGGAGCGTTTCCAATTCCTTGCGGACGGCTTCGGCAGCGCGGTCGGCAAAGGCGGCATCCGTCGTGATGAGGATGGCCTGGGCCTGCTCGTCATGTTCGGCTTGGGCGAGTAGATCGAGCGCGACAAGGCGCGGATCGTTCTGGCCATCAGCGACGACCACGACTTCGGACGGCCCGGCGATGCTGTCGATGCCGACGTGCCCAAAGACCTGCCGCTTGGCTTCCGCAACGAACGCATTGCCGGGACCGACAATGCGGTCCACGGGCGTGATAAGGTCCGTACCGAACGCCATGGCGCCCACGGCCTGCGCGCCACCAATACGATAGATTTCTTCGACGCCGCAGAGCTGTGCGGCCGCGAGAACCAGCGGGTTCAGCACGCCACCCGGCGACGGCACGCACATAGCGAGCCGCTTCACACCTGCGACGCGGGCGGGCAGGGCGTTCATCAGCACGGAAGACGGATAGGCCGCTTTGCCACCTGGAACATACAGCCCGACCGCATCCAGTGGGGTCCAGCGCATGCCGAGGCGAATGCCGTCCTCATCTGTGAAATCCAGATCCCTAGGCATCTGGGCGGCATGGAACGTCTCGATCCGGCGGGCGGCGGTGCGCAGGGCATCCATCAGGTCCGCAGGGACGCGTGCGGCTTCGGAGGCGATTTCTTCCGCACTGATCCGCAGTTTTTCAGCTGGCAGGGACAGGCGGTCAAAGCGGGCAGTGTAATCGCACAGGGCTTCGTCGCCCCGGCTGCGTACATCGGCGAGAATGACGCGGACCGGTTCGGCCACGCTGCGCTCGTCGCTTCCACGTGCGGCAAGCAGTGTTGCGAAGTCTTCGGAGAACCCGGCGACAGATGTATCGAGGCGTTTCATCAGGCGTCTTCTTCCGTGTTCAGCGCGGCGCGGAAGCGTTCGATCAGGGCGCTGATTTCTTCAGGACGGGTCTTGAGCGCGACGCGGTTGACGATCAGGCGGCTCGTGACATGGGCGATAGTTTCGGTTTCCATCAGGCCATTGGCGCGGAGCGTGGAACCGGTATCAACCAGATCGACGATCACGCTTGCCAGATCCAGCGTCGGTGCCAGTTCCATCGCGCCATTCAGATGCACGATTTCAGCGTTGATGGCGCGGGAGGCAAAGTGTCGGCGGGCGATAGTCGGGTATTTCGTGGCGACGCGAAGACGAGACTGACCGGTTGCGGGGTCCTCGACCATGGTTTTTGGTCGTGCGACGGCAATGCGACAGCCTCCGATGCCCAGATCAAGTGGCGCATAAATGTCCGGATAATCGAACTCCATCAGTACATCCGCGCCGCACACGCCGATATCCGCGCCGCCATAGGCCACGAAGGTCGCGACATCGAAGGAGCGGACCCGGACCACATCCAGATTCGGATCGGACGTGCCAAAGCGCAGTCGGCGGCTGCTTTCCGTCAGGCAATCCGGATCGGGTTCGATACCGGTGCGCGTCAGGACAGGGGCCAGGGCCTTGAGAATACGCCCTTTCGGAAGCGCCAGAATCAGAGGTGAATCACTGCGGACAGCGAGGTCCGCTCCGGTCTGGAGGCCGTTTCCGGTCCCGTTCTGGGGCGCTGTCATGAAGTGTCTTTCCCTTGCCGTCCGCAGCCACTGAGAGAACGGCAGGCCATATCACGAAGCCGGAGTCTTCCCAAGTTCTGCAGAAAGCTTTCCATCTGCATAAAAATCGGGAAGCAGGCTCTCAAGATTCGCGAGTGACGAAATCATCGGCTGAAGCTGGCGACCATGTCCAGCAGGTTGCGCTGGCGCCGTGTAGACAGTCGCGCAGCTGTGAGGACGGATCGGGCCTGCGAAATGGCGGTGTCGAGATCCGAATTGATGATCGTGTGATCGAACTCGGACCAGTGGGAAATTTCATCCAGCGCTGCCTTCATGCGTTTGGTGATTTCTTTCGGATGGTCCGAAGCGCGTTTGTTCAAGCGGCGTTCCAGTTCTTCCAGCGACGGCGGCAAAACGAATAGGCTCACCACATCGTCAGGCAGGGCCGCGCGCAGAAGGCGGTGCCCCTGCCAGTCGATATCGAACACCATGTCATGCCCGGCATTCAGCGCTTCCTCAACCGGTGCGCGCGGTGTGCCATAGCCTCGACCAAAGACCTCCGCCCATTCCAGCAGTTCGCCATCCGCAGCCATGCGGCGGAATTCCTCGATATCCCGGAAATGGTAATGCACACCCTCGACTTCCCCCGGACGCGGCCTGCGCGTCGTGACCGAGACGGAATGGCGCAAGGTTGGCTCCGAAGCGCGCAGAGCGTTGGCAATGGTAGACTTGCCCGCGCCAGACGGGGCCGAGATCACCAGACAGACGCCACGGCGGGGCAATTGGGTCATGGGGTCTCCTTGGAAGAATGAACCGGACAGGAATGTTC
>Ga0157362_1000205_pt1:17500-18565 | contig 18565 bp, 15 predicted proteins | sample AttlaeALBM3_FD_111480 | JGI IMG/M metagenome (GOLD analysis project Ga0157362, IMG submission 111480) | Fungus gardens microbial communities from leaf cutter ant in Ribeirão Preto, State of São Paulo, Brazil - Atta laevigata ALBM3 | ecosystem: Host-associated > Fungi > Mycelium >... | reverse complement strand
TTTTATAAATAAAAAAAATGGAGAGAATTCGATCTCTGTGGAACAAATCAAGAAAAGAACCTACGTTTTTTATTTTTTTTTATATACAATCGATTTTTGTATACAATAGAATAAAGTTCGGATAGTGATCGAATTCATCTAATTCTTCTTTGTAGTATAATACTTTAGTAGATTACGCTTCATTTATCATATTTTTCATTTAGTTTAGTTTTAATTTATATATAAGATTTTCCAAAAAAAGGAGTCTTTATGTCACGTTACAGAGGACCTCGTTTCAAAAAAATACGCCGTCTGGGGTCTTTACCAGGACTAACTAGTAAAAGGCCGGCAGTCAAAAGCGAACTTAGAAACCAATCACGCTCTAGTAAAAAATCTCAATATCGTATTCGTTTAGAAGAAAAACAAAAATTGCGTTTTCATTATGGTCTTACAGAACGACAATTGCTTAAATACGTGCGTATTGCCGGAAAAGCTAAAGGATCAACCGGTCAGGTTTTATTACAACTACTTGAAATGCGCTTGGATAACATACTTTTTCGATTGGGTATGACTGCGACTATTCCTCAAGCTCGCCAATTAATTAACCATAGACATGTTTTAGTTAATGGTCGTATAGTAGATATACCAAGTTATCGTTGCAAACCTCAAGATATTATTACAGCGAAGGATGAACAAAAATCGAAAACTCTGATTCAAAATTATCTTGATTCAGCCCCTCATGAGAAATTGCCAAATCATTTGACTCTTCACCCATTCCAATATAAAGGATTAATCAATCAAATAATAGATAATAAATGGGTTGGTTTGAAAATAAATGAATTACTGGTTGTAGAATATTATTCTCGTCAGACTTAAACCTAACAAAAATAACAAGAGTTTTTATACGAGAATTTTCCGCCATTTCTATATCATAGACATGGATATAGGAAAATTGTCATTCCTTGCCTACTTTTGTATTACCGAAAAATTTGTAATAGAGAGTCTATATCAAAAAAAAAAAATTGGAAATAATGGTGTGCATTGTTATTTGAAACATTGTGATGAGTAATATTGATGAATTTGGTA
>Ga0157362_1000205_pt1:7500-15000 | contig 18565 bp, 15 predicted proteins | sample AttlaeALBM3_FD_111480 | JGI IMG/M metagenome (GOLD analysis project Ga0157362, IMG submission 111480) | Fungus gardens microbial communities from leaf cutter ant in Ribeirão Preto, State of São Paulo, Brazil - Atta laevigata ALBM3 | ecosystem: Host-associated > Fungi > Mycelium >... | reverse complement strand
TACCAGTATATTGCCTAATAATGAATGCTAATGACTGCTCACGAGATTTGAAAAAAATGGAGTACATATACATAATAACACTTTCTATATAAAAACAAAAAGTCAAATAAGTTCCATCTAGGAACTTCTGAGTAAAAATAGGAATACATTCGATTATGCTGCACAAAAAATTATTTAACTTCTATTCAACGTCTACAAAATGTCTTAGAAAATTCAAAAAGGTCCGTTGAGCGCCTCACTGTTATGTCATAATAGATTCGAACACTTGCCCCGGATTAACTTCGAGATCATAATTGTTCTAGTGAATAACTAACGAAAATAGATTAAATTAAAGAAAATATAAAATAGATAGATGGGAAATAGAAAAGAACAAAACTCAATATAAACATTTCTCATAAGTTCACTAATTCTGTTTTATGTTGGCAGGTCTCTTTGTATGTGTTGTCTGGAAAGAGGAGGACTCAATGATTATTCGTTCACCGGAACCAGAAGTTAAAATTTTGGTAGATAGGGATCCCATAAAAACTTCTTTCGAGGAATGGGCAAAACCTGGTCATTTCTCAAGAACAATAGCTAAGGGACCTGATACTACTACTTGGATCTGGAACCTACATGCTGATGCTCATGATTTTGATAGCCATACTACTGATTTGGAGGAGATTTCCCGAAAAGTTTTTAGTGCCCATTTCGGCCAACTCTCTATCATCTTTCTTTGGCTGAGTGGCATGTATTTTCATGGTGCTCGTTTTTCCAATTATGAGGCATGGTTAAGTGATCCTACTCACATTAAGCCTAGTGCTCAGGTGGTTTGGCCAATAGTGGGCCAAGAAATATTGAATGGTGACGTAGGGGGAGGGTTCCGAGGAATACAAATAACCTCTGGTTTTTTTCAGATGTGGAGAGCATCTGGAATAACTAGTGAATTACAACTCTATTGTACCGCAATTGGTGCATTGGTCTTTGCAGCTTTAATGCTTTTTGCTGGTTGGTTTCATTATCACAAAGCTGCTCCAAAATTGGCTTGGTTCCAAGATGTAGAATCTATGTTGAATCACCATTTGACAGGGCTCCTAGGATTGGGGTCTCTTTCTTGGGCAGGACATCAAATACATGTATCTTTACCAATTAACCAATTTCTAAATGCTGCAGTAGATCCTAAAGAGATCCCACTTCCTCATGAATTTATCCTGAATCGGGATCTTTTGGCTCAACTTTATCCGAGTTTTGCCGAGGGAGCTACTCCATTTTTCACCTTGAATTGGTCAAAATATGCGGAATTTCTGACTTTTCGTGGAGGATTAGATCCAGTAACTGGAGGTCTGTGGCTGACGGATATTATACATCATCATTTAGCTATTGCAGTTCTTTTCTTGATAGCGGGTCACATGTATAGGACCAACTGGGGTATTGGTCACAGTATAAAAGATATTTTAGAGGCACATAAAGGTCCATTTACAGGCCAAGGTCATAAAGGTCTATATGAGATCCTAACAACGTCGTGGCATGCTCAATTATCTATTAACCTTGCTATGTTAGGCTCTTTGACCATTGTTGTAGCTCACCATATGTATTCTATGCCTCCTTATCCATACTTAGCTACTGACTATGGTACCCAACTGTCATTGTTTACACACCACATGTGGATTGGTGGATTTCTCATAGTTGGTGCTGCTGCGCATGCAGCTATTTTTATGGTCAGAGACTATGATCCGACTATTCGATACAATGATCTATTAGATCGTGTCCTTAGACATCGCGATGCAATCATATCACATCTTAACTGGGTATGTATATTTTTAGGCTTTCACAGTTTTGGTTTGTATATTCATAATGATACCATGAGCGCTTTAGGGCGTCCCCAAGATATGTTTTCAGATACTGCTATACAATTACAGCCCGTCTTTGCTCAATGGATACAAAATACCCACGCTTTAGCACCAGGCACAACGGCCCCTAGTGCAACAACAAGTACCAGTTTGACTTGGGGGGGTGATAATTTAGTAGCTGTAGGCGGTAAAGTTGCTTTGTTACCTATTCCATTAGGAACCGCGGATTTTTTGGTCCATCATATTCATGCATTTACAATTCACGTAACCGTATTGATACTCCTAAAGGGTGTTCTATTTGCTCGTAGCTCACGATTGATACCCGATAAAGCAAATCTAGGTTTTCGTTTCCCTTGTGATGGACCTGGAAGAGGGGGGACATGCCAAGTATCCGCTTGGGATCATGTCTTCTTAGGACTATTTTGGATGTACAATTCAATTTCGGTAGTAATATTCCACTTCAGTTGGAAAATGCAGTCAGATGTTTGGGGTACTATAAGTGATCAAGGGACAGTAACTCATATAACAGGAGGCAATTTTGCGCAAAGTTCCATTACCATTAATGGGTGGCTCCGTGATTTCTTATGGGCGCAAGCATCCCAGGTAATTCAGTCTTATGGTTCGTCATTATCTGCATATGGTCTTTTTTTCTTGGGTGCTCATTTTGTATGGGCTTTTAGTTTAATGTTTCTATTCAGTGGACGTGGTTATTGGCAAGAACTTATTGAATCCATTGTTTGGGCTCATAATAAATTAAAAGTTGCTCCTGCTACTCAGCCTAGAGCCTTGAGCATTGTACAGGGACGTGCTGTAGGAGTAACACATTACCTTCTAGGTGGAATTGCCACAACATGGGCATTCTTCTTAGCAAGAATTATTGCAGTAGGATAATAGCTAGGAGGATTTGAAAATCATTATGGCATTAAGATTTCCAAGATTTAGTCAAGGCTTAGCTCAAGACCCCACTACTCGTCGTATTTGGTTTGGTATTGCTACCGCACATGACTTCGAAAGTCATGATGATATTACTGAGGAACGTCTTTATCAGAATATTTTTGCTTCTCATTTCGGGCAATTAGCAATAATTTTTCTGTGGACTTCCGGGAATCTGTTTCATGTAGCTTGGCAAGGGAATTTTGAGGCATGGGTACAGGATCCTTTACACGTAAGACCTATTGCTCATGCAATTTGGGATCCTCATTTTGGTCAACCAGCTGTAGAAGCTTTTACTCGAGGGGGTGCTCTAGGCCCAGTTAATATAGCCTATTCTGGTGTTTATCAGTGGTGGTATACAATCGGTTTACGTACTAATGGAGATCTTTATACTGGAGCTCTTTTTCTATTATTTCTTTCTACTATATCCTTAATAGCGGGTTGGTTACACCTGCAACCAAAATGGAAACCGAGTGTTTCGTGGTTTAAAAATGCCGAATCCCGCCTCAATCATCATTTGTCAGGACTATTCGGAGTCAGTTCTTTGGCTTGGACAGGGCATTTAGTACATGTAGCTATTCCAGGGTCCAGGGGAGAATACGTTCGATGGAATAATTTATTAAGTGTATTGCCACACCCTGAAGGATTAGGTCCATTTTTTACAGGTCAGTGGAATCTTTATGCTCAAAACCCCGATTCCAATAGTCATATATTTGGTACCCCTCAAGGAGCAGGAACTGCTATTCTAACACTTCTCGGGGGATTCCATCCACAAACTCAAAGTTTATGGCTGACTGATATGGCACATCATCATTTAGCTATTGCATTTATTTTTCTAGTTGCTGGTCATATGTATAGAACTAACTTCGGTATTGGTCACAGTATAAAAGATCTTTTAGAAGCACATACTCCTCCTGGGGGTAGATTGGGACGTGGACATAAGGGTCTTTATGATACAATCAATAATTCAATTCATTTTCAATTAGGTCTTGCTCTAGCCTCGTTAGGGGTTATTACTTCCTTGGTAGCTCAACACATGTACTCTTTACCTGCTTATGCGTTTATAGCGCAAGACTTTACTACTCAAGCTGCGTTATATACTCATCATCAATACATAGCAGGTTTCATTATGACTGGGGCTTTTGCTCATGGAGCTATATTTTTTATTAGAGATTATAATCCAGAACAGAATGAAGATAATGTCTTGGCAAGAATGTTAGACCACAAAGAAGCTATCATATCCCACTTAAGTTGGGCTAGCCTCTTTCTGGGATTCCATACTCTGGGACTTTATGTCCACAATGACGTCATGCTTGCTTTTGGTACTCCGGAAAAACAAATCTTGATCGAACCTATATTTGCCCAATGGATACAATCTGCTCATGGTAAAACTTCCTATGGGTTCGATGTACTTTTATCTTCAACGAACAGCGCGGCGTTCAATGCGGGACGAAGCATATGGTTGCCTGGTTGGTTAAATGCTGTTAATGAGAATAGTAATTCCCTATTCTTAACAATAGGGCCTGGAGACTTCTTGGTTCATCATGCTATTGCTCTTGGTTTACATACAACTACATTGATCTTAGTAAAAGGTGCTTTGGATGCACGTGGTTCCAAGTTAATGCCAGATAAAAAAGATTTTGGTTATAGTTTTCCTTGTGATGGTCCGGGACGAGGTGGTACTTGTGATATTTCGGCTTGGGACGCATTTTATTTGGCAGTTTTCTGGATGTTAAATACCATTGGATGGGTTACTTTTTATTGGCATTGGAAACACATTACACTATGGCAGGGTAATGTTTCACAGTTTAATGAATCTTCTACTTATTTGATGGGATGGTTAAGAGATTATCTATGGTTGAACTCTTCACAACTTATCAATGGATATAACCCTTTTGGTATGAATAGTTTATCAGTCTGGGCGTGGATGTTCTTGTTTGGACATCTTGTTTGGGCTACTGGATTTATGTTCTTAATTTCCTGGCGCGGATATTGGCAGGAATTGATTGAAACTTTAGCATGGGCTCATGAACGCACACCTTTGGCTAATTTGATTCGATGGAGAGATAAACCTGTGGCTCTTTCCATTGTGCAAGCAAGATTGGTTGGATTAGCCCACTTTTCCGTAGGTTATATATTTACTTATGCAGCCTTCTTAATTGCCTCTACATCGGGCAAATTCGGTTAATTTTCTTCTTTCTTATTATATATATTGAGAATAATATCATTTCCTTCTATGGAGAAGGGAAGGCACCGTCTTATGTTTATACATCTAGGATCCGACTTCTATCATTGATACTAATAGGAAATGAACCATTATGGCAAAGAAAAGTGTGATTCAGAGGGAGAAGAAGAGACAAAAATTGGAACAAAAATATCATTTGATTCGTCGATCCTCAAAAAAAGAAATAAAAAAAATTCCTTCGTTAAGTGATAAATGGGAAATTCATGGAAAGTTAGAATCACTACCGCGTAATAGTGCACCTATACGTCTTCATCGACGTTGTTTTTCGACCGGAAGGCCGAGAGCTAATTATCGAGACTTTGGATTATCTGGACACATACTTCGTGAAATGGTTCATGCATGTTTGTTGCCCGGTGCAACAAGATCCAGTTGGTAAGTAAGGATTCTAAATTCTCTTCATTTTTTTTCATTTTTATTATTAACCATCATAGGGAGTCCCTTTACCGTTCTGTATAAATGGTTTATTCTATTTGTACAGATATGGTAGAGGGACGCATTCAATCTTTGTTTTTGTCCATTAGTTTTAAATTCTTCTCTTTATCGCGGAGTAGAGCAGCTTGGTAGCTCGCAAGGCTCATAACCTTGAGGTCACGGGTTCAAATCCCGTCTCCGCAACATTTTGACTTTGATAAAAACAAGGGTTCAAGAAGAAAAAGAAGGGAGTATTATACTATCACAGTCAATTCTATACCATTTTTCATATTATCACTATTAAATACATAACTAAGTAAGGGCGGATAGCGGGAATCGAACCCGCGTCTTCTCCTTGGCAAAGAGAAATTTTACCATTCGACTATATCCGCATTTTTTTTGTACTGGATCTGATACACTATTAGATTAGGGGTAATTCAAAATTGGATTAGAAGTAATTCAAAATAAAGTTGAAATATGTGTATAATAGATATTATAGATATTCTCTGCTTAATGGAATATTTTATATTATATTAATATTAGTTTTGATTACGAATTCCTATTTCTATTATTATATATATATATTCTATATTTTTTCTATTAATTAATAGACATTAATAATTTAAAATGGAAATATTAAGTTTATATAATATATTTAGAATTATCAAGTATATTTTTACAATATTTATAATATATTCGTAGAATTTTTTTAATAGAATATAATATGAAGAGAGTATTCCAATTGAAAATTCAAATTTTTATATTTCATTTTTTATTATATTTCTTTTTTATTGTTTGTTTAGTTTTCCAATATACCACCATAGAAGTATAAGATATAATATTTTTCCAATAAAATCAGTTTGACCCCTCCCTATAATGTGTTATAGTTTTCTTTATAGGGACTTATCTATTCCGTTTTTTTAATGTGCCTGAAAATACGAAAGAATTCTGGGGGAGGGGTCATTTCGTTTTTTGATCTAGAATAAATAGATTCAAGAAATGAGAGAATTAAGAATACCCACTAAAAATACTAATCCAATCCATAATGATGTACCGGAAAATACAACATTCTTATTAGTTGACCAACCTTCAGGAGAAGCAAATACAACGGGTACACTAATCAATAAAATAAATGAAATAGCAATTAATGCAAAAACAGCTAATTGGAAAGCAATAGTCATGTTTCTAATCCTCCAATTTACCAACAAAAGAATTATACCATTTGATCCCCCAACCCCTTTATCGACAAAAAATTTGTAATAAAAAACACAGAAGGCTTTTATCACGAATTCATTGATTTTTTATGACTTATTATCAACCCTTTTGAGGCATGGATCGAGGGTTGTTTTTTTTACTTCAAAAAAAGGGATGCTGGATTATGCATCTATATAGATACCGATAGACATTAAACCAAATAGATTCATACCGGATATATTTACCATGAATAGATAATATAAATAAACAAAGGGTATCCATTCATATGCTCATGTTCTATTCAGTGGAATAGAGATAAAATAAAAATTAGCTTTTGGAGAGATTGCTGAGTGGTTGATAGCTCCGGTCTTGAAAACCGGTATAGTTTGAAACAAACAACTATCGAGGGTTCGAATCCCTCTCTCTCCTTTTTCTCGGCGAATAGATTTGCTCATTTCTATCTAATCTTTTTTTCCGGGCTGGTACGTGATGATATAGCTCAGCCCGGAAAAAAAGATTAGATAGAAATGAAAAAGAAATAAAGGAAAAGAAAATTTGATTTCAATATGATCCGCTCAACTCAACCCAATCTTTTTCCAATATTTATAGTAATCTTTCTATTTATAATAAAATAAAAGTGATTTCTACTTCATTGGATCTCATGTCTCAATTAAGAGGAGTCATGGAAAGAACAGGTTCAAAATCTCGATCAATTCCTTTTTCAAATCCTGCGGCAGCTGCGCGAGCTCTTCCTGCGTGCCATAAATGGCCCACAAATAGGAAGAATCCTAGAACAAAATGAGAAGTAGCTAACCAACTTCTAGGAGAGACATAATTGACTGCATTAATCTCTGTAGCTACGCCACCCACGGAATTTAAAGAACCTAAAGG
>Ga0157362_1000205_pt1:0-5000 | contig 18565 bp, 15 predicted proteins | sample AttlaeALBM3_FD_111480 | JGI IMG/M metagenome (GOLD analysis project Ga0157362, IMG submission 111480) | Fungus gardens microbial communities from leaf cutter ant in Ribeirão Preto, State of São Paulo, Brazil - Atta laevigata ALBM3 | ecosystem: Host-associated > Fungi > Mycelium >... | reverse complement strand
AATAAAAAATTATCTTATGATTCAAAAATCCAATATAAATTTTTTTTTAAAGAACTGTTCCAGAAACAAATGATCCCCTTTCTCGCTTCTTATACCAGCGGATCCTCAGACATATTTCTATCCTTCATCAAAAAAAATCTTACTTTTTTTTATTTTCTATGTCTAGGAAACTACTATAAGATCATATATTTGATAAATTTCGATTTTACCCTTTTTCTTTTATTGTTTTTTCTTTCAGATAAAAAACCCAAAAGTATACTTTTTTGCGGATCAAGATAAAAATTTCGAATCTTTGTTTATTTACTTTATTTCTTTTTATTCGTCTGTAAGATTATTTAATATTGTATTTAATTTCTTTTAATTAATATTTAATAATTAATAAAACGAAAAAAAAACTGTAAGTCAAAGTTTCTTTTTCACATACATTAATTGCTGGAAAAATATCGTACACATCTATATGAAAAAAAATATTTGATACGCGAAGACATAATTCAAATTTTTTTCGTTTTTTTTCTATAGTACCGTCAGGAACAAGAAGATTTAATTGGAAATATCGACAGATTCTTAGGGAGTCTAAACCAAACAAAAAAAAGTATTAAAAAGAAAATAAAAAAATTATTGTTCGAATTTCATCTTTATCAAATTTAAATATCAGAATAGTAGATATAGGTATGATTCAATGGGTTAGGTCCACTTACTTTTTTTTATTTTCCACTTTTTAATTATAATTACTTTATTTACTATATTCAAATTCATTCGAATAATAATGAAAACTTCTTAGAATTCGAATTCAAAATTCCGTTTTCGAATGAAATTCTACGATTATTTCATTTTTTTATTACAAATCGAAACTTACTACAAATATCAACAATATTTCTATTCTTCCTTAATACTACTCGGTTTTTCTGAAAAAAAGCCCCTTATCGGATTTGAACCGATGACTTACGCCTTACCATGGCGTTACTCTACCACTGAGTTAAAAGGGCCACGTATGATTCAATTCCTAAATAAGGAATTATCAAATATCATTATTCCATTTATTTGTTCCTGGATATACTTATTATATAATTATATAAATTATTCTTAAATTTTTTTTATTATAAAAATGGGATTTGAATATATGTATATATATAGAATATATAATAATATATATATTATTATATTATTATATATACATAACAGCTCATCAAATAACAAAAAATTCTATTTACCCAGTAAATAGAATACAGTAAAAAAATTTATTAATATTGGATTTGTATCCATCGGGACTGACGGGGCTCGAACCCGCAGCTTCCGCCTTGACAGGGCGGTGCTCTGACCAATTGAACTACAATCCCAGGGAAAAGAGTGTACAGCATACATATTCTTAAGGTTTATTTCAAACCAAACCCTTTCTTTTTCTGTTTAGGATTCGAACCATTTCGCTCGAAATGAAAGAGGCGGATTTTGTATATATTGATATCTATATCGATATGCACTTTAGTGAGATCAACACAGATTACTCATACATAATACGTTTGTTATTGGCAAATGGACTGAAAAATGAAACAATTCGTTTTTTTTGTTTATTGAAATCTTTTCCTTAGATTTTCTATTTAAGGATTTTGATATGAATCTAGATTATTAGCAAGATCCGAATTTGTGAAAATATGAAATACAGAAAAAAATAAATAGCGTTAGGGATGTTTCATATTTGGAATCTTCCGTATCAGAGAACATCAGTAATTTCCGGAGAACAATAAATAAACGGATTATATAATTTCATAGTGGATCGGCAAATTCTTGGGCCGAGCTGGATTTGAACCAGCGTAGACATATTGCCAACGAATTTACAGTCCGTCCCCATTAACCGCTCGGGCATCGACCCAGGAACAGGAAGAATCCATTTCCATTTTTATTGAAAATTAATGATCAACTTCCTTTCGTAGCACCCTACCCCCAGGGGAAGTCGAATCCCCGCTGCCTCCTTGAAAGAGAGATGTCCTGAACCACTAGACGATGGGGGCATACTTGCCCGACCGCCATTATACTACGTTCATAGTATGAACAGTTTTTTAAAATTGTCAATATAATGGAATGATATGATTTGGTCAAAAGAAATTTTTTTGATTCATCATTGAGATCTCGAAATTGTTTCTTTTTATTCCAGTCGTTAATAATTAATAAAAAAATATATATATATGTAATGCGAAAGAAAGTAAAATAAAGATAAAATACTTTGCGGGAATGATGGATTTGTTGGAAAGAACGGAAGATTCAAACTTCATTTCTTTCACTGTCATTCAATTCATTACTATAATTCGATAGGTATATTTATCTCATACTAAGACAAGACGGGAAATTAAAAAATGAGAAGCAATCTGGAAATCGGGTAAGAAGGATAGCGATCAACAAGTTTTTGAACAAAATGAGAATTTGGTTTAGGGACAGCACAAATTGAATCCATTTATCGATGATTCGATGAAATATTTGAATTGGTGAGTACATTTATGTATCAATGAAATGTATTATTTCATTGATTGATATTAATAAAAAAATCCAATAAAAAGACATCCATTCATTTTTTGTGTGAAAGGAAATAAAAATAAAAAACAAAATCTTATTCATAATAAAGATTCCTCCTGCTTTTTTCGTTTAAGATAAATGTTTCGACGAAAAAATAAAACGAAGGAAAATAAATTTTGAATTGCATCAAAAATAATTTTTTTTTTTTGATTTTTTTTGGTATGGATAAAAGATCTTCTTATGTTATACTATTTAATTCTCGACGATGAGTCGATTTGATAGCTCAGATATTGTTATTCGTGATATTGATCCGATTTGATATTATCGAAATAAAATTTATACCATTGTTGAATTTATCGATGAAAGACTTATCATCTCTATGGGATTAAATCCCGAATTTTTTTATTGGAAATTTAAGAGAAATAAAACATAATAGAGATTATGGAAGTAAATATTCTCGCATTTATTGCTACTGCACTGTTTATTCTAGTTCCTACTGCTTTTTTACTTATAATTTACGTAAAAACGGTAAGTAAAAGTGACTAATTTCGCTTAAAAATGATTTTTTCATTTTTATTAATGTAATCAATGATTGAATAAAAAAATGAACAAGGTTTTAAATTTGGGGTTTTAGTCTTAAAAAAAAAGGATCGGACTACAATCAGCGAAATTATATAAAATCCGGATAGTAGATTTCATTTCTACTATCCGGATTTTATATAATTTCGCCCAAAATTTTTTTCTTTGTTTCATGTATTGGATTTGTATTGATTCCAATAAATCTGAAATAATTAAAAAACAACTCTTATTCTTCGGATTTTCCATTTCTTAGATTTCGGATTTTTTTTACAATTCCGGTATTTTATTAAAAAAAAAGAAGGCGGTAAAGTAAGAATGGGGGTTACACGGTACCTTATTTTCCATATATATAACCTGGGTAAAAGTAAGTTCATCGAAATTAAAATTTTATGAAGAATTCAAGGAGTCAATTTCCTATTATTATGGATTCCCTTAATTTTCTCAAAATACGAATATGGGAATAATTCAAATATTTGTTTGATTGAAAGAGTATTTTGGATTTCTATATTATATATTATACATAGAATACATTACACTACTAGAATATAATACAACTCTGAAATGCCGATCTATTTTATATTTGAATTCAATTAATTAGTATAAATTAAATACTCAAATTCAACAGTTCCTAAATTTTAAAACCCAGCTAGAAAACAAAATTGGTACTTTAGATCCCTTAATTTCATTATTAGTACCCTTATAGTCCACTTCTTCCCCATACCACGAGGGAAAGGGAAAAAGAAAAAACTACCATTAAAGCAGCCCAAGCAAGACTTACTATATCCATGTAAATTTTGTCTCCTATCTCTATCAATATGAAGGAATTTTTTTATTTATTGTTCCAAATTGTTCAAAAATTTTTCTTGTATTATTTTTTTTTTTATTATTCACTAAAAAAACTATAATAATAGTGGAATTGTTGGTACAGAGTCAAAAAAGGATTCTGGGCTAACACCATTGACGAAAAACAAGAATCCACTCTATTAGAACATATAAAAAGTTCTTTTTTATTATTTTTAGTAAAATCGGAAAACAAACATTAAGTATAAACAAAATATCCGAAAACTTCCTTGGAAGTTTTAAGGAAATAAATGTTACTAACAGGTAGGAATGATAAAACTTATCTTTTATCCCCTATTTCATTAAGTAAATAAAAAAAAAGAATCAAGACAGATTACCAAGTCTCAAGAATCCTTTTCCCTCGATTGCTTCTGTTGGAAAAAAAGTTTTCGATAAAAAACGTAATACAATATTTCAAATCTCTTGTCGATCAGGCGACACCCGGATTTGAACTGGGGAAAAAGGATTTGCAGTCCCCCGCCTTACCACTCGGCCATGCCGCCAGTATATCTATATATGAAGTATATGAGAATATCCCCTTTTTCTTTTGAAATAAAAAACAAGCTTACACCTTCTGTTACAAAAGAAAAAAATATCGGGACAAATTGCAACCGTTAACTATATAATTTATGAATGATTCTTGAATATTAGAATATCAAATGTTTTTTTCTTAATGAGATATTTAGTGAAATAAGAAAAAAAATTGGATACATAACCAACCAATATTTCTTTTTTTTTTTTATTATTGAAAAAAGTTTCTTCATTCTAATTATAACAGCAACTGTCAGTATATGTAAACCCTAGAACAAAAATTGGAATTGTTACACAGGTATTATCTAATCGGGTATCTTATCCATATATATATATATAATACCTATACTATACGGATACGTAATTCTCAAAAAAAAAAATTCAGGCGCTTCTACCACCCCCTTTTTTGTATTTGTCTATTCAATCTATTTAATATCAAATACAAAATTAACACGACGTGTTATGTGTTGTCCCGAACGGATATGACTGCAATAAAGTTAGACACAGATCTATCTATTCTATCTATATATATATAGATATACATA
>Ga0157362_1000204_pt1 | contig 18614 bp, 12 predicted proteins | sample AttlaeALBM3_FD_111480 | JGI IMG/M metagenome (GOLD analysis project Ga0157362, IMG submission 111480) | Fungus gardens microbial communities from leaf cutter ant in Ribeirão Preto, State of São Paulo, Brazil - Atta laevigata ALBM3 | ecosystem: Host-associated > Fungi > Mycelium > Unclassified ... | reverse complement strand
TTATTTTAATGATCCTACAAAATTAGTTCTAAATCTGTATTAATCTAAACTAAATTTTTAGATACTTTAGCAAAGTCGTTCTTTTGTAACTTTAATGACAATTCTTTTTCATCTGTTTTGAGTTTATTTAGAATTTTGTTTTAAGAATTAGAATTTTATTTTAAGAATAATATTTTAGAATTTAATTTAGTTGAAATTTTATAAGGAAGCGATTCGTAATTTTTTCAGGATCTTAAAAAAACTTGTAAATATTTTGTTATTGCGACATCTTGTGGCGGTTGAAGGTAATCGTTTTTTGATTTATGTATTTATATTGCTTTTTAGCCTGATCGAGACATCTCGATTTTTTTTATTTACACAATTAGATCGAGTTGATGACAAAGCATATCATTTCCTCTCAGCTGTGATTAATTCGAAAAACGATGTATCTAAATGAAGCCGCTTTGTCTTGGAGATTTTCGAGACAGCTCAGCGAAAATTACACGCGACTGCGCGTTTAGTCATCCGACGATTATGGCGCCGAAGTGTAGCGCATAAAAATATCTTCTCGCAAAAATCATGAACTCCACGATTCTTCAATGTAACCGCGCGACCAGAAGATTTCAACTTTTGACGTATTCTACGAATAAACTGTCGTATAAGTTTTCAAGAATAACAAAGCGTAATTTATAGTACACTGTTCACTGAATTCATGAAATATAAAAGAATATTCTCACGAGAAATGTACGATAAAATTATAGCCGATAAAGCAAATATTATTTTGATTGTCGCTAAATTGACTTCTTATCGTCTCTTCTGGGCTAGATAAATGCGAAATCTTTTCATACTACAGCGTAAGCACAACATCTGATCCGGTGACGGATGAAATAACGTCTGCTAAACAAATCTCAAATATTGCCGTGCCTAACTCGAGTTCTCGTCTCTCCCTGGTTGTTCCCTCGGTGATCGTGCTATCTTGATGCAATGATACGATAAGTACGATTCTGTGAAATTGGAGCTCTTAATAGGTTCACGGATAAGGACATCAGATAATTTGATATAACATGTAATATTTCTTAGCACTTCAAAGATTTAAATTTAATATAATTTTTTTTTTATAGAAATTATGACTAAAATAAAATAATAAAAAATTGAGATAATATTAATTTTTAAATTATAAATAACAAAAAGTATGTTGATAAAAAAAAACAAAATTTTAATTTAACAACCAAAATTTGATTTAAGAGGAAAGTTTTATAAACGTAGTTTCAGATTCAGGATATTAAAATATTAGAACATTAGGATGTTAAGAACTTTTGTGAAATAATTTTTCAAAGGAGTGAATATGAATGTTTCTTTATTGTCAGCGTGATGTAATCGACGGTATTGCATAATTCAGCATGTGTTTAATTCAGTTTCGCCTTAAGAAATTATTCAAGGCATGACATCTTTGTAACAAGTGCAAGTGTTCGTACGGAAAGACGTTCCAATTCCTTGGCAGCCGTTCGAAATGGCGCAACCGGAAGTCGTCCTGTGTCGTGTACATGCCTATTCCATCTACGGGTATTTCCTTTACGACCGCCCGCTTCTTTACCCATGGGAACCCATTGCGATCTTGTAACACACGAGGGAGACTATAAGAGGCATAAATTTAAGAAAAGAAGAGACACAGTCATTACCATAGCGTGCTAAACAGCTTTTATTGAGCCACGAAGTTCCCACATTTCTCCCCGTCTTCTTATGAGTGCCCCTATGGGTCGCGAATTAAGATTTTGCACGAGCATCCCAGTATGCCAACAACACAAGAAGTTAGGATGACGACGCAGTGTCATATCCGAATATAAATGCTGAACAGAATAGATTCCAAAGTCTTGAATAATTTCTTAAATTGTAAAATTGAATATTGCAAGTGTCGAAGACAATTTTACGATAGTCGTAAAAATGAATAAAGAAATAAAAGAAATAATATATTATCTTATTGCCTCGCGAATAATTTATTTTAAATAATAGTTTTTGACGTACATAAAATTTTATGACGAACGGAATGGCTTGTAACTTATACTGCATAATGAAGTGATATGAGAAGTAAGAAATGGAAAAGCGTAAAATATCGTATTTTATTGTTTTTATGAATATTTGTATGAGTAAATCGTCTCTCAGCTGGCGGAATTCTATCGATTCGTTCGCTCGACGAACACACATCTTATCGCTGGACAACTGGACAAATTTTATTTTGAATTGTCTGAATTATTCTCTATTACTGATATCGCTGTACTTCTGCGTGTCGCCGGCAATTTGTGTGCGGGGAGGGGGGGATTATCAACACACGTGACACGGCGAGCCGGTCTCTATACTCGCGTGCGTACACGCGTGTATGAAAGGATGAGGCTGTTGACTGAAATTATCTCATCGTCATCTACAGCACACGAGGCCCATTAACTACGACCGTTGCATCTATGCCTTTTTTTTTTTTTTTACAAACGCTCTGCTATTAACCCATTATGCCGACAAAGGGGAAAAAGTGACGTGTAGCGTGGCGAATAAACGGCTCCGCAGCCGATAAGGCTTATCGATTCGTCAATTACAATTGTGGATTTATTATCGAGGCGTAAAATTTAATATTTGTTCGGGCGTAAAATAATAAATCCGGTTTCTGTGCGTCGAAAATTAGTAAAGACAACGAATTGAATAAATTTTAACGGTATTCTCATGACATCTTAACATGAGGCGGTAGATTGTTCGACGATAGGAGACGCCTTCATGGGAATTCCCAGGGTCCAGCGGTTCGATGAAAAAAAAAAGAAAAAGTTCATTACTTCGTTCGAAAGAGGCACCTGGTTTCGTCTGTTGCTCCTCAACAGGCAAACGTCTTACCATAGTAATTAATAAGAGTATAATCGACGATCAATTATCTCGTTGATAGTGTAGTACCTTCCGCCTTTTATATCTTCCCCTATCCTTCTCTCTCTCTCTCTCTCTCTCTCTCTCTCGCTCTTTCTCTTTCTCTCTTTCTCTATCTCTGTACTGCCTCTTGACTATACCCTTCAGCTCATTTCCGCCCACGTGTACTTAATAACGGTCACAGGGAAGAGCCAGTGCGAAGAGAAAGTAATCGTGGTTTCAATTTCAGAATTTATTTATTAAAATTATTGTGGTTTAATCAGCAAAATTATTTTTAATTATTATTTTACATTGTTATTAATTATTATTATTGCAATCACATTTCTAGTTTTTTATTTTGAGAAGTGTAAATATTACTATTCACTATCTCGTAGGTACAAAGTGACAGATCGCAGTGGTTAAGTCAGTTTGCAAATCGATCTCGTACAGTGTAAGTCAAGCGAGGCGAACTGTGAATCACGACTATGGATGGTAAAATTTCCAGAATATATGCGGGGATGAACGACGATGACAATGATGACGCGGTTGATCGAGAACGTGAGATGGCCATCACATGCTCAATTTTCTAAAGGTTTCATAACATCCGTCTTTCAAGGAGGGTACGCGATGCCGCACCCTTCTGTCCTATTTCAGATTCTCGAAGGCTAATTTTCCTGACAGAGACATTTTCGTTGGTCCAGTCCGGCTTTCTCTGCATCCTCGACTCGACCACTGCTGTCTTTTCCATTTCACCCTCTCGATAGATCGTAAGACCTACGGGAAAGAGGGGGGTAGGAAAGGAGAACTAAATCAATGTAGGACATTTATATTGGCTGGAAATCGCTGACTCTCCACGGACGACTGTGGACATCCGAACGGGACATATTAAGATTTCTGATCCGCCGTGTCGACCGCGGCGACATTTTTATCATTGCGTGTCCTTTCCTTTCCTGCACGTCTTGCCGCGAGGAGGAAATAAAACGTGAATTATTGTCCATGCGGTGTCTCTCTCTCTTGCCGCTCCGCACGTGCTTCAGCCCCCAGCCCTCCCAGTCTCTACAAACCCGGGTTAAAGTGGCCGTTATGGTTTTCGGTGAATAATTTAATGGTCCGTTTAGTGATGTCGGCTCGTGAATATCGAACGACATCTCGATACGCTTAGCAAACATTTTTGTCCGTTCAGCCGAATTTCGCATCCATCGCTAACCGAGAAAATTCAAACTTATAGCGATTAAACACTAATCTGTATAAATAGATGAGTGACCCCTGGTCTGCCCGTTAAAAATATTAAATAACTTAAATTTTTTTATTAACAAATTATTTCTATCATGCACTTTGTTCACAGTTTATTGATTAATTTTTGTTTTGAAAGTTGTTTAAATTCATTTATTTCCTATTGCGATCTCATTTGTTACGACTATAAAGAATAAGAAGAAGAGTGACGATTAAAAGAGAGGAAAGAAACATGATGTACAGATCGGTCATTGCCAAAGTTCTATGTTCGATCGCGGGTGTCAAAGCAATTCATTTAAATTAATAGGACCAGAGTCCGTACAGCGCAGCTTATCAGCCGATTAGTACCAGTTTTAATCTCCCTCTCTTGATCGGAGAGATGTTCTTATTTGTAAGGTCGTTATCGACCGGTTTTGCTGATAAACCTCGATACTTTTATCGGATCATGATTATTCCTCTATCTCTCCCAGATATTCCGGTACCAGCGTTGCACACTCTCGAAAACGATTTTATGTCGTTTTGTCAGCAATAGTGTTCGTTCCTTTTTCTCTGTCTCTGTTCTATGTATCATATCAATACAAAAAAAAAGAACAACAGAGATGGAGCGAATGCATGTTTTCTATCCGCGTTATCGAAATCCGCGAACGTTATAGAGTTATATCTTCCTACAATAAACCATTACCTAAGTTTTAAATCTAAAATCATAAGAAATTGACCTATCATAGTCGATTATTCTTCTCACATTCGAATCACGTGATGGGACAATTTCTTACGACTTGAGACTTAAAGTATAGGTAAAGGTTTATTGTAGAAAATCTACAATAGATTGATTGACAATCAATCGTTTGTGCCTCCTCGAGTCAATCAATTTCCAGTTCAATCTCCACGACGAATGGAAATGTACTCTTGTAAAACGCGCGTTCAAGAGTCGCTTGCGATTCAAACCAAAAGATTAGAGATCCTCAAATGGCATCTACAATGAGATTTTAAGGTGTGAAACTTAAATTTAATCTTTAAGTAAGAAATTGACCAATTACAGCCAAAGAGGAAAACAATCAACTATGATTGGTCAATTTCTCATGGCTTAAAGCTCAAGTTTTACGCCTTAAGATTTCATTGTAGACATCGCTTAAGAGATTGGACACCATACATTTGATTCGCTATATTTTACAGGATCTACTCAAGATAAAATAAGATAAATTATGCATAAGATAGAAAGAGATATCCGCGCATCTCATTTTATCTTAAGATATCATCTATCTCATTCTATCCTAAGCATGGAAAAATATGGTGTACCAAAAGAAGTTGTGTCTAAACGGTGTTCAATCTCTTTCTTGGGGATCTCTATCCCGGGGCTTATCGTCCATGCGGCACGGAGATATTACTCCGAGGAGAGGATCCCTCCGCGTCGTTTCTTTCGCGAAATCGCGCTTCCATGTAAGCACGATGATTGGGTCGCGCGTCACTCCCACCTCGACCACGCGCTCTCGATCGACGTTGGTGAACGCGCGATACCGCGGCCGACAGTCGCGCGTAGTCGGCCGCATCGCTCGGTATTGTTTCACGTCAAATCGAATCGAGTCTCGTCGTTGCCACACAGTCTGAATTCGCACGTGGTTTCACGACTATCGATCTATCGCGAGAGTCCCCACGCGGCACTCCGCGCGTAAGCGTAGTTGCGAAGTTCCGACGTCGGCAAAGTTGTACGATTCTTTCATGGCCCAGAGAAGGCGTTAAATTTCGGCCTGGCGCCCCATAGTCCTCGCGTTAGCAGCCGAAGTTTATTCTAATACCGCCTTCGCGCGAAGCGGAGCGCGCGGCACTTTTCGACGTGTTGGAAAAGCGGGACGAGAGAGAGAAAGAGAGAGAAAGAGATCGAAACGGGAGGGCGAAAGAAGACCGGCATCGTGCGCGAAAGTTTTCGGCACGGTGCAAGCGGATAAGGCAGCAGTGCCGTGGAATATTTTAACATATATCACGACGAGAGAGAAAGAGAAGAGAAATTGAGACGAGGGGTTGTTATAGCGCGCGATTGCTGCATCCCTCTCGTTCCTCTTGGCCAGTTCCTCTTCCGTTCCGTCTTCCTCTCTCGTTTTCGCGCGGCAACTCCTCCGTTCGTCGCCGGATCTATGTACCTTTGTGGTGGTGATGTGCCGTTCTGTATGACGTGACCCGTGTGAGATAGGACAAAGTCGGTGTATCGTTCGAATCAACGCTCACATACCTCCGACCGCCAACATGTTTGTCTGTCACACGGACTACGGCAGCTATAAAATGGTAAATTTACCGAAAACGCGGACTACGCAAAGTCTCTCGATTGTATCCGTACCTTTGGGTATAACCAGAACGATCGATAGATCTCCGTTTCTGTCGCGTGCACTCTCTGTGCATCATCCTCTTACATTGTTTTTTTCATCCCGAAGCTCTCGTGTCTATCTTGGTTCAAGGAAAGGGACATGGAAGGGAAAGGGAGCGCCAACCATAAATCTATAACTTGGAACTGAGAGCACGAATGTGTTCTGTATGTAACTCGCAGTTCGCATAATCCGTCTTCGGTCCGCGACTCTTCTCGAGGAGGAGAACATTTCCCGATCTATGTTCTCTCGGAGAGACGTCCATAATGGATGAGTAATCAAGTTATATTGGGTAACACCGTTTGTTCCGATAGCGCGCTTTATCCTTCATTTAAATGATTGGAGTGCAATATCAGATTAGACAATCGAAGATTTCACTGCAAATTCAAATGTGTATAAAAAGTGTATAAAGTTTGTTATATATACGTTGTACGTTATTTAGTATTCCGTGTAAAAATGATACTATGCATGTTTAAATGTGTAAATCCATATTTGTATGCAGTATAGTGTTATTTTTGCGGAAAACTAATCACTTGATTTTGCAGTGTTTTCATCATGGAACTACTTCCACTTTATTATCAGCATCTTGCCTTACATTCGACATCTCTATATTAACTAGCTCCCAAATTCAACGAGCTTCTAATAATTATTTTTATGGACGTCGTACTTTCTGACCTTCATCACGTTCTAAAAATTGAAGCACTGTATATCTACCGAGTAAATCTAGTGTCGCTGAGACAACGCGTTTATCACTGGCATTTTTAACACATAAAGTCTCAGTTTAACGATTTTTTTTTATGAAGAATAAAATTATCATAGCGCAACGCGACGAATGTCGTTAAATCAGATCTTCTACTCGTCCCTGTGAAGATTGATGATATTAATTAGATCGAGGAGGACGACCTAATCTTAGATTTTTATTGATGTCCCCGTTGCGCAAGGATAACCGTGTGTATGTATACGTATGTGTGTAACCATTTAATGACTCCATCATACCGATTTTCTCTCTCTAGAAGCGCACGTTCCTCTTTCGCTTTCGTCTATGTCGCTGAATTAATGATTATTCTCGCTACGAGCCACGACGTTGCTTGGTGTCGTAATAGTCGACCGGGTCTATCGTAAGATCGATGGAGAGATGCGCTACATAATACAATGCACAAAGATGTCGCAAGAAATGGAGATGCAACATCATGCTGGTGTCCGCCTGATAGCTGATGGTGGACTCCGTGTGTCGTTGCAATTACAGCGTAATTTTTCGCATTACACGAAATGCTGAAACGCCGACAAAGTCGATGAAAAATTTCGCGGCAAACATCACGACGAAGAAAATTATATGCGCGGCATTTCCGTTTGTCGCTGCATATTGATTCGCGAGTTAATCGGTCGACTCATAGGATTTCCCCCGTTTTTTTTTTTTTTTTTAAAGCCTTTTATGTTTAATAATGAATTCTTAATTATAAATTACTTCTTCTCTGTTGCAGTATGGCTCGGATGAATTCGGACAGGACTCGCCGAGATACACGTCGCCGAAGGGTGCTCTTTACGCGGATTCCTATTACATCGGTAAGTAAATAAAAAATAAGAATTATTAAAAATAAGAAAAATCAAGATCTCGTTTTTTTTTTATTTCAAAAGTGACACAACTAACAAAAATGTAATTTTTTAAATTATTACTACACGAATGAGTTTGGTAAAAATAATTCTCTTAATCATCAAAAGTAGACTAACTTAACTGCACATTCCATCTTTGTCAAAAGAGAACTTAAGTTTTTAAGAAGAATAAGATTTTACAATTTAAATGTAAACTGTGATATTTTATATAATTTTCGATTGATTATTCCAGATTTGTTACAACTTTGTAGAATACGAATTAAAATCGTTACAATTCAAAAAGAGTTTTTAAGGGTTGTAAAATAAAAGTGACGTAATATGATTATGGTTTTAAGAGTATATTTTTTGCTAATATTTGTTTAATAAATAATTTTCTGTTAAGATAAAAAGGAGTTTTTTCTCTTTTCTAAAAAAACCTGGTTTTTTTTTCGTTTTATCACTTTTTTTTAAGAGTACGATCTATACTTTAGTTTTACTAACTCCGATAAGAATAAAATGGAATTTTATTGAATGAATCATTGCATCCTTGATATCTCTCCGGGCAAACAGACATCACGTAGATTAAGAACGAAATTAGAGCGCGTGGTAACAGACTCGTTATCGTTACTAATTTCATGAAAGTAGTTATGAAATAGATTACTGACTTATATCTGTTAATAATCGATATCAGCGGACATGGATGTAATTAAACGAGATAGTGCGAACCTTCTGGTGGGTTCGATAGATCGATGGTTATCTGCGAATCGGCAGCCATCGCGCATAGGCGTAGGTATGTGTACGTACGTCGCGTACGTATACGTACGTATATATCATTTGGAAATCGCATAACGATCTGAATAGACGATAAAAGGAATTTTACGAGCGCACTAATATTCAACTGTTTAACGTTCGCTCGTAAAATTTTGCCGCTCTGCCTGTCGCGCGTAAAAACAATAACAATCTCGTTATTTGTTCAAGCGGCGTGGCGGGGCACGCTTGAAGTTCGTCGCTGGATTTTGCGGATATATCCGGCACACCGCTGTCGAAAAAAAATTCCACGGAAAACTTCGTCGACGAGATATTGCCAATAAAAGCAATTCTCCGTTGCTTGCTTCGCTACCGGCCACTGCGAATGTTACTTTGTTGTTGCAATGAACATTTATCGAAGCGCTGGCGTCTTAGGGTCACTATTTTAATAATTTTTCGTCGCTCGCAAAAGTCGCTTTTCTTTGATGTGCTCACTCTCTTACGTCATACTCCGTAATATTGATTTGTTGCTTTAAAATTGATTTAACGCGCAGGATTGTTCGCATAGGAACAATTATTATGTCGTGCGAATTGCTCCATTAGTTGGAACTACTGCTGATTTTTATAGAGCTGTAATCGTTTTACGGAGTTTATTTTAGATTATAACGGATCTTTGAAAAATTATCATTAAGACAGGTGCGATGTACACCATCACGCTCTATGCTTCGCGGATATTCGTCGCTGCTCTTCAGACTCGTGCAAGAAATCGTTGGAAATTGTATACAAAACTTAATAAAACTCCGGTCGATAATATGAAATTTTCACCCTTCGTTCGTTTGAATCTTCAAACTTCAATACAGATTTTTATATTGTTCTGTCTTATATTGTTCCGTTATAAAGATTTAAAAAAAAGTTATATAAGTTTGTGAAAGCTTTTTGATAATAAATTTTTACACAGAAATTAGATTGTATTTTACTTTATTTTTTATTTAAATTTAAATTTATCTACTAGAATTTTACAATCAAAAAATCAATTGTATTTTTAAAGTCCAAAGTTGCCGGTGGAGGATTAACATTTAAGTAAAAATAACAAAGGATTTATTTGATTAAATCCTAAATAACGTGTAAAAAAGAATGCAAAGCACAAGTAATTACAAAAAAGTCACGTTAATGGACCAAATGATCCGTAGAAAAATTTTGCATATTTAAATATGCAAATATTTTAGATGATCTTTACACGATGATAGATCTATGAAATCGACGAAGTTTTCACCGCAGGGCTCGTTATTATGGATCAGATGAGAAAAGTAGCAGTTTAAGTACGCTTTCGAAATACGTGTCGGCGCTCGTGGCACTCGGTAGCTGACCGGAATGGCTTATAAATGGGAGGCCACGACGAGGGGGGCGAAAAAGTTTTATCAGACATCGAACACCGGTAGTTGGTAGGAACGCCCGAGTAGTTTGGCTTAGTTTCCGTTTTCTCGTCGAGGAGTGCCCGGTACGGGAATTATATCAAGCAAAAGTATCAAGAAATACGTTCCCGAAGCTTATTGCTGTTGTTTTCAACTGAAATAATGGTCCGCGCCAGTACCGCGTCTATTGGCTCTTATACCGGGTGTGTGTGCGGTTCCACCGCAAACGACACCCGGGAACCGAGTGAGACGTTGGAAAGCGCGAAATTTCGACTTGGCGAAAGTCCAGGGAAGTTGTATCATATCGCGGACTCGTTCTCGAAATAATTACTGCGGAAGGAATGACATCGCCGCTTGATTAGGAAGTTTGGCGCGGCGCTTGTTCGCAGCGGAAACGTTGCCGTTGTGTTAATCGACCAAAATTATATAAACATTATGAAGTGCAAGGCATCCCTGACGAGAGGAAAATTCGATTAAATGCCGCGAGGATGCATTTTAATTCGATTTGGACGCCCATTATCTGGGCACGTGCGCGACATTCTACGCTCGCTGAGTGGAGAACGCCACGTGCTCTATTATTTATTATTTCCCGCTCCAATGACGTAGAAAGTGCTCGGGGTAGTCGACGAGATTCTATTCTACATTGCGATACTTCAATTACATCGAACGAGAAAGAATTTTTACGAACACGACGAGTGGATGTCGTGTTCAAAAGGAAGCACGTTCCGAAGGTATCTAATAATGCGTCGCGCAAAATTCTTATTTATTACTCCATAATCTATATTATCGAGATATTCTGAAATTTCCTTTTTACAAACACGTGGTTGCTCTGAATTGATTATTTAGATCTCGAATATTCGAATAATAATAGGATGACACATGATTGATCGAAACCGCGTCTCTCTCTCTTGTTGCAGATGGTAATACTACAGGAACCGGTCCCGGCGACCCGTGGACGGGTAGCGGCGGTGGTGTCCAACCCCCATATAGTGGATATGCACCCTCTCACCTGGCGCAGCCAGCCTATCCCATGCACCTACCCCACGACCCCATGGTAAGTGATTTCTCCTACCCCCTCCCCTCTCTCTCTCTCTCTTTCTCTCTCTCGCATTCTCTCATTTCTATCCCGACTATACCCTTGCCACGGCCGAATCCGAAGAAACGATCAATCACGCGTGACTCGACTGCTAGTTCCTACGGAGCCGCCGTCGTGAAAACGACGTCTCTGGAACTTCGTAATAGACACGGGGATATTTCTTCTTCCATATTCTCTATCGTCGAATACGTGAGTTCGGTGAGGAAGTCGACAGATTAAAACCTAAGCGGGCGACCTAATCTTGGTGCTACGGAAGATCGATGTGTCTCCCGAGCAACTTTGGTGATTCTCTCTCTCTCTCTCTCTCTCTCTCTTCTCTCTCTCTCTCTCTCTCTTCTCTCTCTCTCTCTCTCTGTGTGTCTCTCTCTGTCTGTCTAAAAAATCGACGAGGTTCGATGAAACCTCGATTGCGTAAAATTGATGTATAAAAAATTGAATTCGATGATGAAAGATCGATTCTTTGTACCGGAGAACTCGAACGCCGTAATTTCACTACGAGCTCTCGCGTATCGCGAATTCCGTTAATTCGCGAACTTTTACTCCATCGACGTCGTTGTACATCGAAGCGGACGGATGGCTGCTCAAAATGCACTCTTCTCAGACGAAATTCCGAGAAATGCGGGATTCTCGACGTTCTCAATCGACGATTCTCGATCGAGAGAACATCTAATATAAATATACGAACTTTTCAGAGATTTATCGTATCGTTTAATGGCTTTCCACGGAACGTGATAAATTCCTAAATGCTAAATCTCGCCGACAGTCTCGGCGATTCATGAATTCACGCGAAGCACCGAGGGTCGTCTCGAGGACGAGCCGCGCGTCGTTTCTCGGTCGGCCATTACTCTTCAACCAACCGACGTCGGCTCTAATCCTCTTCGTCAACCATCGTGATCCAGCGGACCAGCTGGTGGTCTCTTCTGGCTGTCTTATTTCGGACCACCCGGTTGATTGTCGCGTGTGCTCGAGGAGAGACGCGTTCTCTCTTCATCGTCTCGCTATGGTTGAGAGACACTGTTGACAGTGCTCCACGTACCCGGAGTAACGTCAAATGACTCACTGGCGTCTATATATAGTCCCGACCCTCCCGCTACTCCGTGTTTCTAGTCAAGTGCAGCCTTCGTTTGATTTACGCCGTTCATGGTTACCACGAAATCCTCCTCTTCGTGGCACCTCGTACCCGTCTCTCGGGCAGCCTCTCTCTCTTTGAGACAACGAGAGTAGGCTTCTGCTACCGGCATATGACGTCGTGGTCGTGATGCCTTCGGTAATCGCCAATAGCTAGCTAATAAATGGTGAGATCGCTAACGTTGATTTTATTTTTATTAAAGCAACGTTCTTTTATATACATATGTATATATGCAATAGATTGGAATAAACTTCCGGCGGTTTCAGATCATAAAGTCCAACTTTTAATGTAAGACAAACCATTTTATTGTCGTTCGCGTACAGCTACAGAGAGGTCTTTTGGCCTATGTGATATGACAAGAAATAACGTAAAGTAAATATCGATATTGTACGATTTAAGATGAATGCGCCTAAGAAGGATAGAGTCACGAAGAATGTCACGAAGATTTTTTTTGGTTACCAGAGATTGAACATTTATGATCTTCCAGTTTAATGAACTCATCTTCTGTGAACGCCGTCCGCAAGTCCATCGAAAAAGAGATGTCGCTGGATGTCTTTAAGTTTTTCTAGTATATCTGTCAATATGTCGAAATCTCGGTCTCGCCGCGATATCCAATGCTTCTTCATAAAAGCGTTGATTAAAGGCGATGTTTTACGTGCGGCACGTCTCTGTAAGCGTCTTCCGGACACTCTAATTTGTTGATAAATACACTACGCTCCATAGACCGTCGACGGTGGCTTAAAATTAGACTTTTACGAGCAGTTTCAGTAGGTGCGAGAGAGCTCTATCCCACGCTCGGCGTATCCGATATCAAAGCTGGTCGAGGTGATCCATTATAACCAGAAAGACGCGCTTGAAGCTATCGTACAAATCGCGAGAGCCACGCGGCTCCTGGAAATCACTCGGGATTCTTGTAATAGAGATCTTTATCGTTTGTAACTACATAGGATAAATCAATCCGACGTTTCGCGCACGCATGAACGCATTCGAAGAAGACAGCATCTCTTCTGAAATCCTGCAGAAATGCCTGACAAAGTCTTTCTATGATGAAATCCACGAAGATAGTGATTGAGACGGTTAGACTAGAGCATCAAATAGAGCATAATGACTGTTGATGTCGTTATATCTTCCTGTTTCACAAATCAGACGACGTTCCTGCGAACCTATAGAATTCCTTCTATACAACAGAGAACCTCCAGGGACAGATTCTGAGATTCCGACATACTGGACGCAAGTTCGATAATTAATGTTGAAGATCGCGTATTCCCACGACTTCGCCCCCAAGATGGTTACCACAAGAACCGAGCGTCGAACCATTTGCGCTTGGCGGTTTCAGGCATACTCAGCGATGTCGCCGAATGGTGAATCTGCAGCGCCGATCCTGGGCTCGGCGGTGACCAGTGCGGCTTCCCTGCCGCCAATGTCGACATTCCGGGGTAGTGCCGCGGTCGCGGCGAACAGCGGCACAGGGGCGCCGTCGCCGGCATCGTTGCAATATAGCCATAGTCCTGGTGCACCGACGACCGCGCCTTCCGCGTCCAACACTGCGCCCACGACGAACCAGCAATCCACCACGGACGACACTCTCGGCAAGACCCTCGCATCCGTCGTGAGCACTCGAGTATGTTAAATCCGTTAAATCATTTTTTTTACGCTAATGAAGAAAAGATAATTAATAAAAAGATAAAACGTTAAAAAATAATGGATATTATCCGTTAATTTGAGATAATGTTTGAACGATCTAAGTAATCTAAACATCTAGAGATGTTCTTGTTCTTGAAATTTAATGTAACATTTGTTGCAACATTCGGATACATCGTACTTTACGACGCGACGTCATCACTTCGCGAATAATTCGGATCTTCGTAATATCATCGTACTTCGTAATATTATGTTACGATTGCGTCGTTATCACATTTTTCACAGATTTATCCCACGGACCAATCAGTATCCAGTTATAGCAGTAATCCATCTACGCCCGTCAGTTCGCCACCACCTTTAACCGGTTCGGCACCAGGTTGGGCACCTGGAGCCGCGCCAGTATCTCCGCATTTTACGGCGGATCCTAATCGTGGTATTCATATGGTATGTATCTCGTATTTCTATGATTACTAATTACGATTGATCCGGCACAAGCTGCAAGACCTTTTCAACGTTGTCCATTTTCAGATTCTTTTAGGAATTTATTATTTTGTGATATATGGAAGTTTCTCTTTAATAAATCAAACATCGTTGAAAGGTTTCTTAAACGCGTGTATAATTTTTGGCCGCTTCAGAAACATGCACGGGACAATTTTTCACTTTTACAAAGGAGCTGGAAACACAACAGTTATATTTTTCCAATGATATTTCTCTATACCTACACTACATATCGACGATGTATTATCAATTATCAGTCGCGCAATTTTTATATTTCTTTGGGAAGAGGAGAGGATTGTTGCGAGCAACGGAGGAGCGGTATACAAGCGGAAATATAAAAAGAAAAAAAAAGAATTTGCTGTTGTTTGTGTCATAAAGATTAATTTTTTTATTACGAGAGATTACAGTCGCTATTCGCACATAATCACGCAGCACTGAAATTGTACAAAGTGCATGATCGCGTTTGCACCGAGAAATCACCATTTGTGTTCTTCCTTTATAAGCGACTATTTATTTATATCCTCCCCTCGCCCTTATTTGCGTACAAATTATTAAGTTTATCGTCCCTCCCGTTCATTTGGCGACACACTTTTATTCATTCCGCCCTGTTTGTTGTGAACGTTGTGTTGACTTGGTTGTTTCTCTTTTTTTTTTTGGTTTTGTTGTTGCGTTGGTGTTGTGTGTGAAGCCGGCGCCTGAACAGCAGAGGCTAGACGATGCCATCGGCTTCCTTCGCGACCACGCCGAGGTGAGGACCGCCGAATTTCAGTTTTTTTACCAACCTTCTCATTCTCTCCTTTCTTTTCCACATTCTTTACGCATGTTTACAACACGACAAATGCCACGAAATGTCCATTGCACTTTTTGCTAATTACGCTTTCAATTTAATTTTGATTATATATTGTGATAAGGTTTTCACATTGTGCACAATATATAATCATAGCTTGTACTTTTCCATTAACAAAACTTTCGATAATCAGTCGGCATTAAACCCTTTAATCAATCTAATCGGTCAGACTCTTTTTTTACACAATACTTTTATAATTCTATTTTTCTTCCAAGATGCTTTTTCGGTTAGTCGAACTATCTCTCATGGAATTAGAAACGAAATAAAAGAATTCAATATTGATTTTCTCTCTTTGAAACTTTTCTGGAACAAACCAAGACTCTAAGGAAAATAAAAAAACGTCAGTGATACGTCTTCCTAGAATTCCTCGAATAATAATAAAGCAGTAGACAATTTCGAGCTATCGGCGCGTAATCGAGTCGCATTTTCGGTATTCTGTTGGTACAGGGAGCACGAATGGAGGAGCGGTTAGATGATGCCATAAACGTATTGAGGAATCACGCCGAAAGTCAAGTAGCCCTTCATCTTGGCCCAGTTGGTCCACACGGCGGGATATACTCGCATACCTCACCACCGCAGCTAGAACATTTGGTAAGAAATTGACTTCGTCAATCAGCAGTAAATAAAAAGTACCAGGGCAATCATGATGGATTGCTCCTTTTATTTATTTCGCGATATAATATTATGATTCTTTCAGGCGAGTCCACATCCTGCAGTAACGGTGACGCAATCTCAGGGTTCCTATCCTGGTCTTACGCCTACGCCCGACACAGATGGTTCCATCAAGATCGAAAGGTTACCTGTGACGAATGCCAGTAAGTTGAACCTGAAGTGATGTAAAGGATGAATCGTAATATAATTTGCAACATAGGAGAAATCAGATCACAATTATGACAATAATCCCTATAACAAAGGATCTTGATAGTAGTCTTTTCTCGGTTTATTCTTGCGTTAAAAATCATCCGGTGATTTTTTTCATAAGAAGAATAAGAATCGTGATTACGCGTTTACTTTTATCATGCTGTTCTATTCTTGCATCGTCGCATCATTGAGCAGTCACTTTTCCCATGAATTCCCGCGAAGGAAAGGGAAAAGGGAAGGAGCTCCCAGGTGTTCCACACAACGGACTACTCGCGGCCGAATAAGGAAATATTAGATAAATCACGCGAAGTCTTTGCTGTCCGGTGGTCGTGCCTGCATTATTCCCGTGAGTACATTCGATTATCTCACTCTTCGTTTCTCTTTCCGCCTCGTTGCGTCTGTCCCTTTCGGCCTCCCGCACTCTTAGAATCATTATGCCGATGGAGAACATTTAGTATCCTTTTACTACGGATTAGGAGATTCTACCTATGTTAGTTTGTCGAAGGAATGCAGAACGCTCTTGTGAGTTTAGAAACTATTTACGCGCTTTGTACTGTAGAAATATGTAGAGGGAAATTCATGGAACCTCTGCGATAACTTCCGTGAAAAACAGTATATTGAGAATTAAAGAATTCAAATCCTTTAAGGAAATAAGTATTCAATTGCGCAGATAGCTGCACCATAAACATTTCGTTTGCAGTTGCAAATGCGTCATCGAGCGCAATATAAAAATGATCGCACTTTCGCACACAATCGTGCGTCTGATTTATCCGCCGCGATTGTCCCGCGAAGACTTTTAAAGAGATACCATTCGCGGCATACATGAGTATAATATTATTCGTAATACTCTCGCGAAAGAGAGAGAAAACATTTATTGGTCTGCTGAATCAGAGTTGAGCGAAATCTCATAAAGCGCGCTTTCTGCATCTAATTGGACGCTTTCGGTTTCGTGACTAAGCCTCCTTGCCTAAAGCTCCGGGATAATCGAAGATCGTGATCGCCATCTTCGGCCAAGGTCAGTCGCGTTTATTCTTTCTCCATTTCCGGATAAGTCCGTGCCATTTTTCCGCTACATCAGATAATCTGGTGATAATGCTCAAATGAGGCTGCTGTCATAGTCTGCTTTTGAAACTCCTTGAAGAGATATCTTTCGTCAATTAGATCGAAGAAAAGGAAATCATACACTGACATAAATTTTACCTGATTTCTTCTGTCTTGCAAATTGTATAATATAACAATGCAATTGTCGCGGAACTTTTACGCAACAGTATCAATAATGAGCAGAATACATCCCCTTAGAAAAAAGGAAAGATCCGCCCGATAGTAGCGGCGGCGAAACGAAACCATCAAGCAGTGAACTCGCAGCGGCCGGTGTAATCGGGGCTGCTACAGTTAACTCGACGTCGCAAGGAAAAGGAACGAAGAGATCGCGTAGATAGTAAGTATCTGAAGATTTTTCGAAATAAATTTCTAAATAAATTTCTCGGAGGATTAGACATATCGAGTAACAAAAAAGATAAAGGCGATGATAAAATAAGAAAAGCTGCAATCGATATATACGTATTAATATCCGTCATTTCGCTCCAAGAGACTCATGGATATTAAAAAAAAAAATAAATAAATAAATAAAACATTCTCTATATTAATTTGAGAGTTTAGTTGAAAATTAAACGAATTAATAATTAATTGAAGATGCGCTCCGATCTTTGAAAATTTATTTTTAAACTAACTTGCTGTGTCTTTGAACAACCGTTGTTCGAGCGCCGATGAAGACTGCGACGATCCTGGCACCAAAGCGGTGCGCGAGAAAGAACGTCGCCAAGCCAACAACGTGCGTGAAAGGTTAGTGAACACACGCAGTACGCAGTACTTCGTTGCATCTTGATACAAACAATTTCTTCCGTCCTGTTCTCCGTTCCCATAATCCCGCTAATATATACACGTCGCTTACACGATGCGTATGTATATTCCCTATCGCTAAGTGTAACGTACGTAAAAAAAAATCTGTACATTTTTCTGAGGAAAGTTCCTGACCACCTAGTCGTATGCATGCCTAAAACGAAGTGTTATTTGTGATGAGCAATAAATTGTGAGACGATTAATTCATGAACGATCGGGGGAAAAAACGCGTGGCATGTTTACGACTTTGTTATAACATGAGTACAAGTCCCGTAATCCTTTATATCCGTTGCACTGTATAAGGCCCGTATTCAGGCGTGATAATTAAAATGTTTCTGGTTAAGAGGACAGAAATGAGATGAGACAAGATGGAATGTTAACAGCTCTCTCGTGCGTACCTGCAAATCAGTCTCATTTTAATTCAGCTGCGATTCGGTCCCTAGGCATG
>Ga0157362_1000203_pt1 | contig 18619 bp, 14 predicted proteins | sample AttlaeALBM3_FD_111480 | JGI IMG/M metagenome (GOLD analysis project Ga0157362, IMG submission 111480) | Fungus gardens microbial communities from leaf cutter ant in Ribeirão Preto, State of São Paulo, Brazil - Atta laevigata ALBM3 | ecosystem: Host-associated > Fungi > Mycelium > Unclassified ... | reverse complement strand
ATACAAGAATCCAAATTCAATACGTAATTTTAGGATTCCAAAAATTTTCTTTCAGAATCTTATTTTTCAGTTATTAAATCCCCTTTTTTTACCAAGTTCAATATTAATAAGATTAGTAAATATTTAAATAATACCAAATTAGTATAAAGATTAATAAATATAATATATACAGTAAGATATACGAAGAAATTCGCCCACCTCCTACATATTTTATAGTCTCTCCCATAAAAAAACTTGTAATACCTATTCCATTTGGAATTCCATCAATTATTTTTTTATCAAAAAAATAATTGAATTTAACAAATTTTCTTATACTCGAAATAAAAAATATTTCATAAAAAGCATCTATATAACCACGATTATATGACCAACCATATATGACATTTTGAAAATTATCGGTAACTATTTTATTAGGAACACTTTTTTCAAATAAATTTAATAAATTCAAATTTTGTAAATCTGAATAAACAGGTTTGTAAAAAAAAGATGCTATAAATATTCCAAAAAAGGTTAGGATGATTGAAAAAGTTGCGTTTGTCAAAAATTCATACCAATCCACTAAATTTTTTTCATTTTTATGTAAAAGGTCTATAAAGGGAATTAACAATTTTGATAATATATCCCAATCTATTCCGTTTTGGCTGAAAGAAATTCCTATGGCCCCAACGAATAAAGTAAAGAGAACTAAAATAAGCATAGAAAATTGCATAGTATTGTCGGATTCATGAGGATATAAAGAAATTGTTTTTTTAGTACCAAAATGTGTAATATCAAAAAAAGACGTCTTATGTTTTTAACATTTTTATTTATTCGATGTGGATATGTCTTCCGGATAAAAAAAGAAGTCATTTCATTATTATTCATTCTTAATAGAACTAATAAAAAATTTTTATTTTTTAATTTATGTTTTACTTCTTTTTTACCCCATAAAGATATTGAATAGAATGAACTATTTTGTTTTCCATTGAAATTTAGAAAATGAACGTTTAAATTTCCTTCAAAAACAAGTAAATAGATCCTAAACATATAAAATGCGGTTAATCCCGCTGTGGAACAAGCTATTATTCCGAAAATAGGTGAATACAACCAACTATCATTAAGAATCTCATCTTTAGACCAAAAACAGGCAAAAGGTGGAATACCACAAAGAGAGAGTGTACCCACTAAAAAAGCAGTTTTTGTAATTGGTACATGTTTTGTTAAACCACCCATAAGAACCATATTTTGACTTTTAGCTGGAGAATATCCGACAACAGCTTCCATTGAATGAATAATGGATCCAGATCCTAAAAACAACAATGCTTTTGAATAAGCATGAGTAATCAAATGAAATAAAGCGGCTCGATAGGATCCCATACCTAAAGCTAACATCATATAACCCAATTGAGACATTGTAGAATAGGCCAAATTTTTCTTAATATCTTTTTGAGCAATAGCTAAAGTAGCTCCTAATACTACTGTTATTATACCTATAAAAGCTATTCCATTCATTATTGCGGGTAGAACTATGAAAAGAGGAAGAAGTCGAGCTACAAGAAAAATTCCCGCCGCTACCATAGTAGCAGCATGTATAAGGGCAGAAATAGGAGTAGGTCCTTCCATAGCATCAGGTAGCCACACATGAAGAGGAAATTGGGCGGATTTCGCGACTGAGCCGCAAAATAGCAAGAGGGCAAACAAAGTAACAAAAAAAACATTAATCTCATTTTTATAAATCAAGTTATTTATTATTTGAAACAAATCCCTAAATTCCAAACTACCGGTTATCCAATAAAGACCTAAAATTCCCAATAATAAACCAAAATCCCCTACACGATTAGTTACAAATGCTTTTTGACAAGCATTTGCGGCTATAGGACGTGTGAACCAAAAGCCTATTAATAAATAAGAACACATTCCAACCAATTCCCAAAAAACATAAATTTGTATCAAATTCGAACTAGTAACTAATCCCAGCATTGAAATATTAAAAAGAATCATATAAGCAAAAAATCGCAAATATCCTTGATCGTGAGACATATAATTATCACTATAGATAAGAACCAGAATGCCAACAGTAGTAATTAATATTGACATAATAGACGTAAGTGAATCGATCAAGTACCCAAACTCTAAAGAAAGATCATTATTTATGGTCCAAGACCATACATATTGATAAATAGAACTATTATTGACTTGCTGAATAGACAGATCAACCGAAAAAATCATAACTAGAATTAACAAAAAAATACTAGGAAAAGCCCACACACGACGCAGATTTTTGGTTGCCGTCGGAAAAAGTAGAAGTCCCACTCCTATTAACATAGGGACTGGAAATGGAATAAAAGGTATAATCCATGAACATTGATATGTATATTCCATACAATAAACAAAAAAATTAAGATTCTAATGAATTTTGTTTCTTATTCGTTGATTTTTTATCTCTTTTGTAAAGAAGGGGTTCGGTTAATAAAAAAAAGAAAGATTGAATTAAAATTGAATGATCTATTAGTAATTATTTTGAATCTTTGGAAAATATTTGGAACATTAGAAAGTATAAACTCAAAATGGAGCGATAACAAAATTCCTTGTGAAAAATAAATTTTTTATAATTCGAATTTTATGGATAGAGTTGGGATAAAATAATTAATTACACCAAAACTAAGAACATTTTTTTACCAAAACTAAGAACATTTTTTTGTTTTGATATGAATGATGAATTAAAAAAAATGCATATGACTCAATAATAATTTTTTTTTTGAAAAAAAAAACCGTTGGGTCTTTTTTTCTTTTTCAACAAATTTTGTTTAGTATTTTTAAGCATCTTCTATTACAATAAAAAATATCGATGTTTGGAAAAATAAAAAAAAAGGTTATAATATTCAATGTTTTACTTTTATTTTAATAGGAAACATAAAATGGGAATTAAGATAGATAAGCTATATGGCTAATTAAAGAGAAATTCCTTTTCATTTACGAAAAAAATGTCTTTCACATAGAACTATATAACACTGAAAAACTATACTAATTATATGGCAGTTCCAAAAAAGCGCACTTCTATATCAAAAAAACTTATTCGGAACAATTTATGGAAAAAGAAAGGATATTGGACAACATTGAAAGCTTTTTCATTAGCGCAATCTATTTTTACGGGGAATTCAAAAAGCTTTTTTTGTAACAAATACAAACGTTAAAATAATTTGAATTAATAGGATTCAATGAATATTCTTAAAAAAAAAATACTAATATAAATTTAATATCTAATATAGTATTAATTTAAGTATAGTATTAATTTACCATATTTACATTATATTCTAATAAAAAAATCCTTTGAATTTAGTCTTCCATTTTTTATTTTTTATATATAATTTCTATTTTTTTATTTTCTAATAAAAAAAAAAAAATAAAAATACATTTCTTTTTATTAAAAAAATTAAAAAAAAAAAAAAAAAAAGAGTCATTTAACAGAAACAGAATAATTGGATTATAATTATTTATTTATAATATAATTTTTTTTTACATTTAATTTATAAGACTTCAGAATAAAAAAATAAATTTATACTAAGAATATAGAATAATAAGAAAAGTATTTAAATATATATTTGTAATAGATTTTATAATAAAATTCTTTAAATTCTTTTATTTAATAGATTCTTTGAATCTCGACAATTGACTAAAAATTAATTATTATGATTTTGAGTAAGCCGCTATGGTGAAATTGGTAGACACGCTGCTCTTAGGAAGCAGTGCTAGAGCATCTCGGTTCGAGTCCGAGTAGCGGCATGACATCTTATCTTTTTAAAAATAGGTCCTATAATGAACTCAATTCTTATTTCTATTCCTAATATTTAGATTTTCTCATTCTATATGATGGTATTTTCAACTTTAGAGCATATATTAACTCATATATCCTTTTCGGTCTGATCCATTTTAATTTCAATTCATTTGATAACTTTATTATTAGTCAATGAAATCATAGGATTATATGATTCGTACAAAAAAGGCATGATAATAACCTTTTTTTGTATAACAGGATTGTTAGTTACTCGTTGGGCTTTTTCGGGCCATTTACCGTTTAGTGATTTATATGAGTCATTAATATTTCTTTCATGGACTTTTTCCATTTTTTATATGGTTCTTTGCTTCAAAAAACAAAAAAACTACTATTTAAATACAATAATCGCACCAAGTGTTATTTTTACCCAAGTCTTTGCTACTTCGGGTCTTTTAAGAAAAATGAATGAATCGATAATATTAGTACCTGCTTTACAGTCCTATTGGTTAATGATGCACGTAAGTATGATGATATTGGGTTATGCAACTCTTTTATGTGGATCATTATTAGCAGTGGCTATTTTAGTCATTACATTCCAAGAACTCCTTGGTAAAAGCAAGAATTTATTTTTTTTTATAAATGAATCATTTTCTTTTGCCGAAATTAAATACATCAATATGAATGAAAAAAATAATGTTTTACAAAAAACTTCTTTGTCGTTTTATAGAAATTTTTATAGATCTCAATTTATTCAACAATTGGATCGTTGGGGTTACCGTACTATTAGTCTAGGTTTTATCTTTTTAACGATAGGTATTATTTCAGGAGCAGTATGGGCTAATGAGGCATGGGGATCGTATTGGAATTGGGATCCAAAGGAAACTTGGGCTTTTATTACTTGGACTATATTCGCGATTTATTTACATACTAGAAAAAATAAAAAATTAGAATATATAAACTGTTCAATAGTGGCTTCTATGGGTTTTTTTATAATTTGGGTATGTTATTTAGGGATAGATCTTTTAGGAATAGGACTACATAGTTATGGTTCATTTCTATCTAATTGAATTAAAGTGAAGAAACAACTTTACAAATAGAAATCCAGAAAAGAAAACAAATATAAGAAATATATATATAATAACTAACAAAGACAAATTCCAATAAATGATAGAGAACCCTTTAAATCAAGTAATGCGGTATTGATTCAAGGGGTTCTCACAAAGAACAAACATATTCAATTTTAATTCAAATTCATTTTTTTTTAATTAATAGATAAATTAATACATAATTAATACAATACAAATATATATAGATATATATTTGTATTGTACATAGGATTTCTTTCTTTTCTTCTTTTTATAATTTTTTCATTTATTTGCGAAAACTATCTATAAAAAATTCGATTCTATAAAAAATTAGATAGAATAGCTTCAACCTTGTCAGTCGAAAATGAAAAAATAAAATCTGGATAAATACCAATACTTATAACGGGTATAAGGATAGAAATTGAAATAAATAATTCTCGTGGCCCCGAATCAAAAAAAAAGAATTTGGTGTATTAAAAATCTTGTATCCATAAAACATTTGACGTAATATAGATAATGAATAAATAGGAGTTAATATCATTCCAATTGCTGTTACAAAAGTTATTAGTATTTTTGTGATTAAAAGATATTTTTGGCTGGTAATTATTCCTAATAAGACGATCAATTCTGCAACAAAACCACTCATGCCCGGCAATGCAAGAGAAGCCATCGATAAGATAGTGAAAACTGTGAATATTTTTGGCATTGGGATAGCCATTCCACCCATTTCGTCGAGATAAAGAAGACGTAGTCTATCATAACTAGTTCCCGCTAAGAAAAAAAGCGCAGCGCCAATAAATCCATGAGAGATTATTTGTAAAATAGCCCCGTTGAGACCTGTATCGCTTATAGAGCCAATTCCTAAAATTAAGAAACCCATATGAGATACCGAAGAATAAGCTATTCTTTTTTTTAAATTACGTTGACCAAGAGATGTTGAAGCTGCATAGATTATTTGAATTGAACCTAATAGCATTAACCAGGGACAAAATATAGAATGAGCGTGAGATAATAATTCCATATTGATTCGAACCAACCCATATGCTCCCATTTTTAATAATATTCCGGCTAAAAGCATACAAGTGCTATAATGTGCCTCTCCGTGGGTGTCAGGTAACCACGTATGTAAAGGTATAATAGGTGATTTGACAGCAAAAGCAATAATAAATCCCATATAGAATATTATTTCTAGCGATATGGGATATGATTGATTAGTTAATAATTCAAAATTTAATGTTGGTTCATTCGAACTATATAAACCCATACCCAGAATTCCCAGTAATAAAAAAACAGAACTTCCCGCAGTGTACAAAATAAACTTTGTAGCTGAATACAAACGTTTTTTTCCACCCCACATGGATAAAAGTAGATAAACGGGAATTAATTCGAATTCCCACATGATGAAAAAAAGTAAAATGTCTCGAGAAGAAAATGTTCCTATTTGACCACTATACATTGCTAACATCAGGAAATAAAATAATTGGGATTCTCGAGTAACCGGCTGAGCCGCTAACGTAGCTAAAGTAGTAATGAATCCTGTCAATAAAATGGGTCCTATAGAGAGTCCATCTATTCCGAATCTCCAGTAAAAATCAAAAAAATGGATCCATTTATAATTTTCTGTCAATTGAATTAGTGGATCATCCAATTCGAAATGATAACAAAATGCATAGGCTGTTAGAAGGAGATCAATTAAACATATACAAATAGTATACCACTTAAATACCTTATTTCCTTTATGAGGAAATAAGAAAATTAAGGAACCCCCCGCTATCGGCAAAACTACAATTATTGTTAACCAAGGAAAATAATTCGTGATAAAAATAAGATATACTTAGACTAGAAAACCTGCGCTCAAAATACAAAAGATTTCTTTTTGTATTTTGAGCGCAGGTTTTTACCAGTAAAAAAAAAAAGTACTTGTGTGTGTGGTTCTTTTTGAACCGTATCAATCAATAAGCTAGACCCATGCTTCGAGTTGTTTCATGCCATAAATAAACTCTAACACTTAAGAAATCCGTCGGACAGGCGGATTCACACCTCTTACAACCAACACAGTCCTCTGTTCTTGGGGCAGAAGCAATTTGTTTAGCTTTACATCCATCCCAAGGTATCATTTCTAAAACATCGGTGGGGCAGGCTCGGACACATTGAGTACATCCTATACATGTATCATAAATCTTTACTGAATGTGACATTGGATCGTAATCCTTGAACATCAAAAATTCACCATTTTCGATCTAGTAAAGTCGTAAACAAATTATAATTATATATAAATTATATATATATATATAGTACATATATATATATTTATATATATTCCACCAGATGAATCAATGATTTATTAGAATTTTGCTAATCAAAATCTACTTATAGATTCAAAAAAAAATATAATAGAACCAAGATACTTTGATTTCTTATGTTTTGTTTTTGCAAACATGATCATAAGTTATATATCATATATGTCAATTTGAATTGATTAATAGTACACACACTATTATAAATTCTACTTTTTTCTGAGTAATACTATTTATTCAACAAATTCGATTGATTGATACGAGTTGATTTTCTATTACGATAAATAGAGGAAACAATAGCCAGTCCAATAGCTGCTTCAGCGGCTGCAACAGCTATAACAAAAATTGAAAAAATATTTCCTTTTAATTGGCGACTATCAAAAAAATCAGAAAAGGTTACGAGATTTATATTAACTGCATTAAGTATAAGTTCAAGACACATAAGGGCTCTAACCATATTTCGACTTGTGATCAACCCATAGATACCTATAGAAAATAAATAAGCACTCAAAACAAGTGCATGCTCAAATATCATTGACCAACTCCTTATCAATTTTTATTCATTTCAATATGAACGAGAATTCAACGGATTTTTTTGACTAAAGAATAGAATAAGTCTACTCTAAAAAAAATATAATATATTGACAATAAAAAACAATTTTCTACATAAATACTATTTTCCGTTCCCATAGAATTCAACGAAAATAAATGTGATAAAATCTAACAAAATTTCATTTTTATTTATATTGTTAGTTCTTAAAATTTCTTATTGGCGAGCCACAACAATTGCACCTATCAAAGCAACTAAAAGAATTATTGAAATGAGTTCAAATGGGAGAAAAAAATCTGTTGATAAATGAATTCCAATTTGTTGACTAGTACTTATCAAATCTTGCTCTATAATCTGATTTGGTCTTGTAGTCCAAATAATTCCATGCCATGATGTATCTAGAATAGTAGTTATTAGTGAAACAAAAATACTTGTACAAACCATCAAAGTAATTACGTCCCCAACAGTCCAAAGATGAAAATCTTGGTAATATTCTGAACCATTCATGAACATCACAGCAAATATGATTAAAACATTTATAGCGCCCACGTAAATAAGTAGCTGTGATGCAGCTACAAAATGGGAGTTTGATAAAATATAGAATAAAGATATACAAACAAGAACCAGTCCCAAAGAAAAAGCAGAAAAAATTGGATTCGTAAATAATACTACTCCTAGACTTCCTAATATAAGACCGGATCCCAAAAAGACTAAAAGAAAATCATGTAACGGTTCAGGCAAATCCATTATATGTAATATAAGAGCTAAATAAATCGAATTTTCATGACCTTATTGATATGACCAGGAAAAAAATTATCTATGAAATACTTAAATTCTCTCCGCATTGAATTTAACCAAATCCTAAGATAAGAAAAGATTCTAAGATAAAAAATTTGAATTGCTATAGGTACAGTTATTATTGAATCAATATCATTTCATTCTTTTCTTTATGTGTTATGTGAAAAAGTAATTTCAAACTACAAAATTGAAATTAAAAAAATGAAAGAAGTATATGTATAATATATGATTTGATTTCTATTCTATAAAAAAATAATCTATAATAAAAAATTTTCGTTTTCAGAAGAATTTTATTTAATTATCAATAATCTAAAATTTTATTTGAATCGTGCGAATTGTATAATCATCAATTACTGACACTGGTAAACGGCCCAAAGCAATTTGATTATAATTCAATTCGTGGCGATCATAAGTCGAAAGTTCATATTCTTCAGTCATTGATAAACAATTTGTTGGACAATACTCAATACAATTACCACAAAATATACAGATTCCGAAATCAATACTGTAATTAAGCAATCGTTTCTTTCGAATATCGGTTTCTAGTTTCCAATCAACAACAGGTAGATCTATGGGACATACACGAACACATACTTCACAAGCAATGCATTTATCAAATTCAAAATGTATTCGACCACGGAAACGTTCTGATGTGATTATTTTTTCATAAGGATATTGAATAGTTACAGGTAAACGATTTGCGTGAGATAATGTAATCATGAAACCTTGACCAATGTACCTTGCAGCTCGGACTGTTTGTTGACCATAATTTATGAATCCAGTTACCATAAGGAACATATCGTGAATAGTTCTGAATATTTTTTTCTTTCTCTTGTTTGATACAAGTTTTTAATTTTGAATATAGAAGGTCCATTTTTTATAGTGAAAACAGTTGAGACGAAGTTGTTAATAATAAATTACCAAGAGAAATCGGTAAAAGAAATTTCCACCCAAGATTTAATAATTGATCTATTCTTAGCCTAGGTAAAGTCCATCTTGTTGTGATAGAAACAAATAAAAATAAAAAAGTTTTAGCTAGGGTAATAAAGATACCAATTATCGTTACAAAAACCCCATATGCTTTATTTATTTCAAAAAATTCAGAAACGAATATGTACGGAATAGAGATATTTGAACCACCCAAGTAAAGAACTGTTACAAATAAGGAAGAAATTAATAGGTTTAAATAGGAAGCAATGTAAAATAAACCAAATCTGATACCCGAATATTCGGTTTGATAACCTGCTACTAATTCTTCTTCTGCTTCTGGTAAATCAAAAGGTAATCTTTCACATTCTGCTAGCGAAGAAATTATAAAAACGCTGAAACCCATAGGTTGACGCCACAAATTCCATCCCAAAAAACCATACTTTGATTGAGCATCAATTATATCAACTGTACTTAAACTGTTTGATAATCCTAGTCGGTGATAACATTACTGTTCCCATCTCTATTACAGAACCGTACATGAGATTTTCATCTCATACGGCTCCTTTTTAAAGCCTTAAAAAAATCTACGGACCGAGCAATTTATTTATCGCTTGATATATTCCTAAGATATATAAGATTTAAGTTTATTGGACGGTTCTGAATTAGACCAATTGAATTCTGTCTGTCCTAATAAAAAAAAATTAATAAAGAAAAATACATTTTATTTAATAAATAAATAAAAAATACAAAAGGTACTTCTGAATTGATCTCATCCCTTAGCAAATCCAAAATTCAATTTGTTGAGTAATAACTAAATTCTTCCATAAAATACTCTTTTAGAATTATCAATAACTCCCTAATCGTTTTCGATTAAGAAAAAGAATTACATGTTCGTTTTCCAAATTATGACATGAATTCTATCTCCACAAATATGGATATAAGACAAAAAAGAAAAAGGGGATCCCTTTATTTTTGTGCTTAACCTATTCTTTTTTTTTTTTATGTAAGTATGATAAAAAAGGGACTTAAGAAAAAATTTAAAGGATTATTTCGTTTCTGATAGTCATTTATTTAATTAGTGAATAGAAGGATACTCTGGATCGGAATTAGAGGAAGTACTGCTTTATTTTTTCTACCAACTTAAAGCCCCAATTAGTATTCTTTTTTCTATTATGCATAAATGTTCTTTTGGATATTTTAAAAAATATACGTTACTAATCCTTTGTGTATCTTGGTGTTTCTAACCATCCATTCATTTTTTTTAATCCCTTATTTATGTTAATTTATGGTAATATATATTACCATAAATTAACATAAATAAGTTGGTCTTTTGTACCCGCTTCAAGACAGGATGACTAATCAACCAACCTTGGGATAAACGACCACTTCTATTTAAAATTGAATTCATTTTTTTCACTTAATTCTTATACATAGAAAATGAGACTCAATATTTTTACTGCAATTTTAAATCATGATACTTTCTATTAACTATAAGTAATATAGTATTCATAAATTATATTCAATAGAAGCTGTTTTATTGCACTCATATAACTATCTGATTAAATTATTCAATCCGAATAATAATAAATAATAAAAATAAATTGAATATATATATTCAATTTATTAACCTTCTTATACTATAAAGTACTATAAAGAAGGAGTATAGCAATAGTATCGAACGAAAAATTTCTGTCTTAACGAATCGCACGTAGAGATATCGATAACACACATAGAGCTAATGGTATTTCATAACTAATCGATTGAGCAGCTGCTCGTAGACCACCCAAAAAGGAATATTTATTATTTGACCCATATCCGGACATAAGAAGTCCAATGGGAGCAATACTCGAAATAGCTATCCATAAAAAAACACCAATATTCAGATCAGATAAAACAAAATTATACCCAAAAGGCATTACCGAATAACTTATTATAATAGATATGACTGATATGGATGGTCCTATACGGAATAAATGAATATTTCCTCTAGATGGAATAAGGTTCTCTTTGAAAAGTAATTTTGTTCCGTCTGCTAGAGCTTGAAGAACTCCAAAAGGACCGGTGTATTCAGGTCCAATACGCTGTTGTATGCCGGCGGATATTTCTCTTTCTAACCATACAATTGCTAGTACACTTATTGTAATTCCCAATACAAGAATCAAAATAGGGGAAAATACCCATAAAATTCCATATACCTCTTGAAAGGATTCCAATCGGAAAAAAAAATGCATATCTTGTATTTCTGTTATATCAATTATCATTTCAACGATCAACTTCTCCCATAATAATATCTATGCTACCTAGTATTGTCATAATATCGGCCAATTTCATTCTTTTAACTAATTGAGGGAGAATTTGTAAATTGATAAAACCTGGTGGACGAATTTTCCATCTCCAAGGAAAACCATTTTGATCTCCTATTAGAAAAATTCCTAATTCTCCCTTGGGGGCCTCAATTCTTACATAAAGTTCTTGTTTTGGCAATTCAAAAGTTGGAGACGGTTTTTTACTAATAAATCGATACTCAAAATCATTCCATTCTGGCTCTTTTTCTCTATCAAAGGAACGGATTTCTAAATTTTCATATGGCCCACCAGGAATTCCTTCCAAAGCCTGTTGAATAATTTTTATGGATTCCATCATTTCACCAATTCGAACTAAATAACGAGCTAATGAATCTCCTTCTTTTTGCCATTGAACTTCCCAATCAAATTCTTCGTAACATTCATAATTATCAATTTTACGTAAATCCCATTGTATTCCGGAAGCCCGAAGCATTGGTCCCGATAAACCCCAATTTATTACTTCCTTTCCATCAACAACCCCTACCCCTTCAACCCGTTCTAAAAAAATAGGATTTCGGGTAATAAGTTTTTGATATTCAGCAATCCTTGTTAAAAAATAATCGCAGAAATCAAAACATTTATCTATCCAACCATAAGGTAGATCAGTCGCTACACCCCCAATACGAAAAAAATTATGCATCATTCTCATACCCGTTGCAGCTTCAAATAGATCATAAATTAATTCTCTTTCTCTGAAAATATAGAAGAAGGGGGTTTGTGCACCAATATCTGCCATAAAAGGTCCTAGCCATAGTAGGTGAGAAGCTATACGACTCAACTCCAACATAATTACTCGGATATAGCTGGCTCTTTTAGGTACTTGAATATTTCCCAATTGTTCTGGTCCGTTTACAGTTATTGCTTCTGTGAACATAGTAGCTAAATAATCCCAACGTGTTACATAAGGCAGATATTGTATAATTGTTCGATTTTCCGCTATTTTTTCCATTCCTCTGTGTAAATAACCCAATATTGGTTCACAATCAATAACATCTTCACCATCTAGAGTAACAATAAGTCGAAGAACACCATGCATTGATGGGTGGTGAGGGCCCATATTAACTATCATGAAGTCCTTTCTTGTAGTTAAGATATTCATCGGTTTTTCCTCGATTCATTCTTATATGAATCGCTTAAAAAAAAGTTCATCAAAATTCAAGATCGAATAAATCGAATAATTGAGAATTACTCTTCAATTTAACGAATTTTGGACTCCCGAATATCAAACTGATTTATTAATTTTTTATAACGTATTCTATCTTTCTTTGACAAATAAGACAGTAATCGTTGCCGTTTTCCCAGAATTTTACGTAAACCTCTTTGAGATAAATAGTCTTTTCGGTGCAATTCAAAATGTGAAGTAAGTCTTCGTATTCTATTGGTAAAATTGAATACTTGAAATTCAACCGATCCCGGGTTTTCTTCTTTTTTTTCTTGTGAAATCACAGGTATAAATGCATTTTTTACCATAAAAAATTGAAAGTTTTTCCCCTCTCCTTGCTTTTTATAGATAGTTTTATTGATCAGTAATAATAATTACACTAATTTTAAATTTTGTATATAAATTTTTATTTCCTTAATAATTTTATTTTACAATCAAATTCATTCTTATTAATTTAATCAATCCAATTTAAATAGAATTTAAATAGATATAAAAAAGACTATTTTTATGGATTCACCACAAAAAAATTTTATACTTAAAAAAAAAAAAAAGAGGATTTCGTTGATTTTTTTTGATCTAATGGATACTTCATTTAATTTATATCAATGCCACAATCCATGTCTGTATTTATGTTATGGATATACCATATATATATGAAGACAAATTTCTATTAACGAATTTTCAATCGAGGATACATATGTATTCTTACTATACTGAAACGGCTTCCATTATGGGTATAAAACCAATAGCGATTTATACAAGCCAAATCTTCTAATCGATAATTTGGCCAAAGAAAAATTTTTAAATTCATTAGTTTTTTTTTCTCTTTCTCAAGATATATATAGTTTTTAGTCAAAACTTGAAAACAATTCTGGACTTTAGTTTCATTATAAAATATTGTGTTTCTATGTATACTATTTATATTACTTGGATTTAAACAAATTAAAATTCTCAATTCTCTACGACGTCTAGCGGATAAAATAGTTTCGGGAACAAGTAAATCAAAATTATTTTTTTCTGTTACCTTTTGATCTCTTGTTCTTGTAATGTATTTATCCACATTTTTCTTATTAACATTACTTTTTTCTGGGTATTTTTGATAAGTTTTGCGTTTATTCTTATGAATTAATGAAAGACCCACTGTTTGATACATAAGAAATTGTTTATTGTTTTTTTTAGACAAACGAACTGGTTCTATAACAAATATGTCTTTTTTCAGAAATTTTTTATTTTTTCTTAAGCCTTGAAGAATGAAATTCTTCTGATTTTGAATCATCATAATATCTAGACCTAGCTCTCCTCTTTGAATAGAGGCTATAGTAATTTCTCTTAAATTTTTCAATCTAATCAGGAGACAATAGACTTTGACATTTTTAAATATTCTTTCACCTAAGAAATTCTTCCAGTTCAAATGTAAAATCAAAAAATTTCTTAGTAAGAAATTTAGTTCGACCTCCATCTTGTTCTTGTCTTTATTTTTCTTTATACCTTTAATATTCTTTTCATTGCCTGATCCTACAAAATCTTTTTCTTGGTTTGAGAGAGGTATTTCAAGATTTATTTGATCGGCATATAATGCTTTTGCTCGATTTCGAGTCTCTAACTCCAATTCAAGAGATTTATTTTTTTTCGATGGTCCATAGATATCTATTATTTTTTTCTTTCTAGTAATGTTATCTTTATTTTCACTAATATTTTGATTTACATTAAAATGTAAAAAAAGGAATTTGATTGGTATGATCCATGGGTTATCCCTATATGCATTATAAAATATCACAAATTTGGAAAAGAACCAAAATTCCGGATTTGATATGGAACGATTTAGTATTTCTATATTGATTCCCGGCCAATCGAAATGTTTTCTATCCAGGTTTTTTTCCATATCTAGAACAGTCTCTTCCGCTATATAATTCGTGATAAAACTATTACCTATTATATCGAAATCAAATAATTCTTTTTTATGCGCGTTGTAATTAGAAAAAATTGCTTTATTTTTATTTGCTTGAAATAGGGATTTATATCCATAAATATATGAGTTTTGCTTATTCGCATAATTGATAAAATTATAGGATAAAAGATCATATCTATATTGTTTTCGAATTTTTTTTTTTTTTAATGCACCTACTTGTTGTTCTTGGTAAAGAATTAATCGGTTTTTTTTTTTTTCATATGAATTATATTCGGTTAAATCTTTATTTTGAGCTAAGCGACATTCCGTGATCTTATTTTTCCATTTTTGGGGTACTAATCTGGACCATCTGTTTTGGGATAAGTCATAGTGATAATGATCCTTTAACCAATTTGTCCATTGATTTTTTACAGAATTTGGAAAGTTCTTCTGTTTTAATTTCGAATCAAATATTCCCTGTACTCCAAAAAAAGAATCCTTTATTTCATTTTTAAGAAAAAAAAAAAATTCATGATATTCAAAAACAGATCTTAACTTATATATGTTAATAATTCGGGTTTGTAATAATTTTAAAAATACATAGGCTTGTGACAAAAAGGAGACATCACAAGAATTCTCAGAATTCATATTCTGAGTATTCCAATATTTGTGTATAATCGAAATAAAGCGAATTATATTTTTATTTCTTTTATCAGTTCTTTCTGCATTTGCTTCATTAGTGTAAATGAATTTTTTACATTTTTTTTTTGTTGATTCAAGAAAAAGTTGTGTATTGCTCCTAGGAATACAAATGATATACAGAAAAATATCTATGTATGTCCTTTTCATGAAAAATTTTAAAAAATAATGTGATTTACGCGTAAATCGAACATTTCTTCTTCTTTGTAATATTTGCAAATTTTTGTTTTTTAATTCGATCCTTTTAATACCATAAGTAGTTTTGTTTGAATTTCTATTTTTCTCTGAAATTACAAGCCCTCTTTTCTTTTTTTCTTTTTTCATTTTTTCTATTTTTTTAAAAACTGCTTTTCTTTTAGCATTCAGATCCTTTATTTTTTTTTTTTTCACTGAATAATTTGCCGAATTTATAGATTGAATTGGAATGGTTGCTTGGGAAATCGTTGGACTGTTGTTACCGATTGTTGAATCTTTTTTGCTTTCTCTCAATTCATCTATTTTTTTTAATTTCAATTTAATAAATAGAAATTTTGAAAATTGTTTTATTTTTTTCGTTAGAAAAAAAATCCTTTTGAGAATACTTTTGATGATCCTTTTTGTTTTTTCTTTTAAGATATTTAGAAACAATTTAAGTTTTTCATTTAAAGCTTTTAGAACTAGAAAAATGAAAAACTTAAATTGTTTCGTTTTTTTTTTAGTTCTTTAAAAATAGGATTAAAAAATGAAAATCTATTTTTTGTAGAAGCAGAAAAGGGTAATTCTACTTCTGTTCCCCAAATTGTTAAAAAACAAAAGTTCTTTTTTTTCATCCCCCTTTTTTTCATTTGATCTTTTTTCCTTTCATTGGATTGTAGCTTAGATTTGTGCCAAGGTTTTAGACGAAAAGGAAATAATATCTTTATCTGAATACCGTCTGTTAGCCATTTTTTGGGAAATTCTCTTTCGGATAATTGAACGCCATTATACGTACATTTAATATATATTTCTCTTTTCCAATCCCTAAAATCTTCTTTCCATTCGGGAAATTGGAAAAAGAGTATACGAACCATATTTTTAATTATTATCAATGAAGGTAATATAATATATTTTCTAAGAATTGATTGGGTTATTAATAAAATACCCCTTATTACTTGAGCAAATATAATGCTATCCCAGGCTTCTGCTATTTCTATACGTTTTTTTTCCTCATTTTCTTTTTTTTTTTCGTCTTCTTTTTTCGAACTTTCTTTTGCTTTTTCTTCTGTATAATAAGAAATTTTAAATTTTTTCTTTTTTCGCATCCAACTTTTTAACAAAAAAAAGATTTTCATTGAATTGATACTATCAAACGAAAAGAATAAAGGTTTCTCAATTTTATCCAAAAAAAGAGGGGAATGCACACTTTTTTGAAAAAATTTCCAAGTAACTGTTTTACGCCTTTGAGCACGTATAGATCCTTTTATTATGTCTCGCCGAAAATCGGATTGTTGTGAATAACGTATTAAAGCCAATTCGTTTTTTTTTTTGTTAGTATTATTCGTATTTCCAGTATTCTTATAAGTATTGTTTTTCTTAAAAAATTTCGATTTATTTAAAATGACTACACGTCTGGCTTTTCTAGAAAGAATTTGATAACTCTCTGCTTCCATTTTTCCGTTCAGTTGTTCCAATTGGCCAATAAATTTGCATGACCATCGAGGAACTTTTTTACAGATTTCGTTTATTCTAATAAATTCTGTTCTATTTCGATTTACTATTGTTTTATCCTTCAAATCAGTTCTAATTGCATCGAATAATATTTGGATTATTATTTTTTTTTCTTCTTCATCTTCAGAATCCATTTGTATTTGTTCATGTTCTGGAAATAAATATAGTGCTTCAAAACTCAAGCTTGATACTGATTTTTGTAAAAATTTATGGATTGGATTAAAAAAAAAAAATGTAGTTACTAATGCTTTTCGATCAAATTTATTTTTTTTCTCCTGCAATTCTTGATAATTACTATTATTATTTTGATAAATATTATTACTATAAAGAAGGATACCATGAATTTTATTTATCAAAATGTTCTTTTTTTTGTAAGTTTTTTCATCGTGGATTCGTCGACTAAAGGATCTATTTAAGAAAGGATCATAAATTTTAGTTAAGTATTTTGTTTTAGTTTCATCATTACACAGTCGAATTGGGTTTTCAAATATATTCAGAGAAATAAATTCTTTATCTATAACTTTTGCCCTATTTAGAAATTCATTGCTCAGTTTCTTTCTTTTTTCTTCATTAGTATACCTCCAATAATTAGATAGTTCATCATAGGAAATTTTATCTCTTCCCAAGAAATCCAATTTTTTTTCCACCATTTTGTGAAAAGTTGATAAATTTGATGGATACGTAAAAGATATTCCTTCTTTTCCATCACTTTGGCATGTATGAAAAAAAAATTCTGAAATTTTATTTTTTACAACATTTTGAAATCTATTGTTTTTTATATATCGAAATGGACGAGTCCATCGTTTATAATTGAAAAGAATGCTTACAAAAGGTTTTTGAGCAAATCCTAGATTATATTTTTCCTCATCCATTTTGTACGAATTCTTTTCTTTTTTCGAAAAAATATAAGGCAAAATTTCTTGGTTCTTGGATCTTTTTTGTTTTTGTTTAGTTCGTACTCTTTGCAAATTTCTTTCGACATCACTTTTTCCTTTTTTAAAAATTTCATTATTTTGTTGAATTTCAAAGAATTTCTTAGTAAAAAGAGGGGGCGGTATTCTACCTAAATAATATAAACAGGTAACAAATAATAAAATAATAAATATTTTAAACATTGAATTTCTAAATTCTGACATAATGTACTTATTTGATGGAATAGGTACGTTAGATTTAATCCAATTATTTTGTTGTATGCAAACTAATAAAAATTCAATCCATTTCATGAAAAAAATGTGACCGATTAACCAACCAACAAAACTACTTGTGAAAAATAAAAATTTATTGTTACATCGAAATAAATAGATATTTACTAATCTTATTAATATTGAACTTGGTAAAAAAAGGGGATTTAATAACTGAAAAATAAGATTCTGAAAGAAAATTTTTGGAATCCTAAAATTACGTATTGAATTTGGATTCTTGTAT
>Ga0157362_1000202_pt1 | contig 18630 bp, 17 predicted proteins | sample AttlaeALBM3_FD_111480 | JGI IMG/M metagenome (GOLD analysis project Ga0157362, IMG submission 111480) | Fungus gardens microbial communities from leaf cutter ant in Ribeirão Preto, State of São Paulo, Brazil - Atta laevigata ALBM3 | ecosystem: Host-associated > Fungi > Mycelium > Unclassified ... | reverse complement strand
GACGTGCGTCTCCCGGTGCTGACCTCGGCGCGGGCGCGGCGCTCGCTGGACGAGTGGGCCTCGCTGGCACCCGAGCTGCTGCACCCGCTCGGCTCCCCCGCGCTGATCGACGCCTACTTGGCCGGGATCACCGCCGCGGCGACCGAGGTCGGCCACGATCGGATGACCGTGCTCATCGGGGCGGTCACCTCCGCGGCGGAGATCTCCGCGTTCGCCGAACGGGTGCCCGGCGCGGGCCCGGCGTTCGGAGCGGTTCTGTCCAACGCCGCCGTGCTGGCCCGACCGGGCGAGTTGACCGGGACCGGAGCAGCACTGTGGGTCGACCTGCCCGAGCTGATCCGCACCGCCTGCGGACGGCCGGCCGAGCTGTTGTTCTCCGCGGAGGCCGCGTCGGGCATGGTGCCGCTGGTCACCGATCTGCTCACCGGGCTGGCCCGCGCCCGCGCCGGCGACCGACTCGGCATCGACCTGTCCGGCGGGTCGATCACGGAGCTGGCCCCGATGCTGTACCGGCTGGGTTATCGGGACTTCGCCACCGCCCCCGGCCAGGCCGAAGCGCTGCGGCTGGTGTTGGGCCAGGTGGCCGTCTCCGACTAGGTCCTCGGGCACATTCGTCGGCGTTGTGGCGGTCGGGGTTCGGGTGTCGGTGGAGGTGGAGGTGTCCCGCGAGGGCGGTGGGCCTCCAGCGGCAAGGACGGTGAACTGTGAGGCTTAAACCGATCGCCCCGGTTGTTTACCGCTCGGTGAGGGGTAGAGAAATTGGAGAAACGACCATGAGATGAGGTGACGAATATGCGATTCGCCTTCATAGTATTCCGGCATCACGTCGATGACTTCGACGATGAGCGGTTCCATCACTTCCACCGGTTCCGTCGGTTCCGCGATTTCGACGACGACCGTGAATTGGGTGACGACGAGTTCGATCGTTGACTTGGTCGTCGCTGACGTCAGACCAGCCGGTCGGCCATCCTGCCCGTTTTGCAGTGGGAGTCCGACCGGCTGTCAGTTCCAGCGGCACCCGCAACGTTTAGGCGCTCAGCCGGCCAGGAATTGGGCGACCATCGGCCCGACCACGTCCAGCCGTTCGAGTTGCGGCACGTGCGCGGCGCCGGGCAGCACCTCCGCGCGGGCATCGCCGAGCAGGCGACTGAAGTCGGCCGCGTACCCGGGGTCGACCAGTCGATCTTGTTCGCCCCAGACCACCAGCGCGGGCGCGGTGATCCGGTGGATGCGCCGGGCCAGGCCGCGGTCCGGGATCGGCCACCAGAACTTGCCGGCGACCCCCATCGCCCAGGTCATGGCGATCACCGCCTCGGTCGCGGCCTCCGGATCCTCCGGTAGCCCCAGCGCTGCCCTGGCCACCGGTCCGGTGGGGTCGGCGAACGCGTGCGCGGCCAGACCCACGGTGTCCAGCGTGTAGGGGTTGGTGAAGACCCGGTCGTCGGCCCACAGCCCGATCGGGCACACCAACACCAACCGGCTCACCAGTTCCGGGAAGGTGGCGGCCAACTCGGCGGCCATCATGCCGCCGAACGAATGCCCCACCACCGCGGGCTCGGTCAACCCCAGGGCGGCGCAGATCTCCTGGTAGACCAGCGTCAGGTCGGCGACGTCGGCGACCGAGGCGTGCGCGTCCGGCTCGCCGGGCGCGGTGCCGGGCAGGTACGGGGCGTGGACGGTGTGGTGCGCCGCGAGCGAGTCCAGGAACGGGTCCCACACCAGGCCGAGAGCGGAATGCAGGTACAGCAGCGGCGGGCCCGCTCCACCGACCAGCACCCGGGTGCGGACGTGCTTGTCCCAAACCTCCACGTCGATGGTATCGCGCTGGGGCATGTCCTCGGCGTCCCTCTCGTCGGCGTCCCTCAGGCCGCTCGCTGCCCGCGCAGCCGCTTCGGCCACCAGTGATTGATCCAACCCTCGTCGTCCCAGATGTCCCGCAGCTTGGGCAGCACGTCCGAGCAGAACAGCGAGATGCTGTCCTTGGTCAGCTCGTGCGGCATTGAGCCGAGGTGCAGAAGCACCATCAGATTGCCTACGCGCAGGTCCTTCACCGCGGCGGCCAACTTTTCGCGCACCGTCGCCGGGCTGCCGGCGATCACGATGTCCTTGGAGATGAAATCGGCGTAGGTGTAATTCTTGAAGCTCGCCATCACCTCCGCCTGTTTGCGGGCGGTGCCGCCACGGACGCCCGCGGTCAGGCTCTCGTAGTCCTGGTAACCGGGCATGGCCCACCAGCCCGCCGGGACGTGCAGGCAGTTGTCGAAGAAGTAACGGATGTGCTTGGCGAACAGGCGCTCCGCGGCGGCGTCGGTGTCGGCCACGCAGACCGCCTGCGCAAACCCCGCCCGGTACGGGTTGCGGTCCAACCCCTCGGCGTCGACGAAGTTCCAGAACCCGTCCATGATGCGTTTGCCGATCTGGCTGCCGAAGAACGAGAGCATGCAGTAGTTGTGGTCGTGCTGGGCGGCGAACCGCCAGGTGGACAGGCTGCCAAGGCCGGGAATCCAGATCGGCGGGTGCGGGTCCTGGATCGGGCGTGGCCACGGGTTCACGGACGGCAACTTGTTGTATCGGCCGTTGAACGCGAAGATCTCGGGCGACTGCCAGGCCCGCAGGATCAGCTCGTGCGCCTCGCGGAACCGTTCGCGCTGCTCGATCGGCGGGATGCCCATCACCTGGTTGGCATCCATCGAGGTGCCCATCGGCATCCCGGCGACCAGGCGGCCACCGCTGATGCAGTCCAGCATCGCGTACTCCTCCGCGACCCGGATCGCGGGCTGGGTGGTCGGCAACGTCGAGCCCATCTGCACGATCGCGACCGGCAGGTGGTTGGTCGCGCGGGCCAGGATGCCGCCCATCACGTTCGGGCTCGGCATGAACCCGTAGGCGTTCTGGTGGTGCTCGTTGACGCAGATGCCGTCGAAACCCATCTCGGCGCCGTGGATAAGCTCGTCCAGCGTCCAGTTGTAGAACACCCCGACCCGCTCGGGATCGGCCAACTCGTGCCACGGCGGGGTGACCCAGACCGAGGGATAACGGGATGTGAAATCGGGGGGAAGCTCGCGGTGCGGCATCAGATGGAACATCGAGATCTTCACAGCGCCTCCTCGGTAGCAGGATGGTAGTGGTGCAGAACCTGACACCGCGACGGGCGGATCTTGACCCGATCGAGATCGCATCGATCGACGAGCTGCGCACGCTGCAGCTGGATCGGCTGCGCCGGTCCGTGCGGCACGCGTACGAGAACGTGGCCCACTACCGAAAGTCCTTCGATGCCGCGGGCGTCGGTCCCGACGACCTCGCGACCCTTGGGGACCTGGCGCGGCTTCCCTTCACCACGAAGGAGGACCTGCGCAAGCAGTACCCCTTCGGGATGTTTGCGGTGCCGCGCGAGCAGGTGGTGCGGGTCCACGCCTCATCGGGCACCACCGGCCGGCCGACCGTGGTCGGCTACACCAGGGATGACTTGTCGATGTGGGCAGGCGTGGTGGCCCGCAGCATCCGGGCCGCGGGCGGCCGCCCCGGCCACCTGCTGCACAACGCCTACGGTTACGGGCTGTTCACCGGCGGACTCGGCGCGCACGCGGGCGCCGAGCTGCTCGGATGCACGGTGGTCCCGGTCTCGGGCGGCATGACCGAGCGTCAGGTTCAACTGATCGGGGACTTCCGCCCGGACATCATCATGTGCACCCCGTCCTACCTGCTGGCGATCGTCGATGAGATGGAGCGGGCGGGCGTGGACCCCCGGTCGACGTCGTTGAAGGTCGGCATCCTCGGCGCCGAGCCCTGGACCGAGGACATGCGCCTCGAAATCGAGGAGCGCCTGGACATGCACGCGGTGAACATCTACGGACTGTCGGAGGTGATCGGCCCCGGCGTCGCGAGCGAATGCGTGGAGACCAAGGACGGCCTGCACGTGTGGGAGGACCACTTCTACCCCGAGATCGTCGACCCGGACACCGGACGGGTGCTGCGCGACGGTGAACCGGGGGAACTGGTGCTGACCTCGTTGACCAAGCAGGCGATGCCGGTGATCCGCTATCGCACGCGCGACCTGACCCGCCTGCTGCCCGGCACGGCCCGCACGATGCGCCGCATCGACCGGATCACCGGCCGCTCCGACGACATGATCATCCTGCGCGGGGTGAACGTGTTCCCCACTCAGATCGAGGAGCTGGTGTTGGCCATGCCCGCGCTCTCGCCGCATTTCCAGTGCGTCCTGGACCGGGTCGATCGGCTGGACAAGTTGACTGTCGTCGTGGAGCGGCGGGCCGCGACCCCACCGGAGGCGGCCCGCGGCGCGGGCGCGGCCCTCGCCCGGCGAGTCAAGGACGCAATAGGAGTGACGGTTGACGTGCAGGTGGTCGAGCCTGCGGCGGTGGAACGCTCCGTGGGAAAGATGCGGCGCGTGGTCGACCGTCGCCCGAGATGATCCCGAGCGGCTCGAGCGGCTCGTCGGCGGAACGGCACTCCGCCGCCGACGAGGGTGACGCCTAGGATTCGGCAGGTGGGCCTGCCTCCACTCCAGGACGTCGGGTTGGGACCCGCGCGCTCGCTCGCGACGCGCACCGACCCCGATTCGTTGGCTCCCCTGATTGCCGCCGAGATCGCCGAACGAGTCTGGCCCGAACAGACCAAGGACCCGGACTTTCTCGAGGCGATGAGCCTGTCGGTGCGCGACAACGTTCGCGCGATCCTGGCGTTGTTCCGCGGCACCCTCCGGCTGGCCGACGCCAATCCCGAGGGCGCGTTCGAGTTCGCCGACCTGACCGCGGAGCTCGGGATTCCGGTCAGCGAATTGGAGAGCGCCTACTGGGTCGGCGTCCAGTCGTTCTGGCGGCTGTGGTTCGAACGGGCGCGGACCGAGGCGGAGGGCGACGGCACCCTGCACGAGCTGCTCGGGCCGCCCACACACGTTTTGTTCGAGTACATCATTCACATCCTCGGGGCGGTGGTCGCCCGCTACGACGCCACGCGCGCGGAGATCCTGCGCAACCGCGAGGACCGACGGCGTGCCGCGGTCAACCAGATCCTCGACGGGGAAATCACCGCGGTCACCCAGGACCTGGAGCATCTGCTCGGCTACCGCCTGCGGGGCACGCACCTCGGGGTGGCCCTGGAGGTGGATGAACGCAGCCAGGCGGAGCGCGCCCTGGCCGGGCTGGTCGCGGGCAGCGGCGCCAGGGGCTCGCTGCTTTTGTTGCACGGACCGGGTACCTGGGTGGCGTGGCTCGGGTTCGTCAGCCCGCTCACCCCGGAGGGGCGCGCCGCGGTCGCCGAGGCGGCGACGGCCGGCGGGATTCCGATGACGATCGGCGCTCCGGGAACCGGCCTGGCCGGCTTGCGCCGGACCTGCGTGCAGGCGTTGGACGCCTTGCGGTTCCGTCGCCGCTTCGGCGGCTTCCCGGGCGTGCTCTGGTTTTCCGATGTCCGGCTGGAGCTGCTCATGCTCGGCGATGAGGTGACCGCCCACCGGTTCGTGCGCGACGAGCTCGGTGAACTTGTCACCGACGACGAGCGGGCGGCCCGAACCCGGGAGACACTGCTCGCCTGGTTCAGCACCGGCTCTCAGGCCGCCGCTGCGGCCCGGCTGGGCGTGCATGAGAACACCATTCGGCAGCGCATCCGATACGCCGAGGAAGTGCTGTCCGAAGGGCTGACCGAGCGACGCGCGGAAATCCTCGCCGCGCTTCGGCTGCGCCAGGTGCTCGGCGCACCGGGCCGCGACACCGACTGAGTTACCACTGGCGCGCGGAATCCCACACTCCGACCACCATTAGATGTCGGAATCCGACACTGTCACCATCTCCCAACCGCCCACTGTTGGATTCCCACAACCGGGCCGGGCGGATTCCCACCAATTCGCCATGGAGCGGGCGCCGCGCACGCTTTAGTTTCGGGGTCACCGCCCCCTTCGAAAGGCAGTGCGAGGCATGTTCGACCACACCATCGGACGGTTGCTCGAGAACGCCGCACGGGCTTACGGGGCGCGCACTGCGATCATCGCCGGTGATCGACGCATCAGCTATGCCGAAATGATCGGTCAGGTCCGCCGGACCGGCCGGGCGCTGCTGGCGGCGGGCCTCGAGCGCGGGGACCGCGTCGCGTTGCTGATGCCCGATCGCCCGGAGGTGCTTTACGCCTACTACGGCGCCCTCTGGGCCGGCCTCGGCGTCGTGCCGATCAACGCGCGGCTGGGCGCGGCGGATCAGGAATACATCATCACCGACTCCGGCGCGCGGGCGATCGTCCACGATGCCACCTACGCCGAGCGGCTGTCCGGCATCGTCGCGAAGCTCGACAATGGCGTGCTCGCCCATCGCCTCAGCGTCGACCCGCTCGCCACCCTGGACGGCGGGATACCGCTGGAACTGCTGCTGGACAAGCAATCCGATGCACCCGGGGCTCCGGAGGTCTCCCCCGACGATCTGTACGGCATCTACTACACCGGCGGCACCACGGGGCGGCCCAAGGGTGTCGCGCACACCCACCGCACCTTCGGCTCGGCGCTGTTCAGCGAGCTGCTCGAGCTGGGCCTGGGCGAGGCCGACACGTTCGCCCACTGCGCCCCGTTGACCCACGCCAGCGGCGGATTCGTGCTGCCCATCTGGATGCGCGGCGGCACCAACCTGGTCCTGGGCGGATTCGATCCCGACCGACTGCTCGACGCGATGGCCAAGGACCGGGTGACCGCGACCCTGCTGGTGCCCACGATGATCTACGTCCTGCTCGACCACCCGGCCACGTCCGCGGCCGATACCTCCTCCCTGAAGACCGTCGTCTACGGCGCTGCGCCAATGGGCACCGAGCGCCTGGTCGAGGGGCTGGAGCGATTCGGGCCGGTGTTCGCGCAGCTGTACGGCCAGACCGAGGCCCCGAATCAGTTGACGGTGCTGCGCAAGGACGATCACGCCGAGGCGATCCGCACCGGCGACCTCACCCCCCTGTCATCCTGCGGCCGCCCGGTCGCGATCGCGGACGTGCGACTTCTCGACGACGACCTGAACGAGGTGGCGCCGGGCACCGAGGGCGAGATCTGCGCGCGGGGACCGCACGTCATGACCGGGTACTGGAACCGGCCCGAGGAGACCGCGGCGGCCCTGCGCGACGGCTGGCTGTGCACCGGGGACATCGCCCGCTCCGACGAGCGCGGATTCCTCTACATCGTCGACCGCAAGAAGGACATGATCATCTCGGGCGGCTACAACGTGTACCCGAAAGAGGTCGAGGCCGCCCTGTTCACCCACCCCGCCGTCCGCGACGCATGCGTCATCGGCGTCCCCGACGACAAGTGGGGTGAGGCGGTCAAGGCGGTGGTCGTCCTGGATCCCGCCGCGAATGTCAGCGCGGACGAGCTCATCGGCTGGGTCAAGGCCGCCAAGGGCTCGGTCAACAGCCCGAAGACCATCGACTTCGTCGACGCCATCCCGCTCACAGCCGTGGGCAAACACGACAAGCCCACGCTCCGCAAGCAGTACTGGGGAGGGAAAACACGCGCCGTGAACTGACCGGCGAGGATTCCGATTAGCGAGGGAACAGTCGATCCAGAGGATGTGCAAATGAATTTCACGCGAAGGAAATTTGCCGCCGTCCCGGTTATAGCGAGCGCGGCGCTGGTGCTCGCTGCCTGCGGCGGATCCGGTGGAAACCCACAGGCCGTTTCGGAGCAACCGGCCGCCGGGTCCGCTGCGGCACCGGCCGCGCAGGCCAACGCGGGTGCGGCGGCCGCCGCGCCCGAAAGCACCAACAGCAAGGGGGCGCCCGCAGCTGCCGCGAATACCAACGCGACAGCCGCGAACACCGGCGCTGCCACTTCGGCGAAGACCGCGCCCAGCGGCACGACGGCGGCGGCCAACGCCGCGGCCAAGCCCGCCGCCGGTGCGGCCGCAGCCACTGCGGCCAAGCCCGCCAAGGGCGCGGCCAAGACGGCCACCGACACCGCGACCGGGGTAAGCACCATTGACTCGCCCGCACAGGTTACGGAGAACGCCAAGATCGCGGACTCCAAGGGCGGAGCGACGGACATCGGGGTCACCAAGGACTCGATCAAGATGGGCACCATCTCGATGCACGGCATGGCGCTGGGCAACGTGCTGGTCACCCCGTTGGTCAACGGCATTCGCGGCACGATGGAGTCGATCAACGACCGCGGCGGGATCCTGGGGCGGCGGTTGACACTGATCGACTGCGACGACGGCCCCGGTGAGGTCTCGCGCACCAAGGCCTGCATCAAGAAGCTGGCCGGTCAGGACAAGGTCTTCGCGTTGCTGTCGATCTCGTCCTGGGGCTCCGCCTCGGTACACGACGATCTCAAGCAGTACGGGCTGCCCGCGTTCGGGACCTGGGCCTACTCCCAGACCGAGTGGCAGGACCCATTCATGTTCCCCACCCACATGTCGATGATCCACGAGGCAATGGCGGGGGCGAACTGGGCGAAGAATGTCATCCAGCCCAAGACCTACGGCTTGATCTGCCTGACCAGCCCGGAGATGCAGCTGTCCTGCCAGGCTGTGCAGAAGATCATGGACGCCTCCGGCGCCAAGCTGGTCAAGAAGGCCGACGTGTCGATCTCGGAGACGTCGATGTCGGCGCAGGTGCTGTCGTTCCGGGCGGCCGCGCCGGAGCACATCATCCATTACGTGATCAACCCGGCCACGATGGCGAAGTTCATGGTCGAGGCTGCCCAGCAGGGCTACTACCCACCCAAGGGCATTTCCGGCAACCACCTGGCCGCCGAGGTGCTCGGCTCGATCTTCGGCAAGTGGCCCACCGGTCGCTACTGGACCAACACCACCTACAAGCTGTGGGGCCCGGAGTTCATGGCCACCATGAACAAGTACTCCCGGGCGAACCGCGGCACCAACCACCACATCGTGCAGGCCACCTACGTGGGCAGCCTGTTCCTCGCGAAGGCCGCCAAGGCGGTCGGGCCGAACCTGACCCGGCAACGGGTGATTGCCCAAGAGGGCAACGGTGACGTCTATGCCTCCGACGCCTCACTGGACCAGCGTTTCGCCTGGGCCCAAAGCGAGCGCTTCGGCAGCAACTGGAGCCACGACTACGGCCAGGGTCGTGAGTTCATGTACAAGTACAGCAGCTCGAACACGGTGGCCAATCCCGACGGCACACCTTCGGGCTTCGAGCCTGACCCCAACCAGTTCGTGATTTACACGTGGAAATGAGGCGAGAGGTGTGCGAGCGTGCTCGCACACCCGAGCCGATTGCACCACGTTGACCGACGGTCACGCAGTGACCGGAGGGAACACCTGGAAGTGAGCCGGAAGTAGTACCGGCGCCTCGGTGCGATCGCCCCCGACCGCACCGAGGCGTTTCCATGCACGCCTCAGTTCGTCCAGTCCGGCCGCAACGGCTGTGAAACGGCCTGCGAGCCGGACTGAACGAACCAGTCAGTTCGTCCAGTCCGGCCGCAACGGCACTGAGGCATTGCCCGTGTCGTCGCAACGCACCCCGAGCACCTGATGCAGCTCGATCACTCGGGCGTCGAAACCGACCCGACATGCGGCCATGTACAGCAGCCAGACCCGGGCGCGATTGGCACCGACCTCGGCCACGGCCTCATCCCAGTTCGTGGTCAGGTTGTCGCACCAGCCGCGCAGCGTCATCGCGTAGTGCTCGCGAAGGTTCTCGGAATGACGGACCTCAAATCCGCTGTCCTGCATCACCGAGATGATCTCGCCGACGGCTTCGAGCTCGCCGTCCGGGAACACGTAACGATCGATGAACTTCCCGGCCCGGGCCGGAAAGTTCGTGGCCGGACGGGTGATGCAGTGGTTCAGCAGGCGACCGTAGGGGTCGAGTTTCCCGCGCAGGAAGGCGAAGTACTCGGGTAGTTGCTTGGCACCTACGTGCTCGGTCAACCCGATCGAGGAGATCGCGTCGAAGCCGTCCTCCGGGACGTCGCGATAGTCCAAGTGCCGGACCTCGGCGAGGTCGTCCAGCCCCCGAGCCTTAATCGCCTGCTGCGCCCAGGCCGCCTGTTGCGCGGAGAGCGTCACGCCGAGCGCCTCGACGCCGTATTCGGCGGCCGCGTGCATGACCATTCCGCCCCATCCGCAGCCGACGTCCAGCAGCCGCATGCCGGGCCGGAGACCGAGTTTGCGCGCGATCAGATCGTGCTTGTTCTGTTGTGCCTCCTCCAGGGAGGAGTCCGGCTTCGGGTAGCACGCGCAGGTGTAGGACATGGACGGCCCGAGCACCCACGAGTAGAACCGGTTCGAGACGTCGTAGTGGTGTGAGACCGCCTTGCTGTCGCGTTGCCTCGTGTGCCGCAGCAGCCCGTGCCGCTTCACGATCTCCTCCGGCGGCGGCTCCACCGGGCGCACGTGGCGCAGCCCGAAATCGCGGAGGAGGTCGAGACGGTCGCGCAGCCCGAGGTTCTCTCCCCCGGCCGACAGCGCGGTCAGGGCCGTGTACAGGTCACCGGTGACCCGCAGGTGCCCGGTTACATAGGCCCGGGCCAACCCCAGCTCGCCGGGCGAGGTGAGCAGGTAGCTGAGCGCGGTGGGGGTGCGCAGCTCGATACCGACGTCCGCATCGAGCGGTCCGGCGGTACTGCCGTCGAAGGCGCTCACCCGGATCGGGATCGTGGTGTCGATCACGCGGGCGAACACCGCCGCTATGCCAGTACGGGCCAACGGGACTCCTTCATCTGGCTTGGACGCACTTCGCATACAGGTCGAGCAGGCGGCCGTCCGGATCGTAGGCCTTCTTGACCAGCTGGTAGGCCGGGCCGTTGTAGAACCGCCAGAACTCCTCCGGCGAATAGAACGCGGTCGAATACAACGACTTCCGCCCGCCCAGGTCCTCCACCTTCTGCTCGATCATCCGGTTGTGGTGCCCATCCGATTCCTCCGCCTCGAGGGCAACCGAGGACCAGAATCCGAAGTTCACGTACAACTGCCCCGAGGTAAACGAGTACAGCGGCCACTCAATACCGGCACGGCGTTGCCGCAGTGGGCATACCCAGATCGGCTCGATCGGAATCTCACGCAGGAAGAACTCCAGAAACTCCCCGGATCGTTCGATCGGGATCTCGACGTCCTGGACGACGTCCTCGCGCCGCGGCAGACCGCGCAGCCGCTCCAGGCGGGCGGCCAGGTGCGTGCGCCGCTCGAACGCCACGATCCGCCAGTAGACGTCCGAGCGCAGCAGCCGCCGCCCGAGCAATCTGCGCACCCAGGGTCGCTGCACGCCGAATGCGCGCGAGCACCAGAACCAGTCGGTGTCCCAGCGCCACAGGTAATCGCGGACGGTCAGGTAGTCCTCGGCGCGGTTCTGGATGGAGCGGTAATAGATGTTCATCCAGGTGTAGTCGGACAGGTACGGCGCCTCGTCAACGAACTGACCCAACGTCAGGTAGAGCTCGTCCCCCGTGAAGATCGTGCCATCGACGAAGTCCACGCCCCGGCCGTCGAACTCCCGGCTCGCACAGACGTCCGCCAGCTCGGCGAAGAACGCCGCGGGGCTGCGGTGCCGGACGTGCCGGAGCCGCACGTAGCGGCGCACCGGCTCGAGCTCAATCTCCAGTCGCAGCGCGTAGCCCAGCGTGCCGTAGGAGTTGGGGAAGCACCGGTACAGCTCGGCGTGCTCACCCTCCGGCCGGGCCACCACGACCCGCCCGTCGCCGGTGATCAGCTCGATTTCGCGGACGGATTCGTGCGGGCAACCGTTACGGAAGGAGCTGGACTCTATGCCCAGCCCGGTCACCGCGCCGCCCAGAGTGATCGTCCTCAGCTGTGGCACCACTAGCGGCATCAGTCCGTGCGGCAGCGTCGCGTCGACCAGTTCGGCGTAGGTGACCATGCCCTCCACCGACGCGGTCCGCGCAACCGGATCCACGTGCAGGACATGATCGAAATCGGAGACGTCCAGGCCCGGACCCGCCGAGCGCGCTCGGTGCCGGAACAGGTTCGAGGTCTTCTTGGCCAGGCGAACCGGAGTGCCGCGCGGCATCGCGGCGAACTGTGCCACCAGGCGGTGGACCCGCTCGTCGTGGGCGGCTTCGGGGGTCACGGCGTCAAGTGTCGACGCCGAGCCCGGCGGCGGGCAAACCGGGTGACGTCGGCCACACGGAGCAGCCACGGCCCTGTGTGAACGCCCGATGACGGCGGTGTGACCACCCGCACACGGCCCCCCGATACTCGTCAGTCAACCATTGCGCGATGATTCGCCTACCGACCGGTATTCGGGTTACCCGATCGGATTGAGTCGGCGAACCGTGACCGTGCCCGGGCCGCACCGGCGCATGCCGGAGGACCGACCGATGAGCACAGTGCAGGAGTACAGCCATGGCTGGCACCGGAGTCTTCTCGCCGGGGCGTGCGGCGATCGCCGAGCGGACACTGCGCAGGGACCGTTGGTGGTTGCAACCGGCGATCACGGTCACCGTGCTCGTCTCCTTCATCGTCTACTCGACGATTCGGGCGTTCTGGAACGGCGCGTACGTGCAGGAGAAGAGCCACCTGCTCTCGCCGTTCTACTCCCCGTGCGTCGTGGAGCGGTGCGAGTCCGGGGCCGACGACTTCGGCACCCCGATCGGGCACTGGTGGGCGCTGTCGCCCGCGCTGATCATCCTGGTGGTGCCGCTGGGCTTCCGGCTCACCTGCTACTACTACCGCAAGGCCTACTACCGCTCGTTCTGGATGAGCCCACCGGCCTGCGCGGTGGCCGAACCGCACGCCCGCTACACCGGTGAGACGCGCCTTCCGCTGATCGGACAGAACATCCACCGGTACTTCTTCTACCTGGGCCTGATCCTCAACACGATCCTGAGCTGGGACGCGATCCACTCGTTCAAGCAGGAGTCGGGGTTGTCGCACGCGCACGGCGGCGCCGGGTGGGGGCACATGGGCCTGGGCTCGCTGATGCTGACCGTGAACGCGCTGTTGCTGTGGGCCTACAGCCTGTCCTGCCACTCCTGCCGGCACATCACCGGCGGCCGGTTGAACCACTTCAGCCGCCACCCGATCCGGTACTGGTTGTGGACGCAGGTCTCGAAGCTGAACGCCCGTCACATGCAGATCGCCTGGGTCTCGCTGTTCGGGGTGGCGCTCGCCGACCTGTACGTCTCGCTGGTGGCCTCCGGGCAGTTCCATGACCCCCGTTTCTTCTAGATCGTGGCATCCTGACGAGGAATCAGATCAATGACCGAGCTCGAACGGCACAGCTACGACGTACTGGTGATCGGTGCCGGCGGCGCCGGGCTGCGGGCCGCGATCGCGGCCCACGAGGCGGGTGCCCGCACCGCGATCGTGTGCAAGTCGCTGCTGGGCAAGGCGCACACGGTGATGGCCGAGGGCGGGATCGCCGCAGCCATGGGCAACGTGTACGAGGAGGACAACTGGCAGGTCCACTTCCGGGACACCATGCGCGGCGGCAAGATGCTGAACAACTGGCGGATGGCCCAGTTGCACGCGCAGGAGGCCCCCGACCGGGTGTGGGAGCTCGAGGAGTGGGGCGCGCTGTTCGACCGCACCCCGGACGGTCTGATCTCCCAACGGGACTTCGGCGGTCACCGCTACGCCCGCCTGGCACACGTAGGTGACCGCACCGGGCTGGAGATGATCCGCACCCTGCAGCAGCGCACGGTCGCGCTCGGCATCGATGTCTACATGGAGTGCACGATCACCCGGCTGCTCACCGACGGCACCGGGGAGCCCGCGCACGGCACGAATCGCGGACCCATCGCCGGCGCGTTCGGCTACTGGCGGGAGACCGGCCGCTTCATCTGCTTCGAGGCACCCGCGGTGGTCCTGGCCACCGGCGGGATCGGCAAGAGCTACAAGGTGACGTCCAATTCCTGGGAGTACTCCGGCGACGGACAGGCGCTGGCGGCCCGGGTTGGCGCCACGCTGCTCAACATGGAGTTCATCCAATTCCACCCCACCGGTATGGTGTGGCCGCCATCCGTGCGGGGAATCCTGGTTACCGAGTCGGTGCGCGGGGACGGTGGGGTGCTGAAGAACCGCGACGGCAAGCGGTTCATGTTCGATTACATCCCCGAGTTCTTCAAGGCCGACACCGCCGACACCGAGGCGGAGGCCGACCGCTGGTACCAGGACAAGAAGCACAACCGCAGGCCGCCCGAGCTGTTACCCCGCGATGAGGTGGCCCGGGCCATCAACGCGGAGGTGAAGGCAGGCCGCGGCTCCCCGCACGGCGGCGCGTTCCTCGACATCGCCAGCCGACGCAGTGCGGAGTACATCCACAAGCGGTTGCCGTCGATGTACCACCAGTTCAAGGAGCTGGCCGACGTCGACATCACCTCCGAACCGATGGAGGTCGGCCCGACCTGCCACTACCTCATGGGCGGGGTCGAGGTCGAGGCGGACACCGAGGCCGCAATCGTGCCCGGGCTCTACGCGGCCGGCGAGGCCGCCGGCGGCATGCACGGCTCGAACCGGCTCGGCGGCAACTCGTTGTCCGATCTGCTGGTGTTCGGCCGGCGGGCCGGGGTCAGCGCCGCGGAGTACGCCAGGAACCACATCGCCAAGATCGCCGACGGGCAGCTCGAGGTCGCGAGCCGGGAGGCGCTCGCGCCGTTCGAGCGGGAAACCGGCGAGAACCCGTATGCGCTGCACTCCGACCTGCAGACCTGCATGAACAACCTGGTCGGCATCATCCGCGACGCCGACGAAATGCAACAGGCGCTGGACACCCTGCAGGTGTTGAAGGCCAGGGCGAAGAAGGTATCGGTCGAGGGCAATCGACAGTTCAACCCCGGCTGGCACCTTGCCCTCGACCTGCAGAACATGCTGCTGTGCGCCGAGGTAGTGGCCAGGGCGGCTCTCGAGCGCAAGGAGAGCCGCGGTGGACACACCCGCAACGACTACCCGACCGCCGACCCGTACTGGGGTGGGCTCAACATCGTGGTTTCCGAACTCGACGGCGTCGTGGAGACCAAACTCCAACCGTTGCCGCAGATGCCCGCCGAACTGAGGGAATTGTTCGAGGAGAAGAAGTGACGATCGATCAGGCGGCTCCCACGTCGGCTCCCCCGGTCGACAAATCCAAGAGCTACACGGCGCAGTTCCACGTCTGGCGCGGTGACTCGAACGGCGGTGAGCTGCGCGAGTACAGCGTCGAGGTGAATGAGGGCGAGGTCGTCCTCGACATCATCTTCCGTATTCAGGCCGAACAGGCCAACGACCTGGCGGTGCGCTGGAACTGCAAGGCCGGCAAATGCGGTTCCTGCTCTGCGGAGATCAACGGCAAGCCGCGGCTGATGTGCATGACCCGGATGTCCTCGCTCCCGCCCGGTGAGCCCGTCGTGGTCACCCCGCTGCGGACCTTCCCGGTCCTCAAGGACCTGGCCACCGACGTGAAGTTCAACTACGAGAAGGCCAGGCAGATCCCCGCGTTCGCACCCAAGCCCCGCGAAGCCGACGGGACCTACCGGATGGCACAGGTTGACATCGAGCGCGGCCAGGAATTCCGCAAGTGCATCGAGTGCTGGATGTGCCAGAACGTCTGCCACGTCATCCGCGACCACGAGGAGAACAAGCCCGCCTTCTCCGGGCCGCGCTTCTTCATCCGCCTCGCCGAGCTCGACATGCACCCGCTGGACACCAACGATCGGAAAGTGCTCGCGCAGGGGCAGCACGGTCTGGGGATGTGCAACATCACCAAGTGCTGCACCGAGGTCTGCCCGGAGCACATCAAGATCACCGACAACGGCATCATTCCGCTCAAGGAGCGGGTTGCCGACCGCAAGTACGACCCACTGATGAAGTTGTTCGGGCGCAGGACGAACCCACGCCGACGCTGAGCTCGGCAGCCCCGAGGCCCTAGTCGTTGGGGCACGGCAGCCCGATGAGGCCGTCGGCCAACACGGCAACCGCCGGCAGGTCGGCGGGCAGCCAGTCCACGTCGAGAAGTTCGGCGCGGGCCAACCAACGCAGCTCGTCGTGGTCGGGGCCGCACGCCGGCTCGCCCGCCGGGAGTTCGGCCAGATACACGCGCAGCACCCGGCCGGACCCGATCGGCCATTCCCCGGGCAGCCGGGCGCCCACGCTGATGCCGATCCCGAGCTCCTCCCGGCACTCCCGCACGAGCGCCTCGGAGTCCGACTCGCCGCCCTCGACCTTGCCGCCGGGAAACTCCCAGCCCCCGGCCGGTGGGCGGCGGCGGCGCGCCACCAGCACCCGGCCGTCACGGACAATCGCGGCTGCGACCACGACCCGCCCGGCGTGCATGCGCACAGCCTGCCGGCGGTTGACAGATCACACCTGCGGGCGGGAGGTTCGAACCATGCCCGAACTGCTGAGCGGTACCGAAATCTCCGCGGCCCTGGCCGGTCTCGACGGCTGGAGCGGCGATGAGTCCGCGATCACGCGGACCGTCCGGGCCCCCGATTTCCCGGCCGGGATCGCGCTGGTCGCCACCGTGGCCGATGAGGCCGAGGCCATGAACCACCACCCCGACATTGACATTCGCTGGACGAACGTCACGTTCGCGCTGAGCACGCATTCCGAGGGTGGCGTGACCGAGCTGGATCTGAAGCTGGCTCGGCGCATAGACGCCGCCGCCGCCAAGCACGGCGCCGCCTGAACCGCCCCAATCGCCAGTGCACACCCACGGGGCACCGGACTCCCCGGCGCTGTTCTCGCCGACTGCCTACAACGATCCCGAGGCCAGTTGGCTGATCGAGGCCGTGCAACGTTTCTACGAGGATCAGTACGGTGCCCGCGACGCCACGCCGGTGCGGGCCGAGCAGTTCTCCCCGCCGCACGGGTTGTTCCTGATCGGTCGTGAGCGCGGTGCGGCAATCGCCTGCGGCGGTTGGCGCCTGGTCGAGCCAGGGTTGGCCGAGGTCAAACGGATGTACGTGATACAGACTCACCGCGGTCGCGGGCTGTCCCGCCTACTGCTGGCCGCGATCGAGGACACGGCCCGCCAGGCCGGCGTGCGGCGACTGCGACTGGAGACCGGGTACCGCCAGCCCGCGGCGATCCGGTTGTACGAGACCAGCGGTTGGAGTCCGACCGAGAAGTTCGGGGTCTACCGAAACGAACCGGGCTCACTTTGTTACGGGAAGGAGCTGAACGGGGGGTAAATCAGCCGTTCGTACCACTTGATCCAACCGATCGACTGAGTGCGCGACGGCACCGCGCGACGTCCAACCTGAACCGGGATTGTCCCGGCAGCCAGGGGGACACCATGCGAATCCTCGACCCGCTCGGCCTGATCCACGCGACGGCTTCGTTCGCCTCCGCGCACGACTATGCGCCGGCCACCGTGTTCGCCCTGCTGCTCGTGCTGCTGGCCCACGTGCTCGTGCTGCTGGCAGTCGTCGGCGCAGCGACGCGGGCCCTCGGCAGGGCCCGCGAACGCCGCGCGGTCATCACGCTGTTGACCCCGGTCCGCGCCCCGGCCGGGCTCCCGGCCCAGCGCCGTCGCGGTGGCCTCGACCAGTCGACGCAGCCCCGGCTGACTTCTCGTCAGCCCGCGGCCCCGTCAACCACTGACGGTCAGCACCGGCTCGCTGACCAACCCGAACGCCTTTAGCACCGCGAACAGCTCCCGGTGCCCGATGGCCTGACACGCCGACCCGAAACCGGTGCGCCGCGGCGCCTGCTGGCTCAGTGACCGGGCCACGAAGGCCTGCAATAGCCCCGTCTGCTTGTAGTTGCAGTTGCCGTAGATGACACAGTGCGACCGGGCGAGCGGGCCACTCGCGTGCACCGAGTCGATCGAGATGTTGATCCGTGGGTTCTCCCGCGGCGGGTAGGTGCTGCGGATCCCGGCCGCCTGGGCTGCGAGGATCGCCCGGGTCTCGTCCAACGACTTGCCCTCCACGGCCTCCAGAAGCGCCGCCACCAGCTGCGGCACACCGAGCATCAACGGCCGGTTTATCACGCCGCCGAGCACCCGGCAGGTGCTCACCCGTGGGTCGTCCTGGAACCAAATCGGGCTCGACGTGCCGCCCCAGGGCAGCGCCAGGCCGAGCTCGTGCTGACCGGGCACGGCCAGCTCGTACAGCCCGACGTCCGCCGGCCACTCCACCAGCTGGTTGTCCTCCAGGTAGTACGCCTTGGACAGCACCGCGTTTTGCACGATGGTCGCGGTGGAGGCAACCGTGGGAGTGCCCTTCCAGAACACCGCCATGTCGAGGGTGTCCAGGCCCGGGTGCTCCAGGGCGTAGTTCGCCGCGATCTCGCCGACGGTGTACATCTGCGCGACCCCGGGCGAGAGCAGCAGGCCCTTCTCGGCGAAGCGGGCGCCGAAGTTCTGCCTGCACCAGATCAGCCAGTCCTGCTCACCGGTGGTGTCCAGGTAGTGGACGCCGCGTTGTGGCACGCCTCGACGGCGGCGGGTCCGAACTCGGCGAACGGGCCGACGGTGTTGCACAGCACCTTGGTGCCGGACAGCAGTTTGGTCAACGCGTCGACGTTGTGCTCAACCTCGGCGATCTCGTAATCGGCGGTTTCCAAACCCGGCACCGTGTCCAGACCCGCCTGCAGCCGACCCTTGTCGCGACCGGCCGCGATGAACGGCACGTTCAGCTCACGCAGGTACTCGCAGACCAGTCGTCCGGTGTAGCCGGAGGCGCCGTAGACCACGACAGGCTTGGAGCTCATTGGGATGCCTTCCGTTCGCAGGGACTTGGTT
>Ga0157362_1000201_pt1 | contig 18644 bp, 11 predicted proteins | sample AttlaeALBM3_FD_111480 | JGI IMG/M metagenome (GOLD analysis project Ga0157362, IMG submission 111480) | Fungus gardens microbial communities from leaf cutter ant in Ribeirão Preto, State of São Paulo, Brazil - Atta laevigata ALBM3 | ecosystem: Host-associated > Fungi > Mycelium > Unclassified ... | reverse complement strand
GATTTAACAATCATTTTTTTTTATTGAACAAATATTTACTTACTATAAGTAAATGTTTAGTTGACAGTATTGAACTAAATATTTATTAAAATTGATTGTATTTTTTTCTCAGTAAATGGGATCAATTGATTAAGCATTTCAGAAATATTAAAAATACATATAACATTTTGCATAAAATATTTTTTAAAAAAAGATACTCCAAGAAAAGGGAGGGAGTCATAATTCCCATAACCTCCCCCATGAATCCACTAGTGGTACAACCGAATGCACCCAGCCGCGTCGCGATGTATGCACGCTCGCGGAGCAAAACCCGCGAGCATGCAAATCCGTACACGCGTATCGGTATTAATATCGAATGTAGGCAGGGCCGACAGCGGTAACAGCAGCAGCAACGGCGGCGGCAGCATCGGGAACAAAAGGAACAAAAGGACGGAAAGGATCAGACTGCGTGTGTGTACGCGTGTGTTGTGTATGCTTGACGTAGGGCGAGATGAACAAACGGATCTGACCGATGATGCCGGTTCGTGATTGCCGGCGAGCTCTCTCGCAGCGATGATGTAGTCGCAGCGAGATGGATCCCCTCGCATCGCAATTTGTTTCGTTAAAACATTGTGCATATGTGATTGCTCATGATACACTCGGGATACGTACTCGGGGCTTCAATTTCCAACCCCGGATCCTCCCGATTAATAGGAATTGATGAGATTGTGTTCCGACGAAGTAAGATGACATGATTTGGCGAGTTAACTAAAAGATAATGATATTTTCTTTCTGTCTCTCTTCCATCCTTGTAATGTAATTCAAACCTATACTGCAATTTCTCGATAAGATTTTGCAATTTTGATTAACTAGGATAAAGACAAAACTTTAAAACTTGTTAAAGGTGATGCGGATGCATTTTTGTGAAAAATAAGTTTATTGTTCTATATATTTGTTTCAATTAAAAAATTAGAAGATGCGCGAAGAAACTAGAAAGATTTTTTTCACAATACACTTTAATATCTCAATAAATATGATGAAAAATAGTTCAAATAATGGTATGTTTATTATTAAAAAGAAGAACTTCAAAGAGAAGGATTTAAAAGTCTTATTTTCCTAATATAAACATGAGGTAAGAATTAATCCACATTTAATATACAAACGTATGTCTGAAAATAAGCAAATACTCATTATCGTCTTCTATTAATTCTTACATCCTTTAAGGAAATTAGTCATTCAAATTATGAACATAGACAATGGGAGGCTCCTCTAAACGGAAACGACTGACGTGCAAAAATCGCGGAGTCGTGGGTAGAGGAACAAAGGTTTCCTTAATTAATGAGGGCTCGCTCACTAATAACGACGCTATTATTACGATACTACGGTTCATTAACATTTATCGGTAACGCAGCTGTTGTTGTCTCGCCCGGCCTACTCGATGGCTATCGTTTAATTGGGGTCAGCCGATTAACTTGCATTTAGCTCGGAATATACATTGCCGGCAGAAAGAGGGTCACCCGCTTCATCATCGCCTCGATCATCGTCGATCATCGTCATCGCAATCATTAGTAGGTCGGCGATATATCGTGCTTCGCATCGCAATATTTAGAATACAATTGAACGTAGTTACTGAAAAAATTAACAAATGGAACCAATTTTTACCGTTTATATGTTTTAAAGAAGAAATATTCAGCAAAGTTTCATTAGTGATTTGCAGTTAATTAATGACGATTCGCTAACAATGAGAATTCTTGATAAATTACGTCATGCGATTATTTAGGATTTCTCACATATCGTAAGATAAGATTGAATAATTTTAACCAATAATTTTTATTATATAAAATTTTATATAAAATAAATTTTTATATGATGTTAAATTCATAATGTCAAATTATACCTAATATCAGTTATTTTTAATCAGTTCTATTCTAAAATAAAATATACTAAATTTTAATAAATCATTTGCAATAGTGCCAACTAAATAAATCTAAAGATATATATTTATTTGGTACAAGAATCATTAATGAGATTTAATTAACATTTCTTTTTATTGAATCAATATTTATTTACTGTAAATAAATGTTTAATTAACACTATTCAAATATAGTATTTTTTTCTCACATTGTCAGTGTATACATCGTCTACTTAATATCATAAATTTAATGTCATAAATTTAACTAAATAAAGTTATAAACAATTTAATTTGAGGAAATGTATTTGTTTATTTGCTAAGTGCAGATATTAATATAAATAGTGTTTACTAAATTAAGTTTCAATTCAACCACAGAAATAATTAAATATGGATATGTGATATTTTTAATCATATATTTAAATTAAAATAATACATTTGTATATACTTGGAAGTTAAAAATAACAAAATATTATTAAACTTAAGAAGTTTTCTTTTAACGCTTAAAGTAGTTTTCACTCAGAAAGAGTGACATTTGCGAAAGAACCTGTTTTTTCACGTGTCTCGCATCTGTTCGTGATATGCATTTTAATTGGTTCGAAATCGCGACAGAGACACGCAATATCATCAACCGGCAAATAGGTGCAGCGATGATGATGAATAGCAATGCGCCATGTTGGAGACCGTGAAATCTTAGTATCATGCTTAATATTAGCGACAGAAACGCGCTGGCGCGCGTTTACAAATTCAAATTACCGTAATGAATAGCGGTGCGATGACGGGTTCAGCGACGGATGAACGTAATGACAAATACACGCCGCGATAGTAATTCCCCATGACGTTTCGCAGGAGGAATCCATCGCACGACCGTAATAATCGATAATTGAACGAGAAAGCCGTTCCTCTTTGAAGGAAGCGTTTCCGCGAGTCTTCCATCTGCGATACAGCGCATTATTTGTACCATCAGAAAGCAATTATGCAAATTCAATGAACGACGAGCAAATGGAAAATCACCGCGGAACAGATCGCGTTCCGAGATTAGAACGCGCTTTACGCGAATCGTGGAATAAATCGTTTCAATTATTTCACGCGGCCGCTCGGTCGACTTCCAAGGACGGGATCGCCGAGGCGATCAGAAAATTGGATCTTTCGATCCTGATCCTGAGATACGCCATTAATAATCCTTTCCCTTCCCTCTCGTCCTATCGACCGTACTACACCGCGAAAGTCCATTTCACTTTCGTATCGGAGGAGAGAAGGTGAATCGGCAGCCGGGCTGGCTCGCGAATAATTCGAGAATCTGATGGCCGCGGCCGATTACGAGCGAGAGAGTGGCTGATTTACGCCGGTGTAATTAAACGAATTAGCCACACGACCGGCCGGCGAAATAAGAGCGGCTCGTCGCGAGAGAGCATCCCGAGAATGTTACTCGTTACCGAAGCGATTTCGCGGCTCGGATAAACGGCTCGTTTTAAAAGTCACGCACGCCGCTCTCGCGTGCGTGCGTGCATAGCGAGAGAGATACGATCTGTTTTTAATTTCGCCGGCCGCGAAAGTTAAATCTCGAAAACGCGCTCAACGTCGCGACGCTGAGAATCAAAGAATTATTTACTCCACGCGCTTCGATTTCTATAGGAATTTCTGCGAGACAGACGAGAGGAAAGAAGATGCGCGATCTCCGTCGGGATAATTCGGTTTTAGTAAGAGAAAACGCGACTCCTTCATTTATGTGGTCCGTTGATTTGCCGCCGACGGAGTCTTATGTCTAAGGGCAATTACCGCCGGTTATTCTACCGAAGAGAGAGACTGCAGCATCCATTATTTTTACCCCCGCGACGCGGCGAGGCGCGGTGCGGTTGGCTCTCCACGGATTCAATTCCGCGGAGCGCACTGGATGGAGGCGTAATGCCTGTTTTACTCGCGCGCCCCATTCGTCGGACGTACACCGAAGACAGGTAAGAGCAGGCTTTGTTTCAAAAGCAATCGGTCTTCCGCGGGATCTCCCACGACCGCGCCAGGCACCGCCGCCGCCGACGATTCATGACAGAACAAATTACAGATCGGCAGAAAAAAACCATCGTCGACTCGTTCGCGGCTACGTTCCTCCCTAGGGCCTTACCCCTACGCGCGCGATACAAAGTCGTGAGTCGCAAATTAATGGCGGCCATAATTTCGGCCGATAGTCGGTCGATGATGATGTATCGTTGCTAAATGCACAACAGCGGAGTCGCCACGCCGCCGATTATTCACGGAATGTTAGCCGCAATCTCTTAATCGCTACAAGGTCGCCGATGATATTCGCTTGAATAATATCACCGGCGAAGAAAATACAACATAGTTCATCAAAGGTAATCGTCAATCTCATTGTTGAATTTAGAAATATAACTTTCCGACATACAAATGTCTTATATGCACAATTACAATGAGTGTAAAAAATATTTGTAAAAGGAAAGATTTAAAAAACTTTATTTTTAAACAGAATAAACATTAATTAGCAATTTATTAATAACGAATAGATGTATATTTCTCAAAATTATTTTTTCTAAAAAGATATAATGATTAAAATTATTTCAATAGAAAAAAATTTTTTAATCATTCTTCAAGGATAATTGAAATCTATTTCATTATCAGCGAAATCCAGTGCAATCAATGAACCGAAAACTATGAAGTGTAATTAGAGTGTCAATGATTATCTTAAAAGTATTAAATTAGGATTGTTATCCAAATTTTCAAAAGTGTACTTTTTTATGTAATAAAATAAGAATATAATTCTTATTTTATACAATATGGATTGTTATACTTCTTTGTTGTAATAATTAATTTAAAAAATACATCATTAACTGTATTCATTATTAATAAATTATTGACTAACATTTATTTGCTACAAATAAAGTTTTTTTCACGAAAAAATTCCTCTGTACTGTTTACACAAAAAGAAAAATATTTATTTAAATTAACTGGAATTTTAATAGAAAATAAACAATCCAGAAAATTTTGATTAAATCTACTACAATTCTAGTAAAAATCAAAAATTCTAGATCGTTTCGCCAGAATTCCATTTAATTCATCAAACATTTTTGTTCGTGCACTAATTAAAACATCATAGATTTGTTTATGACTTAAATAACAAATGTCAAAAAAATTGTAAATTTTCTGCGATTGATAATTTTAATATAAGATTAAAAGAAGCTCTCGCTTAACCTTAAAATAACTCCATTTCAGTTATTGTTAGTACAGACCGTAGCAGCCAAAAAAAAGCTTTCCATAACAAATATTTTGCGATACTTATTTACCCGAGTATTCTGACTATTCTTAACGAAGTTCCGGGAATCTAATTTACGGTCGTCGGGTTCGCGGCCGAAGTAAGTCTTATACGAGCGAGAATACGAGCGCGTGTGGATCTCGGGAGAGGAGAACTTGGACGGTAACCGCATATTATAACGAGACAGAGCATCGCGGAGCAGTCGTGATATTATGACTCGAATCAACGGAAATACGGCGTGTCTCGCAGGGCTGTTTTCGACTGACTTATTTCGACCCGTTAGCCTAATTTCTCATTCTCGCGCCAAGGACGACCAGAACGACTTCTGTTCTGTGTTCGGTGCAGTCACACGCCGAGGGTAGACGCACAGTCGCGTCCACCGCGTATACCGGTTATTATCTTTTCGCATTTTTCGGTCGAGATTATTCTCAAAACGAATGACCCTCTTAAGCCTCCAGACCGGATCATTAATCTGGGTTCGAGGAGATGGCTGGGGCGGGCACGCCGGTCGCGGAGAGGAGTGGATGAGCGTCTACAAAGACCTTATTGCACTCGTGTGTGCCATCTCCACAATCGCTCTTTCACGGGAGTGATTTAAATAAAGGGTAAAGGACACTTCAAGGCTGACGGCAATTCTGTTCAATTTATGCGCGCGGATCCAATATATAACCTCCCTTGTTTTTTTCTATTTTATGGCGGCGAGCCCGTTGAGTAAGAACGAGATAAGTTTACACATTAATCAAAAGTGGAAACTGCTTCTCAAGATGCTGTACCGGCTGATCCATAAACGCGAAATCAATTGAAACGTTAAAAAACGAATAGCCTAACTATCGCACTCTCTTTCTGCCGTTAATGATTTAAAGGGAGAGAGAAGAAGTTATTAAATTTATTATTATATTGCGAAATAGTTTTGTTGCTTTAATGAAACCAGTTTTGTTGCGTCTATCAAGACCACCTAAAGAAGAATCTTCCAAAGAAAATTAGAAAAACTGAAGAAAAGCTTCAACGATATTATATATTGTACGCGAGTATCGTCAAGAGGACGTGAAAAATATATTTCTTATGATCAAGGGATCACCGTCACGTCAATCTGCTTTTGAGACGCTGCCGTCGAGCAAACGACGTTCTTGAGGGATAGTAATGAATTCTATTCTGGCGTCTGTTCATGCGTAAATCAATTCTGACGGGTTGAAAGAGTTTCCGCGTCCGCAATGTCCGCATCGACACCAGGAAGCGGAAACTCGAGATGTACCGGTGTCGGGGTCATTTATAGCAACGAATGTTCTCTGTGTACGAGACGCCGCTGCGCTGAGACGTTGCCGTTGCCGTTGCCGTTGCCATTGCCGATGTCGGTAGGTAGTGGCCGGTTGATGCATGCACGGCAGACCACCGTAGAGTACACAATCGGCTACGACCTCCCGGTACACTCTGCCGTATGCACGCAGCATCCGAGAAAGCCACTTCTCAGGTCTTGATTCACTGCTTGACATAACACGCACATCCTGACAGTTCGCGATATTCGAACTCGTGCCATATTTTCGTACTATTCCGTTATTCGTGATATATTGCCCCGCTCGATCTTTTCTCTCTCACTTTCTTTCTCGTTCATCTCCAACAATATATTTGTATTTGATATCAAGATGTTTTTTTACATGCGAAAATTAATTTGCGATTTTATTTTATTAAAATGCGACTTAATCGCTAGAGGTCAGGATGTCATAGGTGTCATGTAAAATTTGTTACTATATATACTGAAAAAAATGTACTAAATTTTAATAAAGATTTGTTTAAATAGTACTGAATATTAATTAAATATAATTAAAGATATATTTATTTGGTATAAGAACTATTAATTTCATTTAACTATAATTTTTTTCATGCAGTAAATATCTATTTATTTATTTCTGTAGAAAAATGTTAAATTAGATAGTCCTATTCAAACAAATATTTATTAAGATTCAGTATATTTTTTTCATAGTGTGTAATAATTGCATGTCTAATTAAATTTAACTAACATTGTAAAGATATTATTTATTAAAAAGATGCTTCTTGACATAAAGTTAAGAATCTTGAACGCGGTTTAAAAAATATAAAAGTATAAAAGATATAGAGGGTTTTTTTTATCGTACAATTAAAAGTGATATAAAAGAGATAGGAATCCATATCAATACGATAAATAGATTTCGTGGCAGTAAAGCAGCTTTTTTATACGCAGTAAAAAGAATAAATAATTGGTTAAGAGGATTTGATCCAACGAATTCGTTTCTAATATCAAATTACAAGCTTTACTCACGTGTTCGTCCACAGAATACGTCAGCTCCCCGTCATCGTAAAGAACGAACCACCTTCTCTGCCATCTCTGTAACACAGAAATCGTATTGACTATTAGAAGAGATGTTCTTATTCATTATTTAAATATAAATATTAAGAAAATGTTTAAATACTGTATATATTTTTTTATAATTGCTAATTAAAAATTTTCAATGTTTAGATTTTATGAAGCAGCAATGATTAATAAAACATTCGCAAACTTTTAAGAATTTTTATTCGCTAACGTAAAATAACGAAAAATTTAAGTCTGTTGCAAATAATTACTTGATTGATAACCACAATATTACTTGTATCTATTAATTATCATTGAACTTGAAACGTAATCATATTGATTCTGGCTGAGGTAATATTTTTTGCAATAAGTTTTTTTCATTGTTTTAAGATGTTTTACTAGCATTATTATGAAATCAATTTAATTGCAATATTATTTCAGCTTTAGTTTCAAGTTTGATAGCGGCGCATAATTTTATATAATTAAAAGACGTGTTTAGAATTTACTTATAAAAATATTAGATCCCAAAATTCAGCTTTGATCGTATAGATTTTTTTTTATTTACGTAATAGTACCACTTACTATTATTAATTAATAATTATTTGCGATATACAGTTAAATTTGCATTATAATTAAATATATATGTAAATATAAACTGTCTAATTATTATTTGAATAATTATTATAATTGCCGCAATTACTTTACAAAAACAAGATTACCGCAACGATATGGGAAAAATATAGATAGAATTTTCCATAGAGCACTTGGCAATTTACGCAGAAAGACGCGTCCTTACGCGGAGAGAAAACAATTTCGCACGACTCAAGGCTGAACCTTTCGATTCACCTTAAAGAATCTTTAAGACCTCCCGCTACGTCAGCTGGACAATTAGCACGCGGCAGCCGTTAATTAGAAACAAAGTCGACGCGGCGGAGAGAAAAAAGAAAGAAGAGCGCAGCCAGCAGCGGTGGATCGTCACGATTTCTCTCTCGTTGCTATAAGTTGCGCATAAAATGAAAAACTTATCTCGTGGCTCGAAATACTTTTGGATAGTCTTTTATGTTCAAATTTATGGATTCGAACTTATCTTTGAAACTTCATCTTCAAAAATTTCTCCTAGACAAATTTCTTCATTCTTGTAGAGTGCTAATAAACGTATACGATGTATCTTTCGCTCATTGTTTTCATGCAAATCTCTTACAGTTAATAAAAGCCGTCGCTTTCACCGCGCATTACCCGACGGAAATACTCTTCGGGATTCGTTGTACGTAGCAACAGCCGCGAATTTGATGGGCGCACTTCGAAAGAATCGCGACGTTTATAGAGCGAGAACTTTACACGCTATACGATTGTATGCAAATGCCCACAACGTGTAAAGTTTACGTCCGACTACATGCACAGTTATGCGATACCGGCCATATCGATTAACCTCCTTGTCTACCATAGTGATAGATACAATGTCCTGCAGGCAAACGCATTGACACAGAAAATATGAAATGCTGTTTCATAACCAAACTTTGTAAACAGAAAAATATAAGACGGGTAAAGTATATAAAGTCACTTAACTTATGAGAATCTTGTGAAGTTAATTTAACAGACACCAATATAAAATATATGAGATATATTTTTTCTCTGGATTTTGGCCTCGACAAAAATAATTTTGGGCATAATTAATAGAGTTACAATGTTCGGAAATAAACTTCTTTTAATATTATCAGAAAAAAGATGTTTTTAAAATTATTTATTTCATGGAAAAAACCTCTTCTTCCCCTATAAATGCTTTTTAATGGTGATGCTACTTTTTCTGAAAAATAAAAAATATTTTTTTTTATAAAAACATTAAAATCAATTCTGAAAAAATTTCCATTCAGAAATCATTCGTATTTCTTTCGCAATTTATTTATTGTGTAACCATATTATAATAAACAAAATTTCACTTTTTTTTAAATTGATCTGATAAGGTGTTTCTTATACTATTTTTTTCATTGATCCTATATCTGCTAAATTTATGTACTTATTTTTTGCTTAAATATAATCAAATAATTTATAGGAAGCTACTAAATTTATAGATAGCTAAATTTAAATTTATAGATAGCTAAATTTAAATTTAATTTTCTATTCGTTATAACAGATTTTAAATAAAATGAAAATCATTTAAATTAAGAAAAAGATTTTATATAACAAACTTTTGTTAGTAAAATGTATAAGTTTTATAAAAGACATGTGAGTTTGAAAAAATTAGAGCCCATAATAAATTCTGATCTAATTTTCAAAATCAGCATAAAAAATATATAAAAATAGACTAAGATCACCCAATTAACAAACTCATTGTACACCAGTGTTATTGAATTTCTAAATAGCGTTATTCATATGTGAACAAGATTTCAGAGAAGAAAGACGCAACTGTAACGGAAACATTGCTGTCATTGATATGATGTGGGACGTGAAAGAGAATGTATTGAAAACGTGTCATTTCAGTAAACATGCACAAATATGAATCCATAGGTTTGTATAGTACCAGGTACCAGGTTTTGACATTAAAGTACAATACAACCGCGTCCGAATTCTTCACAAAAGCGTGTTGCTTTTGTTCGCGAATGGACAAAATATTGTCGTAGTCATCATACAGAATAGATGCATAGTACCGTTGCAAAATCGCTGGACGAAGGGAGAAGAGCAGATATCAGCCTACACGAGGCAGCGGTATCTTCATCTGGTAATTATTCACTAGGGGCCCCATGGACCAGCCTTACGTGGACCCCGATACGTGCGTGGGAAGATCTCTCACGGAAGAAGAGAAAGAAAGAACGAGAGACACAAACAATGCGCGAGAGGATTGAGACAGTATGACGGAGAGAAAGCACGGAATTCTCCTAGCTGATACTCGTAATCTCTTTCTCCTGTTCTAAGAATAGATTTTTCTAACAATAGATTTTTTTAAGACTAATTACGCGGGTCTAACTTTTGGATTAATTACAATATGTTCCACGATGACAATGAATCTTATTTTGCTCGTCTTCACGAAAGTTTATTAAAACTTTATTATATAATGACATTTATAGTTTTTTCTACTTGAGCGCAAAAATTATTTAATTATTATATATCTGTTAAATATTATTGTTATATCGCATGAATAAAGATATAATTATCGATAAACTAATTAGAATAATATAACTGAACACATTTCGAAACAAATGCGCATAAATTTTGTCTTTTATATAAATGTTATTTTATTTTACAATTAAAGAATTTCTAGATCTTTGCAAAGTATTAAATATTTTTTATAGCATTTTTATGTAATTTTGAACGTTAAGAACCCGCATAATAATCCTGACCTACCGCATCTTTTTAGCTTATATAGGCTGTTAATATCATCTATGGATTCCACCTTTTTAGTTCAAGTCATTAGTCACCGCTACTTTTCAACCAGTTTTAATCAACCAAAGCAATTATCGAAGATCTTAAAGTCCAGTAAAATAACTTAACTATAAAATTACAAATGCAAATAATTAAATCTTCCAAAAAAGAATAGAAATTATATTGTTAATGAAAATAACAAAGTTAATTAAAATAAAAAATAAAAAATAACGTAACATAAAGTGTCAAACGTTTTAACTAATAAGAATAAAAATTATTGAAAGAAAAATATTTTTAGATTAATTAAAACATAATACGATATGTGTGAAAATTATTTAAGCGGTGATAAGTTACAGTTTTAAAATTCAAACATAATCGTACGTGACGCATCAAAATGTATCCGTATCATACCATGACCAGAGAAATATATAAAATTAATGTTTTAATGCGATATATAAATTCGTCTAGTCACTCTAGTGGTTAGAGCTCTGAGTAAGGAGACATTAAGATCTACGTTGGAAGGGATGATCAATACGTGTTTGCTTTGTTCGCCACTACGCGGCGCATCTTCCCGTATTCAAGATTTATCCGAAACTGTATATAAGGTTTGTAAAATCGGTTAACGACATCGCTTCTCGGCTCTCTTGAGCTAAGATCAAAGTGTAGTATCTGTTCTTATCAGCTTAATATCTGATACAATCCCCAAAGGGGATTCAGAATATTAAACTTTTTTTTGAACAAAGGCGGGGAGTATGGGGCTTGCTCCAACCTTGCCAGGGTCGACCCGATATTGCAGTTTATTCGGGACTGGCCTAAATAAATAATTTCAAAAATAAGAAATATTTATAACACATAGAGAAACTGGAGAAGCCATTTCTGAAAACGTTAAGGATAAACAAGTAGAATAGACAGATATATAAAAGATGGTAAAATAAAATTTCTCATCCTAAAAAATTCCATATATTTTTGCTGAGTTTTAAAAGAAATTGTATGATTTTCCTTGATTTTTAATAATATTTCAAAATTTTAATATTTTTCATCCTGATTTGAAGACCATCAAAGAGTTTACCTTGCTGTGCTAAATTGAGAAATCAATTTAGCACAGCAAGGTAAACTCTTAATGTCACTAATATTGCTTACATTTTAATTATTTTTAATTATTAAGAAGTTGATATTCCAAAACTAAGAGTGTGATGTTATTCTTTAAAGCCAAAGAATCCAGAAAATTTTGCAAAATTCTTGCTCTGATTGTTTTCAATTATTTAAATTCAGTTTTGTAGCAATTCTATTTATTTATAAAGGCACTAGTTTTAATAAATAACTAATATAAATAAATAAACATGTACATAAATATGTACAATACAAAAGGCAATAAATTCTTCTGCTAAGAATCCCGACGAGAGTAAACGATTATCACAAGAAATGCGCATTTTTCATCGCAAGATGAAATCATATCATTTCAACATATCAGTCTGCTAGTCACGAAGATCATATATACTCCTTGCCAAGCAGACGTAAGAATCTCCGATTTCTCGCGCTGTATTTTACGACGCCGTCACTACTACCTCGATACTTGCGGAATGGTGATTTCGAACAATGTATGAATCTCTTTATATAAATCGCATCTAAATCTTGATTTTATCACGAGCTATTACACGCTGCATCTTCACTTTCGCTCACTTTAATCCTTAGATGCGTTCGATTCACGTAACGCGTAGCTGGATGCGTAAAATCATTACGTTTTTATTGCATCTTACTCATCAACATTGTTAAATTCATAATGTTAACTCAATTTGAATTATTTTTAATCGTTTTTATAAGTACTGCTCCTATTCTATATATTGTCAATTTAACTAAAACAATAGAGTTGACAATTTAATTTAAAAAAAAAGGTATTAAATTTGACTTAAATTTAGTTTATTCTTTACTATGTGCAATACATATATTTATATGGATGTTGTTTATTTTGAAACTTATAATCACAAAAATAAATTGATTTACATTTTGACACATAAAGAATCAGAGTAATCCACTCCCTTTTGAGTTAAACAATAAAATTAAAAATAATAAAAAAATTAAAAATAACAATAAAATTTTAGTTAAACAATAAAATTAAACAATAAAATTAAAAATAAATGTTATTTAATTTAAGGAAGTGAGTTATTCTATTCCTTTGATATCTAACAGAGAAGAGAACAAAAATTGAAAAAAAACATACAGCATATGATGGATATTTTATCAATTATCTCAAAGTATTTTCTTTCAATAAGAGAAAAGATTACACGATTTTTTAAATGTACATATTAATCTGAAAAAGCAGAATATTCGTGATAATCTCCATATAACACGATATCGAATGTCTCGATTTCCCTCTTACGACTTCCTGGTCACCCACCGATCGGACTTGGTATCTTCGTCGTCAGCTCGCTATTCGTGTTTCGATTCACGACCCTGTCGGTATGGCCACTAGCGTGCTAGCGTGCTACCTATCATGCGAATGCCGTCGTTGTTGAGGTTGCCGAAGGGACCACTGATCTCCGACCACAACGGTAACGTGACCTGATGCTATTCCCTTGGCGAACCCCCTATCGACGGAATCCGCGATTCGGTCGATCCTATTTCCCGACTCCGTCTGTTCTGAATAATGCGGTCAAGAAAGAAATGTAGCAGATCCTTTCAAATCTGGATTCGTGATACGCCCTGATACGGCTGTACTTTGTCCTATTCGTATGAATAATAATGTGTAATGACAGCGCTTTTAAAAAGACCAGACGTATAAATCACATTGTATCTTTCAATTCCTATTAATAAATTAGAGAAGCTGTCACTACATTATAAATATAAAAAATTAAAAACATTAATAATAATAATTATTAATGTGTTAAATAATTCTTTTTATATTTTTTCCGCGGAATATTTATCAATTCTAGAAAAAAAATTTATTGATCCTGAAAAATTCTTATTTTAGATTTAATCAAGACTAATTATTTTTTCCATTGATTAATAATAATTATTTTTCTTTATTTAGACTTTAGTTTCTTTATATCAAATTTATACTGCTACACGATTTTTTTAAAGGAATTTGTAGTTATTGATTGAAATGAGACTTATGATCGAATGCACGACTACTATTCAATGATTTCGATGTATTTCGCGATGCTCGGAAGTTGTGATATAGTCCAGATTGTAGAACATTCTCCGAGAATGCTACTTAATCTTCAGCTCGAAACGAAACAAGCTAATAATAATAAAAAACGCTCGCAATAGCGTGACTAATATTTTCGCACGAATGAATTTATGTCACCGATTGAAAATAAGAAGTTCATGTTCCACGTATCGCATAATTTCGAAAAAAAGACTGATAAATGAAAAACATTTCAATCATTATTTTAACAGTAGGTACTAGATAGATTTCCAGTTTATCTTCTATCAATCATTCACCAATAATTAATCAACATAAATATTGTTTATTAATACTTTTTTTACTCTCTCTCTCTCTCTCTCTCTCTCTCTAATTTTCTTTCTCACAAAATTTAATCCCCTTTCTTTATTTTTATACATTTCAACAGAGTACAACTCCCCGTTCTTGAGTTCTCGAGTGAAAATAATTAATTTGATCTTTATTATTAGTCGCTTATGGTGATATTATCAGCTAACTAGGCCTGCAATTAGTAAGCTTTATTATTGTATTTATCTATATATGTGATACGATGTATGCCGCTACCACGTTCCCAAAGTCTCGTTACAGCTTTCCGTTTAAATTTAAACAATAAATTTAAACAATATAGCGATCACATCAATTAAATGAGTCAACAATGTCCGGCGACATGACACACATGGCTTATTTAATTATCGAATGTTAGACAGGTGTACCGGGGGAAAGTATATAATGGTGACGACGGTAGTAGACGGAGTGAAAGTCGAGATAATACCACGCGATCGTCAAACATGATGAAGAATGATCGTTTGTTGAGCAGTTTGTCCGACTAATTGGCATGTTCCAAATATGAAAAACCGTGATGATGTCACATATAAAATTTGCTTAATTTGATAAAAATATTCATGATTGCATAGAGATTTTAATATTTAATTCTATATAATATTCTTCATTATTAATTAAAAAAAAATATTTTGTAAGTAAAATTCTGTACTTTTTTATAAAGTATTATATTTTTTGAGAAAAAATTTTTTATCATTTAGATTGTTGAATATACTTAATTTTGAGGAACATAACAATTAATGTGATGTTTGTTAAGCTACAGAATTAATGTGATGTTTGTTAAGCTACAGAACAGTAAAGATAACATTTTTTTTTTTAACAGCTAAAAGAATGCAACCATACTAAAATACAAGTTTCAGTTTTTAAAATGCTTTTTATTTTTTTGTCTGCGATAATTTTTTTATCGATTTTTTCGGTGATCTAAAAATTGTGCAAATTTAAACTTTTCAAAGCGTTTCCTATTTTTCTGTTGAATATAGATTAATTTTTTAATTCGCCGAATCGCGTGACATTGTATCGAACGTTACTCTTTCTTTAGACGCGGGAGAAAGGTTCAGTGATCCAACAGTGGATTCAACCAGAGAAATCAGTTCTGATCCGGCAGCGCAACGATAAGTCGGAGCAAAAACGATCGATCGTTTCGGTTGACATCACTTGCTCTACGCGGCTCGTTGTCATTCGTTATCAGCAATTGCAAGAGGAAAAGAAAAATTCAATCTTGATGAAAGTGACCATCGCATCGACGAATGATGACTTCAGATAAGGAATCTAGTGTATCGAGATAACGATGCATTTTTTTTCGCAAGAAATGCTTATTCCTCTCGCTTTATTCCTCTCATCGATATTACTACTATCGCATTCTTCTGCCTAACTTTTAACTTTAACAGCAAAAAGATCATTGTTAACGATATAACAGTTAACGCTGCCGCGCCTAAATATCTCTACAGTGAAAAGACGTATCAGTTACATAGTCTCTGCAAAAAGTGATTGGAATTAAAAATTTATGTTTTCCATATAAAAATGAATGTTATATGATGTAAAACAATTCACAGGTCAATATTTATATTTAACAATATAATTACTTTGAATAAAAATTTTTTAATTTTTCTTATTATTTTTAAAAAATGTATCTTCTTTTATTAAAATAATTTTTTATCAGATTCTAAATCATCACTTTTTTTATATTATACACCGTTGGAAAATTTGTATTTAACACATTTCACAATAAAGAAAAGAAAGAAAAGAAAGAATAATATTTTTCGATAAAATAAAAAAAGAGACAACTGTCATGTCGGCGCGATTCTATCGATATTACGAGTTGATCAATGTTTAACAAATTTATGTTAGCATGCAGAAACGTTTTTGCGAAATGCGAGATAGCTGCTGTGTTTTCAGGTTGCATTGTAAACGAGGGAGCGATACGAATCTGCTTATGTCGAGCAAAACGACGAGGATGCACGTCGCGGGTCACCGCTTTTCGCGCGCGCTCGGCGAAGTCACCCAAGGCGAGAGAACGATGATGAACGTCTCGCCTCGAACACGAAACCCGGTTGATTTTTGCCTTCACGCTCTGCCAACCATGCGCCGCGGTAATTCGTCAGCTCGCGACCATGCGACCGACCACGCCCGTAAGAAGAATTGAACATAGATGCTACTACCGTTCGTTTCTTCGCATTCCTGGATTAAATCACGATACGATTGCGATCAGTGTTTAGTGTCCGTTCAAGCAAATCTAAAGATAAATGGCTGAAAACGTGCATTCTAACTTGTAGCAAAATATTAAAATGTAAATATTATCAATTTAAAAATGAATACTTAACCCCTTAAATTTATTAAGCATTACATAGCTTATTACTTAAGTATTAAAAGAATTCTCGTACTTGTGGGAAAGAGATCAGAATTTATTAATTATGCAAAAATTATAAAATTATATACAAGAATAAGATATTAAAATTTTTTAAGGAAACAAAATATCAAAAATCCTTGCTTTTCTTTCGACATATCAAATTAATTGAATTAATTTGTGTTTCAAATTTAGAATGAATTGATATAAAAATTTCCAAATTAAACAGGATAGATACTTTACAGTTATAATTATGATTTATGAAGGTTTTTATATATAATTTAAATCATGTAATAGCAAATATGATGTAAATATTACAAATTATGATATTTGAATAAATCAACCTTCCTTACAGTATTTAATTTCCGTTCATGTAATAATAGTCAAGAAACTTTAACTACAACTAAATCTCGCTTGAGACTAAAAGGCATATGTTTGAAGGCGAATCAAATTGCGTCGAAAACACGCCAACAGCATACATGTATTTACGAACCGGAATAGTCTTGAAACGCGAGATCTCGCGACCGTGAGAAAAGCGAGTGCCCTATATTTCCAGATATAACTCAAACGGAAAAAAATTCTCGATCCATCCTTCGCTCTATCTTCTTCTCTCTCTTTTACTCTTCCGATTTTCTCCGCGTAAACACAAATCGGAATTTTGCCAAGGCGACTTTCCACCCACGTGGCACTAACCTTACAGTCACTTCATAATTTATCTGCGCCCGATACGTCAGATTTACGAGCCCAGAACGAAGGCGATCGAATCAAGAGAGAAAAAAAGAGACTTCGCGTTGTTAATTTGCACCCTGCCATAAACTTCATGACACTGTACCGTTATAAATAACGCGGTCTATATTGTTAAACGCTATGCATCTCACGCATGCACAAAAGGTACCTGGATAAAATGAGAAAAACAAAGTCGTCATATAAGTTAATTTTGTTTCGAGCACCATGATAAATAAAGAATGAAATAAATTCTCATTCCAAGTGTCGTAAATAACTGCAGTGCGCTTAAAAAAGTTGGTTATAAGTTGGACGTTTCTCAAACATCGACGCTTCAGATGGCAGCCGAGAAATTAAGTTAAAATTATTTAATCGGCACATTTCGTTCGATATCGATTATATTCGATTATAAATTTCAGTCTCTTTTAGAGCGAACCACTTTTCACGAGAGCAAGTCACGAAAATCGAACGAGATTTGTTTGCGAAAGGGCTGGGATAATCGCAGTCGTGGGAATGATGTTAGTTCGGTACGAGGTTTCGCACTATCCAGACCGTGTAAAATCTAAATAAACTAGCGCGAAAGGGGCGTACCGTTCGAGAGGGCGAATCGCTTAATCGCTTATTTATCGCGCAGCCGTATTTTCCCAAGATAAAAAAGTAAACAGTAATGCTAATCTCGAGGGGAGGGATCGACCCTTGCCAAAGCCTCATCGGCGAACAAATCATCGGCACTGCAATGCCAAAACAGAACCGGTAGATCTAGATATCTATTGACACAGCAACTTTTCCGAAGTTTGAAACACATTATGTTAAACGAAATGTATGTTCACACAAAGTGTACATATATAATTGTATAGGCCAATATTCGTAATTGGTTTTTATTTAAGATCGTTTTAAGTAATGTCTTAAGATGCTAATAGCTTTTTGATTGGTTTATGACATCTTAAGATAGTTATAAGTAACGAATATGAATATCAGTCATAGAATATGTTTATCATAGCCAATATAGTTTATAAGGTTCATCTTCTCATAGTCAAATTTTAATTAAATATCTATTTGAATATAAAATGTAGAGATGTAAAGTAGAAAAGAGCTCATCTCATATTTTCAAATTAGTTGTAGTACCAAATTTGTAATTTTTGAATTTAGACTCTAATAGAATCTCTAATTTGATTCCAATCTGCAATAATTAGCGATCAATATCAAGCTGAAATTTTCTTTGTTATGCATGATCAATCTCATAATACT
>Ga0157362_1000200_pt1 | contig 18759 bp, 11 predicted proteins | sample AttlaeALBM3_FD_111480 | JGI IMG/M metagenome (GOLD analysis project Ga0157362, IMG submission 111480) | Fungus gardens microbial communities from leaf cutter ant in Ribeirão Preto, State of São Paulo, Brazil - Atta laevigata ALBM3 | ecosystem: Host-associated > Fungi > Mycelium > Unclassified ... | reverse complement strand
GTATCCCTCCAGGAGCCTCATCCTATTCTCTGAGAATTCTCCTGGAGGTGAGTTGTATCATAAACACTAACTGTAATATTAACTGAGGATTCTCCTGGAGTCTTGTGCCCAGTCGCCCTGACATTGAAGCTTATATCTAACACTTGATATCTTTACGCTCCTCACTAGAGGATCTAGTTAAGGTTTTCAGTGAAGTTATATTGGAGGAGAGATATCAACAAGCCTTTGAGTAGCACTCTTGAGGTTGTCCTAAGACAAGTAAGAGTACTGATTCCTCAGAGTAAGGATTTTTACAAAGGGAATACAGAAACAGTCGTTACAATGTGGTAACACTACTTGTAACTAAGAGTGACTAGTTAAGTGACAGATCAGTGACAATGTGACAAGTGAGTCAGAGGTGAGTCAGTATCTAATAATGGGTTAGTCCGATGTTGTCCCATTTAGCACAAGTTCAAAGATAAAGAAGGAAAATAGTCCGAGGTTTCTCCAAAGAGTCCTGTGTAAGGGAACAGCACTAGTACTACTTAGACAACCTGGTAGGGCTCACATCAGCTAGCATTCCCACAGATCCTTGGAGTCCACGGTACCCAGTTCCCATATCCTCTAGTTCAGGTCTCCATCACAGTACTATATAGCCATATCTGGTAGTGTAGTTATTATTGTCCTGATGTAAGTGTCCATAGCAACTGGCACACGGACCAGGCTAGTCTAGTATAAATAGCTAGTGGTGTACGGTAGAATATCTTACCTCAACAATAGTTTGAGCTCCTAGGCTATCCATTGCTCTGACTTAAGATGCCTGCTTTACTATACTGCAGTGTGTTCTGGTGCGCCTCCGAGTGCACCCTTACATCCTGTCCATACCATGAGTCTATTGTCTCCTAGGATGCTTCGACATTCTGTGCATTACTGCATAGTAATGTCCTCGTTCTGTACCATCAACATTTCTTCTCATATTGCTATCATTTCGTCCACTAGCCATTCATTATCAGACCAAGGCTGATAATAACTGTAGTCCCACTTGATGTTCATAACATTTCAAGGTGATCAATAATGGCTGAGATATCAGGCAGATCAACAGGTAACTACTATGGTACCATTTATTAAATCACCGATATCTTGGAAACTACCATAATTGATGCTTTGGTTCTAGACTCATAAAAATCCCTCTTCATACTACTCAGAATAAGCCTAGAATGACCTCAAGGCAATTAATATTAGTGGAGATATGAAGGCCTCAATGTTTGTATATAGACTTTATTAATCACCCATAGATATTCATCTGTCCTTTTCTTAGAACAATGGACAGCCTCCATAAGGTTAAGTTATTGCTATTTACAGCACAAAGGCACTACCATATGTAGAACAATAGGTAGTAGCATGTAATAATCTGTCCTAGTACACAGACCATTACAATTATGTATATAAGGACTCATAGTCTGAAAATTAGACCTCAGACTTAACAACTTCTTTTGTCACTGTCTAAACTTTGTATTTTTGAACCTTTCAAGTTCTAAATCAGCAATTACAAATAAAGTAAGTGACCATTTGTGATACCTTGTTAACTTGGACTTGAAGGGTAATTAAGTCATTGCCATCTAGACTAAGTCACTACACTAGAACTTGATTTCACTTTGCAAGCACTGTCTACCTTGGACCTTGCTTAATCTTACTCTCATAATCTCATTGACTCTCAACCAGTGATCATTATGATCACTAGTCACCTCTATACATAGCTGGGCCCTTGGCTTAAGGGAACTTTATAGTCAGTTAAGAACTACAGGTAGAGATACAGTACCAAACCCAGGTATTGTGTTTAAGACCTAACCTTGCAATTGGGTAGTATTTAGTAGCTACTTGTACTTTTCTTAGTATAAACCTTGTGCTGTACTCCATTTTGAGTGATATATGCAGAAGAGTGACAGTTACTTCTAGAAGGCCATCTAGAGTAGGGATCTTGTAAGGGGACACTTGGAGGCGTCCTAGAACATGCTCGATATTAGTGGAAGAGACATCTTAGATAAGAGCATTGAATAGCCCAGGAGCTCTAATCAATGTTGAGGTAAGGTATTCTACCGTACATCACTAGCTATATATACTAGACTAGCTGGTCTGTGCACCGGTCGCTAAGGGAACACAGATCAGGACACTAATAACTACCATACCTAATAAGACTATGTAGTACAAACCATGGCAACGAGAACAAGAGAGAAGAGAACTATGAATAGTGGACTCTAAGGATCCAAGGGCAAGCTAGATGATACTCACCCATACCAGGTTATCTAAGCTACTCCAGGCTGTCCTCTTACAGATCTCCCCTAAGGATTGATTGTCTAACCATATTACTAGGGCAGTAGGTGTCTGGTTAGGTGAAAATCTTGTACCCTAATAGATATAGTTGTAATTAGCAAGATCAATTATTAATTTTGTACCCTGAGATGTTAGCATGATGTCTCAAATTCAATATAACTCACTCATGAGCAACCTGCTCAAAGAAAAGTATGCCCTCACTTCATTAAGGGCAAAGTTAGAAGAAAAGAGAGAAAGAGAATATTGGAGTTGCAAAGAGTTTGGGCACCTAGCCCAAAATTACAGGAAACAGAAGAAGAAGAAAGAGAAAACAATTTCCCAGAATAAATTTGAAATATTGAGTAACAGAGTTATGCAAAGTAAAGAAGGAGGATAGTATATTAGGTAATAGGAAGTGGAGGAAGAAAGGACAGTAAGATGCTTTAAGTGTAGGAAGGAAGGGCACAGATGTAGGGAGTGTTCAAAGAGGAAAGAGGAAAGAAGAAGATGAGCAGAGGAGATAGTGGTAAAGAGGCTGTTACTGCTTGGACTGTTTCTTGTTCTCTTTTATTATAGAGTTCCCCAACTACTGTATAGGTAGTAGTGAATATAAATTTTTAATAAATGAAGTATGTGATCTCCTAAGAAAGCATCCTAGCTAGCACTGTGTTTCAGCACAGTGTCCCTCATACAAATTCATGGGAAAATGAATTCAGAAGTGAAAGGTAAAAAGAAGTTGTTAAATAAAGTGTTGCTAATGTACTGTGGTAGTGGTAATGTTTGAAATCCAATTCTCGATTCTAGACTACTGTTCTCACCCTGTTCCTGAGTCCTGCCTGCCTGGTGTTGCCCTAACTTTCTGTTTCAAAGTTGTTCCCACAGTAGTACTCTCTGGCTATGTGATTAGACTATCCTTACAGTAGTACTCTTGACTATGTGATCAGATATGAGATTTTGAATCCTTCTTGTATAACTCAACTCCCTAGCAATGCCAAACCCTGTTTTAGAGCTCCTATGACATCGTCTCTATAGCTAAGTTACTTGTCTTGTAGTTTCTTTGTTTTTGACTCAGTCTTGAGTCAAAGCAACTTAATCACTGATCTGATCACTCTAAAAATAGATTTCCACTTTGAAAACCCAAATAGAGAAAAGAGGTGACTGAGATTGCTTGCCCTCTTTCTACTAAATAAGGGTTTTTATAGGTTTAGAGAAATACAAAGGAAATATATGAAAAAATAGAGAAAATAATAAACCCAGTCATAAATCTATTAATGCAACAATTGTTCTAGTTGTGATAGGAAATCCCATACCTTCTTGTCTTTTCTCAATTATTTCCTATTAGTTTTGCCAGGTCTGTTCTACCTTTGCTAAGTTACTAGATTACCTACCACCACTCCTACAGTGATCTCTTCTTTCTTTGGCTTATCTCAGCAACTCAGGACCTGTCCCATTTCCTTTCTTACTTAGGGAGTCTTAGGCATTATTGCTATAACTCCCTAAGGCTCTTTGTTTCTCTTTTGTTTTTGATCACAGTGGATCAGTTTTAATGTGGTCCTATTCTTAGCCATCACTGATTGAGTGATGCCATATCCTATTTTTACTTTCTACCAGACCACTGGTCCTGTTTCTTGGTGATAAACATTTCTTTGAACTTTTCTATATGAGACTTTTTTTCTAACTAAGCTACTATTCTTGGCAATAATACCATGGGGCCATAGGTTTGACTCTGCTAGTTCTTGAGTCATTGGCCTACTATGGTAGTAATCTTATGTTTCTGGATATACTATTATATAGTTAAGTAGCTAGCTTTAGTGGTGAAGTCTTCTGTGCCTTCTCTGCTACCTATTAGGTAATTCTATCTTAGTTCTAATTTTAGGATATGAAGTCACAAAATTTATTTATTTTTAGGCCTGAATATATTCAGGCCTCATATTGGCTCTCCTAGCTTAGTGTCCTTCTTCAACAGCATTCATGTCTCACAATTGTCTTTCTGTTTACTTATAGCTACTCTAAGAAAAAAGATATACTATTGCTCCTAAGAAGGAGACTGTAAGAGGACCCCTCTATTCCCACCCCAGTGAAAGGGACAAAAGAGAATTTAACTGTGACTAGCAAGTAGAAATGAGTGGTGACAGTTCCTAATTGCATGCTAAAGGGTTCATGGGGAGAAGGAGGAAGTGGGGGTATCAGAAAGAAATTAAAATGAAAAGCACAGCTTATCTGTAATATAAAAATAGCTAAAATGATTGTAGGTTCAATCTAGATCCACCTTGCATAGTATTCCTAAGGTGTCCACCTTTATACACTGTAACAAGCTCACTAGTAGAATAGTCAGTAAACTACTCATAGGCCTTACCACACTCAATCAAGCTCTCATCTGCACCCCCACACCAAATCTTATGGGTGTGATACGATCTGAGTCAATGGTTAGCCAGGCTTTTCAGGCCTGCTACTCCATAGAAGATTGTCTGAGCAACCACTGTGTCTTGTCTCAAGAAAGAATAGGGTATAGGGTAGAAAACATTCATCAACTCAACATCTCACCAAGATCACCCCTTACATACTCAACAGAATCACATTTACAACCTCAAGAGCTTCTGAGATAAAGGCAAGGGCCAAGCAGGCTCTTCCCATCAATCTCCACTCTAAAAAATATATTAGAATATTACAAATGTTAGAGACTCAATTAAAAAGAAATAGAAAAGGAAATCCTTTATTCTACCACTCTCCCTTGCATCTCTTCTCTATGATACCACTGTTAGGGGATAACGCTAGAGGTATGCTTAGTGACATGAGTAGGTTCCCACCTAAGAGCCGCCATCTCTCCGATTGCATTCTCACTTTCTCCTGTCTTCCCTTCTGTGTCATACCATATGAGCCTGTAAATCTAATATTGGACTCTGTGGGAATATATGTCAGGTACCATGAGAATGGTGCCTTGACTATCTAGTAGTATAAATACTAGTCATCTGTCGTAGATATACCTCAGTTGAATCTCACACTAGCTTCAGGATCTCTATATTAGCTTAAGGGTCTATCACCTTGTGTGTGATTGTGTGCCCTAACAACCACCATGTAGCCACAACAGCCATCACCTTTCTGTTCTCTATACCTCCAGACATGACTATATGATCTTGCTCCACCTTTATACTCTACTTCTGCCTATCGTTTCCTAAACTCCAAACCAGCTTCCTTCTACTCTGAATACAGTCTAGAAACACATGATAGTGTATACGAGCATCAGCAATGTAATCGTCATCTGGCAGTATGTCTATTTCTTGTTTAAGTCCAGCAGTAATGGGATTACTAGTCACTGATAGACTTTTGATCTGTTGTCTTGGTGTCATATTAGTCTAAGTCTGCTCTAGATTGAGATTATTTTGCATTCCAAAGATATCCCTGAGCCTCTGACTTCTAGAGCTTCAATATTGATAGTCTGTATCTGAGAAACCTGATGCTAGCTTATCAGTCTTGCCTCCCAAGGTATATGCTATTCTAGCATGTGACAGCTTGGCAACTACCTAATAGAAGTACCCAATCTTGGGTCTAGATTATGTCTGGGGCTTATAGAAGGTCATTAGAGTGGGTTCTAATAGTAAAATCCAGGAGTATAATATGTATCCCATGCTACATTTCTACAGAAAATTCTCTAGCAGCGTAACACTGGTTCTAGATGATCTGATACCAGGACAGAGGACAAAGACTCACCCACTACCCATTATCATTTACAGAGAAGAAGAGTGGGAAATAGAAGAGATATTTGATAGTTGCTGGCACTAGAGAAAATTTTAATATTTCATTAAATGGAAAGAATTCAGCCATGAATACAATTTCTAGGAGTTCACCTCTGAGGTTTCCACACTGGAGCAATAGTGGAGTTCTACTGCAAGCACCCTAGAGCTCTGAGACACATCTGATATATGGAGTTCAACACCATTTTTTATCCCAAGTCCATTGCTCTGAGACATAGTAATCTTAAAGAAAGGGTAAATGTAAGGGGACCCCTCTATTCCCACCCCAAAACTGCCCAGCAACACTCCAGAGTGACCTAGTGCCAATCCAAACATTATTAGGTAATATTAATAGACACTTGCTTAGCTCTGATTACTTTAACCCTAACACTAAGAATAAAGACTCAGTGTATATAACATAGAACCTCCCTCCAGGAGCCTTATCCTGATCTCTGAGGATTTTTCTGGAGGTGAGTTGTATCATATCTTAGATTGCCAATATTAACTGAGGATTCTCCTAGAGACCTTGTGCCCCAGTTGCCCTTATAGAGATCCCTACTCTAGACCTCTCTCTTAATGAGCAGTTGTCAATCCTGTGCATATACAGATCACAATAGACCTCTAGCACCAGGTTTATAATAGAAGAGTTTACAGATATACTACTGTAGCACTGCTCAAGGAAACAGTCCTTCTGGGAGAGGAGACCTGAGTTTAGTCACATACTCCAAGCTCTACACAACAGTTGTAGAGTATTGTCCCCTTTACACCTGGGACCTAGCTTCCAGTCAAGGTATAGAGAGAGTAGAGAGGTATAAGAGAGCAAAGAAGAGGGTAGAAGAAGGTGGAGAACAGTGATTATAATTTGAGAAAATGAACTTGATAATGAGCTGGCATTGTTTGTACATGTTATATTCCCCTCACACATCCATTTGGGTTGAATTATGAAAAAAGAAGAATTATGATGATTAAATATTCTGTTGAAATTCACTAAAATAAGAAGAAAAAAGAGAAAGCCAGTTACCTAATTTTTTTTAATTTTCTCTGAATTAAGTCAAATTTATCTAATTTTTGAGTGAACAGAGTATGTATGGGAATGCTTAAGTATATATATGTATCAGCACCATCTTCCCACATCAGTCTCATATACATACTAGACTAGATATACTTTATACTGATGAATTCCAAATTAGGATTTACTCTAAAACCTATTATAGATCCTCAGGATACTATAATATATCAAGAACATTAAGTAAGTGTTAATTGACCTAGAGCTTATGTTAAAACCTTGGAAAACAAGCAAGAAAAGCTGGTATTAGGTTATAAAGAGAGTTATTAAATAACTACATTCTAGATTCACTGTTAGTTGGAAGTACCTTTAGAAGATGGCATACTTGTACTCTAGTCTTATTAGTGTTCAAAAGGCAAACTTAGATAACCAAACTATGCTTGCAAATAAGCATTGATGGCGTCAGCTTAAGTTATATTTAAGATAGAGACATTCAGAATAAGACTTAGAGAAATCAAATACTTATTTGAGCTTACTAAATGATTAACAGATGATTAGGAGATTAGAAATCATAGGATGTTTAGAAAAGAATGACAAAGAAGTTTGAAGAAGCCTCTAGAAGAATAATCATGACATGACACATTATCACTGATGAGAAGAAGTTAGAAGAGGAATGCATAAGCTTGAGAAGTGTCATAACTTGGCAAAACAGCTAAGTTATTATTTTATTTTATTTTATTTCTTTTCTTTTCTAGACTTATTATATAAGGAAGAAGTGACATATCATAGATGTCATATCACAGTCACAAGTCAGGTGATGTCACATGAATAAGGTCACATAATGACTGTGGGAAAGTAGTATACAGACCATGTAGTAGTTGTATAAGTAGTGTTATTATGATTTGGCAAAACAGTTAAGTTATTTTTTATTTTCCTTTTTGTTTTCTTTTCTTTTATTTAGTTAGATCATTACTAAGGTAGAGTGTGGGAAAGTATCATATAACAGTCACAAAATCACAAAAAGATGTGACGGTGGTCACAAAATGGTCATATCACATCACACAAGAGTCACAGTCACAACATGTGACAAAGTAGTCACATGATAGAAGTAACATGAGGACTATGGGAGGATAGAGCATAGCCACCAAAATAAAATATATAAGTAGTGTAGAGAATCCAATGGGAACTCTATTGAGTTCTCCTTGTTAACTCGGATAAGGAGTGGGATTAAGTTACCACAACCAAGTCCTTACAAGTGTAGAAAATCCAACAGAAACTCTATTGAGTTCTTCTTGTCAACTCGGACTTGGAGGGTAATTAAGTCATCTAGGCTAAGTTACTACAAGAAGTTAGGGGGTTTGGTTGGAGCAAGAAGACAGGAAAATCCAAAAGTAGTGATAGCTCTATTATTATTTCTTATCCTCTGAGTTTTGGATATTTGTAATATTTTAATATAGTATCCAGGGCACAGATAAAAGAAGAAAAAAGGAACATCATAGTACTTATCTCTATCTCTATTGCCTCTGGAATCATGTAATACAATATATCTTGAGTATCAAGTTTTGGAATTAGTAGAGTATCAGGAACAAAACACAGAATATACCCAGAACTGTCATAACTTGGCAAAATAGCTAAGTCAATATTTATATTTCTTTTCTTTTTCTTTTCTTTCTAGACTTACTATACAAGGAAGGAGTGCAGGAAAATATTATATGACAATGTTACATGTCACATAAAATGATGTCACACAAGAGGTCATATGATAAATATGGAAAAGTAGTGCATAGATCATGTAGTAAACATATAAGTAGTATACAAGAATTGAACAAGAACTCTATTGAGTTCTCTTTGTCAACTTGGACTAGATAGAGCCTTACAAGAACCCACTTTAGAGATAGCTTGCAGACTTCACTTGGGCAAGCTTCAAAAAGGATAGTAAGCTGGGAAAGCTCAGCTAGGTACATATTTAGATTGTATCATACTTATAAGGTTCAATGTTGGGGGTGTTTGTTACAGTGTATAAAGGTTTATACCTTAAGGAGAATATGTAACAATAATCTAGAATAATCTTATACTTATTATTTATTTTATCTAAAGCTGCATATAATTTCTAATACTTTTTATTAAATTTCATTTCTGGTTTATCCCCTTGAACCTTGAGCATGTAATTTGGAGCTAGTACTATATTTTGTTGTTAGTCCCAGTATGCAATTTTCCTTTTGTATCTTTTTAGTATATTTACCTTTTCTACCCCAATATCTAACCAAACTTCTCTAAGTGGCTTAAAGGCTCTCCTTATATCTCTTTGCTTACCTTTCTCTCTGACTATGCTTTTTGGAGGTTTACCCCATGTACTACTTTGCTGTATCTTTCCCTAATCTGAGCATACTACTACCCTCTAGTTCTACTATAGCTTTTTCTTGCCTATTCTGCACTCTGGGTACAAGATTTCCTTTTTCTCTTCCTCTAGTACTCCTTCTCCTACTGTATCTTCCTTTCATATCTGATGCACTTCACTTTAATTACTTTTTCTTTTTCTGCTTCTGCTTTCCTTTATTTCTATACTTCCAAGCACACTTAACACTATGCATTACTCAATTGCTCTCTAGAGACAAATTTCCATTCATGGTTCTCTTGTGTTTTGGTGCCATTATACTAGTATTCTCTATACTCTACAAATATTACTATCTTCTATCATGTTGTCTACTCTCTTTTCTCTAATACTGTATTTCTTAGGAACATACCCTGTTAAGACTCTAGACCTCACAGTTGAATATGCATTTTAACTTAAAGCCTATGTTAACACTTGATATCTTCATACCCCTTTACAAAGGGTCTGGTTAAGGTTTTCAGTAAAGTTATATCATAAGTGAGAGTATTGAGACTTTTAGTCACACTTTGCACTATAGTCCAAGGACTAAAGAGAGTATAGGGTTGCAACAGTAAGAAAGTTTATACAAGAACCACAAAAAGAAAGAACTTGTTGTTCTCATCCTTTTTCACCTATATTTATACTAGTCTCTAGTGTTGTAGATGTTACTACCTAAGAAGTATCCAAGTGACTAGAGATGACTAGTTGAGTCAATGTCTATGTATAACTGAGTCTAAAGATTCTTCTTTAGTAAAGAGTCTATGAATAAACTATTAATGCCAATATCATTGTCCAAGGTTTATCCAATATTTCTTCAATTAATCCAGAATATTCTTTAGGTTCAAGAGTCTTTGTGCTTGCAATGAAAGTTATTTATAACTTTCACTGTTAATTTTATCATCTCCTTCTATATTATCATCATTGTCTATTAATTCTTGAATCAACCATTTATTGTCACTCCATAACTGATAATATTGATAATCCTATCCTAAATCCATAATATACCCTGTACACTACTATATTCTTATGCCTTTTCCTATAAGAAACATACTAGTCTTTTCTTCTACTATGCTTTTTGTGAACTAGCTGTTATGAACATTGAGTGGGACTACAACTATTATCAGTCATGGTCTGATAATAAGTGGTTGGTAAATGAGATGTTGGCATTGTTTAGCAAAGATATCACAATGCAGTAATGTATTAAATATTTGAAGACTCAAAATAGACATTGAACTTTATAGTATGAACAGGACTCTTTGGAGAAATCTCAGACAATCTCTCTTTTATTTTTGGTTCTTTAAATAGAACAATATTAGACTAAACCATTTATAGATAATAACTCAACTTATTACTTCTGTTACTAGACTGTTACCTAACTAGTTACTTTTGGTTATAACTTTTGTTTCTATCCTATAACATTGTCACAGTACCTAGTTAGGATAAATATAGAACAGAAAGAGAAGGGAATGGCAAGTTCTTTCTATTTGTATTCCCTTTGTATTATCTTACTCTGAGGAATCAGTACTCTTTCTTGTCTTAGAATAATCTTGAAAGGTACTACTCAAAGTCTCATTGATGTCTCTCCTTTGATAAAAACCTTAACTGGATCCTCTAACAAAGAGTGTGAGGATATTAAGTATTTAACATAGGCTTCAGGTTGAAACACATATTTATTCTTGAGATCTAGAGTCTTAATACTAGCTATGCATGCTACTTTCTCTCTTCTTCTCTTTTTCTTCTCAACTTCAATATTTGGACACTCCCACTTGAAGTGCTCCCTTCTCTAATACCTGAAACACTTCATCTCCTCTACTACCTCTTATTGTCTGTATCACAATAGTAAGTCTATTTGTCTTAGGTGTTATCTTGTGAGTGATTGATTATTTCATTCTATAATAAAGTTTCACCTCAGACATCAACTAGCATGTTGACAGCTGAGATGCTTCCCATTCTGCCAGAGTTTTTATACCCTTCTCTTTAAATGCTTGGTAATCTAGTTACTAGCTCTACCTACTGCAGTTCAGTTATTGTCAAGTCTACAGCAGGTGTAGTAAAAGATTGGTCATGAATAGTGGTGAATGTAGACAGAGATTGGTAGTATTTGGTAGAAGTAATTGAAGTTGGAGTAGTGGTGCTGGATGATGATTAGTTACCTTGGTATCCTGTCTTGGGCATTATCCCCTGTATATTGGAGAAGTGTTAACCCAAATTTAATAGTTTGATATTTCTTTCACCTTTTCTGCTCCTCATTACTCTGCTTACTAATGCTTCATATCTATTTTGGTAGAGTTTTTCTCTTTTCTCCTCTACTTTATTCATTTTGCAATTTTGGGCTAGATATCCAAACTTTCTATAGCTCTAGCATTTTCTTTTTCTCCTTTCCTCTAGTTGTGCTCTTAAGCTCACTTTTCTTTGAGCATGTTACTCATAAGGTTGTTGTATTGTTGTTGAGACATTATACTATGTCTTTATAGTAATAGAAATAGTAATTGATCTTACTACTAATTATGTCTACTGGGGTGCAAGATCTTTACCTAGCCAGACATCTACTGTCCTACTAACTACTGCTTTAATGATATAGTTATACTATCACCCCAAGAAGAGAATCTCTAACCTAGATGTCTTTTTAATGATGTGACATTACTCCTTTGCATATATAGTCCATAATAGGACTCTAGTACAAGGTAAAAAAGATAAAAGTAGTTTTAAGAATAACACTACTCAATTATGAGATCAGGTTTTGGATGTGATACCTGAGCTTAGTATTACTCTACTACTGGCAGTTCCTAACTGACTACTAAGTCCCCTTAAGTTTAGGGCCTGGCTATGTTATAGTAGTCTTGAGTTGTACTACTCAGGTACTAAGGCAAATAAGAGAGTAAGTATAATAGGGCTCTGTGATGAGTAGTGCCAAAGGTGGTATTGAGTTCTGGTATAGTGACTGAGCTTAGGTAACTTAGAGGCCCTTCTAGTTCAAGTTGACAAAGAAAACTTGATAGAGTCCTTATTCAATTGTTATACACATTCTTGTATTTACTATTATTAATAAACTCCCATATACTTTTTTTTGTCTAACTCTTTTTTTTTTTTTTAAATTAACAATTTATTACATAGAGTGTGGTGACAGGCTATGGTAGCTACACAGGATATCTACTTAAGTTATAAAAGGAAAAAAAAAGAAGACAAGGAGATTTTGGAAATAATATAGTCTAGATAACAAAGGAGTTATTCTAGGATGTTAATTAAGTACCTAACTAATTAAGTAATACTGTCTTGGAAGCAAAAGATACCAGGGTTGGAGTCAAGGAAAGTAAGAAAATCTTTCAGAGATTCTTGTTTGGGGTTTCATGACTATTAATATTAGTTATATTCATAAAATATATATTCTCTTGTTTCAAGAGGGGATTGGTCACAGGGGCATGATATAGTTTTGTTAGGAAAAAACCTTTATCTGTATTTGCTAGTTGGTATATGGTTAGTCATTGAAAGCTCATCGCTTCTTACTCCAATACTACCATCTTATATGATAGCACCCGAGAGTAACATAGTGAATACACACTATTCTAAGAAACTCATGAACCCTAACGTCGATAGCACCAAAGCGAGGCCTGACGACATAGCCCTTAGCATACAAAGAGGCTGCCCCCCGTCTCGCATGAGCACTGAAAGCTCCTGCAGCTCATTTCTCTCCCTCATGGACGATTCACTACTATCGGACTGCGACTATGCTGAGCGAGTCACTGTGCAAAACAACATGGATATAGAGGCAGACAACGCCCCTCCCGCCGCCGGTCCCCTAAGGTATGACTTCGCCATGCCACCTTTGCAAACTCCATGTGCCCCCCACAAGGATGCACCCAATGATCCCACCCTGTCTAACAACTTTAATACGTCTCTGGAACCCTCACCGCCCACAGTCATTCCCTACAGCACTAACGTCCCGGCTGACCCTAACTTGTGGGACAGCAACTTCACAGCCATGTCACTGTTCAGCACAAATGAATTCTTGCAAAGCAATGTTCGCAATATGGCTTGCTCACTACAACACATGGTATGCTTCCTCAAACAGCACAGTCTGGAAAGGCGCAACGGTAACAACATCCCCCAACTGGAACTCTTTGGTGAATCAGCTTGGGATTTTATATCCACGATCTTCGAGTCTGGTTGGGATCAGCTACACTCATCCGAAAACACCTCCATCCACAACAACATATCTACCTATTTCGGAAGCATACAAACCCACGATAAGGCCACTGAAAACAACGTCTACCCCAAGACGTCAACGGTAAGAAAAACTCCACCACCCATCCCTCCCTGCTCCTCCAAGGAACAAATGGAGAATTCAAAAAAGCATCAGGCAGTATACACGACCAAGGGTAAAAACTCCTTAGACTCTTCCATGTCCTATACCCAAGCCACCAACGCCGTGGCCAACATCCTCAAGATCAAAGAAGCATTTCCAGCCCTACCAAATAAGAAAATTTTCGAGATACATGACGTGGCGTTCCCTAAACCAGATAACAAGTGACGTAGAATACAACACACCACAAAGAGCCTGTCCAGAAAACAGGTGATTGTACCCACCTCTGACAAAATCAAAGACATCATTATGGAAGAAGCTAACACTCATATTTTCCAGATCAACATGCTATTGAAGAACATCAAATTAATGACGAGAGCTGAGTTCATCCGCCTGTGTCCTGGAGGGGTTTCCATCAATACAAATAGTGCCCCGAGCACAAGTGACCTCAACACCATAGAAAGATATCTTAAGTTGATCAATGGCGCTGGCAATGATGAAGTACTTGTCCCTTAGCTCCTCCAATCTAAATCGTACCTGAAGATTACCAGTATTCCTTATATACAACCCAATGGTAACAAGCTCACCGGCGACAACATCACAACTGCCATGAAGCAACTGGAACTATTTGAATGTGTAAACCTCACAACGAAGCCCAGGGTCATCAAAGCTTCTCCCAAATCTGACATGGCTATCATCTGGTTTGACATTTGGGATTCTCAGAATAGTTCCAAAGCAAAACTACTGATAAATCATTCCTTCAACTTTGGCAGGTACATCATCACAATCAGGGCCACTAACATGAACCCAGAAGTCCCTCAGTGTCATAACTGCTGAAAGTGGGGTTATTCTACATTCTCATACCATGCCCATGGCTTAAGATGTCAAAAATGTAATGGCCCTCATAAGCTAGAACACCACAGAGATCTAGTGTGGTGCTGTAAAGCCAATTCCAAACTAAACCCTCCCAGACTAGAAACTACTAAGGGTGAACCATGCCCTCACAATTTCAAATGCATCAACTGCAAAGGCAAACACATAATAGATGACAACAAATGCCCCTTTTGGAAGCACAGATTTAATTGTGAATAGCACTCAAAGAAAGCACAAGAAGCCAGGGAAACCAGGGCCAACTCAACTCGCCTAGCTGTAGGTAGTAACAAGATATGATTAAGGACAACCTAAGAATCTTCTCACAGAACGTTAGGAAAAACAAAGTCTTAACCAATATTATCTTAGAAACTCAGAAGAACTCAGCTAACGTCATTTTCATTCAGAAGCTATCTAAATTCCTCATATGACGCATTTCCAGCTACTCAAACCCCATGGAAGACCCACTCTTTGGTATACCTAGCCACCCAGAATGGACTTTGTTTATCTGACAGGACACAACACAAGAAAACTATGCAAGAGTCACCACTTATGTCAACAAACACCTTGCTAGGATGTAATTTGCTCTGCAACTGGATATTATAAACCACCACAACATTATACTCAGACAGCAATCAAACAGCCCTCCAAGTCCTCTGGCAAAACATGACGAACATAGATAATACAATCATCCTAACAGGAGACTTCAACATAAGAGACAGTGACTGGGATCCTAGCTTCAGACACCACTCTTCTCATACCGACGACCTCATTACTATTACAGACAGCTTAGGCCTTGAACTGTCTTCCCCCTTAAACTCCAGTCCCACTAGGTTTGCAGATAACCCATGTGATACTAACTCCATCATAGACCTCATCTTCCTCCCCCCAGGCAATTCAGGTTTTGGTCAACATACACTCCACCCTGAAATCCACAAACCATCTGACCACATCCCGCTTATCAGTATCGGAGAAATAAATACCAACACTAACATATGGTCTATCAAGAAAGATAGCAAAGAAGAGAAGGAATTCATTTCCTCATTAGTTTGAGGCATACAAAACCTCAACACATTAGCAATTGGGAACTAAACAAACCTCGAGACCTTAGTCCAACAGCTGGCAAACGTCTTTGAAAATGCATGGAATACTCACTCTAAACGAAAGCACATCACAAAACATTCCAAAGAGTAGTGGAACCAAGACTGCACTAACTGTCTCAACAGATACCATGAATCAGGCGACCTTCAACACTAGAAGGAATTCAAGTCAGTGGTACACACAGCCAAGAGGAAGTTCTTTGACGACAAGATCCATGAAATCGCATCATCTAACAAGAGACTCTGGGACTTAATGAGCTGGGTTAGGAAAAAATCCCTCCCTGCCATCGAATCCATCTCGTATGAAAATTGCCCATGCACCCTCCCAGATCTGTGGAACGCACTACACAAATCATACAACTCAGCAGAAAATAGACCAGTCAACACCAGGTTTCTCAACGAACTCCCCCAAGCAGATGGCATTGAATAGTCTCCCTTTTCCAGCCAAGAATTCAGAGATGCAATAGCTAAGTGCTCATCTTCCTCCACTCCAGGACCAGATCACATATCATGGGGGCATCTCAAAGCCTTGATCTCACACAACACATGTCTGGAGAGACTGGTGTATATTGCTAACGCTTGTATCACATTAGAATACTGGTCCTCCCACTTCAAATTGGCCAACTCCGTTGTCATCCCCAAGCCAAATAAGACGTCACATAACATGCCAAGCTCCTTCTGACCCATTATACTCCTCAACACAACTGGCAAACTAGTTGAGAAAGTTATCAGTAACAGACTACAATTTTATATGACAGCCAACGGCTTTCTGGACCCTAATCAACTAAGGGGTATCAGACAAAGATCCACCACTGATGCGGGAATATATTTGACTCACATTATTCATGCAGGATGGCTCAGACAGTGCCATACCAGCATCATAGTATTTGATATTGCCCAATTCTTTCCCTCTTTCAACCACAAGTTCCTCTCTATCTACCTAAAGAAAGCAGGACTTAATACTAACGTTATAGGCTTCTTTAACAGCTACCATTCTAATCGATCCATCACATACACCTGGAACAATTTCTCATTGCCAGCCTTCAACACCAATGTTGGAGTAGGCCAAGGCTCAGCTCTCTTCTTTATCCTCTTGGCTATCTACCTCACCCCAGTCATTCAAACATTCAAAAAATGAATAAAAAATCTAAAAGAAAATATACCGACTGACATTCTTTCTTTCATGGATGATGGTCTTTTAATTTCTCAGGAGAAAAGCTATTCTTTATCTTCTTCCTTTCTTCTCTGTAGCTACAATATTATGTTCAAAATTCTCATCAATGCTGGCCTCATTATGGAGCACAGCAAAACCAAGCTCTTCTACTTCACAAGAGCCCGCTACCCCCCAACCCCCCTATTGACCTATCCTCGGTAGGGGGCCCTGTTATCTCCCCCAAACCCATCTGGTGATACCTGGGCTTCTACTTCGATTGCAGACTCAACTTCAACTACCATACTCACTTCTATGCCACAAAATGCCTCTCTACCCTCAGTACCATGAAGATGTTAGGGAACTCTTCAAGAGGTCTCCTCCCTATCCAAAAATGCCTTCTGTATAAAACCTGTGTCCTACCCATTGCCCTATATGGGTTTCAACTTTAGTTCTTCAAAGGAGCCCCTACCGTAAAAAACATCACTGAACTAAAGAAAATGCAGCGAAGAGCAGCTCTCTGGATCATAGGCACCTTCTGAATCTCCCCATCCAAAGGCATCGAAGCCATTGCAGGCCTCATCCCCATCATTCTACATCTTTGCAAACTGAATGGCAGACACCACCTGTGCTACATGTCCATTCCTTCTTCACATGCCATTAATACTTTGCTAGATCCTCAACATGCTAAGAAACAAATTCCTCATAAAACCGCAACTTCCAAACTCACGGCGAAACAACAAGCCAACCTCAAGAGCCCTATTAAGGACATCAATGAGTGGCTCAATAGCGTTAGAAACTGCTTCAACCCTCTTCACCCTCTTTTCTTCCCTAGGTCTCAGATAGTCGATCATTTCTCTAGTAGAATTAGTTTTCACTTTCCTTCTCCTTCTTCTTCTGAGGACCTTTACCAACATATGCAAAGTCTTAACCTTACCTTCAGGTCATCCCAAGTAAACCATGACAGCACAGCTATCATTGCAGACAGAGGCATTAAGAAGTCCCATGTCGCTACAGTAGCGGCACACATTTGGGTCGACAACTCTGTCATCAAACAACCACAAGTCCACTTCATAAACATCACATCTATTGAAGTGGAACTCATGGCTATTCACACTGGCCTCATTCCTGCAATAGAAATAGACAACATTCACGACATAACTGTCATCACTAACTCTATCGTTGCAGCAAGGAAAATCCTGGAGTCCAAAGTCAACCCTCTTCAAAACATGTTCATTCCCTTAGCATCAGCAATCAAAACCTTCCTCAGTAAAAACAGCAAGAACAAAATCCACTTCTGGTACTGCCCTAGTAGAGCCAAATGGCCCAAACACAAACTTGTCGATGACCAAGTCAAAGCAAGCTCATGCGCCCCCATCTTCCCCAGCAAAGAATCATATCTATTCAGCAAAAAGAAAAAGTGCAACAACACCCTCTGCGAGTGGCAAACGTCCTTTGCCAACAGTCTCAAAAAAGGACATTACTTCCTGAACTTTGAAGATGAAAAGGAAAGAGTCATCAAACCGACTTACACTAAAGGGAACTTGTGGCTTCCCACCATAGGCTTCACCAACTCTCTATATGCTCACTTCACTTGCATGACTACTGGCCATGCCCCCATTGGAGAATACAGACAGAGATTCTTCCCTCACCTCTCCACCAGCTGCCCTTGCAGAGAAGCTGAAGTTCAAACTAGAGAACACATTGTTATGGAATTGTTGAAGATTTACGCCGTGATGCCTAGGTCACTACAGGCAATCATCGGGAGCATATGAGTACTGTGAACTCATATCCGTTGGAGTTATGTCTTATGTCTACATAGTAGTTTCATTTTCTCCTAATATTTCTCCTATGTATATTGCTCTATATAAGTAGTCTACCTTGTACCCTAGAGTCTGGGCTTTGTCTCGGGCTTTGTCTCGTGGACTCTAGATTATTATTG
>Ga0157362_1000199_pt1 | contig 18920 bp, 20 predicted proteins | sample AttlaeALBM3_FD_111480 | JGI IMG/M metagenome (GOLD analysis project Ga0157362, IMG submission 111480) | Fungus gardens microbial communities from leaf cutter ant in Ribeirão Preto, State of São Paulo, Brazil - Atta laevigata ALBM3 | ecosystem: Host-associated > Fungi > Mycelium > Unclassified ... | reverse complement strand
TCGTGACGCGGTGGCCCACATTGTGAACAACGGGAATGGCGGGTCTTCGACCGCGTCCACCTCTGTCGCGGCCTGTCAGCTGACATCAGAGAGTGACAAAAGTTGTTTGCACAGCTCGATATGACTCCGGGGAGAACGTGAATGGCTGACACGGTCCTCTGTATCGATCGAGTTTCCCGGCGCTACGGCGACCGGTTGGCGCTCGACGCAATCGACCTCGAGGTCAGCGCGGGTGAGATCGTCGGTCTGGTCGGCCAGAACGGAGCGGGGAAGAGCACCCTCCTTCGGCTGTGCGCGGGTCTTTTGGCACCGACCGCGGGAGAACTCTTCGTTCTCGGAGGCTCCCCATACACGCGCTCCGTCCGGGCAGGTCTCGGTTATCTACCGGACGAGCCGGCGCTCTATGCCGAGATGCACGTGCGCGGGGCCATAGCGTTCATGGCCCGACTCGCTGGGGTGAGGCGGTGCGATGTCGTCGCCCGGGTGGACTGGGCGCTGGAACGGTGCAATCTCGAATCGGTGGCCGATCGAATTGTTGGGCGGCTCTCGCGAGGGTTCCGACAACGTGTTGGGCTGGCCCAAGCGCTGGTTCACCACCCCCGCCTGGTCCTTCTCGACGAACCCGCGACCGGACTCGACCCACTCCAGCTCCGTAACCTCGAGCGGGCCCTTCGGAACCTGCCCGGGAACCCGGGGATCATTTTGTCGAGCCACCTTCTCGCCCACGTGACCAACCTTTGCTCGCGAGTGGTGGTCATCGACCAGGGTCGCATCCGCCATGAGGGATCACCCAGGACGGTTGCCCGTACGCTCATCGGGGCCCGCCGGGTCCACCTCACGCTGCGCGGACAGCGGCGAGCAGTCGAATCGGCCCTCGAACGGGCGGGAGTCAAGGTTTCCTGCCTGACCGCCACCGACGGGGATTGGCAGGCCACGGCAGAAGTCTCGAGTGAGGACCGGGACACCCTGGTGACAGATCTGGTGGCCGCCGGCCTTCAGGTTCTCGAGGTTGCAGACGTCGGGTTCGACGAGGCGTTCGTCGAAGGTCTGGGGCAGCGGCCGTGAAGGGGGCCGTCGTTCTCGCTCGTCGGGAGTTGCGCGCAGCGTTCTCCACGCCGCTGCTCTACCTCGTTGCGGTGCCCTTGTTGGTACTTTCGGGTTGGTATTTCTACTCGGTCCTGGTCGGTGACCGTACCTCAGAGGTACGCCGCTATTTTTCCGAGCTGGAATTTCTGTTTTTGCTCTCGGTGCCCCTCTTCTCTATGCGGAGCATCGCAGAGGAGCGCCGTTCAGGCTCCCTCGACCTCCTCCTGGTTCGGCCGATCGGTGAGGGCTCCATCGTCCTGGCAAAGGCCGCCGGCGTGGTCGCTTCCGTTCTCGCGCTGTTGACGTTGCCGTTCGTGGGGTTCGTCGTGACCTTGACGCAGCTCGGCCAACCCGACACCGGGGCCCTGGCGATCCAGTCCTTGGGAGCGGTGCTGGTGCTCGTCCTCGCCGCCTGCATCGGTGTCGCCTGGTCCTCGATGACGCCTTCCCCGATCCTGGCTGCTGCCGGCGCAATGGGTACCAACATCGTGTTGTGGCTGGGCGCCGGGTTGCCCGACGCGCCACTCCGCCTGGTCTCCCTTCGGTGGCACGTCGATGCGGCCAACACTGGTCTCCTCTCCTTTTCCGATCTTGCCTTCTTTCTCGTCTGGTCCGGGGCTCTGTTGAGCCTCGCACGTCTGGGTCTGCTTGCGAGGCGGCGATGAAGTACGCGCTGTGGATCTGGCTGTCCGTGGCTTCGGCGTCAGCCGCGGTTGGAAGCGTCCGCCTGTGGCGCCGGCTCGGATCAAGGCTCTTCCTGCGGGCGGTCATTCCACCCGTCGCTCTCATCGGAATCCTCGCGTCCGCCATGGGGCCACTTGAGCGCCGATCGTGGACTGTGGACCTCAGCAGCAACCACCGCAACACGCTGTCCAGCGTGAGCACGAAGGTGGTCGCAGGTGTGAAGGACGAAGTGCGCGTCAGCGCGTTCTTCGTTCCGGGAAAGAGCGGCTGGGAGAATCCGACGGCCGTGATCAAAGCCTACCGGCACCTTTCGCCGCGAGTGAAGGTCCGCTTCGTCGACCCGAACCAACGACCTGCTCTCGCGCGGCAGTACGGCGTGGACTACTTCGGTCAGGTCATCGTCGAAAGCGGCGGTCGCCGGGAGGTCGCGAACTTCGCCGATGAAATCGACGTGACCGGCGCCATCCTCCGCTCGATCCGGTCTCGGGATCCGCAGTTGTGCTTCATCAGCGGGCACGGAGAACGCCTACCCGATGATGGGGTCGGGGTCGACGATCTGCGGCGCTCCCTCGAGCGGAGTCACATGCAGATGAGGCGAGTCTCCCTGGCCGCTACGGAGAACTCACTTGCCGGATGCGACGCGGCCATTGTTCTCGGCGCGAAGGTTCCCCCGTTGCCCGCGGAACGAGCGCGTTGGCAAGTGTTCCTGCAGACCGGCGGCAAGGCGATGGTCCTTCTCGCGGCAGGTGGCTCCGCGATGGACGCCTGGCTCCCATCCGGTATGCATGTGGGCGAAAAACCGGTGTCCGACCGTGACTCCGGCCTCGTCGAGGATCCCTCGGCAGTGGTGGCCGGCGTGTTCGCCTCATCCAGTCCGGTAACCCGCGACTTGGCTCCGGTTTTTCTCCTCAACCCGCGGCCGCTGACCCTCGATCGGGATCCGCAGGGTGCGGATGGCGTCAGCGTGTCGAGACTCTTGGTGACGTCGCCAACGGCCAAGGTCGGCGACCGCTCGGATTCCTACCTGCTTGCGGCTGCCTACGATCGCAGCAAGGTTGAACATCAGGCTGCCGCCGGGAGTCGCATCGAGCGCACGCGTGTGCTCGTCGTTGGTGACGTGGACTGGGCCCTTGACGGCCAGATCGAACTGCTTGACAACCGTCGGCTACTCGCGAACGCCGTTGAATGGCTTGTCGACCAGGAGAACCTGATCGACATTGCTTCCCGGCCCGTTGACCCGCCCGTACTCTTACGCGGTTCGGACACTCGGTCGATACTTATCGGCAGCGTGGTGCTTCCCCCGTCAATCCTTCTTGCGCTCGGTAGCGCGGTAGCTTGGAGGCGGCGAAAGGGATGATGCCCCGGGGGGCGCCTCGACCGGCCGGCGGGCACGGGTGAACGTTCCACCCGCCCCGGACGTCGGAGTTGCCATGACCACGAAACCGGCCGTCGTCCTCATGCTCGCCCCACTGATCACCGTGCCCCTGCTGACCGCGTGCGGAGGTGTAGCCGCGGCAAATCAACCGGAAGGTGCGGTGCAGGGCACCGTCACAGCCGGGCCGACCTGCCCGGTCGAACGGGCCGACCATCCGTGTCCGCCGGCACCGGTGCGGGGCGCCGATGTCCGCCTTGCCCGCGCCGACGGGACCACCGCCGCCGACACGGCCACCGACAAGGGCGGCGCGTTCCACCTGTCTGCGACCCCGGGTAGCTACATGCTGATCGCCACCAACCCGGGCGGCTACCACTCACAGGCCTCCAGGGCTGTAAGGCTGACCGCCGGGCACACCGAGCAGGTCGACCTGCAGTTGGACACCGGCATCCGCTGACCCGGCGCACCGCCGGGTGAGCTTGGCGCGGCGGACCCGGTGCGAGCTCGCAGCGCACAGTCCCACGGCCACGGATCGGGTCAGGGGATCGGTGGTGGGCTCCCCGATCCGCGCCTGCACCGTGTAGCAGTATTTGCCCGTGAAGGATTCACTCCGCGCAGGCCTGACCCACACGCTGACCTACCTCGTGCCGGAGTCGAAGACCGTTCCCTTCCTGTTCCCCGAGGCGCCGGCGTTCGCCTCGATGCCCAAGGTGCTCGCCACCGGCTTCATGGTCGGGCTGTTCGAATGGGCCTGCATCGAGCTGGTGGCCCCACATTTGGAAGACGACGAGGGCACCCTCGGCATCCATGTCGACTTCAGCCACACCGCTGCGACGCCGCCGGGCCTCACCGTGACGATCAACACCCTGTGCACCAAGGTCAACGGCCGCAAACTCGAGTTCGAGATATCCGGCCATGACGGTGTGGACGAAATCGGTCGCGGGTTGCATCGACGGGCAATCGTCCGGTTCAGCCAGTTCCAGGAACGGATACTCGGCAAACGCCCTTGAAGCGGCAGCTCGTAGCGAATCCGGGCATCGGGTCGGCGCTCCCAAAGCGCCGACCACACCACCAAGTCCGCTCAGCCGAGGCCTTCGGCGTGGATTCGATCCCGGAAACTCTCCAACCAGGTGTGGCTGTCGGCCACCATCCGGGAGTCGCCGACCCGGTGGGTGCGGCCGGTCTGGGCGCGGTACGCCGGCCCGCGAGCCGCGGAGAACTGGGACATCCGGTCCTCGACCGGGCCGGTGAATTCGTACTGCCGGTTCCCCAGGTCGTAGGACACCGAGGTGGGCCAGCCGTCGTCGTCGAGCACGTACTTGGTCTTCAGCGACGCGGTAGCGGCCACCAATTCCTGGTCGTTCACGATCGCGCCGGTGGTGAAGCCCTTGCGGCCGACGACGAAGTGGCCCCACTCGAGCGAGTCGTCGGTGAATCGGTTGCAGAAGATCTGCCACGAGACCTCGACGTCGATCCAGTAGACGTCGTCCTTGTAGTCGCGGCCGTGGGTCCAGTACGCGTTGTCCATCCAGAGCGGGCCGCTGACCTCGCGGCCGAGGATCGTCCCGGTCACCCAGTGGCAGATGATCGTGTAGAGCATCGGGTTCTCCCGCGCTGCGGAGAACACCTGGATGCCCAGCCCGGCGCTCGGGCCGGCGAGTTGCAGGATGTCGCCCTCGGAGTAGTCGACCGAGTCGGCCCGCCAGCGCAGGTCCATCGGCTGCTCGCCGTGGGTGACGACGTCCGCCGGCAGCTTCGAGAACACCGGGTCGCTCCAGCGCCGCTCGGGGCCGTGCAGGATTCGCTTCAGTTCGCCGCGGGACGTGCGCCCGGTCGCGGGGTGCAGCCCGAGTTCGCCGGTGCCCCGCTGGGTCATGACGAAGCACCCGCTGGTCAGGCCGGAGACGAACTTGCGTTCCAGCCCGTAGGTCCGGCCGTCGGCGTCGTGGAAGAAGCCGTAGAGATAGGTCGTCTGCAGGGGCAGCCCGAACTGCGGCTCCTCGACCCGCATCGTCTCGGGATCGGGTCGGAACGCGCCGACCACGGCGCGGTGGTCGAAGTCGCCGAACAGGTACCTGGGCATCAGACCTCCGTCAGATGGTCGGGCCGGCCGTGAAGCGCAGCGGAAGTGCCGGATAGCCGTGCAGGACGAAGCTGCCGTGCCGCCGGAGCTCTGCGGCGCCGCAGGCCAGGGCGAGATCGGGGAGCCGTTGCAGCAGCAGCTCTGTGGCGAGGCGCAGCTCGAGCCGGGCCACGCTCGACCCGAGGCAGAAGTGCTCGAAGCGGCCGAAGGTCAGGTGCGGCGGACGGCTCGACCCGGCAGCGATGTAGTCGGGATCGACGAACGCCTCCGGGTCCCGGTTGGCAGAGCCGAAGACGATCCAGACCAGGGCGCCGGCCGGAAGGTCGACATCGCCGATCCGTGCGGGCCGCGTCGTGAGCCGGAACATGCCCTGCACCGGAGCGTCGAGGCGGAGCATCTCGTCGATCAGCCCCGGGATCAGTGCGGGCTCGGCCCGCACCCGGTCGGCCAGCGCCGGATCCGTCGCGAAGCGGTAGGCCGCCGACGTGATCATCAGCGTGGTGGTCTCGTGCCCGCCGACAAGGAACTGGGAGAGCATCAGCAGGATCTCGTCGACGGACAGCGGCTCCTCGGCATCCATCCGCGCCTGGATGAGATCAGTCAGCAGGTCGTCGCGCGGCTCAGCCCGGCGCGACTCGATCTCGGCCGTGAAGTAGTCGTAGAAGGCGTCGATGTCCGCGAACATCTGGGCGATCTCCGCAGGCGCCCGGTCGGCGCCGACGCCGGCGGTGAACGCATCGGCCCAGCGCTTGAAGTCGCTCATGTGCTCGGGCGGGACGCCGAGCATCGTCGCAATGACCGTCATGGGGAGCGGCAGCGAGAACTCCGAAACCAGCTCGACCTCGCCGCGCGCGGCGAAACCGTCGATGAGGTCGTTCGCGAAGCGGCGGATCTCCGGCTCGAGCGCGTTGATCCGGCGCGGGCTGAACGCAGGCGCGACCAGTGCGCGCTGCCGCTTGTGCTGCGGCGGATCGGTGAGCAGCAGGACCGGGGTCTTCGCCATCCGCAGCCGTCGGGCGGCCTGCGCGCGGAGCACCTCCGGCGTCGCCGGGTCGTCGACCAGCCGTTGCGCCAGCCCTGTCACAGACGATGGGCCACTCGCCATCGTCGAGGAGAAGGTGTCGTGGTCTCGGAGTACCTCGACCGCGTCGGCGTACCGGGTCACGACATAGGCGCCGAGCCGCTCGGCATACGCGACCGGGTCCTGGTCACGAAGAACGTCGTAGAGCGGCCACGGGCACCGCACGAGGTCGGGGTCACCGGCGAGCAGCTTGCCCAGATCGGCCGGGTTGTACGGGCACTCGGTCGTCGTCATCTACGACACCGGCAGGTAGAACGCGGCACGGACGGAGGAGACGTCCAAGGTGGGACTGATCCCGCGGTTCAGGTGCTTGGTCTCGGCCAGCCGCTGCTGGATCTTCTCGACGTCCTCGACAGTCTCCGCCTCGATCTCGTAAACCGCGGCGTAGGTCGGCAGCTCCGGCAACGACGGCGCGAGCGGGATGCCGCTGGCCTTCAACCGCCGGAACGAGATCGCCACCCCGCGCTCGATGATCTCCGGCGCGTGTACCTCGGAGTACCAGCGGTTGAACTCGTCCTCGTCGGCGCCGTCGACGATCTCGCTCAGCACGATGAGCAATCCCTTGGCCATCATCCGTTCCCCTCGGTAGCTCGCCGAACCGCCAGCCGCCCGATCCAGCCGAGCAGTTGCCGGTTCGCGTAGGTCAGGTCACCCTCATGCCACTGGCCGACGTCGTCGAAGATGCCACTCTGGCCGTTCGACGGGTCGGTGACGTCGACCCGCCCGTCCGCCCGCGCGAGGTAGACGTACCCGTTGATGGGGTCGACGAGCTTCTTCTCCTCGGCCACGTCAGGCCTCCAGAAAAGTGGTCAGCGTCTGGTGGAATTGCCGGATCCGGCTCTCCTGGTACTGACCCAGTGTCAGACCCTGTTTGCGCGTGGCCTTCATGCCGCGCTGGACCGACACCATGTTGTCGATGTCCTGGTCGAAGACGGGGCCGAGCAGACCAAGAGCGGGGACGTCGGTGAAGGCCGTGTCCTCGGGCACCCAGATCACCTTCGCCGGCGGCGGCTTGGGTCCACCGACGGGCGGGTCGGCCATGATGAAGGTCTCGAAGATGCAGGTGTCCGGGTCGAAGCCGTTCGGCCGCCAGCGATAGCAAATGTTCGACTTCATCCCGCCCCACGGATGGAAGTTCGGGAACACCGTGTGCTGGACCGTGTCGAGCAGCTCCGAGTCCGACAGGCTGGAGAAGTCCCGGCCCGAGATCTTCGAGAACTGCTTGCGGGTCTCCTCGGCCAGGACCTCGCGCGCCGTCCTGCCCGGCGGGATCTCCGGCAGCCCGCCCTCCCCCGGCTGCAGGTCGCGACCGGTGTCGGCGGCGTAGAAGGTGCGCGCGGCATAGAAGGACTCCAGCACGTCCCGCTCGTCGACGAAGTCCGCGACGTGCGGACTGGGGGCACCCTGCACGTTGATCATCCGGTTCCAGTGCGGCTCGTCGGCGGTCGCGTCGTACTGCGTATTGGCATCGGCGGTCCACGTGAGGATCTGCGGGTGCGTCGCTATGACGTGATAGGTCTCCATGAAGGCCTCCTGCGCGGCCTTCCAGTTCAGCGGCAGAATCTTCGCGGTGTGCACCGCCTTGTAGCGCTCCTCGATCGGCCAGATCCACAGCTCGTCGAACTTGCCGAGGAACTCGGCCAAGGTCTGTGTGGAGTCGGGATCAGGGTTGAGAAACACCCAGCCGCGCCAGGTGTCCACACGTGCCTCGGGCAGGTTCATCTGCGTCTTGTCGACGTGGGGGAAGTCCCACTCGCAGGGGATGCTCTTCAGCGTCCCGTCGAGGTTCCAGGTGAAGCCGTGGAAGGTGCAGCGCAGCTCCGGCACGTTGCCGCCGCGCTCGCGCAGCATGCGGGCGCGGTGCAGGCAGGCGTTGACGTAGGCCCGGATCCCGTTCGCGGTGCGCATGACGATGTACGCGCGGTCGCCGATCTCGTAGAGAACGTGGTCGCCGACGTTGGGGATCTCCGACGCCAGGCAGGCCATCTGCCACACCCGGTACCAGAGCTTCTCCATCTCGTGTCGGGCGTACTCCGGGGAGATGTAGCGCTCGATCGGAATGTCGGTGGGGTCGATCTGGTCGTTGCGGTTGTAGCGCAGCGTCGCCGGAACTGGGCGGGAGTCGCGGTCGAGGTATTCCTGGACGCTGGGTCCCGCGGAGCGCCGGGGTTGGACGGTCGTCACGTGTTCCCTCCCGTGGAAGCGAGAACGGGCGGTACGACGAAGTCGCGGAACCACGAGCGGACGTCGCCGTCGGGGATCAGCGCGGGCCGTTCGGAGACCAGGACGTGGTTGGTGAGGAACCACCTCACGATGCGCTCGTTGCTCAGGCCGTGGGCGATCTCGCCCCGGGCACGGCCGTACTCCAGCAGTGGACCCCAGTACTCGTACTGCGCGGCCGCGACCTCCTCGTCGTGGCTCATCAGCCCGGCCGTGATGGCGCTCGCCTCAGCCACCAGCGTCACATTCGCCATGTAGTCGTGGGCCAGCTCGTGCCCGGTGACCAGCGACTCGAGGATCAGCGGACCGACCGGGCCGGACAGGGTGAGCCGGCTCCACCGCGCGACGTTGACCGCCCGGACTTCGGCGATCATCACCTGCCGGACCAGTTCCTCGCGACTGGCGAAGTACCGGTAGAGGTTCGGGCGGGCGACCCCGGCGAGCGCCGCGACCTCGTCGAGCGGGGTGGCCGCGATCCCGTTCCACCGAAACGCCGCGCGGGCGGCATCGATGATCCGCTCCCGCGTCGAGCGCGGAGCCATCACTGGCGCTTTCGGCACGGTCCAACGATACGAATATTCGCATCATGTATCAAGAGAAGGATAGAAAGTCTCACCCAGCAAGAGAGTGGGATCCGCGGGCTGGCAATTCATCGATACCTCATCTCGCTATACGTATCAGTCACCCAGGGCCGCTCGGACCCGGCCGATCACCTCCACCAGGTCCGAGCGGTCTTGCAGGCTCGCGCCCGCCAAGCCGTACTCGAGGGCCGCCAACGCCCCGGAGGCCCGCTGGATGAGTTCGCGGCCGGCGCCCGTGATGCTCACCAACGTCGTGCGCCGGTCGGACGGGTGCGGGGAACGGGCGAGCAGCCCACGCGCTTCGAGACGGTCGGTCGCGAGGGTCGCCGTCGTGGGGTGGATCAGCAACGCTCGCGCCAGCCGGGCGAGGGGACGCGATCCCTTCTCGGACAGCTCGAGGGTCACCAGCAGCATGTAGTCGTTGAGCTTGATGTCGTGTTTCTTGAACTCCTGCTCGATAGCGATCGAGATCATCCGATGCAGGCGCAGGACGGAGGTCATCGCGATGAACCCCTCCTCGTCAATGCCGAGGTGTTCCCCGCGCCAGTACTCCCGCGCCCGGCGCAACGGGTCCGATCGCTGGGGTGCCGTCACCTCATGAGACCCCGACAGCGACATCCATCGGAACGACCCGCTGCCGGCCGACGGATTCGGCACGCCGCAGCACTACGAAAACGACGAAGAACCAACTGCCAAAACTGACCGCCGGGATCCAGAGACCGAACAGACCGTTCCAGGCGAACGGCCCGTCATGGAAGAAGAACACCAACTGATCCGGGATGACCAGCAGCATCACCCAGAGCGAGTAGTAGCCCAACCATCGCGGAAAGACAGCGTACGGGCGCTTGTCGAGGAATGACGCAAGCATGACGGCGATCGGGAGGGCGAGGAAGATCGTGACCCCGCCGACGAACTGCAGCCAGGCCACGTCATTGATCAGCTGTATGAGTTCCGGACTACGGTTCGGGCGATAGGCCGCAACCAACCAAAACGTCGCCGGATAGAACGTCAGGCACATCAACGCCGCTCCTCCGAGGCCGGCGGTCCAGGTCAAGATGCCGGTCCGCCCTTCGAGCTCGCGGAGCTGGTGGCAGAGCGCGGCGGTGAAGGGGATCGCCAACAACGCCGCCACCATCAGCAGCACCATCCCGACCCGGATGCGGCCGATGTCGCCCTGATAGGACGCGACGACCTGCGTCGGACCATCCTGCGGGTGCCAGGGCGGCAGGATCATGCCGGCCACGAGGCCCCAACCCGTGAAGAGAACGACAGCGAAAAGTGGGCCGGTCCACGCCGCGGCGATGCGGAGACGTTGCGCTCCCTCCGTGTTCATGACTTCCGCAGCTCCGCGGCGACCTGGCGGGCGCGGCTGATCCCGGCACCGGCTGCTCCGTCCACGCCGATCCCGACGATCGGGGCGGACCCGTCGCCGGCGAACCACAGGCCCTCGATGGACTCGCACTTGCCCGGCAGCTTCGGACCGTGGGTCAGCGAGTCCAACCAGTAATGCCGGTGAGTCAGGGTCTCGGTCCTGCGGGCGGCCTTGGCGAAGCCCGGGAACATCTCGTCCTGCAGTGCGAGCAGATGCTTTGCCACGCCTTCCTTCCCGCCCATCGCCTCCCACTCGTCGTGCGGGTAGAAAGCCTGCGCGACCAACATCTGCGTTCCCGGCTGCGTCGACCACGGCGCAATGGCGTGCATCGGGAACAGGAATGCGAGGTTGTTGCCGTCCGCATCGGTCAACATCGTCAGGTTCTCGATGTCGATGACGGGCTCGTCGAGCACCGTGTAGGTGCAGATGTCCTGCCGCCCGAGCGAGCCCGAGAACTCCACCGCCGCGCTCACCTCCGGCGGCATCTCCGCCAACAGGTCAGGCACCCGCCGCGTGCCCAACGCCAGAACGACGTTGTCGGCCAGGATCTGCTCGCCACTTTGCAGCAGCAGGCCGGTGACCTTGCCGTCGGAGACCGTCACCTCCGCCACCTTGGCCCGCCGACGAATCTCCCCTCCGCCGGCTTCGATCGCCTTGGCCAGCGGAATCAGTAGGCCGTCCCGCACATCCGGGATGGTCGCGACCGTGGGAGCCTCACTGCACACCAGCCCACGCAGCATGCCGAACGCACCGTAGGCGGAGAGGTACTCGATCGCGATGTCCGGCGTGGTCTCGGTGACGTTCGCGAACAGCACCGCCAACATCATCTGCAGCAGGAAGTCCGCGTTGTGTTCCTCCAGCCATTCCGACAACGGCTTCGTCTGCAGCGGCTGCATCTCCTCCCACGACAACGCCAGAATCTCGCCGAGGACGCGTTCCAGTTCGGGGCGCACGTCATCGAGCGGCATCGGCGCGAGATTCGCGAACACGTCGGCAATGGCCGCGGCACTGGAGCACGTGTAGAGCGGGATCTTGCTGCGGTCCTCGCGCATCATCAACTGCAGCGGCGCCGGCAGATGGAATTGCACCGGCACGTTCAACCGCTTCGCCAGCCCGGACCACCAACCGCCGTTCCACCCGATCTGCCAGGTGGGATGCTGCACGAACCCGCGGTTGCCGTCCACAACCACCGAACGCAACGCCCAACCGACGTCCGGGGTCTCGCAGATCAGCAGCGGCCGCAGCCCGAGAGCCACGAACTCTCCCGCGCAGCACACCCCCGCGGCGCCCGCGCCCACGACGACGACATCGAACTGTGAGTCCACCATTTGCCCTTTCCCTCTCGCTTGGCCGACCACGTGCGTGCCTTACCCCCCGAACCGGCGTCGCACGGCGACGACGCGGAACAACTGGGCAGCGACCAGCGCGGCCAGCCCACCGAAGAACAGCACCGGGAAGATCTCGCTCTCGGTGGAGGTGTTCAGCGCGCGGGAGACCATGGCGGCCGAGGCCGGCCGGGCGACCCGCAGATTCACCAACGGCGCGGTCGCCGGGGCCCCGGCCGCGGGAACAGTGCCCGGCAGCGTCGTGCCGGGGATCGCGGCGGCATCCGTGGCCGCCACGCCACCGGGCGTCGCGCCATTGGTCGGAGATAGCGGTGTTCCGGTGTCGATGGTCCGGGAGGGGACACCGGCCACCGCAGCGGAAACCCCGACGCGACCGACGGTGTAGCTGACCTGCTGGTGGCCCTGCGCACCGAAGTCGCGCGCGAAGGTGATCCGCAGGCCACCGGACTCGATCGAGAGCGGGGACTTGCCCTTGGTGATGCTGCCTTCGCTGGTCGACCCGTCCTCGTATTTGTAGGAGGTCGGGACGTAGTCCATCTTCATGCCGGACGGCTCGAGGAACTTGTTCAGCGTGGGAATCACGTCCGGCGTGAGCGAGAGGTTCGTGTTGAACCCGCCGATCCGCAGCGTGCCGTCCTGGACGCCGCTCGGCAGCTTGAGCACGGTGACGGTACCGAGGTTCGTCTTGTTGACGATCTCCGGTGCTGCCCCCGGGCGTGCGGTCATCTCCACCCGGGAGGAGACCTCACCGAGTTCGAGGAGCCCGCCGAGGACGAGACCGACCGCACCGGAGGTGCCGGAGGCGAAAACACTGCCGTCCGGCCTGGCCTCGGTCAGCGCGGTGGCGAATCCGCTGGCCACCCCCGCGCCGGGCTGGCTCTGCCCGAGCTGGGCCCGGCCCTCGGACTGGCTGGGCCCGGCGGTCGCGATGATCTGGTAGCCCGGTTGGACCTCGCTGCGCGACGCCGAGGTCGGATATGACGCTTGCACGTAACCGGGCACGGGCGGGACGTTCGGCATCTTCCCCGCAGCCAGGCCGGAGACGGTCAACGGCAGCGAGTAGAGGACCGGCGAGTACGGCGCGCCCGCGGTCGATGTGCTCTGGCCGAGGTTGTTCAGCGTCGCGGCCGCACCATAGGGGCCGGACGACACCTCCGTCACCACGGGCAGGAACGGGCTCGAGATCGCGGCCTGCAACGCATCCGACTCGACGGCGAGGGAGTACTGGTTCGGGTTGGTCGAGCCGTCGGCTCTGGCAGTGCCGCCCGGAAAGGCGACGGCGGAAACGACGATGAGACCCGTCGCAGGCACGAGGGCCCAGGGCTGACGCCAGGTCAGCGCAGATCCCAGAATTTTCATCCGGCCAGCTCTCCCAGGTAGGACTGCAGGATCGTTTCCTCGCCGACCTCGCCCGATTCGCCGGCGAAGACGATCTCGCCCCGGTTGAGGATGTAGACGTAGTCGGCCAGTTCGAGGGCCCGGGTGACGTACTGCTCGACGATCAGGAGGGATTTGCCCATCCGGGCGATTCGTCGCAGGTACTCGAAGATCTCCTCAACGATCTTGGGCGCCAGACCCATCGACACCTCGTCGAGGAGCACCAGGTTGGCGTCCGCCACGTAGGCGTGCGCGAGGGCGAGCATCTGCTGCTCGCCGCCGCTCATCGTTCCGGCAAGCTGGTTCATCCGTTCGCCCAGGCGCGGGAAAACCTCGGCGGCGACCCTGGCCGCCTTGCGATCCACCGAGGGGGGTGCCTGCATCCGCAGGTTGTCCGCGACGGTCAGCCCCGGAAAGACGCCGCGGCCTTCGGGCACGTGGCAGATGCCGCGCTTGACGAGCTTGTTGGGCGCCATTCCGGTGACGTCCTCACCGTTGAGCGTCATCTGGCCGGACGCCGGCGTGAGCAGTCCCGAGGCAACCCGGAGCAGCGTCGTCTTGCCGGCGCCGTTCGGACCGAGAAGCGCGACGACGCACGAGTCGGGGACGACGATGTCGACGCCCTTGAGAACCAGGCCCGTGTCGTAGCCGGCGGTGATGCCGTTCAGCTCGAACATCACACGCCCTCCGTCACCAGCTCGAGCTCGGTCGAGCCGAGGTAAGCCGCGCGGACGACGTCGGATGCCAGCACTGTCCGGGTCGGACCGGAGAAGATCAGCCGGCCGAAGTCCAGGACGTATATGTACTCGCAGATCGATGACACCAACGCCATGTCGTGTTCGACGAGGAGGACGCCGACGCCGGTGTCCCGCACGAAGTCGGTGACGATCCGGCCGAAGGCCTCGGTCTCGCTCGGGTCCAGGCCGGAGGACGGCTCGTCGAGGAGCAGGAACCGGAACGGACTGGCTATCGCCCGCGCCAATTCGACAAGCCGACGCTGCCCGGTCGATAGATCGCCGGCGCGACGGTTCGCCAGATGGTCGATCCGGCACCGCTGCATCGCGTCCTGCGCCCGCGAGGCGACCTCAGCAGCTTCTCCGCGCGGCGCGAAGAGCTGGCCCCACAGATGCCGGGAGGAGAAGACCGCCTCCGGCCCGAGTGCCACGTTCTGAGCCACCGTCATGGAGTTGAACAACTCCATGCGCTGGAAGGTGCGGCCGAGACCGTGAGCCGCCCGGGTCGCCGTGTTGTGCCCGTCCAGCTGGTAATCCCCCAGCCGGACCGAACCGTGGCTGGTCCGCACGACGCCGGTGCACGCGTTGAAGGTCGTCGTCTTGCCCGCGCCGTTGGGCCCTATGAGGCCGGTGACCGTCCCCGACCTCGCGTGCAGCGTGCAGTCGGAAACGGCGAGCAGGCCACCGAACCGCACCGAGACGTTGTCGATGTACAGATCGGGACATGACTGGGTGGTGGCTCTCATGCCGCACTCCTCACCGGGGCGGATCGCGGCGGGAAGGCGCGCTTGCCCTCACGTTCGAAGATCCGGCGCTCGACGGCGCGGATCCGCACGGCGGGCAGGATCGCGACGGCGATCGCCAGGCCACCGAAGATCACGCCTTCGTACTTCACAAAGCCCGGGTCGCTGAAGGGCGAGTAGACCCTCAGCACGACGAACAGGAACGCGGCCACGATCGGGGACAGGATCGGCTGCTTCCCGCAGAAGACCAGGACGGCGACCATCACGAGGGAGTTGAAGTAGGAGAACGGTCCGGTGACCGCGCCGGCGGCGGCCTGCGTGACGCCGGCGATGATCGCTCCGCCCAGCGCAGCGATGAAAGCGGAGATGCAGAACACGAACATCCGCGACAGGCGCGTGTTCGCGGCGTGCGCGTCGAGGGCGGCGGGCGAGTCGGCCAACGCGCGCAGGATCCGACCGAGGCGACTGCGCCGGACCGTGACGATCAGTCCCACACAGGCGAGGAACACCACGAGCGCGAGGTAGTAGTAGCCCTTGTCGCTGTCGGTGCTCATGCCGAACAGGTGTGGCCGGGACAGCTTCCGAGTGTTCACCTCGGTGAACATCAGGCTCGTGGCGTAGAGCATGTTCTGGCAGAGGATGCCGAAGCCGAAGGTCGCCACCGCGAGGTACGTGCCGGACAGCCGGAACGACGGGATGGAGACGACCGCGCCGACGAACAGCGTGAGCAGGCCGGCCGTGAGCAGCGCCAACAGATAGGGCATACCCGCGCTCTGGGCCTTGGCGAATGTGGTCGCCCCGATCGCGGCGAAGGCCGCGTGGCACAGCGAGATCTGGCCGGAGTCCCAGATCAGCAGGCCGAGGGACGCGATCACGATCGCGAACCCGAGGCCGCTCGTGTACTGGTTGAGGTTGACGCCGCTGACGATGTGCGGAACGGCGGCCCCGAACACCAGGGCCATCGCGGCGAAGGGGAGCGAGACGTTGCGCGGGAATGTCACCGGCGGTCGTAGCCGGCGCGGCCGGCGCGCGCCGGATTCCCGCAGCCTCCCGCGGGGAAGCAGTACGAAGGCCGCCACCAGGGCGATGAACGGGACCTGGGTGTAGAGGGCGGAGACGACCAGGTTCTGCGACGTGCTGAACTCGGCGCTCATCACGTTCGAGATGATCCCGATCGCGATCGCCGAGATGAATGTGATCGGCAGGCTGGAGAAACCCCCGATGGCCGCGGAACCGAAGGCCGCGATGAAGAACAACAGCATCTGGTTGACGTCGATGCCGATGATCGGGGCGATCAGCATGCCGGAGATCGAGATGAACGACGACCCGATCGCCCAGGCAAGGCGTCGGACCGTGACCGGACTCGTGCCGTCCAGGTCGAGCAGGCTCGAGTCGTCGACGACAGCCTGCATCGCGACACCGAGTCGCGCGTTCCGGAAGAACATCGCGAGCCCGATCGTGGCGAGCAGGGCGAAGATCACGATGATGACCTGGCCGGTCACGATCGTGATCCCGTGGATCTCCGTGCTCGTCGTCGACAGGAAGGGCCGGAAGACGATCGTGGACGCCCCGTAGGCACCGGTCAGCAGGGACTGCAGCAGCACCATGATGCCGATCGTCGCCGCCACCCGCATCACCGCCGGTGCGTCGGACAACCAGTAGGCCATGCGTTCGAGCACGAGCGAGCCGAGTAGACCGACGAGGACCAGGGTGATGAGTCCCGCCACCGGCCACGGGAGGTCGGCCTTGACGCGGAAGGAGTAGAAGACGTAGGCGGACGCGGCGGCCTGAGCACCCACGGCCAGGTTGAAGATGCCCGAGGTCTTGTAGGTCAGGACCAGCCCGAGCCCGGCGAGGGCGTAGATGGCTCCATCGGAGACACCGGCCACCGCCTGGGTGCCGTAGCCACGATTGAAGGTGAGGAGCAGGGCAGCCAGCGCGACCACGCCGAGGGCGGCCTGGATCTTCCACATCCACTCGGCATCGGTGAGTCGGGGGTCGGCCACGACCGGCTTGTCCTTCCCCCGCCGACGGTTCTTCGTCTGGTTCATGCTTGGCACACCCGGCAGGGAATGCGGCCGTCCCGCAGGTGCTCCTCCCGCGAAGCGGGGGGCCAACCGCGGCCGGCAGCCATCGGACAATCATGGTTGTGAAAGTCCCGGAATCCGGACCCGGCGACGAGCACCCCGCCGGGAGCGGAACCGCGGTAGCCGCGGGCCGAGGCCGCGTTGCCCACCGCGCCGTCGTCGGGAACCAGGCTGAGCAGATACTGACGACGGTTGCCCACCGCGCGGCGGGCCGGGAGCAGCAGCAGGACGAGGTTGGCCAACCCGCACAGGATCAGCGCGATGACCGCGATGTTCAGGTATGCCGTCTGGTCCGAGGTCTTGCCCTGGCCCGCGGCCCGGTACCAACTGAAGCCGATGGCGAAGGCGCCCAGCGCGCTCACCACTGCCCAGCCCATGGTGCCCTTCGGGCGCCGGAGCCGCTCCATCAGCGGCCCTTCCCCGAGTACACCGCGAGCGGCACGTCCGGAACCTCGAGCGGCCGCGTCTCGTCCGCGAACGTCACTCGCCGTGCCTCGGGACGACCCTCGATGGGCTCGACCGAGATCGTCATGTTCTTCGCGCCGAGGTCACGCAGCGCCGCCTCCAAACGGTCGAGCTTGCGCCACTCGTCGCGCAGGTCTGCCGAGACCCACATGGATCCGGCGAGGCCCAGCAGGAACATGCCGCCGATGCCATTGGAGATGATGTACGCGTTCTGCTCCGCCGGGTAACCGGAACCACTGACGCCGATCCACCCGATGATCAGGGAGACGGCGCCGGCGATGGCGCAGACCCAGGCACCCGCGCGGTCCCATTGCAACCTCAACCATTTTGCGATGTCCATCAGGACTCCTTCGTGCCGATGGCGACGGGGACAGGTACGTGGACCTCTACTTGAAGGGGACGCACTTGGCATCGTCCGGGGCGACGAACTTGCCGGCCTTGGCGGTCAGCCAGAAGAAGCACTTCTCGGGGTTGGTCGGCTTCCCCGGGAGGTAGGTCAACGGCTGGGTGAGTCCACCGAAGTTGTTGTTCTTGACGGTGTACATCGCCTTGTAGATGGACGCCGGCGTGACGTTGTCGCCCAGGTTGCCCAGGGCGGCGGTCTGAATCACCCGCCCCGCGGCCCAGGCCAGCGAGGCCGTCGCCCCGTTCGGGTAACCGCTGGGGAAGTACTTCTGGATGCTGTTGTGGTAGAGCTGCGTCGCCGCGGTGTTGTCGACCATCCACGGGAACGTGCCGATGGCGGCGAACAAGTCGTTCTGGTCCAGACCCGGGAAGGAGAGCGTCGAGTCGAGCAGGGCAATGCTGAAGGCGAGGAACTCCGGTTTGTACCCGATCTGATGGCAGCTCTGTGCCAGCCGGCCGATGGCATTGCCGTCGGCCACGATGAGGATCGACTCGGCCCCCTTTGCCTGCGCCTGTTGGCATTGCGACGTGAAGCTCGGCTGGGCCAGGCTGATCGGCGCCGCCATCACACCTTCGCCGCCCGCGGACGCGAGCTTTGTGTTGTAGGCGTTGAGGAACTGGTTGCGGCAGACGTCCGGGACCTCGGCGCAGTAGAGCATCGCGAACTTCTTCTTGCCGCGGTCGACCGCCAGCTTCACATTGCCGAGAAGAAGGAGCTCGGTCCTCGAGACGATCGGGAAGATGTTGGGGTCGGTGACGGACAGGATGTCGACGCCGTCGTTCCCGATCATCGGGATCTTCTTCTCGTCCAGGTAGTGCTGCGTGCTCTGGATGGTCAGCGGGTTGATGTTGCCGACGAACGCGACGACATGGTCCTCCTCGACCTGTGTCTTGATCTCGGTCAGCGAGGTAGCGGGGTCGCCGCCGTCGTCCTGTGAGAAGACCCTGACCTGGTGGCCGTCGAGGCCACCGCCGCACGCGTTGGCGTAGGCCTGCCAGAGCTGCAGGCCCTGTTGCGCCTGCTTGAAGATGGCGCCGAGCAGCCCACTGTAGGTGCCGACGTTGCCGATGTTGACGACCGGCTTGGTTGCCGGCACGCACCTGCCGCCGTCCGCGGCGGCGGTTGCGATCGTTGCCTTGCCGGCGGCGCCCTTGGTCGCGGTGGTGGTTCGGGTCGCGGCCCCGGCAGTGCCCGCGCCGCCCGAAGTGGTCACGGTCGTCCCGCCGGTAGCGCCGGGGGCCACCGCACCGCCGGGCGCGGCCGCTGCCCCGGGCGCGGCCGCC
>Ga0157362_1000198_pt1 | contig 18923 bp, 8 predicted proteins | sample AttlaeALBM3_FD_111480 | JGI IMG/M metagenome (GOLD analysis project Ga0157362, IMG submission 111480) | Fungus gardens microbial communities from leaf cutter ant in Ribeirão Preto, State of São Paulo, Brazil - Atta laevigata ALBM3 | ecosystem: Host-associated > Fungi > Mycelium > Unclassified ... | reverse complement strand
GGGTTAACTAGAAAATGAAAAATTTGAGTCTAAGAAGGAGAAGGTTAATCACGAAGCTAGCGGTACCGGAACGAGGAAACGATGCGGGGGACTCCGCGTGACTTACAATGATATACCGCAGCGCATTATGTAAACATTGTCGCTTAGCGTCGTTCTCTGACGACGATCGGATAGATAACGATGCGAATCCGAGTTACGAGTACGTCCTGTCCTGTCTCGCGTATCCGCACCGCGTCGTGAGAATGAATCGATGCGCTTTTAAAAAGACGCGTGTACGGTGACAGCCGAAAGTGGAGCAGCGCGTCGGGAATAGAGGCGAGAGACGCTCGTGTCCGCTTCGCTCTGCTTTGCGAGACTCGGGGTAAAATTGGCTCGGATTCTGTTCCTTCTCTCTTTGAATCTCTCCTGTCCCTTTATCTAGAAATAGTGCGAGTTGCGGGATAAAACAAGTATTGTCTCGACACTGAGAAAGGCCGCGTTCAGCAGAACATTTATTTTGCAACTGTGTACAAGTCTTCTTGGTTGAGATTAATCTTTTACATTTAAAAGCCAGAAGAAAACATCCAATCAGCGAGAAGAATACTTCCAACAATCATAAAATAATTGATTAGAGAAAGGTTTTGTGTTGCTATTTTTGAAATATTCCGTTATATTTCTGACGTATTTGGTTCTGTTATGTAGTCTATTATGATTATCCGTTTCCTGTTTTTAATAAAATCATTAGATCGCTCAACAAGCTCACGTAAGTTGACTATTTTATACGTGAATATTTTTGCAGTTGATCATACATTGTAAATTAATTCTTTATCTGATTTAATTTCTTCTCATGAAATATGAAATATTTGAAAACATAATTTCTTATCTCTCCTAATTCTCTCGTTACAGATGATGACATAATACCGACACATTGATTGTCCCTTTTATGAAAATACGCATTAAACGATTGTTCTGTAAAACAAACTAAATTAATCATGATGAATGATATAGAAAGTTTTGGTATGAAGGGGGCCGGCTCGAAAATGCCTCACAGTCATTCGACGCCAGCTGGTGTAGACGGAGGTAGTAGGACACCTCCTGCAACACCGCGAAAAGCTGGAAAGATGCTGGCAGTTCGTGTACAGATGTTGGATGACTCTATTACAATGTTTCAAGTGCAGGTAAAGAATACTTATTTCATCCTCAAATAATATCGTATCATATCTCAAATGTTTACGACAATTAAATGTTAAAATACATGAAGGAAATTGCTCAGTAAAGCTCTCAAATAATTTAACAAAATTTAAAATCTTTTAGTTAAAAAAGTTTTAAGTCGATAAAGTTTAAAATTCACTTCTTAAAGTACCCTTTATAGAAGAAAACGCAAGAGTTTTTGTTTAACTGAGGTCACGATAGAATCTCTATAAATAAATATAAGTTAAGAATATTTTACGCTCTTGCTCTTCGTGTGGCATAATATGTTTTTTTGAGACCTTCGTGTGCATTGTTTATACTCGAGCTAAAATACGCAAGCTATATGTGAAAATGTTTGCCGTACTACTATTCATAAACTTCTTGCGCCCTACAGAGACTGTTGCAGGAATAAATGTAAAGTGACATTGAGTGATGTTTGAATATCTTATTGTACCTTCATAATTCTACATTATACAGCAATTGAATGTGTGCTTCTCTATTATCGCATTTGCGAGCCTAAGCTACATATCTATCCTATGCGTCTCCACGTATATTTTGTGTGTTGTATGTGTAAGTGCATGTGTGTTAAAACGCCATTAAATAATTTAATTTGAGAGAGCTTCATATCCCTCTCTGGGATATAATATAATCTTCGTAAAGTATATATATTATTTAATATGTTTGACATTATTATTTTTATATAACTTGAACTTGTGATTCGTATCTTTTATGTAATCCAAAAGTTTGCACATATATTAATTCTATCATATTTTGCTTCATAGGCATAGTTAAACCATTTACTTCATGTAAATTTAGGTCAAGAGTCATTGATTACAAAGCCTTTTATAATCTTTTCCCTGAATTTAACTTAAAATTCCGATATTCAAGATTTATATTTTTTTGTTATTTTAGAACACCTTAAAAATTTTCATATTTGTTTTATTATGGGAGATTTTAATGATGTTGAAGAGAGCATAGATAAACTGAGCTTGTAAAAATTTTGAGCTTGTAAGCTTCTAAAAATTTTCGAAAGAATCTTAGAATTAATTTTTGTAAATGAGATATTTTTATTATTTAAATTTAAAAATTTTTATTAGCTTATAATATTATGTATTTTTATATTGACAAGATAGTTACTATATATATGTAGTATAGTGTATGCATATACTTCCAGAAGAATGAACTATTGGAGCATATAATGTATCAAATGGGGGATCTCCTTGAATGTGTGAAATATGTATACTCATTTATTGATTATTTATTTACAATGCTTGCAACGTGTTGCTTATTTCTTTAGAGATTAATTTTATTCTAGCATCTTAGCTTTTTACAGTGAAAGTACAATAAGATTATTCTGTACATTTACATAGCATTCGATTACATAACATTTTTTTTAGATATTTCATATGATAATTATTTATGAAAATATAACATAGTAATGCGAGATGTCGATGTTTTATAATTTAACGAAGTTAGTTGTATCAAAGTTTAGTTACATCATACTGCATAAATGTAATTATTTGAAAATTTCAGGCCAAAGCATTAGGTAGAGTGTTGTTTGATCAAGTTTGTAAGCAATTGCATCTTTTAGAAGCGGATTACTTTGGTCTTGAATATCAGGAACCAAATTTTACAAAAGTAAGATGTGATTTTTAATGTAAGTAACATTTTTTAATGAACAATGAAATTAAAAAAAAATTGATATTTACAGTATTGGTTGGATTTAGAGAAACCAGTATGCAGACAAGTTGGTTTATCTCTTATTGATCCGTTATTGAGGTTCTGTGTTAAATTTTATACACCAGATCCTGCACAGCTCGAGGAGGAATTTACAAGATATTTATTCTGTCTACAAATCAAACGGGATTTAGCTCAAGGTTTACTGCAATGCAATGATAACACAGCAGCATTGATGGCTAGTTATATTGTACAAGGTAATAATAATTATTGTATGTTTCTATTACTATTAATTTTAAATCTAATCCTAACAAATTAGATTAACTTAATTATTTCATAATATATTTTAATTTCATTGCCGTTGTTTAATAAAATATGTTGTGATCTATTTCTTTGATTATTTTTGTAGCTGAATGTGGGGATTATGTGATAGAAGACTATCCAGATCATACGTATTTATCAACATATAAGTTTGTGCCTCATCAGGATCAAGAATTAGAACGACGTATTATGGAGAATCATAAGAAACATGCGTAAGAAATATATATCAAAATAAATCAATATTTATTAAATACACAACTTTATTAATGTTTATTAATGTTGAGCGTATTATGCCTAATGTTAACAGGGGTCAATCTCCTGCAGAGGCAGATCTCAATCTTTTAGAAACTGCTCGACGTTGTGAATTGTATGGAATGAAAATGCATCCAGCTAAAGTAAGCCATACTCTAAGATTTATATACTTTGATATTACAAAAACAATTTCTTCTGTATAAAATATTTTTTTTACTATATTATTTTGTCCTAGGATCATGAAAATGTTCCACTAAATCTCGCAGTAGCACATATGGGCATTGTAGTCTTTCAAAATTATACTAAGATAAATACATTTAGTTGGGCCAAAATCAGAAAAATCAGTTTTAAACGAAAACGTTTTTTAATCAAATTACATCCTGAGGGCTATGTGAGTATTTAATTTGTTTTTAATATTTAAATAAATTTATTTTTATATTAGTCATTAAATTAATATGTATTTGAATATTTGTATTGTAATCATGTATTTATGTCACTTTTTATTATTTATAGGGATATTATAAGGACACAGTCGAATTTTTCTTTGAAGGACGTAATGAGTGTAAAAACTTTTGGAAAAAATGTGTAGAAAATCACGGTTTCTTCCGTTGTTCTGTAGTTAAAAGAGTTGTAAGACAGAAAACTAGAGTGCTTAGCCGTGGATCATCATTTAGGTATGTCAAATCAGCTTCAAGAATATTGCTATATTTGTCAAAGAAAGTTAATGTTCAATTTTTTTAGTTTTCTAGAGTTTAAATAAAATTTGTAATTAAAAAGTTTGTAATTAAATATATTAAGTTTGTATATTAGATATATATCTTATATTTAAATATTCTATTTTTAAAATATAATCGTATAGGAACTTGTTAAATAACATATGATACTTTGAATTTGGATAATAAAAATATCACTATACTATAATGCTTTTACATATTACCAGGTATAGCGGCAAAACTCAAAAACAAATTGTTGAATTTGTTCGAGATAATTACGTAAAGAGGCAGACATTTCAAAGGTAAGTTTCTTTAAGAGATCGAAGAGTTGTTGAATAATTAAAAGAATTCTTGGATACCCATGTAATATGTAGATAGTGCATGCAGATCACGTACTGTTTTCCTAGTGTTGGTTTGTACCATTGAGATTTTTATTAACGAACGCACCAAACTTGTGAGTAAGATAGGAGGTGGCACGGTCTTGCTTTTGCCGGGATATAAGTCAATACTTACATATGTATTATCCAAACGTTTCCAATTTCCATAATGGAAACGGTTTATCATATCCATTTTTATATTTCCGTTTGTCAGTGTTGCCTGCTCGGACAGGGGTGGCGGGGAGTCAGGCTCACCATCAGGCACGATAAACCCGAATGATGAGTGTACCCTCTCTCAATAGCGTGATCACTAATTATTTATATTGTTGTATCTAATAATACACAGCAAAGTACCACGTTTCACTGCCCTAACAAGTTTTATCCAATAAGATATTTGTCCATAGCAGTAGATTGTTCTTTAAAATAGAAGATAGTCTATTATATGATACAATTAAAAGAAAAGAAGTTGTTCTTGTACACCGGTAGATTTTCATTTGCTGTGCGATATCGATGCACGGTTGAAGAATGCCTTCATATATTGAAACATCGACTAATAAAAAGACTATAACGCGCGTGACATTAAATTTGTTTATAAGTAAGTTAAAATTATACATTATTACATATTGATATTAAATTCTGCAAAAAAGAATCTCTTTACATTAAGGTGATTTTAAATATTTATATATTTTATCTCTTCTAGACTGTTTTTTCATCTTGAAAGCAATAAAATATAAATAAATTTATATACGATCGTCAAAGTTGAATGCATTAAAGTCTAAATATGACGTCTAAATATGATGTGAATAATATATTAAGTATATTTATTTTAAAAGTGCACTTTTCCTTGTATTTTATTTATGCTTTGGAACACGCAAGATATTTCTCTTGTGTTTCATATAATTACTGCACGTATGGCTATTTTCGAACGCGCAAATAAAATTTTCTATATTAATTAATGTTTTTATAAAGTATATTCTATATGGCATTTTTGCAAGTATGACAGCCTTTTTTTACAATTTCATTTTCCATCGAAAATAATGGCTGTCTTCACTATTCCCAAATTCATTGGTAGTACACAGTACTCTGTTTGCACCCGCGACAATTCGATGGTTTACTAATTATATATACATGTATAATTAGTAAATATATGTATATACATAAATATTTGCACATTTAAACGTTTTAAAAGACATTTCTATATTTTATTATATTGTATAATTAAAAATATAAAATAACTTTACGTCAACAACAATAATTACATTGCAGTAAAAATCACTCAACGGCGGTGTTGACCGTGTATCGTATCAGAAGTAGAATCTATTTTTGTTTATCGCATATTTTAAGTGTGGATTGGTACGAAAATCAATATCATCCGCATAATTCCTTGCATCGTAGCGTCGGTTAGTCGAGAAGCATTCTTTTTTTTTCATTTCTTTTTTTCTTATTAACAATCATTGACGATAACAAAAGAGAAAGAAGGGATAAGCTAGTTCCAAACACAGGCTTGGCATTTGACAGCCTAAGTCTGATGCTGAACTTGACTCTCTCTTGCTCGCAGGTCCAATTCGTTCCGGCAGACTAGCGGTGGTAGGGCATTGCAGGGCTCGGAGGGGGGAGGCTATCGTGGGGCCACTCCAAGCAGCTCCCTTATGGGCAGCTCCAGCATCTCTGCCCACCCCCTCCTGCCCCTCGGCGATCCTGGTATGTACCATGACCGACACCAACCTCCACAACAAACGCTTTATTTTTAATTTCTTCGCCCTTTGGCTCTCTATTTCTGTCCACCTGTTTCTAGCCTCAATTCTTTTCACCGTATCATAACTAAAGTATTGTAATAGTAGAGTAGAATAGCGTATCTTATAGATCGTTTTTAAACGGATTTTGTGCCTAACTTTTATTATGTTTATAAGAATTGAATATGTGTGTGTATGTGTGCGTGTATGTATATGTGTGTGTGTGTATGTGTACGCGCAAAAATTATAATATAAGAAAATCTAATCTTATGTATACGATTATGATATCACATCTCGTTGAAATGTTCCAAAGTGTACGTTTAGGACTCAAAATTGAAACGTTTATGCGTTTAGTTTCACATAAAAAACGAAATAATTAGTCAACTTTGATATCTTGAAAAGTATAGAAACAATATTAACAATTTTTGAAAAGAAACAAAATATAATATTTATATTTTATTTATTTAATAGATGATAATATATACTGACAAATGATTATCAAATACATATCAGAATATCATAATATTATTGATTATTATAACAAATATAATATAAGATTCTATATAAAAATGTCTAATAACATCGACTATATTATTAATTTATTCTTTATTATTGATATTGAATACTAATTCACTAATACTCATTTATTTTTTCTTTATTTAAAAGAATAAAAAAAAGAATAAAAAAAGTTAAAATATTATACGTGTGCATGCGTTAAATTCATTTTCTCCGCAATTTTTCATTAATTAAATATTCATTAAAATAATTAATATGACAGAGACATAATCGCACAAGAATAACAAAAAAATTCTGTTATGTCATATGTGAATGTAGAAGAAAGGAGATTTATATCGTGCGATTTTTTTAGCTCTGGCAACCCCAGCTCAGTCTCTGTCATGCGGTTCGATGACGCTGGATTCTCCGACGACTGTGACGAGTGTCTCGATGGGAGGGACGATTCACCGTCGAGAAGACACAGCTACATCGTTTCGGACGCTCACCTCTATCGACGTCCATTCGCCAGCCACCCCCAGCCAGGTCCCAGCACAGCGGCAGATGCATGCTACCAGCCAGCAACGGATTTCATCAACAGGTCGTATCAGCCCCTCTAACAGCAGTCCTCCCGAATTCCCACTACCACGACCTTTGCCCAGATACCCCTGGCAACGGTCGGCTAGTTGTCGCGAGTTGTACGCTTCTAGTTTTGAGGACTCCGGTAAAGCGCGGCCGCGGGACGATAAAGTCACCGCGGATCTTCCGTTAGATCCATTCCAGTTAGCCTCCCAGGGTGAACTAGATAACCCCATAACACGTTACGACGAAAGTAATCGTTCGTATAGCGCCGCTAGTTCGAAATTACCTTCTCTAGATCACGATTCTGTCCCCGAACGTGTCTACAGCAGTTCCTATCCAGGAACGTCATCGTTGTCTACTGAATCGGGCCATGAGGAATCGGGTCCCGCTGGAGATCTGTCACATGACGATCTCTCACACGATTCTTACGAGCTTTTGGAACGCGAACATGAATTCGAGTATCCGGAATCGTATTCTAGTCCGCACGACGAACCAATATCCGATCAGAGCGACGAAGGAATCGAGCACGAGATGTTCCAAATGGACTCCGAAACCGATTCCTTCGTCAAACACAGATCATTAAAGCCTTCAGAGAAACAATACAGATCCGCGTTTACTGATCTCAAGAACTCTAAAATCAAGTCCATCGATCGGTACTCAGCTGTATCTAAAGTAGATAACGATTTCGTGATCACCGAATCTAGAATACAACGGACAGGTACTCAAATAGAACGCAAATTTGAAACGAGACATGCTAATTCCGTGGAACAGCCACCCAAAACGGGTATTCCGCATCAGGATTCCGTTAGAAAAGATCCCGTGGTGATGCAGGTACAGAAGCAAAAAATGTCTGTCTTAAACGAATTGAAGAACTTAAAGCCCAAGTATAAGATCACACACGTAGATTCAGAAGTTTTGCGAGACGAAGGTATCATGCGTCCGAAATCGCGAATTGATGACGATCTAAGTCCGGTTGACGGAAATAGAACATTAGATCATAGCGCGAAAGGTAGGACGACTAGGGCGCGCAGTATTGCTAGTCTGGACGATCATCCACCGCGGTTATATGTCGAGACAGGTAGTCTAGGTCGAGGTCATAAATCTAGAGATAGGAAATCGAGAGATGCTGATGTTAAAGTCGAGAAAGTTTTGTCAAAGGAACGTAGAAGCATTGAGAGGGAGGAGCGAAAACGGGACTACTCGAGGGAATGCAGACGAATGGATAAGAGTGATTCACGAGAACGCCGTTCAGTAGATCGGCTCGATTCGCGCGAGCGGAGATCAGACAGTCACGGTCGTCGCAGTATAGACCGGACCGATATGCGCGAGCTACGTAGAAGCATCGAGCGGCTTGATGTGCGCGAAAGGAGTTACGAGCATCTAGACTCAAGGGAAAAGAGTGCCTTTTATTACAATGATTTCTATGAATCGCGCGGTAAGAGTGTCGATCGTTTAGATTCTCAAGGGCTGCGCAGCAGCATGGAGCATTTAAAGAGTCCTAAAGAGAAGAGCAATCATCGGCATTTAGAGCGTCGGGAGAAAAGTATCGAACGGATCGATTCTCGGGAAACGAGGAAGAGTAGAGCTGCTTCTATCGATTACGATGCAAGGCATACTTTAGAACGCTTTGATTCCGACAATAGAAGCCCATTCGAGCGATTGACTCCGAAAGAGCAACGGAGGATGAGCATAGAGAGACTTGATTCTCAAAAGTTTGACTTCGATCCACGAGCGATCGAACGTTTGAAATCTTTGGAACGTTATGAACAAAGAGAACGAACCTATGAGAGAAAGATCGAATCAAGAAGCGCCGAGCGAAAGAGTCTAGAGAAGCTAGATTCTCGTGAGCGAAAATACTTAGGACGCTTAGAATCACGGGAGGGAAGGAGTCTCGAGTGCTTGGACTTCGACAGTGTGGACCGTAGAAAAAATATCGAAAGAATGGAACATAAAGATCAAAAGAAGACCAGGAGCAAACCCGAGAAAAGCAAACTGGAAGAAAAACCGCGGGAACGTGATGATTGGAGGAGTTTGGAGAAAGCACGGAAAGACGACGAAAGACGAGAGCGCGAGCGGCAAGCTAAACTATCTGTCGAATCCCGTACGGAAACTGTGATTGGCGTGCCGCATGAGATGGAAAATTTAAAGTCAAAAACTGTGTTTGCCGAGTACGAGCCGAAGGTTGTTGGCGGTGTCGTGCTAGGTTTCGAAGAGACTGCATTGCCCGGACACGTGCCAGTGGAGCGTACGAAGAGCGATCCAAATCCGGCACGGCAAAGATTAGGATCCAGCAATAGCAAGAGGCACATGCTGATGCACCAGAAATCCATAGATTTAACACCGGCCGACTCTGGCGATGAAGAACCGTTTTCGGACAGTGCAGCAATACAGAAAAACAATGTTGATATTCCATATACATTGCATAAGAGACATGTTATGAATGGCACCGCATCCGATGAAAAATCCGAATCGGATAGCAGTAAAACTTCGAGGAATATCAAGAGTCTCGCCAAAGATTTACCGAAATTACCACTGAAGATGGTAACGGATCTCCCATATTTCGATTTAACTAAGCTTTCCTCGATAGAAAAGGCCAGCAATAAACTATCTCCGGATAAACCGAAGAGCGGCACGGTTACCACCGCAAGACCAAAATCGATATTAAGCCCCTCGGATAAGCCGAAGAGTATTTTAAGTCCTACATCGAAACTTTCGCCTACAGATCCAAAGAGCATCGTTTGCAGTTTATCGCCCAGTAAGAGAAGCCCTTCGAAAGTGAAAACTCAGTCTCCTGAAAAGTTCTCACAAAAGGGCGGCTCGTTAGATAGAAACAAAGCCGAAGTTATCATCGAGGATTACACATGCAAGAAATCTTCGAGTTTGGACAAAAAGCCTTCGAAATTGTCGCCGGTGGAACCGAATATCACTATTATCTCGGCTATCGAAAAACGTTCGCCCAAAAAGTCGCCGACTGATCCTAACGTAACTATCGTCTCTGTGATACAGAAGAAAAAATCTGTCGACGGTGCGCCCAGAAGTCCCACCAGTATTGCGAAAGCGGCGGATGCCGTAAAAGCTGTTCTGAATTTTGCCGATATCGTTAGCATGGAAATGAAGCAAAATTTAGAACGCAAGGCGAAAATTGAGAAAGATAGTCTGAAAGCACCAGACGATAGTTTAGAAAAGCAAGATAGCATTGAAAAGATACCGTTACCCGATATTCCTGGCGAACAGGCTGATGAGAAAACAATAGGTGATCAAGTCAGTAATATCGAACAGATGATGGTTAAAGAACGGGATCGTTCCCCGAAACGAGTCGTCGATGAATTATCTGACGATGATCAAAAAAGAGATAACGTACAGTCTGTAATAGCTCAAGTTCACATACCAGCTACATTGGAAATCAAACCAGAGAAACCGCCGATTCCGGAGAAACCCAAAACATTAGAAAAGCCAAGTATTCCCGAAAAAACAAAACGTATTTTGGAGAGAATAGAATCGAAATTTTCGGAAGTTAGTAAAAATTCCGCTACACGAATATCGAGACCAAAGATCATTGATACAGGATTTGACGATTTCGTGGATCCAGTCGCCGATTTGCCTTTGGACGAAGTGCCTGTGAAACCTACTCTAGAGTTGGATAGTCTTAAAGTTCCTGAGTTCGTTCCTTTCATGCTGAGACCGCACGCGGAACCGATAAGATCGAAATCTTTATCATTGGCAGAAGAGAAGGCGCCGATCGATACCTTGCTCTCACCGGAAGTTGAGAATAAACATTTCGTGCAAGATGTCTCTCCAAAGAGAATGAGGAAGGTGAAGTCCGAACCGAAAAAGGATTTTAAAAAACAATCAAAATCGTTAGAAGGCGACAAACCGCCCCTGAAGAAGAGCACATCGAAGGAGTCACGTTCACCATCGGTGAGTACAAAAATCGACAAATCCAAATTGAAACTCGGTGAAATGCCACAGGAGATCATAATAATAGATTCGACTGATGTGGCGCCAGAGATAAGTATTGTACAAAAAGGTAGATCAAAATCCGTAACTAGATTATCTGACAAGCCATTTTCAACATCAAAGGAGGAAAAAGAAGAAACGAAGACTCGCGCGAAATCTGCGTCCGTCGATGATGAACTGATTAAGGGCACGATAAAATCTGAGAAATCGAGACCGAAGTCATTGGGAATATCTAAAAGTTTGGGAAGTACGGAAAAGAAAGATTCAGTAGAGAAAATCTCGCCGAAGAGAATCAAAGCTGCTGCCAAGGCAGCTGCCGATAAATCTGCTATGGCAAAAGAAGCAATGCCAAAACAGGATACGAAAATAGCACGTGGAAAAGTAGCTTTGAAAGTGGAAGCGACTAGCGAGGAAACTGCTGCTGAATCAAAACAATCTAAACAAGAGAAGGATTCTAAGCCGTCTGTTAAACTTGATGTAGTGATTGATCAGCCAATGGATACTAAACGAGCAACGGACGAGTCCAAGGAAGTGATTAAGGAATCAGGCAAAGAGTCAAGCAAGGAACAAATTAGTATAAAGAAAACGACGCTTGTACAGGATTTAACTCAATCTCCTTTAGTCTTACGGAAACCAGGACAGACACCTATTCTGTTTGCTCGTGCACGTCTTGGTCTTTCGGAAGGTAGCGGGATTGGCGCTCTTCAGCGTCAAGGCGCAACGCAGTCACCTACTGCTCAGCGGCGCGCGAAATCTTTGGACGCCGCCGTAATCTCCGTGCACAGACTACCGCCGGCGAACGCATTCTCCAGCAAAGATGACACAGTGGACGTGTCGGAGAATCTGGAGGATCAAGAGAACGCTGCTCAAGGCGCAAGTACGGTATCAAAGGTGCTTTCAGTTCAGATGGAAGCCTCGCCGAATCACAAATCCGACAGTACCGATCACACGACCGTGCCAGAGATATGTACGGATTCTTTGTCTGTTACCGAGACTTCGACGCAGTATCTAGAGTCGCCACTGACAGAATGTAACGAGATTGTTCCTTGTGTTGATTTCTATGAGGGACAAGAAGGCAGTCAAATGCCGTTTGTGAGTTCCATTAATGAAAACAGAACGCAAACATCGGTCATAGAGAGCGCTAAAATGGAGGAAGCAACAAAATTCATCGATCAAAGTTCCGCCGAATCCGGTGTTGAACAGGAAGCATCTCAGGAGAGTTCCGATGCAAAGGTTGGCACAACAAAAGGTACTCAATTGGATCAAGATCAATCAACAATCTCTACAGTCTTCGTAAAGAGCGCTAGCACAGAAGCTATTTATAGACAAACTGAATCGCCGAGCGAAGTTTCTGATGGAGAGACAAATGCAAAAATTAGCGAAACTGTATCGCCAAAATCTTCTTCACCTCGTCCATACGACTTTCATGTCAGAGTTGAAGGTTCAAGGTCAAGAAGTCCGTCTGAGAGAGATGATGTACCTGATGTAACTATAAGTGCAGCTCGAGAGGACATGTTTTTCTTCAATTATGATCAGGATGATCCTCCAGATATGGTTAAGTCGCCAATACAAATATCCATTGAAGAATGTTCCGACGACGATATGAACCAGGAGGAGGAAGAGGAAGAAATAGTAGAAGTACGAGTGGAGGACATCGACGAACGAGAAGAAGAGGAAAATAAACGATTGGACTCTCTTGATACGAGTGAGGATACGCTCGATGCGCTTGATACGCAAGTGCAGACCCGAGGCGCGGATAGCGAGTTAAGTTCACCGGACTATGGTATTGATAAAATGGATGAGAAAACATTGGTCGAGGTTGAATTGACGCCGGAATACCTGGAGATGAAGAAAGAAGATGAAGAAACGGCGGAAGAATTACCGGAAGATGAACCAGCGAAAGAGACTGTGGAGATCGCAGATTCCAATCGTCTCTCCATCGACAGAAAACTCAGACTGAGCACTGAACGTTCGAGAAGCGAAGAAACCAACACTTGGACACCGGACAGAGAAGACCCAGACTCTAGTTCATGTTCTATCGCTCGACCATTAGGAATCGGTCAAATACAACCTATAATAGATCGTCGGGAAATCGCTATGATCGAAGGCGCCCGAGACAGCGGTTCCTTGGATGATGACAGTAACGGCACGCAACCTCCTCCAAAGCAAGAAATGAACATCACGTGGAAATCATTCCCGCAAGGAAGCTCCGGTAGTTCCAGTCTCGAGGATGGCTGGGTGCCTCAGGACGAGAGCAACGCACAGCAATCGCAATCTGAGGACAGCAACGGTCAGAACGAGGATAGTTTCCAAGAAGACCTAGCGGACTTTCCTGGCACCTTTATCATTGGTCCCGAAATATTAGCTAATTATGGTGCATTTTCACTTTCACGTACGCTGTCGAGAATATCCGAACGATCGACTACGTCAGAGCAAGACAGAAGCGACTTGGAGGACTCCTTTAAGCCCAGTTCGAGGTCGCCGAGTCTCGACGATGAGTCTTTGATGTCAAGCGATCATCAGCCATCTCTATCATCGGATCCTCCATCTGGTACGGCGTTACCATCCGTTTCTGATGATCGCAGAACATCTTCCGAGCTGCCAGACATTCCTATCGACGTGGTTAGTGCGCATGAGGATGACTCGAAATCGCCGCGAACGACTAGGCGATCACGATTGCAGTTGCAAAGTTCCGAGGACTGGCCATCGCCACCCAGTTCACCTGTTTTTGAAACACCAGTAGTGAGTCACGTGGAGACATTTTATATGGAAATCAAACCAGAAGAAGCCGTCAAGGTGACTGTTACAGATAGTACAGAGACACCCGTTCATGCGGAACAAGATAGTGATTCCAGTGACGAGAATAGAACGCTGCATGATGATCTACATTCGACTCTGTTGGAGGATGGACAAAGTTCGACGTCTGTGACAACGGCTGACGGTACAGTCAAAATCGCGGTAAAACCGAAATCGAATTCGTATATAACTGGTTCGTCGCATAGTGAGGACACATCGATGGGCTTGTCTATGTCCGAATGGTCCAGTTCAAACAATACTGTGCGTCAGTTTTGTCAATATTCTGGTACGAAGTCTGACGACAACTCGCTTGCGGAACTTGGCGCTTCGATCTCAGACTGGTCAGGTAGCACAACGGTGATACCACAACAATACTACGCCACAACCGTGGATAAAAGTCAGAGTGACACCACGACATCCGAGAGAAGTGCGACCAGCATGAGACCAAACTCGAAATGTCAATCTGCAGATACTTCCTCCCTTCCATCTCCGCCATCTCCGTCTTCACTACCGCTACCCGTGTCGCCACCACTGCCTTCTCCACCCGAGACAGTTACTTCCTCGTTTCTTCATGAAGACGAAGCCATTGGTTCTACGACCAAACAGCACGAGACTTTACAGGCTAAGACTACTATCGAGAATGATGATCTACGTCAATCTCAAACGCACGGTGACGAGTTCGACGAGGCGCGACGTTTTATTGAGAGCCAATTCGATGAACATCATCGTCTGCGCCGATACGATGACGAACAGCAAAGCGTTTGTCCCCAAGAATTCGCCGACACTTCGCCACCTCGTATCACTCTTCGAAATGAGTACGACGAAGCCATCGACGATGATTTCCAAATGATTCCAGATGAAGATACGATCTGCGTTGATGACACAGCGTTACCAATTCCCGAAGAGGATGAGGAGGATCAATTGTACGATAATGTACCCGCAATGAAGTATTCTAGTAGCGAGAGAATACGGATGGAGGTCGGCCGGGGGGACAGTTCGGAAGATATGCACGAGAAATATGCCGATCTCACGTTACAATCGAGAATATCGGACGATTGGTTATCTGAAGAACGAACACACGCCCCGGAACGAGAGAAATCATCGATGAAATCAACAAGCAAATTCGATCGCGGCTTCTCGGAACCGAGTCCACATGAAGCAAGCAGGTATCACGGCACGCGATCCACTGAACGGCCTGTAATGGTGCCAATCCGAGCGAAGTCGACCCCATATTACTCTACCACGAGTCTGAGCGGCGAATCGACTACATCTAGTCCGCCTATGCCAATCAAGACGCAGATCAGAACAAAGACGATGCCTTGTTCGTCGAGCCGTAGTCCACAGAGCGAGGGTGACACCTCCTCGAGCATGGATAGCCCGGCGCACACGCCCGATCGGGGTCAACGGGCATTCCGCCGGAAACGACAGCAGAATGCTAAGAGGCGACACCGCGTAGTAGTCGATCTTGAGATCAAGGATGGCCATATAATATCCAGCACTGATTCCAGTTTCGACGTGGCAACTATACCGCCACCGCTGCTACCAGAAAGTCAGAATCTAGACATAGACGATGACGAGGACGATGAGATGTCCCTCGAGACGAAGGATGAACATCATCGACAGCAGCAGCGTTGATGCAGCGTCAACGATCGACACTAAACAGAAATGCCCGAGGAAAAGAGAAAATTGAGCACAATCGGTCACACTCACTCGGGGCTCAAATTAGCAGAATTTATAGGCAAGTTCCCAATCATATGGAATTGAACGCACTTTAGAATTGACAGACTCCATATGTTGGCACTCTCGACTTATGTCTGTCGCGTGAAAGATCAAATGGGAACAAATCTCGACGACTCGGCCTGATCTTCTGCAATCTTGATTCAACAACGACGATTTGCCCGGCGAAGTTTTGCGCTGAGTGGCAATTGAGAATCGAGAAGTTATACGGGTATGAATGACATGAGCGAATTAACGACAACAAAAGCAGGATAGACGTAAGACGAAGACGATGTTTGTCGTTCCGGGCTGGAAAGCCCAAGGCTGAATGATCAAAAGCTGCGCGAGGAAGGTAGCATAATTATATCGTTAGGGATACGGTTTGTTACGCATTTTAGAGACCCGATTTACTTTGATATCATCACGATAGAACCCCTTTGATCTCCATCGCCCAGTAGATATGAGTATACTTTAGCGAGTAATATTCATATATAATATACACGGGAAGTGAAATATCTTAACTATCGTGATCAGCGTGCCCGTGGATTCGTTGGAAAATGATAATCGTTACTTGCGACACGTTATATCCTATTAATAATAATGTTATAAGGCATAGAATTGAAAGATCGGCGTAGAATTTTTGAAGATAATTGTAAATTTAAAAAAAATTTTTAATGAGCTGTGTCATCGCGTATCATTTTTAACCCTTTAATCGGCTCTTTTGTTTTTTTACATGAGATATTGCTAAGGATAATTGTGCAAATACTTGAACGAATAACGTAAATATTCTTTTCTTTCTCCTAAAAAAAAAAATTAATGTAACTTTGTTACATATAATTATATTCAGCGCTCCTACGTGATCGTGCAACCGTTATTGCATCATGCTGTAACGACGTTATATAAATCAGCGCTAAATCACTGCGTCGCGAATACACGACGTTTTATTCAGTCGCGCTACCTTGAAATTCATTCAGGACAATCAATCGCGAGCAACGGTCGCTCGAAGTGGAATTCCCTCGAGGGAGAAACGAGGAAAACGAAACGCGGAATTACATAAGGTCGTCCGGGCGATTATTTCCAGTTCGAATTGAATTCCGAACAGCAACGACAGAAGCGATCCTATGATTACGCCGCGATTTGCTTCGCGCACGCGAATTAGAAAGGAGAAGAAGAAAAGTTGCTCAACGTAGATACGTAAACGTGATGCACCGCGCCTTCTCGCGTTTTTAATGGCGCTGGCAGGTGCATCTCCGGTATATTCTGCATGTATGGAATTACCCTCGACGAACGAGAGGAGAGCACCTGTTAATCTCGTTAATAGACGTTGGTGATGAACCAACCGAGTGGTAGCCGCTAAGCTCTCTGTTTTAGGTGGGAACTTAAGCCTCGTCTAATCATTAATCCATGAGACTTATTCGCCTAGCGACAAATATATTCGCAAGATCAGGCCGGGAAATCTATGCTCTATATTAAAATTGTTACTGGGCGATTATTTATCGCCGATACTTATTTGAGAAGAAGATTGCAGGTAGAAACACGTCTCGGCTGTTTCCGGAAAACCTTATACTTTTCTTTTTTTCTTTCGATCGTTTAGAAAAATTTCTATTTGAGACTAATACAATCCGTATGTATATTATATTTTTTATTGTTCACAATTATTCTCTTAGGTAATTTTGATCGGTAATTTTGAGAAAGAAGGAGAGAAAAAGATCGGCTTTACAGTTAGTGAATTGTGGAAGAAAAGAGATGCTTCCTGATGAAAGAAACGTACAGTTTGACCAGGAAAAACTTCAGGAAGGAGTCCGACTTGAGCGAAGCAATAGAAAGTCCCATTTGGATTTCTCATTGGCTTGCATTGTGCCTAGTTTTTATACCATATTTGTGCATAATTTAACTATGATAGCGAGGCGTGAACAATTTCGACGCGAATTACAACGCGTTTATGCGCGCACGTGCGTGTGATTTCCTTAACGCGTCTTTAGATAGGTATATGTAAATGTAGGTACAGATTATGCGAAAAAGAAAACGAGTAATATTTGTAATGTTCATATCAGACTAGAAATTAAGGTTGAGATTGCATTGGAATTTACCCATCAGAAGACCAGTCAGAAGAAAGAAAACCAATATAAGTTTAGTGAACTTTGCTTCGATTGGTCAAATTTCAATTTATCTCAAGCTCTAGTCTGATATGAGTATTATGAATGTACGATATGTTTCCGAGATAACGATCACAATTGCAAATTTACGCGACATTGTCAGAAACGCGACTTTGCTTATTTTTGTTGAATGGATATAAGGAATCCTCGAATTGCTGCCATTTTAACTTTATTTTAGAGCTGTCGCGACACTTGTTTAGTGTTTTCATACTTTTTATATATTTCAATTTGGTTTTAATATCGAATATGGATATTTTTCTTGTATACATTTCATAAATACGTATTTAAAAAACGAAATATCGAGCTATGAACTTTTAAAATATTAGGTGCGATACCTCTTACATCTTAAAGATGAAAACAGATAAAAATAGATCTCAAACGGAATAGCAGGGTTGACTTAATTGATATGGAACTAAGTAACTTTTACTACTCCTCCTGTTGTAGAACGTGGTTATTTATAAATGGCAATTGAAACATTATTTTAATTTTAAAGGCTTGTTAAAGTATGTCCGAAAAAAAGTATCTTTGAATAGATTCGTGGTAAATATAATTCATTACAGCAATAATTCGTCAATAATTCGTTCGGGAATTCCTGATTACGAGGCGAATCGTTATGTATCTCTTAATATATCGAAGATTCTTGCCATATCATCATTATTATACACGGCTCCATTAAAATCGTTATCTGATGATCGTATATTACGATGAAAGGGATACATAGTGTGAAATATTTGAGACGCATACAGAAACGAACGCTGAGTACCGATAAATGATGGCATGCTTGATTTGGCAAATTTTCAGTTTTGATATCCGCGCATGTTCCGAGCCAAAGGCTTAAATGCGAACGAGATTTACTTCAGGATTACGTCGATACGTGTCAGGGTCATTGTTGGATTTTCTGACTACACTTTGTACATGTCGTTGTCCAAGCTAGGAATGACAGTTATCCCGGAATTGTCCGAAGCGAGACCATCGGAATGG
>Ga0157362_1000197_pt1 | contig 18954 bp, 18 predicted proteins | sample AttlaeALBM3_FD_111480 | JGI IMG/M metagenome (GOLD analysis project Ga0157362, IMG submission 111480) | Fungus gardens microbial communities from leaf cutter ant in Ribeirão Preto, State of São Paulo, Brazil - Atta laevigata ALBM3 | ecosystem: Host-associated > Fungi > Mycelium > Unclassified ... | reverse complement strand
TGCGACGGGCGCGTCGAAAGCCAGAAAATCGGGCGATCGCTCTGCGCGAGGCACGGCAGGAGAAAGGCGAGCGTGCTGCCGCGCTCGAGCGGGGAAGCGATCAGAAACTCATGCAGCGCGCCAGCCGCCAGGCCGCCATTGAGATGGTGGTCGATCGGGTCATAGCCTGTCTCCAGGCGTAGAGGGGCGTGGTCTGTATGGTCGCGTCGCTCGATCTGCCGGATGCGTTTGCGCAATGTGTCGAGTGCGGTGTTGTCCATGTGCTCCCCCTTCCAGAAAGGAACATAAGGAGAACAAGGCAGGCAAAAGCAAGTGAATTCTGGTGATAGGAAGTCTGTCCCATGGATTTGTGGAGTGCCGCCAGGGCGGATACGCGCGCCCTATGGACAGGCTTTTACCCTGCCCACAGGGCTCCCGACACACCACAACCCCACAGGATCATGGGCAGGAGGTTTCCTATTTTCTGGATAAGAAAAAAGATCGGATTTGACGCTTGACGAATATAGGAGCTTCAGCACCGATCGAGTTCTGATGTAGGCTTCTTGCGGCTGCGCTCCCCCAAATGACGGTCATGAGAGCTCATGCTCCTGTGCGAAAAATGGACACATCTCTTTGCAATCGTGAACCACTACGCTAAAGGCCCGAAATCACGGGCCAGCCGCATCGACCAACGGCTCTCCGATCCCTCCACGTTCGTATAGCGGCGTAATTTGTGCCGATTTCGGAACGATTTAGATTGACTTAATGTCGGAATGACAACAACAGTAATTGGACTCGCTAAGGCGGGTCAATTAGTGGTGAAATTTTTTAAGCATGTAGAAGCTGAAAGGGAGTTTCATGTTCAATTTTTTAAAAGATGCGTCCCGTACTAGCGTCAAATCCGGGACAAGCTTCGGGTTGAACGCGTCGTTGCCTCGCTGGGGCGTCGCCTTCGACAGCAACCACTACGCTCTCGTCTATCCGTCCATCTCCTGATGGATCTAGGTAACGGGACAGAGAAATTGTCCCGTTGCTTACGACGTTCAGGGTGGGGCGCTATTATATGTTAAAATCTTGGATGAGGCGGCGATCAGTCAAGCGCGCGGCCAATCGCTGTTGTAAATGGTTGTGGGACCAGCGAAATCTATTTCGACTACGGATCGAGGGCGAGGACCAGGCTATTCTTGGGAACGATGTTCCATGGAGGGTAAAGCCATTGATGGAGCTCGCTTTTTTCTTACTGATAATGAGCAGGCGACATATTGCCTTTAAACAATATCAGGAGCTTACAGCCTTCACCATCGACGAGGTATCAAACTTTGACTGGCACGAACTCGCACGTTTCGATCCATCGTCAGGATCTCCACTTGCGCTGATAGCTGACCTGTTTAAAGAAAAAACAAGGCCCTCGCCATTCGATAGCGCGTTTTTTACAAGCCTGATAGAAAATGGCTTTTTCAATGGAATGGATCGCCTTCCTTATAGAGAGCTGGAATTCAGTTATGCAGTCTCACGGTTGCAAGGTGTCGATGTAGAGTCGGACCTGATCGAGGCGTTCGATCGGACTGCTTTTGGGCGTGGGCATTCCCTGGTGCGCTATTCTCTCGACGATACCTATTCATTAACGCACGCGCTTTTCTATCTCACCGATCTTGGTTTGCGACCTGCTGCCTACTGGTCCGATCGCTTAGACGTCTCACGATTACAGCGTACGTTGGTCGCGCTGATCGTCATGATGGCACGCGCGGATCATGGGGACGTGTTGGGTGAACTGCTCATTTGCTGGTTGATGTGCGGTCTAGTGCCAAGCACAAGTGAACGCGTAGTAATCGACGCTGCGTTGGCTTCGATGTTATCACGAGTCACCAAAGGCGGGGCGGTGCCACCTACTTCGACTACTTATAAGCGCCTTCAGAAGGGCGAGGCGCGATTTGCAGAGGTTTATCATACCACTTTGGTCGCCGCCATTTTGTTCCGTTTGGCATCCCTGCGATGATCGGAGACGTTGTGAGCGAGCGATGGGCCAACGAAGTTGCAACGCTTTTACATACGTTCGAGGAACGGCCCACGGCGGGAGGTCTCATGGACCTGACAGCCATCGTCGAATTAATCCAGACACTGCCAGAATTGCGCTGCTTCGCCAATATCAGGAAAATGTTAGCCGCTTCCGCTTTGCGATGGACTCGCTCCGGCCGCCTTGCAGGCATCCTGATTTCACGAGCAGATTATGGATACGCGGTGGCGATGCTTCTTGCTCTAGCGAGCGAAGCTGACGGATTTTTACCAGCGGACATTGTCCCCCTGCGCGATCTTTATAATGGAAAAGTGATCGGCTTCAGCGAGTTGCCGATCTTGACCCTACGTTCAATCGCCCAGCAACTCGCGACAGCAAAGATTGCAACTGCATCAAAAGATACCTCGCCACTCAATATTCGCTCTCTTATCGATAAACGTGTACTGCGTACGCGCACCGATGAATATGATGTCATAACACTCATGATGGCTTCGCAGCTGTTACCCGCGCGTAGTGAACATGAAATGTTGTGGCCTCGTGTGTTCCCAAACGTCATGCTGGTCAAAGCCTTACGAGCGCAGGATCTGAACTGGACGGCTATACTGTCGCTTTTAGCGAAGTATCGCTTTGGCGCGCCCGAGGCATTGCTGCGGGCTGCCCGGAAGCTCCTTGCTGCTCGTAGCGGATCAGAGCTTCTGCCAGCACCCCACGGAACTTTATTGTATAGCGAGTTCTTCGAAAGATCTGATATTGGCCTTAGGCTTCGCGGAACTTTAGCCCGTCAAGCCTTTCTCGAAGGGGAAGCAGATTGACCGAAAAATCTCTCCTGTCGGAAATCCAACGCGGAGTTACCCTCGAGTATCTGAAAGGATTCGATAGTAATTTCGATGTCCGATTAGTCTCTTGTTTCGCAAGGGCGTGTCTTTTACTTATGTCACATCTAGAACACGACCTTCGATTGGTATGTCTCGAGGCTGAGGCCTTTGCTGAAGCAATTCTCACACATCCTGACGCCGATGGATTGCAGCTCGACCCCTTGTTATTGGTCCAGTATCTCTCGATGGTAACAGAGGCGGGTTGTTCTGTGCCACGCCTGCGAAAAGTCGGAGGTTTAGTGGCCGATCAGGTGAAGGCGTTACCGGAACGTCAGCGTAGCTCCGGGAGGATCGGGCATCTCGCGCGCCTATTGGCGAAGGAGAGGTTTTCACTCTCACTTAAGCAAACGCAAATTCCTGAGATCCCAGACGGTGAAAAGCTTATTCTAATGTCAAGCGACGCCATACAGGAGTTAGTTCATGACCTGAGTGTACTCGCCGCTCCACTGCCGGAGAGTAGCGCAGAGCTTCTTTCATTGCTCGCCTTGTCTGAATTGCGCGAATATCGGCTAGACTGTGGGCTTGCGATTATGCGCTTTCTTGTCCGGGCTGGGTGGGAAAACGAATATCTGTCGGAAGCGATAAGCTTTGTGGCGATCCAGCGCACTGTATCCGGAAGCTATGGCTTCGTGAACCCGTTGCTTGAGGATGGGCTAAACGCGGCGGAACGCGAACAAAAGCTAAATCTCCCAAACACCCTAAACGTGGTCTGGCTCTTCAAGCTTATCGTGGATGGACGATATGCAGAAGCTCCGTCCCTATGAGCGATGACGTGAAGTGTGTAAGAGAGCTAGTTAGGCTGGCGTTTCCGTTTCGAACCGAATACCTACTGGCATCTTTGCTTCTTGCAGCAGCAACCGCTTGCGTTTTACTGCTGCCCCAGCGTGTGAGTGAGTTTGTGGCACTGCTGCCCAGCATCGGTCATGCTAACAGTCGTAGCCCACTCATGCATATTGGTCTGCAAATTCTCGCTTTAGCGCAAGCGCAGGTCATCTTGGCTGCGATGTATTCGTATATTGTTTCGATAGTTGGCGAGCGCGTCGGTCTTGAACTTCGTGCGCGGTTTTTCGATCGGTTTATGAGGCGCACGGCGGCTAGCGACGGCGAACGGGCGGGAGCAAAAGCCTCTGAGTTTGTTGCGGATTTAGCGATCATCCAGTCAGCATTCGGTGACACTGCCGTCTCGTTCGTGAGGCACGTCCTTTTTACATTGGGTGCTCTTGCAGCTATGTTCTTGGTCGATTTCCGTATGGCGTTCGCCACGCTGTTGGGAACCGCGCTGGTTGCAGCTGTGATTATCGCCTTCGTCGCCGCAATGTCGCGTTCCCTCGTGCGTATGCAAGAAAAGCGTGCCGTGGTTGTAGGATCCCTTTTGGAGGCCGCCGGTAACCGTTACATCATACAAGCCTTTAGAAAGGAAGACTATTTTCGGGATCTGTTTGATTCGACGTTACGCAGTGCCTTTCTGGTAATTCGTAGGTATCAGAGATTTTCCGTCCTCATGAATCCGGCTGCTTTTGTAGCACTCTCAATGGCGGTTGCTGGGATCGTCGTGGTGGGGAGTAAAGAGGTTTCTGTCGGACGACTAGAGCCTGCGGACATTCTAGCTTTCCTTACCTATGCAGTAATTTTGGTTACAGCGGTGTCGCAAATCGGCATGACAGCTGGCCAACTCCGGCAGGCTTTTCTTATGTTTCATAAGCACGAAGCACTTCTCGCTGTAGGAATAGCCGTGCGACAGCGCTATACGTCGAAGTCACAACAGGTTTCCAGTGTAGGAATAGCATTTCGTTTCATAGATGTAAATTTTACTTACCCCAAATGCACTAATCCAGCTCTACGGAGTGTTAATTTCTCCATACCTGAAAAGAAGACAACGGCGCTTTTAGGTGCGAGCGGTTCAGGAAAGAGTACAGTAGCTGCAATTCTGCTTGATTTACTCCATCCTCAGTCTGGAAACATTGAGAAACCAACAAAGTGCGAGGGTATCGCCGTCGTGCCTCAGGAGCCGTTCCTGTTTCGGGGAACCGTGAGCGACAATATCCGCTTCGGCCGCTCTGAATTAAGTAACGAGGTGATCCGTAGTAGTGCGGTAATGGCCCAAATCTCTGACCAGGTGAATCAATTATCCGACGGATACAGCCATGTGATTAGCGAAGGTGGAGGTAACCTTTCGCGCGGTCAGCAGCAACGCCTCGCACTAGCCCGGGCTATTGCTGGTGGGCCCAGTGTGCTCATACTCGATGAGGCGACGGCATCCTTGGATGTGGCAAGTGAAAGAGCTATCGCGTCCGCCCTGCGGGGTATGCGCGGTGAGACCACGATCATAATTATCGCACATCAAGGAAGTCTCATTGAGGATGTAGATCATTTGATCGTACTGGACGCAGGCAGCGTCCTGTACGAGGGGCCGCCGGATGCGTGGCCTGGAAAAGCGCATGCGGCAGCAAACACTCAGTCGCTATCTGCGGCTTGAATAGCTGCGATCATGCTTGACGGGACAGTTGGGGCGGATCGCGATACACGACGGGATCTGTTTCCCGTGGCATGGCTGATCCTAGTCGTTTTATTTTTCACATGTGGTGCATTCGCAGCGTTCCGTTTCAACATTGGGGAGACTTACGGACTACCGGAGCGGATCGACACTGAGTCGGCCCTTGGACTTGTGGCCAATTCGCTGGCACTACCAGCGGCGATGTCTGGTCTTGCAGTAATCTGCTTTATCGACGCATGGCTCACCTCAGCCCTGGGAGGGCGGGGCCGCTGGATTTCCGCAGCCGGAATTGTATTTGTTGCAACCCTGTATGCGGTGATCTTCTCCATAGTCACTATGGCGGCGTTTTGGGCTTCTGGCGTCGGAACCGACGCCACACCAGAATGGCAGGCAGTCAACGACGTCTGGACAGGGTACACGGCAGACCTGATACTAATTTTTATATTACTACAATTCCTTCACGCGCTTTCCCGTAAAACGTTTGTGACAATTGCACTGTTCGTCTTGTACGTGGTCGCTGTTCTTTTGAGCGCAACCTGCGTCGATACGCGTTTCGTTGGTTTTGGTAGCACGTCAGAACTCGTACTGACATTAGCCGAAGGACGAGCTCTTGGCTTGGAGGGAGCTTGGTACTTTCGACTGTACTGGGCGTTGGTGGCGCTTGTCCTACTCTGTCTGCAGGTTGGTTTAGATGACCGAGAGCGGTCTATAGTTTCATTTATTCGATCTCAAAAATTCGATATTTCCAAGACTAAAACCCCGTTTATTCTAGCGTTTATTGTGATCTCTACAATATCTCTTGTCAGCGCTAAGCTCCACCGTTGGTCTTCGGACATCGATATCACCTACGCGGAGCAATCGTCGCCACCTCTGCGATCCCACGACGACGCAAGGCCTACGGCTCTGTACGCACAAGTGAGCTTGGACGTCCGACCATCTGCGGCGGGAGTGACCGGGCGACTCTCCGTGCGCAACGATACGCCATCGCTAATCAGCCACCTTATTTTCGAGAAGGCACCAGTGTTGCGGTTGACGCGAGCAATTATTGCGAGCGATGATCGTGCACATTTAACTCTAACCTCGCGCTTTTTGTCGATACAGTTGTCGCGGCCTATGCGTCCAGGTACCACGATATCTCTAGAATATTCTGGGCAGATTGCACCTATAAACCCGTTGGACACGTTGGCATCCACTGTAGTCGGAAACGAGACATTCTATCTTACTACGGCCATGTTCCTTCCTTTACCTTGGGAGAGAGGTTGCCTCTCGCCGGCCTCCGTATGCTCCGGCGACAACTACCAGATGACCGATGCTGTGGCCGGCAGGTTGATGCTGCGGCAAGTCGAGGGACTGCATATAGCCTCAGCGGGATTTGTTGGGATTAACCCCTCCGGCCACCTCTGGGCGGCTGACATCATGCCAAGCGCGATCGGGCACCTGTTGCTTGCCGGCGCGCACTTCAAAGTAGCGATGCGTCGAGAAAATTCCCTAGGCGGAACCACGACTGCGTTTGTCGCGCCTTACTCGACGGTGAACCCTGCCCTAGTAGCAAACTACGCTTCGAAGGAGTTTTTGGTTTATTCTCGGCGGTGGGCGAGACTCGAATCCTCAGATATCAATGTTGTACAGACTCCTACCGCTTTAGGATTGACGCTGGCCTACAAGGGCGGCGTGGCGATTGGCGAGCGATATTTGCGAAGTGGGTCCAGAACGGACGGACTGTCCAAAGGCTCGCGGCTCGTGCTGTCGCATGAGCTAGCCCATCAATGGTGGGGCTACGAGGTGATGCCGCAGCATGCGCCTGGGGCTCCATTTGTCATAGAGTCATTCGCACAAGCTGCTGCTTTGGCTCGCCTGCAGGAGCAAGGGGAGCTCACCGAAAAGGAAGTCGGGCACCTGCTGCATCCTAGCGAGGCGGGCCTTACAGCATCAACAGCACATTCTTCCTTACGCCTGATAACACTCTCTGATGCGAGGGCCTATTACGAAGGTCCAGCTGCTATTCTGGCAACTGGAACGGCAAGTGAAGTGTTGGATACCTTAGGACGAACCGAGCGCGGACCTTGGCGGCGAGGGCCGGCACTGACCCCGCCTTCCGAGATCGTCTCGCGTCTCATTTGTGAAACGCCAAAGTCGGCTAGGCCAGCGCTGGAGGCCGCTTTGCGCTGAACAAGATGCCTTACTACCTTGACACATTGTTTGTAGAAAGATCCCTAACTAAGGTCTGTATAATCGGAGACACGTAATGAAGAGATCGCCTTTCTCGCAAGATCAGATCATCGGAATCCTGAACGAGCATCAGGCGGGGGTGCATCCTGCCAATGCTGAATGCGGACGCCGTCCGTTATAATGCGCAATCCATGAAGTGAGACCGGCTCGCAGTTCCTAACCGGTCTCAAAAGCGAGCAGATAAACGCATTCGTATTCCAGCGACCGCCACAGGCACTCGACAAAGGTGCTGTCGAGCCAACGTCCGGCTATAGAAATTCGGATACCTCAATCGCCTAGCGTTTCCATTGCACGATCAACGTCCGATATACACCGCGCTTCGAAGCCAGTTCCGCCAACGTCTGTTTGCCCCGGATCGTTTCCAGCGCGATCCGTGACTTGAACTCACCCGAGTACTTCTTGCGGGTAACCTTGCCCACAAATCTGTCCTCGCTCAGGCCGGTCTATAGTTTAACCCCCCTGTCTGAAAAACCGAGTCCATCTCTCTTTTCCGTCCTTTTTCGACCTCCCAATCGCAATGTTATAAGTCGGGGCCTTGCTCAGGAAAGGCTCGGTAGCCTTGGTGCTCTGGATTGATAAGTGGTAAAAATCAATCGCGTCGCCTTCTTGCAGGATCCCGGCAACTGATCTCGTAGTAGGAATACCACCGCACCGCCCATAGGATCACTTCACCTCGAAAATTTCGCCCCTTAAAATCGCACACCCGCAGTGCCTCATGTCAAAACCGGCAACAGTTTCAATTATGGGTGCCCGGGTAGGGTGCGTAATGTGAGGGTACAGGCTGAGCGCAATGGCGCGGCGTATGGTCATGACGAGAAATAGCCGTACCAGAATATAAGCAGCACCAGCCGTGGCACAGTCCCAGATCGAGTGGCAGCGGCGATCACACTGGCGATTGCGCCCGCCAGTAGTGAGGTTGCGACGCCGAATTCGAGCGGTACTAGATCGAACTGCGAGACAGCTGCCGGCAATGCCAGCAACAATCCCCATGCTGTTGCGGCGGCGATTGTTGCTGTTCCGCGCGCGAACATCGATACAGGCATCGTGACGGTCAATGGCATCAACCCCTTCGATGTCCATCGTCCAGTATGGGCCGCCAACCCGAAAGCGAGGAGCAGCAATGCGATCGGACTGCCAACATGGCGATAGTCGCCGACACAGCCGACTGCTGCCGCCGCTAACGCAAACCAACGCGTGCGTTTGCCGCCGAGAAGCGCGGCCATCTCAGCGGTCATTAAAACCAACCACACCTTAGACGATTGGGGCGACGGAGGCGCAGTGTCGACCGTGGAAATCGCAGAACCAATCGGTCTAAGCGTTTTCTTTAACTGTGATGCGCCGCGTGGCGAGCGATAGCAGAGGCCTGCGAGTGCAGCGAACCCAAACCCGATTGATGCCCAGATCAGTCGCGAGGCCAGATAGCCGTCCGATCGAATGCCAGCGGGGATGTCGATCGGGACACGGCCGGCGCGTACAGGTATGATTCCGATTGCCAGAGGGGGATGCTGCTCTGAACCGCCCGACAACGGCCGGACGATCCCGGCACCGTCGCGTAGTGCTCCTGCCATTCCGATCTTACTGGTGTTTGCCACTAATGGCACTACCAGCATTGTCATCCAGGCGATGAAGAACAACAGGTCGCCTGGCGCACGACGCAGCAACGGTAATCCATCGAATAAACGATGCATCCCCGCCGCACACAAAAGCGGTGGTAGGGCAATCAGCCAGAGCGGGCCGGCAAGCATAAGCGGCTGTACCGCACCAAGTGAAAATAGCGCCAGTATCCAGCCCGCTAGCGTCAGCGCGACGAGAAGGCCAACCATGACAGTAGCATCCGCTGCAAATCGTCCGAGCGCGAGCATCACGCGTGAGGCCGCTGTCACGTCGGCAATTTGCCACGGCTGCTGTCGTGTGACGTTGACGCGCAGATAACCCCAAACGACCGGCAAAAAGGCCGTCACGCATACTGCGCCCAGCGAGAGCCCTATTACCGCCGAGCTGGGTTCGGGCAGGTGCCCACCGACCGAAATAGCCATCGCTGAACCATCGTCGTGTGGGACCCAAAAGCGTGCGGCGATTGGCGCTATCAGCATCACTAGCCAGATGCCGCGGCTGCGCGCGTAGCGATGCAAATCGGTGCGCAGGCTAAAGACGAACGTACTCATACCAGAGCGCCGATCCGCAGCGTCGTTGCGGTACCGGCCAGTCGCTCTGGCAGATGGGTGGTCATCACTACAATCGCGTCCGCCGCACGTTCAAGGATCAAAGCCTCGACCCTGGTCGCCGTCTCAATGTCTAGTTCAGCGGTCGGCTCATCGAATACCAGGAGTTTGGGCGCACCCAATAATGCTTGAAGCGATACCAGCCGCCGCCGCATCCCGCCGGACCATCCCGCGATTGGTAGGTCTAGTGAATCTGCTACACCGAGACGCTCGGCCAGATAGAGTGCTTGGCGTTCCGCTGCACGTGACACCAGTCCCTTCAGTGCGGCGACGTAAGCGAGAAAAGCACGAGCAGTCAGGTCTTCCGGCAGGGTGACGACTTGCGGTGCGTAGCCCAGCACAGCGCGGAGCCGCTGCGGGCGTCGACCGATCGGAATGCTGTCCCAGAGGATGGCACCGCTGCTCGGCCGCTCTGCAGTGGCAATTAGACGGAGCAGCGTCGTCTTGCCCACGCCGGACGGCCCTGTCAACAGCGTTAGACCCGGTGCGAAGCGATATGAAAAGTCGGAGACGATCGTCCGGCGAAGATACCGTTTCGACACATCGCGAAGGTCGAGTTTATGCGTGCTATGCGATGTATTAATGTGTGCCGTCATAGACGTCTCCAGACGTGGCCCAGCCACCTAGTAAGCAGCAGGTATATCAACCCAAAGACAGCAAGCACTGCAGGTATTGTAAACTGACCTAGCAGATCGGTTGCGCCAGATGTGCTTTTCAAAAAGCCGAACTGAATGACACCGTTTGGCCAGCGATAGAGGCCGACATGGCCACCCCAAAGCGGGCGCAAAAGCGCTATTGCTAGAAACACGATCAGTACGAGGTAGCCGAGCGCGAAAATAAGACCTATCGCCATGCGGGTCGAGCCCAGCCGGATTGCGTGATAAAGGCCGTGTGCCACGCCGATCGGATCAAGCTGAGCGGTGGCCCTTTCAATCAGTCCGTCCGCGACTAGGGGACGAAGATAATCGTCGGGGTCACCAAGTTTACTGATGGCAATTTCGAGCCTAGCTAGCTCGTTGTCGCCAACGGTCAAAGCTAAGCTCTCTGCAAGGTGAGATTCTAGTTCGCGACGGATGTCGCTTGCTGCTGGACCGGCCAGACCAGCGAGACGATCCACCCGCGCGAAATAGCGTCGCCAGCGGCGTTCCGCTGCCCGATCAGCGAAGTGCGGCGTCACAAGGTCGCTCCCGTCACCAGTCGCTGCACAGAAAAGCTCAGTTCGGTCCAAGACCGGATCATCGCGCTAAGAATCGTCTGGCCGCGTGGAGTTAAGCTGTAATATTTACGGGGCGCACCACCATCGCCCGCGCCAGAACGCGTTGTGACCAGAGCGTCCTTAGACAATCGAAGCAGCAGGGGATAGATTGTGCCCTCAGGCAGCTCTAGCGACGCGCGCTTGGCGATTCCGCTTATTAATTCAAACCCGTATTGCTCGCGCTCGCGTAGCGATAGCAGAATCACCAGCTCCAACACGCCCTTGCGAAGCTGAATTTCCCATTTTGCAACTGTGTTAGATAGTTCAGTCATGTCCATGAGCTGAACCTAGCTAGAGAAACCTCGCTTTACAAGGTTTCTCTAGCAGAGGTGGCCCCCTCCGTTCGGACGGTTTTTCGGGCCTGATAAGCTACAGCCGGACGTTGTTATGCCGCCCGTTTGACGTCGTTACCGTTGGCCAATGGGTCCGGGATTAACCCCGGACCAGAGAGCGTCGGAACGTCATGATACGCCTCATCGAGCGTGCGTCCAGCCAATGCCGAATGCGGACGCTTCCCATTGTAATCGGCGATCCATCCCGCAAGGCCGACCCGCAGTTCCGAACCGGTCTCAAAGGCATGGAGATAGACGCATTCGTATTTCAGCGACCGCCACAGGCGCTCGATGAACATGTTGTCGAGCCAACGTCCGCGCCCGTCCATGCTGATGCGGATCTGGCGTTTCTCCAGCACTTCCGTGAACCGGGGCGTCGTAAATTGCGAGCCCTGATCCGTGTTAAAGATATCCGAAGCGCCATAGCGGATCAGGGCCTCCTGCAGCGCCTCGCCGGCGGCCATCGTGTTCGACAGGCGCCACGACAGGACCTTACGCGTAGACCAGTCCATGATCGCCGCGAGGTAGAAGAAACCCTTGCGCATCGGGATGCAGGTGATGTCCGAGCACCAGACCTGATTGGGGCGGTCGATCACCAGATCCCGTAGCAGATACGGATATTCCCGATGCGTCGGATGCGCTTGCGCCCGACATCATGACTAAGCCGGCGAGGATGCCGGGTCATCTGCCGCGCCCCGTAATAGGGCGCCTCCAGAAACTGCACGTCGATCAGCCGCATCAAAGCCAGGCTGGTCTCACTCTCCGGCACGGGCCGGTAGTAAACGCCCTATCGGTTCAATTGCAGCAGCGCGCGTTGCCGCACCACGGATAGCCAGGGCCGCTTCAGGTCAATCGTTTGCCGCCTCTAAGCAAGCCCAATCGCACAGAGGCATCCCGCGAAAAATCCCGTTCCACCAGCATCTGCCCGGTCTTGGCGTGGAGTTTCACCACGTCGACCGGGCTGATTGTCGCCTCAGGGGCCTGCTTGCCAGAGAACGTCGCCGCCATACCTTCAATCGCCTGGCGCTTGCATTGGGCGGTCATCGTCTGATGCACGCCGTGCATCGACGCCAGTGCTGCCAGTGTCTGCTCGTCCCGGATCACCTATAGCGCAACCCGAGACTTGAACTCACCCGGATACCATTCCCGTGTAACCTTACCCATAAACTCGTCCACTCTCAGGCCGGTCTATAGCTTAACCCCCTGTCCAAAAAACCGGGGCTACCTCTGATTTGCGGAGTGCCGCCAAGGCGGACACGAGCGCGCTATGGACAGGCTTTCACCCTGCCCCCAGCGCGCTCGACGCACCACAACCCCACAGGATCAAGAGCAGGAGGTTTTCTATTCTCAGGTTGTTCGAAAAGGGCAGGGCGGTCTTATCAGCCGAGACCTGTGCGGGTGAAACCGGGGCTGGGCCAGCCGAACAAAGCGTTGAGAGGGCTTGATGTAACGTATCGGCTAAGTAATATCTAAGGCGCTGCAGGCAGGTTTCCCAGCTCTTTTCCTGTCCTGCCGCACATACCTGTAATGGTGGTATGTGCGGGCCGAAAAGCTCGTTTGTGGCCTCATGCGAGGTGTCTACGGAGCGGTGAAACCAGATTTACGAAGTACGAGAGAGCCGGCGGGCATACTCAACGGCAAAGGGAACGTGCTATCCGCTGACATTCGGCTTGAGGTAGGACTGACCGGCTTCCAGTGAACGTACGCTTCTCGATATCACCTTGGTATATACTATCTCACACATGTCATGGTGGATATCGAGGACGACATGCCGCAGATTGCCAAGATCTTTACTAATGGACGCAGTCAGGCTGTGCGCCTTCCGGCCTCGTTCCGGCCTCGTTCCGGCTCGAGGGAACCGAGGTTTACATACGCAGGGACGAAGCAACCGGCGATGTGATCCTCTCCAGACGACCGGAGGGCTGGGACAGTTTGTTCGCAGCGATCAAGGCAGGCGGTGTAAGCGATGATTTTCTTGGTGGCGATGAACGATCCCAGGATGCGCAGAACCGCGACCCGTTTGCGGGGATTGCGTCGTGAGTGCGAAACATTGGATGCTGGACACCAATACGGTCAGTCATCTGGTGAAGGGCCGTCTTGGTATGTTGGACCGGCTGTCTCGCAGAGCGCCTTCTGAAATCGTTATTTCAGTTGTCACGGAGGACGAACTGCGTTTTGGCCTGGCCAAGCGCCCCGAGGCCACACGTCTGAAGACGATCGCCAGTGAGTTTCTACAGCGTGTAACAGTTTTAGCCTGGCAATCCTCAACCGCGCAAACATATGTCGATCTACGAGCCAGACTGGAGGGCGCGGGCGAGGTCGTTGGGACCCTCGATCTGTTGATCGGCGCTCATGCGCTGGACGCAGGGGCAATTCTGGTTAGCAACGACGCCGGGTTTAATAAGATTGGTGAGCTTCAGATTCAAGACTGGACTACAAAGACAATCTGAATACTGCATCTGATCAGCGATCGGCTCTTGATATCTCAATATTGATCAAAATATCTGGCAAACGCTGAGCTTTCACGAACATTGTCTGCCGGCGTCATGCATGCCTTGGCGCATGTGGAGACGACCGCGCGGAACAAGGTGGGAGAAACAGGTTTGATACCCTGATAATTTGCTAACAGGTCCGGTATCCTCTCCGCTATCGTATCGCCGCGCGGTACCATGATGATGCTCGGGGGTCTACCGTATGTATTGATCAGGATATATCGCCAACTTGGATCGGCGGCTTCTTTCAGAGGAACCAGTTCATAAGGGGCCGCATCACCATCTTCGGAAATCTGATCATAGATCTCCTGGATCGCTTTAAGTTTCTTTGCGATAAGAACATAAGGTCCGCAGGGCCGATAAAAGCCTGTCCGATCGTCGCAATCGATGCCTAGTAGTTTTCGAAGGGCGTAGTGAGCCTCTTCGTCAAGAGTGATCTTTCCTTCAGTGAACCATTTTAAATTGCGCAGGGTTATCCCAAGAGCGGAAGAAATCTCACTCAGCGCATTGGGCCAACATTCTAAAAGCTGACCTGCGATCTCTGGCGTGTTGTCATGCTCTGGGCAGATCGGCGTCTCATAGTCGTCATGATCGCGCTCTTCTGCCGACGGCTCATTTCCCAAAAGCAACATCATTCGTCCTTCGATAGGGTCGAAATGAAAATGGCGTTGCCGACCGGGCGGGACAGATGTCTCCCAGGATGCCAACCAGGGCCCTTCTGTCCAGGGACGATCCGCGAAAGTCAGAGGCGTCGGCTCCCGTATGGGTAAGCTCGTCCAGCGCTTTATCCTGTCCTCAAGCTTTTTGTCGCCTGATGCATGGAATTGGCAACGGGCATCCGCAGCATGGGAAATCTGTGCATCCAGGCAAAGGGCCTCGACACCTGCGGTCAGGGAGGAACTGGTTGGTGGGTGCGATCGTCGCAGCCATCTTGCCTTGTCTTGAGCCCAGCGAAGCGCAGCTGAAACCGTTTTGTCCTTTGCATCAGCGAATTCGAGACGTACCTCGATCCCGGCAAGATCGTCGGCCAGACCCGGATCTGCCCGAGACAGATATTTATGGACACGTACTACATCTGGTTTGCCACGAAGTCCTTTTGCCTGCGTCCACGCCGTGGTCAGCACTTCGAAGAAAGGTTTTCGTTGCTCGAGCGTTGAAAATGATAGCCACCGGATGGGCAGACCGGCAGCGGTGATGCTGTAAAGGACGATAGGCGTCAGTCCGTATTGTCTTGCGTCTGCCAACCTTATGGGGTCGCGTACAGCAACTATGCCATGTCGGGAGTGATGAAACAGAAACTTGGCAATCGAAACGCTGAGATGATGTTCTCGTATCTGCTCCAGTCTCTGATCGTCCATGTCTGCCCCTGCGAAATATCCTGGTAGGAAACTAGCATTCATCGTTTTGTCCTGCTGTGTCATCAAGCAGAACAATGGGCTCTTTGGGAAATATCTCAGGAAAACGGTCGAGTGACCGACACCAGACAGCGGCAGCGGGTGAGAGCCACTCTGTAAGCTGCACCATCGCGGTATGATGTTTGTACAGATCCCATGCCAATATCGGTTCGTGGTGAGCGATACGATTGCGCAGAAGGCGTATCGCCGTTAATGGCCCTGCCAGGTCCTTGCGTTGCAAGCCCTTGCTTCCCTCGCGACGAGCTATCCGGTAGAGTGTCGCTTGCCACAGATCCTCATAATGTCTGCCCAGCATTGTGGTCCAGAAACTGAATGTGAGCGACGCAACGATCTGACCGGGTGTCGCCGGCTTCAAAGTTCGTTCAAGGTCATTGATGGCGCTGCTTACCTGGTCGTTCTGATATGAGCCTACAAGGAATCCAGGTAACTGGAACCAACAAGGTCCTGCTGTTTTGGAGAGTACGGCGTGAATACGATTGCGCAACGCAATCTCCAGCATCTGGAGAGGAACATATAGAGATTCGGAGAGCCGGGTATTCAAAGCATAGAGGTCGAAGGCGCGGTCGCGAGCACCTCCTGCCCAAATTATATAACGGCCGATCCTCTCCAGTGATAACGCTTCTTCGAGTCCGTCAGTCATGAGCCCAGCGCCTATGTATACCCCTTATGGCTCTTGCGGCCTCGGGAAGATTGATCTATGTTTTCCCTCGTAAGCCCCGGTCCCGTCTCTGCCAAGAATGGCATGCGGCCGGGGCACCTAATCTTAAGGTGCTTATAGACTACGCGGCGCTGCTCCTCTGGTCCGCCTCAGGCGACCGACCTACCCCGGGGCCCATCCTGTCTCAACCTTCTTCTTTCAGCGAATATAATCGCCAGGCGCTCCGCCCCGTCGTTTCACGGGCAAATCCGTCCTCGACAAAGCGATTGAGCAACCCATGTGCGGCCGTAGTCGAAATCCCGAGAGTTGCCGCAAGATAGGCGGCGGTGATCACAGGCCGGGATGCCAGCATGTCTATCGCTTCCTGTGCACGCGACGTCCGTCGCTGCCCGGCGACACTCTTCCGAGCGTGGCGCCAGACGCGTTCAAGCGCACGTAGCCGATCAAGGCTCTGAGTGGCCTCTTCGGTTAGGGCCTGGAAGAATGTTTGCACCCAAACACTCCGCTCGAAAGAGATATCGGCCCGCAAGGCCGCAGCCCCGGTGAGGGGAAGGGCGTGGCGGGTCAGTCCTCGTTTGATCCAGAAGCGCCCCAAGGCGGCTCGCATGGGTAATCGTGTCTGGCCCTGATCGAGCCAGGCGTGAAAAGCCAAGGCACTGGCCAGAAGCGGGCCGTACCCTTTGGGCTGGGACCTTAACGACACTAGGGCGCCAGCAATCTCAATACGCTGCGCTTGGGTGGGACGCGTTAGCGCCTGGTGCAGGGTAAATCCCGCATTCGTCGCATCGATGATATCCGCGCGCTCCCATGGGTTGTCTGACGAGAGTTGTAATCTCAGACCCTGCAATGTCGCCGCCAGGTGGACGGGATCGAGTACAGCGCCATCTACCGACGTCATCTGTCGTACCGCCTCAAGACGCAGGCGATAGAGTGCAGTCTCCTGAAGAGGGTGGTTTCCCAGCGCATAGTCGAGGCGTGTCATAGCTTTGGTCGCCCAGGTCAGATCAACTCCCAGGGCCTTGAACGACAAAGGCGGCGGCGGGGTGAACACGGAGCGATCTCCTTTTAAATTGCGTACGGCTCGCCCGGATCAAGGTACCTTACCGCATGATGTCCAGTAGAAGATTTAACCTATTTGGTCCTTAAGATAAATCTCGGATTTTTCCCGCATTCTACCCCCTCACCTCACCCTACTTCCGATAAATTATATTATCGGAAGTAGGTCGGATGCGCGCAAAACGGCGGAGGTTGGGACAAAATCCCTGTTTCAATCCCTGCCTCAGAGGTTCGCTGCGCATGCCAATGCGCTCAAAGCCGGACGCCGGCTTCCGTCAAAGGCAACAAGCAAAGCCAGGCGACGATCAGGCTCTGCTCATCCGCGCGGCCTGATCCGGAGGTCGCCGCGCCTCCACCGCAGATATCCTGATCGGGTGAAGGGACGATGTTGAGCGCAGGGAATGACCCAGATTATCCTCTCGAATTTTTTCGAGTGCCCCACTTGAAACAGCCTCGATCGCGCCCAGATCGTTTTCGGGCGATCGCTGCAAAGGTTCGCTCACTTACGATTACTAGTGATTTTTACCCATGTTGCTCAAACGGAGGATATGGACATGAGAACTGCACTGGATTTTACCCCGCTCTTTCGTTCGACTGTTGGGTTCGACCGAATGCTTGGCGCTCTCGAAACCGCCACGCGCTCAGCAGGCTCTGATAACTGGCCCCCTTACGACATCGTCAGAACGGGTGAAAACGATTATCGAATCGATATGGCCGTTGCGGGCGTCGATCAGGCCGATATCACGATCACCCAGGAGCGTAATACGCTGACAGTGACTGGTCATCGGAACGAAGAGCCAGGCGGTCAGGTAGACTATCTGCATCGTGGGATCGCAGGACGTACCTTCGAACGCCAGTTCGAGCTGGTCGATCACGTCAACGTCGTCAACGCGTATCTGGTCAATGGACTTCTGACGATCAAGCTGCACCGTGAACTTCCTGAAGCAATGAAGCCGCGACGCATCGAGATCCGGTCCAAGTCCGACGCCGTCCCTGCGCGGATCGAAGCGCTCGAAACCGCAGCCTGATTTTTTCTGAGGGTAGAGGGTGTTTCAACGCCCTCTACCTGTGTTTTCATGCCGCAGTTCGACCGTAACCTGGCGTCGGCGTGCCGCACGGCCACCGGAAAACCACAACCTTCACCGGGGCGCTGCGAACGACCGGTCTGACAGCCCCTTCGTGCATGACGGGGCTATGAACGGTGTCGTGTTCCAGACCTATGTCAGCCAAGTACTCGTACCCCCGCATCCTGCGGCCGGGCGACATCGTCATCCTCAATAACTTGCCTGCCCATCGGATGCCTGCGGCCCGACGGGCGGTCGAGCAGGCTGGGCCGTCGATGTCGATAATGTCCCAGCTTCCCTACAGCCCGGACTTCAATCCGATCGAGATGGCCTTCTCCAAGCTCAAATCCCTCATGCGCAGCCGGGAAGAACGGACCGTCGCTGCGCTATAAAATGCCGTTGGAGACGTGCTTCCAGCATTCACACCGGCGGAGTGCACCAACTTCTTCACAGCCGCAGGATATGAACCAGATTAAAGTGGAATGGCTCTAGCATCGCTGGAAAGAAAGCGCACCTTATGTCCGATAAGAAACACCACAGCGGCGGACGCAGCAATGGTGCGGTTCTAGACCGGGTGAAGCGCTGTGTCAGAGGATGCCGGCACGTCGTTAATGGCGAAAGAATGCGGCAACCCTGTATGCTGTGATACCCACGAGCGTCGCTAGGGCGAAGTCGGCGGGAAGCCACTGGAAGGCGTAACCTGCCTACCAGGGGGGCTGCTCCATCTTTGCAGTAGCGAAGAGTCCAGGCTCGGGATTGCGTGGGCGATCGGGATGGGCATTTCCTCGATCCGGACGAAAGCATAGGCGGGGGCGAAGATCCGCCAGAGCATCGCCAGAGCGATTGCGCCTGCGAAAGGCGCGAAGATG
>Ga0157362_1000196_pt1 | contig 18962 bp, 15 predicted proteins | sample AttlaeALBM3_FD_111480 | JGI IMG/M metagenome (GOLD analysis project Ga0157362, IMG submission 111480) | Fungus gardens microbial communities from leaf cutter ant in Ribeirão Preto, State of São Paulo, Brazil - Atta laevigata ALBM3 | ecosystem: Host-associated > Fungi > Mycelium > Unclassified ... | reverse complement strand
GGAAAGCTCGTTGATTCTTTCTTGTACAGCTGATATCCCCTCGCATCTTTACAAACAAGAAAAAAATCGGTTGGACAAAACTAAGATAACGATGACGTTTGAAAAATTATACTATGATCCGTCGCATTATGCGGCCTTTTCGGCGGTGATTAATTTAACTCGTGCTTTAAACTAAATTTCTTGGAGAGAAATCTGCACTGGCTCGAATCGCAAGACGCGTATACATTGCACCGATCATTGCATAGAAAATTTCCATGATTGCATTACAACGTAACAAACATTGATGAAGTATAAGAGAGAGATTTAATCGAACTCCGAAATCTAAAAAGTTATAATAACGGTATTTCTATCTGTTAGTGATTATCGATGTACTAAGTAAATACGTCTGAGTAAAACCGTTACGCAACAAAACGTGTAACTACGTGATAAAAGCTTTCCAAAATACTAGCAAAGAGAGGACGAGTACTCGTATATTTACAAATGGACAAGGACAAAGAATTTTTCGCGCAACCAATGCAGAAATTTCTTAAAGAAAACGACATTCGTTTTCGGGTAACGCGCAATCCAGATGTCAAAGCCGCCATCATTGAGCGCTTCAACAGAACATTGAAGGAGCGAATGTGGCGTTACTTCACGCATAAAAATACGTGACGTTACATCGATGTTCTACAGGATATTGTATGCGCTTACAGTCACTCACTCCTTCATGAGAATGCAACTTGCGGTAGTAACGAGAGAAAATGCACGTATCGCTCGTGAGAATGTAGCTTGTTGGAAAAACGAAACATTAAAGAAACGTGCGCGAAAAGTTAAATATCACATCGGAGATTTCGTTCATATCAATAGAGCGAAAGGCACCTTCGAGAAAGGATACGAGGTTAAGTGGAAATGTTTCAAATTTAGCGTGTTCTCGATTGACAAAACCCTCACGTGTACGAACTGTGAGACTTAGCAGACGAAGTCATAAACGGTATTTTTTATGAGCAAGAATTAAAGTTGAGAAAAACTTAGAGGAAGAACAGTTTATCGTTGATTGCATGATAAAGAATAGGGGACGAGAGACTAATAAGCAAGTACTTGTCAGTTATCCCAGTAAGTTTGATACTTGAATTCCAGCTTCGAATTTAATTTCTCTTCGCGATGGAGAAGGAACAATTTCTTCTGGTACTTACGAGTAACAATAGTATGCATCATTTTCCGGATAATACAACATCGTCTTTTATGGAATTATCTCATTCTGTAGTGTTACACGGAGCTTGCGATAAGTGAGATTCAATTTCTCTGTACCTTTTTACACGTACATCATAATGAAAATGCGATCAAATTCGTCGATGTTAAATTCAATGAGGGGACGAATGGTGCGTTTACGGCAAAAAAAGTTGCATTTTAATTTATTTTGGAATTTACACGAGCCATTTCCATGAGCTTATTGATGCGATTAGTACCGCATGTAAAGTTGCCGAATTGCATTTTTATTTTGAACAGCAAAAAGTGTCTGGCGGCAAAGTCTTGATAAATATTAACTGTGAGAAATGCAAAATGTTATTGTACATTATATAAACTTTTCTGATAATCTTCTACGAATGCTTTCTCATCAGCAATTTCCACAAATAATCACTCATTTTATTCATTTTAAACTCACGATATATACACCTAATTCCAATGAAACAGAAAAGAAAATTTTTCTTATTCATGGATTTAATAAGGAAACAGGAAAACAACTTATAAATGGTTACTGGAGTAGCGAATCCTATAGTTTACGGCGCAGTATCCTTTATAAAATGTTCATTTATTGCGATATTTGTGAATCTTATATAACAGATGATGTATTCCTCTTCTCAGGTTAGTTCCGATCGAGATATGCAATATCATAATTACGCATTTGGTGCAAATTTGATGATGATGAAGCATTTCTTATTTCCAAATTATATTCCATTGCGACGATTTTTAGAATGATCGAAATAGATATAAAAGATCATCTTGAAAAAAAAATTCCATTCGAATTCGGAACGCTGACAGTGACGCTGCTTTAAATGTAAGCAATAACTTTCTTTCTTTCGTGTACGCGAGTGTGTCGGTAATGACAGTCTTTAGTTGGAAATTAGCGATAGAATATGGAGTGTTTTGATGCGCGGGATACCGGTAGCCGAGGAGTGTTTTCGTTAGTTCGCTCTGCCAACGCGGACATGGAATCGGAAGCTTTTTCGGCGGGCTATTTAGAAAAATACTATCTTAAATAAAGGTGTACGTGCTGTCGGTAAAAAAGCATGCATGCAGGATACGCGTAAAAAGTGAAAAACGCGGAGAGAGCACATCGTTCGCACCCGACGGCGTGGCAAGAGTAGGTCCCATAAATCATTTACTGCATTCCATGTTCAAACAAATCGACATATATTTCAATCAAAAGCTCATGTCGCTACCAAACAACACTTACGCTTACTGCGTGTACATTCGAAACATTATTAAATTATGCTTCACTCGCAAAAACTTTCCATCTAACTTCTTGCTTACGGGACGTGGATATTCCCGGTTACATGGACGACACATTAAACTCGTCAAATCCAAATGCAGCGCTCGAGATACGCGCAATATTGTACATTCAAGAAAATCGCGCTCTAAATCTAATTGGTCACCTTCACTGCAACATTTTCAATCAAGATAAATTTTTAATTAACGGAGTGGAAGTTGGAATTAGACTCGTATGTTCGAAAGATTCATTTTGTCTTATGGAGAGTAAAACGATATTGAAAATACGCATTCTTGACGCTAATCTACTCTTAAGAAGAGCAAAAACAAGCCCGGGTGCTACTCGCACACGTTAAAATGCTGAGTAAAACTACCGTCATCCTCTTACAAAGTCGAACATTAAAACATTCACGATACATGTAGGCGTCGTGGGGGAATCGATAGTCAATGCAATACTCGGACAACTCCCGAAACGAATAATAGTCGGTTTTGTCATAGGATAACAAGGCGTTTAACGGCGATAGAAAATTGAACCCGTTCAATTTCAAAAATACGGAAAAAATTTCTTTTCGCTCTACGCCGATGGCATGCAAATTCCTAGTAGACATTGCAATCAAATTTTTCGAAAGACGAGTTGTTCTACGTTGAAGCTTATCACACATTATTCTCAGGAACCGGCATTCACTTTCTGAGGGTAATTTCGTAAGTAAAGATTACGCCAACAGTTACACTCTTTTCGATCTTATTCCAGATCTATCCTAATTGCGCATGACATTGAAATTACTTGTGAAACACGGAAGCTTACGATTAGAAGTGAAATTCGAAAAAGCTCTCTCCGTAACTATTAATTGTATCGTCTATGCCGAATTTGATAACGTTTTACAAATCGATTTCTCGCATCAAGTCATTGTCGATTTTTTCAGTTAACCCTATGATTACCACGAGAAAATTATTTTCCCTCACTACACATTTTTTTCTTATTTAATTGTAATGTATACGCAATATGATGAAAAAAACTTCAGTCTTGCTTATGACACTGGCACCGACGTTTCGTGACGTAAAATGAGTAACGAAAATTCGAATATCATAATGGATATCATCGACATACAAGGTTTTTGCGATGTCGAAACTTATTCCAAAAAAAGCGGTTCTTGCGAATAATGCGACGAACACTGGATTATGATGCTGCCTTATCCAGTAATCCGAGAGAGTAAGACGAAAACACAACTGGCTTACACGAAGTTATCACGGAATCGAATGGTTCGTCAATCCTAAATACTTTACGATACATCCGAGACATTACGACGCGCGTGCAACATTTATAGCAGAGAACAAGAGAAGGTGCGTTAACTGAATAATCTATTCTCCAGAAACGTATATAATCTGGAAGAAATTTCTCCGGCTTTCAAAAATCTACCAGATTTCAAAGGACGTGGACAGCGCTGTTCGATCACCGATTTCGAACCAACCGTTGAATCACATTGCGCCTTACGCAACGTTTACAAATTAAAATTAATAAAACGTTGGCTAACTATACGAAATAGCAACAATTCGAGCAATGATATCCTTCGCTCAGAAAATTGTACGTCGAGAGCGAAAAAACAAACAGCGGAAATTTTTTAATTCAATTTAAAAATCAGAAACACGATATATTTCGCAAAATCGAAACGTGGAAGAAAAATATCGTGACAGAATCAAAGCGAGGATGAACAAGCGAAAGGAGAAAAAATCTTCTAAAATTCGACCCGTCGACGGATAGAGAAAAAGCTAACACTTGAGTTTCGCAAACGCCAAATTTTGAGAACTTTACGCACGTGCCGGCAAAAGAGGTAAATTCTGAATTTGCACAAATTCAGAATCACATTTCCTCTCTCAAGCACTCCAATGACAGAAATGAATTCACTGGAAGTTTTAAATACATTGCATCGTCTCAGTGTCCAATATGTAGGGGTCTATCTTGCCGACCGACTGCCGAGGATGTGAACGAGATCGGCTGCCATTGTTTAACACTGATGATCACAATCAACATGACCAGCACTGAATCGCCTTCTACATCGACGAACACGTACAGGAACATATTTCGATAACTACGGCTTGCCGCCCTTGCATTCAAGATTCCTCTTACGACTTCGTCGAAACTCCACCACATATCGCTGCAAGCATTTTCTCAAACTTGCGGGCAATACTGCTGTGTATTTCATGTGTTTATATTTTATGTGTAATGGTTATAATCTTAGCCAGTTTCTTAATCTGTTTGCTTCTGATTGTAAATGCAATGATCGACTGATCGTACAGTTATTTCTGAGTTCTTCCACTACGCTATACAGTCTTTACCGCGGTGAAAACGAATCCGACAGTGAGCTGTCGTACGAGCAATGCACGTAGTACCGAATGCTAAACATGTTGTAATAATGTTGATACAACACGATGTATGTAGCTGATGTGGAATCTTTATCCAATTCACACTCCAGGTCGACATAAACGATAAACGGGATGCGTTCCTTCCTACAGTGGTTGTTGAAACTCAACTATTTATCATTCTCGCTTGGCAACTTGATCGCACAATCGTTTAATTTTCCACAATCCTCAATGTGAATCTCCAATTTAGCGCGTGAGTTGAATAGTGCAAGCATTTGAAAAAAAAATCGCGCATTTATTATTATTATTATTATTATTATTATTATTTCATGAAAAAATTTTTACATACTTATTGCAGAAATATTTCTTATGTTTTTTTTTGGTGATTTGTGAGCTGACTAATCGAGATAGATTCTTGATGAGCACAGTGTCTCATTGTCATCCTCTATATACAAGAGATTTACGTGTTTACTTCTTTTTTTGCTTGGCGAATCATCGGCAGAATCCCTTTCATTGGTGTTGATGGAAATGTCATTTGTTCCGGAATCATCGTTAATTTCAATATATTCACAGGAATGGCAAGTGAACGGTATAGATACCGAGCCGTCACTGCTCAAAACATGCGTGTATCTCAGTCTAATCACGCTATCTATTGGCACGCGATTCTCCTTGCGCGACATTCGAAAACGATCGCACACACATTCCGCGTGCGAGAAGTCAGTTCGCTTCCCGATCCCGATCAATACGGATCATCTATTCTTTCGTAATGCTTCTTATGGAATCTGAAGTATGAATCGATGTTCTATTGCGTATTACCGCAGCATTTTTATCACCTAACATTCTCGGTATACGCGTACCGCGAGTGCGCAAGAATTGCCTGCCTTTCCGGCGAAATTTGCCGGTCTCGTTACTGCTCGCAATATACTTTCTTTCGAACGGCTGTGAGAAATTACTCGACGTCGTACCAAGTGCGAATTACCTGTGCACGCATCTTACCGAACAAAATCAATTATCGAATTATCAAGCATTGCTTACCGCCCGCTTCAAACAAATCTTAATTCGACTTAACAAATTTCGAATTATTATAACGAAGAGAGTTGTTGTTATTATACGCTGTCTTGGCAAGTGAGTCTTCCATATAATGTGACATCAGCGTCACAAACACACAACACATTTTGGTGTCCTTCAAGTCGGATCATCGCCAAGAAAAGTTATTGTTTGCTTGACTCTCGAACATTCCGAATCGTACCTTTCCGTTGGAAATCATGTCTCTCAACGAACTGATGAGTATGTAGAATCAGCAGATAGGCGCTATATCTCGCATACTAATTTTAAAAAGCTGGGATAGACCAAGATGACACGAGCCATAACGCGGCGCCTTGCTTCAAGGAGACTTTCGCCAGATACCAGGAGCTGGATTGCAAAATTACGCTAGCTGCGAACGAGAAACTGAAGATAACCTATGCGTACTTCATCCAGAACTACTTCTTGACGTGTGAGGACTATTTCCACGAAGCTGCCGACTATATGGCTGAGGTACTGTCACGAAATCCGCGAATCCCATTCCGCTGCACATGACGTAAGTCGTCTTAATAACTTGTTCCGGTCATTAACCTGCCGACTTTCGATGGAAGTTTCGACAAATGGGAAAACTTTCGCAACAAATTTATTACAAATTGATCCATGACGATCAAAATTTAACAAATATCGAACGCATGCATTGTTTGTGTTCGTGTGTAAAGGGGAATGCAAGTAACGCTCTTGACCATTTCGCGATAACCAATGATAATTTTACTATCGCATGGAATATTTTCGTTTTTCGATACGATATATAATAAACGTAGCCTTATCACGACATATATTTAATCGCTTTTCAATTTACCATCACTTACAACAAAAACTTCCAACGATCTTCACACGCTTCGCGATCAAACCAATAAAGCGATACAAGCTCTGAGCAATCTCGGTTGCGCAAACATTGGGATGATTGGTTTGTTTTTCTAGTTGTACAAAAACTCAATAAGCCATCGCGAAAAGCTTGGGAACTTAAACTTGGCGATACTTTAGATTACCGCGTTATCGCGAACTTGATCAATTCTCGCATTCGCGTGTCCGACGCGATTGCACCGCGAATGCAATGAAGAAGTCACAGACGACTTTCAAAAGAAAAACTCTGACCTTACATATCGCGTTCTGTTCTTGTGTCCATTCATAAAGCGAACCATCTATTATATCAATGTTCTATGTTCCTCAAGTAAACTCCATCTCAACATTTTAAATTCATTAAAAACCAGAAACGCTGTGTGAACTGTTTCAGTACGAAACATGCTATGAAGGATTGTACAAATTCTCGCGCGTGTCGACAGTGTAGTAAATGGCATCAAATTGCTACATTTTGATAATTCCGTTAAGCCTGTCGACATTAAGCAACCGTCGACGTCCGCATCCACGAGTAGCGAGAATGAAAGCGCCGTCGCTACATACTTGTTATCGAAAACCGTCGCATGAAAACCGAGCTCCAAAATCTTGCTCGCGACCGTGTTTATTCGCCTCATAAACATTTTGTCATCGTTCGCGCGCTTCTTGATCAAGGATCCGTCTCTATGTTTATCTCGAATCTTGCTCAACGCCTACGCCTTTCGAGAATTCATCGCTCCGTTACCGGCATTAGCGAAATGCAGTTCGTTGTGCGTCATGCTGCCCAAATTACGATTACTCCAACGACAGCTCTGCCTATACTATGCATTTATATTTCGATCATTAACGAAATATTTACCGAATCGAGTAAATATCGCGTACTATTGGAAACACGTCGCCGAACTCGAACTTGCCCATGAGTTCGATCGACATCATAATCATAACCGATCTATTCGGCATGCTCGTTCTTGATGATATTCGGAAAGATTCCAAACATGAGCTTACCGCAAAATACGACACTCGATTGGATTCTTTCCAGACCAATAGCCTCGTTTCCGACTACTGAGTCAATTTCTGCACTTGCGCATCACGGGATTATCCTTGAAACTCTTGATCGCGATCTTCGTCGCTTTTGGAAGATTGAGGAAGTACCTCAGAAAGCTTCTCGGAGCCCTGAAGGCTCCACCAGAGGGGAACACCAGTGCGAAGAACACTTCAGAACCACACATTCTCGTTATATCGTCCGATTACCGGTAAAAACCATCTATTTCGATAGGTGAATCGCGCTCTATTGCACTGTTTCGAGCTTTTGCCGCTTGGAACAACGCTTAATTCGAGACTCAATTACCGCTTCCGAGTACCGCGAATTTCTCGCAGAGTACGAAACACTAGTCGGTCCTATGATCAAAAGTCCGTCGACAGAAATTGTCAAACCAGAGCAAACTTATTATATTCCGCATCACATTGTCTTACGTGACAGTAGTACAACCATCCGCTTACGAATGATTTTTAACGCTTTATGCTCATCAAACGGGACGTCGTTGAACGACCATATGCTCATTGGCCCTAAATTTCAAAGGGATTTAGCTACTGTTTTAATGCAGCGACGCAAATATCGTTACGTGTTTACCGCCGATATCGCCAAAATGTATCGGCAAATCTTGGTTGACTCTCAAGATACCGACTACTAGCATTGTATGGCAACCTACCCCTGATAGATCAATCACCGATTACCGCCTTCTTAACGTTATCTACGGTACAGCCGTCGCTCCCTACTTAGCCCTTCGGGTCTTAAAGCAACTCGTAGACGATGAAGGTGCTGAATTTCCGTTCCGTTGGTTCCCGTTTTATGTCATCAAACATACATTGACGATTGCGCTTTTGGCGCTGATGATCAGATTCTTGCTCGTCAAACAACACGCAATCAATTACTCGAGTTACTAAAGAAAGGAGGTTTTCGCCTTCGAAAATGGGCGAACAACATCATCGCTCTATTGTTCGAGCTCGATCCCGCGGATCATGGTTTAGCCACTCAGGTTCTTTAAGACGACGAGCACTTTAAAGTCTTATGAATACTCTGGAATCCTAAGTTTGATATTTTTCAATTCTGCGAGACTGTCAACACACCAAACAAGCTATTCTGTCGACTATCGACTTTTTTCGATCCTTTAGGATGGGTTACTCCCGTCAGTATTATCGCCAAAATTCTTATGATCTTTCCAATGCCGGTGGAATAACGAAATTCCTAGCCAACTTCGGATTGATCCGACTATCATCGATTTCCGTATCTCAATGCCATTAGCATTCCGCACTGGACTTCTTACGGATTTCATATTCTACACTGCGCTCTTCATAGATTTATCGACTGCGGCGTTCGCTGCCGCAGTGTACCTCCGTATCATTAACACAGAAAAAAATCACCGTCTCTCTTCTTGCCACCAAATCAAAAATAGCCCTCTTAAAACCATCAGCGTCCCGCGATTGGAATTATCCAATGCGTTGCTTCTCGCTCGCTTGATGCATTTCGCGCACTCAGCTCTAAATCTCGAGTGTCACTGCTGAATGGACTCCGCTATTACACTCGTCTGGTTGAGTCAATTACCTTCCCTGGAAAACCTTTGTCGCCAGTCATGTTTCGGCTGTGCAATCACTCCTTCCGTGTGAAGTTTCGTGGCGTCATATTTCGATGCACACCAATCCTACGAACTGCGCATCTCATGGTCTCGCTCCCAATCTTTTCGAGACACATGCTTTATGATCAGGCCCTTCATGGCATCATCCTCCCGAGTTCTGGCCGAACTTATGCCCTCCAATGTTTCTTTCGAACAACGCTCAAACCCTCCGTATGTACCTTGTACACCCAATTGGGATTTTGTGTCGCGTTATTCTTTGTGGCCAAAATTGCTACGAACTACCGCTTATCTGTATCGTTTTCTAAATCGACTATGACTCTTTAAAAACCCGCAAGCGAATATCGCAATTTTGCTCCCTGAAAAAATTCAGAACGCCAAACGCTACTGGCTCAAAATCATGCAGTCAATCATGTTTCCTGATGAGATCGCGGCTCTAATACATAAGCGCCTGATACCAAAGAATAGCCCGCTCTTTCTCAATTCTTATATGGAGAACTTATTCGTATTCGAAAATGATTCCATTGAGGTTGCTTCTCAGGAGCGACGAGAAATCCCATCGTCTTACATACGCATCCGCTGTTAATACTCATTATCTAGTATCATCTTCGAACGTTGCATGTCGATCCTCAATTAACGCTCGCGTCATTACGCCACAAATTCTGGATTATCCGAACCCGCGCCACTGTTCGATCCGTTCTTTATAAATGTATACCATGCCATGTATACCGTGAACACGCGACGTGCCCGTCGAACTCATAGGTGATCTCCCGGCTGCGAGAGTCAATCGCATCGCTCGCGCCTTTGTCCACACCGGCATTGATTACGCAGGTCCGATCGCTGTACGAACGACTCCCGGTCGAGGGTATAAATCGCAAAAAGCCTATATTGCTTTATTCGTATGCCTCACGATCAAAGCTCTATGCTTAGAGCTCGTCAATTGTACCTCTCCTACCTTTATCGCAGCGTATCAACGATTTGTTTCTTGTCGAGGATTACCGACCATGTATTCCGATAACGGAACCACGTTTCACGGCGCCGATTACGAGTTGTATAACATGCGAAAGCAATTCGCGATCCAAACTTCCGAAACCGTCTTGCTACAGACGGAACTGCGTGGTATTTCCTACCTCCCTGCGTCGCCGCATTTCGGCAGTCTATAGGAGGCCGGCATTAAAAGTGTTAAGCATCATTTAATATGATGCAACGGCCTCCATACGCTAACTTTTGTCAATGCTCCTCTGTCAGATCGAGGCGTGCCTTAATTCACACTCGATCGTTCCCATTTTCGATAATCTCGATGATTCTCGATGAATCACGTTCTGACTTCCGATCATTTTTGGGTCGAAACCTTTCTTATCGCTCCCGCCGAACCAAGTGCTTGACTTAAATGAACATAGACTTTCGCGTTGGCAAATGGTTCAACAAATTATCGAAGGTTTTGGAAGTCCGGTGATTACTTGCATACTCTTCAACAACGCCCAAAATGGCGCGTTGTTCAACTGGTCAAAGTCGGCCAAATCGTTCTTATGCGTAACCTCTGGTTCCATCGAGCCAATGGGAACTTGGTCAGATCACGATGTGTCATCTAGGTGACGAATTAACTGTCGTAAGTATAAAAGTCGTTCCGAATACAGGCAACCAATTGTAAAACTTTATTTTCCCTGTCACGATTAAAATACCGAAGAATCTAAAGATTCCGTCACGGCGGGCGGAGTTTCCGTTGAACGTATTTGATATTACTGGTATCGCGCGTCGATATTGCGTTCTGATTTTGTATTCTGTATTAACTCATTTTCGTTGTTATACTTTTATTGTATTTTGCGCACTTTGATGCAAATTCTTTCGAATGCATACATTCAAGACGGATGGTATGTTCTGGAATCATCGTTAATTTCAATACTTGAAGATATTCTTGAGGATAGCAAGTGAATAGCTCATCGAGCCGTCCCTGTTCAAACATGTGACCAACGTTTCGTTCAAAACATGCGTGTATCTCGTTCTAATTACGCTGTTTATCTCAGATGGCACGCGACTCCTGTTGCGTGACACTCGAAAAGGTGACGATCATTCACACATTCCGCGTGCGAGAAGTCAGTTCGCTTCCTGATCCCGATCAATTATTCGATTCAACGGATCATTTATTCTTTCATAATGCTTCTTATCCCGAATCTGAAATGCGAATCACACCGATGTTCTATTGCCTATATATATTACCGTTACATTTTTGTAACGTTCTCGCGTACGCGTTTGTAGCGTATACGCGTACCGCGAAAGCATCAGTGCGCGAGAATTGCCTGTGTTTCCAATGAGATTTGCCAGTTTCGTTACTGCTCGCAATATACTTTCTTTCGAACGACTATGAGAAATTACTCGACGTCAAGTGAGAATTACCTGTGCACGCATCTTACCGAACGAAATCAATTATCAAATTACCGAGTATCGCTTACCGCCCGCTTCGAACAAATCTTAATTTGACTCAATAATAAATTTCGAATTGTTACAACAAAAAAGTAATTGTTATTACACACCGCCTTAGTGAGCGAGCCTTTCATACAAGGTGACACCAGCGTCATAAACATACAACATTCAAAGTTTTGAATTTCTTAATTTGACTCAACGTCATTACAAATTCGATATCCGAGATTTAGAACCGATGTATAATGCGAATACAAAGATTCTCGATGTGCATTTCCTTGAGCCGGGTGTAGAATGGCATCAACAGACCACGTGAAACACACATTGTCCGCGATTTATATAATACGTTGATTACCACTCTCTTTAGCATAATTTCTCGCGAGAGTTTGATATGACATCCCGTGCGCAGAAAATTGTGCTTGTTTGTGTTCACCGTTAAATTCAGTATATGCGACAATGTCTATCCGTTATCGCGTTCCTGAAACTTTTCCAGCGATGATAAGATAGGCTCGACGACGCGCGATACATCATTCGCAAATCACTCGCATTGGTGCATTGATATAGTTCATAGTTCCGGGTGGCGTACTTTTGTACGCGCGTTTATCGCCCGCCACGAACTCGCCATTGAAAACAGAGTTTATTTTTATAGTTTTAATGTTGCATTACACTATGCACGCGCACAATTTCGCTCGCGTCTTCGAGGAATCGACGAGACTTATCTATTTAGAGATTATCACCGTGCCCATCACAATATCGGCTTTCGAACATCGTTTCGATTTCGCGCCAACGGAATCCATACCCGACCTCCACATGCACGATTCTTCCACATTCTTCCACACATAGATTCCTTCAGATTCTGGAACCGCGCGATCAGATTTTGGAACATGCGATCAGCGATTGTCTATTACCGATCGATAATCGCGGATGTTTGATGCGGCTCTGCTCCTCCGAAAGATTCAATAAACTCGTTGCAACGTTGTTCCCTCGCATACTCGTCTACAGTACTAAGCAGGGTAGTTTACGCAATCAAATCACACTCCATGTTGTCACTTACGCTATCAATTTGACTAATGACGCGATGCGCCTAAATCTTGTCATTTTTATATTATTATGCATACTATTTTTATTAATGATATCAGACATCTCATGCTCTTGAAAAAATCTTAAATTTCGCTAACAAAGCAACTTTGATGAAATTGCAAATGTTGTATTTTTGCAGATATTGTATCAAATTACGATGTCATCGACAAAACATGTCGTAACGTGTTGAATATTCTTGAATTCATTTCGGAAATTAATATTGCTATTATTTTTAATAAAATGATTTTAGCGAACACCGTAGTTTTGAGAATTATCATTATACAGAAAAGGATTCAAAAATAGGATAAATAAATATTTATAAAAATTAAATCATCCGCAATTATTCTTTCCATTATTTCTTTTCTCTTTCTTCCAACATCAACGACATCATGTTATGCGCGTATCATCATCGCGCTCGACAATGTCGTTGCCTTATAAGGATTCTGCATTCTTTAAGTTATTATTATTAATATAATAAAAACAATTGGTGGAACAAAGATGCGAAATGTAATCGCATAAGGGGGAAGAGGATAGCGATGCATATGAGTAAGAGAAACGGTAAGTATACATGGTAAGTATAGCGCGCGTTGGGACCGTGCCTGGTGACGGTGATGGAAACTGTGCCCAGAAGCGATAGTAGGAATCGGAGGCGGCAGTAGGACCGGCGACGGCACTTCGCTCGACAGCCACTGATCTCGCGTGATGTCATCGCCGCGAACGCGGAAATTTTCCGCACATCTCGCGCTATTAAATTTCATAACTTAATTTCTTCGCCCAGCTCGCGTCCATTGATACATCATCCTCATTCCCCGCACCATCCTGCTCCGTCTCATTTCCGCGACATCACTTGTGATGTTATCCCTTTTGCCTTGTGATGTTACCTCCTGCGACGTCATCGCCCTCTTCCTCCCCTCAGGAAATCATTCTCCTTTCCCAGTGACATTATCCCCCTTGCGACATCATTCCCCTCCCCCTCTCCCGTAACGTCGTCTCCCTCTCCCTCCTCCTTGTGACATCCCCTCTCGGAGCTCTTGAATTAGAACGGCCTATCTTTATTACTTATATCAAAATCTATTTTATTTTGTAAAAAATGAACAAAAATAAAATGTGATACAAATAGAAAATTTAAATCATTTAAATTGATCTTTTAAAAGAAATTCATTTCTAAACGATATATGTTTATGCGAAAATCGGCCGCACACGCAGAATGCTTGCATGTATTGTTTGTGTTGGTCAGTCCGATGCGCAATGTCGATTTGTAGTCTTTCTACATATTTATATATCACAATCATACATCCACTAACATTCAGTGTTCGTAGATCATCAAAGTTGCAGTTCCCGTACATTTGCAGAGGTTAAGGATGGCGTACTAAAATGGATGGGTGATCACTTAGAAAAATGAGGAAATTAATTTCCAAATGAGGGAGAAGCATTTTATTCAATTATAATTTTGTCGTGTGTGTTTAAAAATATAATGTTAATCAATAATACTTATTTTAATAATAAAATTGAATTAATTAATATGAGAAACATTTTTTATATGTCTCACAGACATTACAATTCAATGGACATCAAACGTTTCTGCAACGTCTCTTCAACATTGAATCTATATTTCGCAATATTACTGCAATGTTTGCAAATCAACGTTTCTAAGATATTGATTTAATGTTAATGTGTTGTATGAGATATATAGTAATTCAGATTTAATTATGTAAGCATTAAAATCTAGCTTTGACTGTTACTTCTATTTCATTACTTCTATTTCTTATTACTGAATTTTCAAATGTACGGTCCAGTAAAATTCTTATTTAAAAATGTTTAGTAATACTTTTATTCTATTTCTTATTACACTTTCGATATATACACAGAAATTATAACAAAATAGTGCCACAGTGAACTCAGTAGTTATATCTTTATGCAATTATAGCGTCAAATTGTACGTCTTGCGGAATTTCTCTTTTCAAAAAGAAGTGTTCCAATAATATAATCCTTATTGTTTAACCCATGTCTTACTTTGTAACGACATACATATCGTTACACCATGAATGCCGCGACAATGGCCTTTGACCACACATTAAGGCGCAATACGCTCACAAGCGCGTATTAAAATAAGTATAGCAGTGACAGCCGTTCCGCCGGAGATCGGCAAGATTGTCCGAGTATCGCCGATCAACATCTCTTCCGCTCGTATCGCAAATCAGCGGGAATTACCGAACACCGCCGAAACAAAACGAGCGAGAGTCACAATTAGTATATACATAAAAAAATGACGATTAACAATTTCTATTCCGTCTCGCTCCCGATCACGATCCGCTCCTCTTGACCAATCGTAGTGAGAAAAGGCGTGTTCTGTCAGCGTTCTCAATAGCGACCGACCGGCTTTCTGCAGCAGACCACTGCATCAACAAAATAATTCCAGGACACAAAGAGTACTCTGTCCTATTGAACGTACTCGGCCGCCGGCCAATATCACTCCTGCCACGTCAGCTGCTCCAGAGGATAAAATCCCTGTTGAGAGTTCTCGACCGCTAGTTTCTGCAATTGTGCCTTCCTTCGGTCTCGACAGCACGAAGTAGAGATTTCTCTGCCTCTGCCGAATGTTCTCGGCCGTCGAACACCGTTCTATTGTTCCGTGAGTCTTCTCATTGCATTCGGAAAGAATCTCATAATTTATCGCGCCGCGACATTCGTGCTTGGCGTATACACGCGTCGCAACAAAAACTCGTCTACGAGTTTCGCCAATTACATTGTACAGCGTATCATACACACACACACACACACACACGCGCGCGCGCGCGCGCGCGCGCACGCTTATACGAGCCGACGCGATCAGCTATCGCGTTTTATTTCATTATTATTTTCTCATTATTGTTTTCTCCATTCTTTAATAAATATTTCTTCATTATTATTTAAAAACATACCTTGCTTACTTATTACATTTTATCTCTCCAACACAAAGCTCTTTCGTGTTCCCGACCGAAACTCCGACGAGCTATTCCGCAAAAGTAAAATAGTTACAACTTTTTTTACTTTTTTAATAAATGTAATAGCATAAATATGATAGATTTAGTTGTTTTGATCACAATTTCTCCCATGTTTCTGACCTTTCTCCAAAATAAAAAGTATATCATTGGATTCCACTTGAGTAGCCATTATGACGCATAATTTGTACAGTCAGGGCCAAAAAGGTTGCAACACTTTTTTTTAAATAATTTTCGAAACGCGGCAAAAATCAGAATGCGAGCCATTGCTTGCGTAATGATTAGGATATTTGTCAACGTGATAACAGAATCATATATACAAGAGAAATGCATTGTGTGCACTGCACACACATTGACAACTATCCTAAAGATTCTATAAGTAGAGATCGACCAAAGCTCCAGTATGATGTTATGAAACCGGAAATCACGTGAATTTGAAAATGCACGCTAATATATCAGCGCCAATTTCAATCATAAGATTGTTCATTGTAACTTTGTTATAACAAAGTTGTAATGAATAATTATTAGTAAAAATATATTTTTTGTAAATATAAAAAAATTGTGAATAAAATGAACAAAAACGTATAAAATATATGAAATTCGAACACAGAAATTGCTTTTTATTTACACAGTGATACTAAGTCTGTGTGTAAATTGACCTAAATGTTTTATTATTCAAATAATGACGTTACTACTTGCTTATTTTGATGATCAGTTATTGCATAATAACACAGGTTTATAACCTCATCTTTAATGTAACTGACTTAATAAAACACATGATCTCAAACTTGCGCAGATTGTAGCCAAAAACTTAATTGAACCTCACCTGTCAGAATAAAAAAACAGTGTGCATTTAATTGTTATGACATTGAATTATGATATCACAAATGAGAATTTTGACAAGTCGCTGTCGCTTTTCTTACTCTCATATTTACTTTTCTCATTTTCACATTTAATTTCATAACAACATGGCAGAGCCAATTACAGATCGAGTTGATATTGATCGATCTCTACTTATAAGATCTCTAATCCTAACTGCAGAGACTCATAGTCTAACAATTTTGTCGCGTTCCAAAAATCATTTTAAAAAACCGTTACAATCTTTTAGACTCTGACTGTACATGTCGGAACTTCTGCTCGAAAAAGCCTTAATTTAATCAATATCTTCCTTTAATCTTGATTAATATTTTAAACTAAGTTTTGTTACATCCAAACTATTAAAAATTAAATTTAAGAATTGATTGAAGAGACAAAGGATAAAAATAGAAAAGGAATGGAAGGATGCTTCTCTGTCTCGAAGGTACACAAAGAAGCAAATACCACAAGTCGATCTTTATATCATTCCGAAATATGAGTCCCTTAAAGGCACTATTTCAACTATTTTCGATAAGTATCGATTCAAATTTTGAGTCAAGGAACTTAATAAAGGAACTGGATCATGTGAGAGAGAGAGAGAGAGGGGGGGGAAGGAGGGAGAAAGAGAGAAGGAAAGAGGGGTAAGAAGAAGGAGGGGGAGGGAGAGAGGGAGAGAGAGAGAGATAGCACCACATACGCTGGATAACCGAAGATGCCGCCCGGAAGTAAAGGCACATTTACGCGAAACTGGTGACAGAAATGCCCTGGATTTTCTGAGTCGGCTCGAATAGCAGAAGGTCGCTGAGAGCAAGAGAGCATATCATATAATCATATTTCGCATTCTGGAGGAGATTCGCGGCCTGCGAGGATCTGTGTGATTCGTGGCGCCGTGTAACTGATAAGGACCAATCGGCGTGTGACAAATTCCCAATTAGAGGGGGGGAAGGCCAAACGACCTGCGCAGATCCACAGAGAAATTTCGGCACTCGTACTATGGCCAAACCAAGGAATGTTGTAAAAGGACGCACAATCCTCGGGATTTTGAGGCAGGAACGAATATGGAACTAATGAGAAAACAAGCCACAGAAACGGACATCGGAGGATTTAAGGAGGAGTACAGTCGGTGAGACGGACATTACCTGATTGTAAAGTAGCTAATTGCAAGGTTCTGGGTACGCGCGTGGAGATCGCGTGTTAATAAGACTCGCGTTATTTCAGGAAGCCGATATTATGGCGGTCGCGTGAATTTAGCATTTATGAGTCACGTATCACTCGCCCGTGTGCATTTTGGAATAAAGATAACGATTGCGCTCGTTTTTGTTATAGCCGAGTTAATTTTGTTGTATAATTTCGAGAAAAAAAGTTCGCTGATTGGGACGCAGAATAATGAAAAAAAAAAAAAAAAAAGTCAGTGTTTAAAGAGCTGTTACATGTTGAGCCGGTAATCTATTTCGCTGACTTAAATATTGTTAGGGCTTGAGCTTAAAGTATCCCGACGAAAGACTTTAATCGTTGAGTATTGCGTGATTATTCTCTGGAATATTCGTTTTTCTCACGTGATCTTCTTTCTTTGTGAGCTCAGATCTTTATCCGATACGACTGCTGGATCAGCCCGGATAAATTCGACTCCAATTTCGCTCGTCGCGGAGTCTGACCAATTATTTACGAGTTATTAAAAGCTATCTGTACGAATGGACATTTCGAAATATATTTATAATTCGCTTTCTTGTTAAATTCTGCGTCATTATTGCAGCTTGTCTCTCTCGTTCTCCGATGTATTTTCCACCAGTAGCGAACCACCTCTGTTGCCGTCGCGAATTGCAATTGCGCGCGAGTGTGATAAAATAAGCGACATTTAATGAAAGAGGGACACGCTCTTTTGTGCCTGGCGCCTAACTTGAGTTTGTGAAAAGTGCGGATATTTAACGACAAATTTTTTATTATCGAGCCATTCCGTAAAGAAAATCGGGAAAAAATAATAAAGAACGCGACGAAGTCATTATTAGCTTACTCGCGAGTAAGATTACAATGTATATACAGGGTGTATCACCAAACTCCGGACATCGAACAATTTTTTTAAATAAAATGTTTCAATAAAAAATTAAATATTACAAAAAATCCTTTTATATGGCACTTGGGGGATCTCTGTAGAGCACAATTATTCGATATATCTCCCACTAGCTTGAATAACGGCTTCTATTCTCGGTCTGAAGTGTTTACATGCTATAATGTAGCACTGTCCATGCCGACGAATGCT
>Ga0157362_1000195_pt1 | contig 18993 bp, 16 predicted proteins | sample AttlaeALBM3_FD_111480 | JGI IMG/M metagenome (GOLD analysis project Ga0157362, IMG submission 111480) | Fungus gardens microbial communities from leaf cutter ant in Ribeirão Preto, State of São Paulo, Brazil - Atta laevigata ALBM3 | ecosystem: Host-associated > Fungi > Mycelium > Unclassified ... | reverse complement strand
GGCCGAGCAGTCCCTGCAGGTGATTGACGTCGCCACCGGCTCGGTGCGTCAGGAGATGGATTACACCTCGCCGGCGTCACTGTTCCGCGGCGTGGCGTGGAGCCCGGACGGCGGCAGTGTTTACGCCGCCGGCGGCGGGGAGGGCGTGATTCACGTCTACCGCGTCCTCGGCGGGCGGCTGTCGGAGGTCCTGCCGCTGCATTTGCCCGAGGGGCTCCTGAAACTGCCCGCCGTCGGCGCGGAGGAGCACCCGACCAACCTGTACCCCGGCGGCCTGGCCGTCACCCCCGACGGTCGGCGGCTGGTCGTGGCCGATCTGTTGGCCGACGCGCTCAGCGTGGTCGACCTGGCCGACGGGTCGGTCCGCACCGTGCCGGTCGGGCACCGCCCGGCTGCGGTGGCCATCACCCGCGACGGTGCCACCGCGTGGGTGTCCGATCAGGGCGCGGACACCGTCACCGCCGTCGATCTGACCAACCCGGCCCCGAGTGTCTCGGCCACGGTGCCGGTGGGCACGCACCCGTTCGGCCTGGCCCTGGATTCGGACACCGGCCGGCTCTACGTCGCCGACGCGGACAGCGATCAGATCAGCGTCGTTGACACCGCCCGGCGCGCAATCGCGGCCACCTTCGAGCTGGCGCCCTACCCCGGCGCCCGAGTCGGGTCCACGCCCGTGGCGGTGGCGCTCGGCGATTCCGGCGAGACCCTCTTCGTGGCCGACGCAGGCAAGGACGCCATCGATGTCCTCGACACCGGCTCCGGTCGAATCCGCGGTTCGATCCCCACCGGCTGGTATCCCGCGGCACTGGTGGCCGACCGCAACCGGTTGCTGATCGCCAACGCCAAGGGCCTGGGCGCCGGGCCCAACGACGTTGGCGGTTACCCGGTGCCCACCTCCTCGCTGCATCCCGCGCGGGAGGCCTACATCGGCTCGATGATCGTCGGGACGCTCTCCACGATCGAGCTGCCGATCGGCGCCGATCAGCTGGCCCGCTGGAGCGCGCAGGTCGCTGCCGACAACGGTCTGCCGCCGCGGCAGCGCCCGCACGGTCTGCCGCCGATCCGGCACGTGATCTACATCGTCCAGGAGAACCGCACCTACGATCAGGTCCTCGGTTCGCTGGGCAAGGGGGACGGCGATGCGTCGCTGACCCTCTTCGGTGAGGAATCCGCGCCCAACCAGCGCGCGCTGGCCCGCCGGTACGTGACCTTCGACAACTTCTACGCCAACTCCGAGGTGAGTGCGCAGGGTTGGAACTGGGCCGTCGCCGCGAACTCCAACCCGTACACCGAGTCTCTGTGGCCGGCCAACTACTCCGCCCGCAACGCCCCCTATCCCTCCGAGTCCACCGACCCGGCCACCATGCCCAACCGGAGGGGCGAGGCCTACATCTGGGACCGCCTGGCCGCCGCCGGGGTCTCCTTCCGCAATTACGGCTTCTACGTGAACACCGACGAGCACGGCGTGAGCATCGCCACCGACCCGGTTCTGGACGCGCACACCGACCACGCCTACCGGGGATACGACCTGTCCTGCCCGGACAACCCCGACACGTTCACCGGGCGGCGACCGTGCGGGGTCTCGCGCATCGAGGAATGGCGGCGGGAGTTCGACCACTACGTGGCGACGGGCGAGCTGCCCACAGTCGAGTTCGTCCGGCTGCCCAACGATCACACCTCGGGGACCAAGCCCAACATGCCCACCCCGCAGGCCTACGTCGGGGACAACGACTTGGCCCTGGGCCGGTTGATCGAGACGCTCTCGCACTCCCGGTTCTGGGACAGCACCGCGGTGTTCGTGACCGAGGACGATGCCCAGAACGGGCCGGACCACGTCGATGCCCACCGGACCATCGCCCAGATCATCAGCCCGTGGACCCGGACCGGGGCGGTCGATTCCACCTTTTACTCAACCGCGTCGATGCTGGCCACCATCGAGGAGATGGTGGGGATTCAGCCGCTGACCCAGTTCGACACCTTCGCCACCCCGATGAGCGCCGCGTTCGCCACCCGGCCCGACGCCGCCGGCTACGACTCCATCCGGCCCACCGCGGCGGGCGATGCCGCCAACCCGCCGGACGCCCCTCTGGCCGGCCTGTCCCAGCGGCAATCGCTCGAGGTCGCCGACCAAATCGACGAGGTGGCGTTCAACCGGGCGATCTGGGCCGCCGTCCGCGGCCCGAACTCACCGATGCCCGTGCCGCGTCGCGGACTTGCCGCGATGCCCCCGGCCCGACTCGACGACGAACGCGCCCGGTCGTCCGGGCACATCCGCTGACGTCGATCGGTTCGGCCCGGGCGGCCACGGGGAAACGGATGTGACTCCCCGTCAGATCTGGGATCGGCGACGGGAGGAGTTCGGGCGACGTGCCCCGATTGTTCACGGACAATCCGTTGATCCTTCGGTCCGGGCACCGATTGACTCCGGCGAGCGTGGCAAACCGTCACGGTTCTTCCCCTTGCCGATTGCAGGGTCGGGTGCTGCGTTTTGGCCCGCCACCGGGTCGACGGTTCCCTGCATCGCTTGAACTGCTTCGAGGTGGATCGATGAGCGTTGGGAAAATCACGGCGGGTTGGGTCGCCGGTGGATCGTTGGTCGTCGCGGTTCTGCTGGTCGGCGCGAGTGCGGCAGCCGCGGACAGCGGCAGTTCGAGCGGCGCCTCCGGGCAGATGGCGAAGAAACCCAAGGGTGGCGCCAAGGCCGGTGGCGGATCGACCGCTGCGCAGCTGACCGATCATCGGGTCGTTGCCGGCGCCGCCGCCGCGGCCGCGGGCGCGGCCGTACTTGGCGGTCCCTTGATTTATCGCCGGTCTGTCCCGCGTCGGGTGTCGGCGTCACGCTGAGAGTGCGGGTTCGGGGGCGCGGGCTCGGCCGCGCGTCCGCCACGGGGGCGGGCGTGGGCCTGATGCTCGGCGGGGTAGTGGCGCTGGTCGAGGTTCAGCTGTCACCGCTGCCGCTGCGTGCCTCCGCCCCGCTACCCGTCGCGGCCGCTGCCGGGGTGCTCGGTCCATCGCCGGCACTCCCGGCAGCGGCGCCGGCGGCTTCCCACCCGCCGACCCTCGTCGAGGCAGGCGCCGGGCAGGCGCATCCGGAGACGACGTCCGATAGCGGAGTCGCGTTCGCCCGGTCGGCTATGGCGACCTCGTCCGGCGCCAGTGCGGTCCTCGGCAGGTCCTTGCCGGTGCGGATTGACATCCCGGCTATCAACGTTCACGCCTCGGTCATGGCGATGGATCTGGCTCCCGATGGTTCTCTCGGCGTGCCCGCCCCCGGGCCGCACTACGACGACGTGGCCTGGTACGAAAACTCGCCCAGTCCCGGTGAGCTCGGACCGTCGGTCATCGCGGGCCACCTGGACTCCCCGCGAAATGGCCCGTCGGTGTTCTACCGCCTGGGCGCGCTGGCGCCGGGCGACCTGGTGCGGATTGCCCGAGCGGACGGCAGCACGGTGACGTTCACGGTGATCGGCCTGCGTCAGTATCCGCGCCGCGATTTCCCACCCGAGGTCTATGCCGACCTCGACTATCCGGGCCTGCGGTTGATCACCTGCGGGGGCGATCTCGACCCCCGCACCAGGCACTACCTGGACAACACGGTGGTCTACGCGACCCTCTCCGACTCCACCCCCGCGCACTCCGTCGACGACGGTCCGACCCAATCGGCGGGCTGAACTCCCGGTCCGCTGTTCAGCAGCACCGGCAGGGGCCCGGGCAGCGCTCCCGTCCGGTGCCGGTGGCCGACAACTTGGTGCGGGAGTCGCCGGGTGTCGGGGTTGCCAGTTGCGCGGGCGCGCGGACCGGGAGCGGGGCCGGGGCCGGGTCCGCCGGGGCCGAGTTCAACTCCAGCTTTCCGCGGGAGCGGGCGGGTCCGGGTGCGGGGCAGGGGCTCAAATTCACTTGGTCGCCATACGCGGGTGCCGGCTCGTCGACGAACTCCTGGCACGGGCCGAACTCGGTGGGCGCGACCTTCCCGGTCCACCAGGAGGTGCGCTTCTCCGCACCGGCCCAGGAGAAGGAGAAGTGAACGTGGGAGGTGTGCGGGTCGCCGTAGTCGTAGGGACGCCAGCCCGTGGCGGCGTCGTGGGCCGACCAGATCCGCCTGTTCCAGATCAGATACATCACGCCCAGCCGGCGGGCATTGACCGCGTCGTCGGCGAGCAACCAGTTCACTGCCCGGGTGCCGGCGACCTGGTCGGCGTAGTCGCCCCCGTCCAGCATCCAGTCCCAGGCCCGGCCCTCCTTGTGCTCGGACCGTCCCCCGGCCACGCCGGGGGCGTCGCAGTCACGGGTTATCCCGCCGCTGTGGCCATGTTGGAACGTGTTCAGGATCAGCTCCTCGAAGGCCTGCACACCCGGCTTCGGGTTCGGGTCGCAGGAGACCTGTGGCAGATACGGCGAGGGCTGCTCCACCTGCGCGGGCAGACTCACCGCTGCCACCGGCATCGCCTCGGGCGGTCCGGCAGCCGTGGCCGCCCATCCCGGCGCGCCGACCAGCAGGACCGCGGCGGTGGAGACCGTCACCGCCGCGGTCCGCACTGCCCGTGAGCACCGCAACGCCCCACCGACTCCACCTGGATCGCCGCCGCCGTGCACTGCCGCCCCCCCGGAACCGTCCGTCGAACATCGATCAAGACGGTGTCCGTTTCGACCCCATTCGCGAAAGTCGTCGCCGCCGAACGGGTGACCGGGTGAGCCCAGATGGCACTGGTGCGGGACGCGCCGGGCGCCGCGCGCGTGCGACTCCCGTCAGGGCATGTGCAGTCAACCGGCACAGCCCGGCGCGTCCCGACGATCCGGTCCTACTTTCCCACCCCGGCCGAGCCGGACACGCCCGCGGACCCGCCGGTGTCGCCCACCCCGCTGCCGCTGCCCGATGGGCTCCCCTTGCTGCCGCACGCGGTCACCCCGAGCAGACCGAACGTGAGCGCTGCGGCCGCCGCGGCGACTCGCCGTCCGGTTCTGGCGTGGTCGCGATGGGTTCTGTTTGTGGTCATTGCTCACTCTCCCTCGGTTTGCGCGGACGGCGGCGCGAGCTGCCGCGCCGTTGGTCCCGATTCATGCCCCGCATTGCGGGACTCCATGCCGCGGCGTCCCGAAGTGTGCGCAGCGCCACAGCCCACGGGCGGTCACGCGCCGTGGCCGGGCCGGGCGATCAGCGGACGGGTGGGACCGAATCGACCGCGTGTGGTTCCGGGGCGCCCGGCACCGGCCGGCCGTAGCGCGGCGGCGACGGGTCGACGTAGTGGGGGAACTGTGTGCGTTCCCACTCGGCGCGCTGCGCGGCCGGGGTGGCACTCAGCCAGGTGGCCAGCTCGGCGAAGGTGACGCACTTGACCTCGGGCTTGGTGCAGGTTTCGGTGAGGAACGCCGCCAGGGCGTCGGTGTACGCGCCGTGCTGCCACATCTCGAAGTGCTCACCGAGAAACACCGGGGCTCGATCGCCGGTGTAGTGGGACTCGAAGTAGGCGCGGTAGGAATCCAGGTTCTGCTGGGAGTGAAGCTGGTCGAGCGGATCACCACTGGCTCCGCCGATGCCGTTGCAGCTGCCGTTGCGGACGCAGAAGTTGTAGTCCATGGACAACGCGGACGAGTGCGTCCCGTGGACGTTGATGAACGCGAGCGGGAACACCCACAGATTGGACGGGCCGGTGTCCGGCGACCCCTGATGCGGCCAGGTGGTTTCCGGGGTGGGGCTGGTGTCGTAGGTGTAACCGTGGCGGGCGAGCACCGGGTAGAGAGCGCGGAAGTCGCCGTCCAGGCACGGGGTGCGCGATCCGCGGATGTCGGCGCTGCTGAAGCCCGGGTCGACCGGCGGCTGCAGGTCGTTGTTCTGGTTGGCGCGGTCGAGCATCTTGTTGAACTCGGTGATCTCCTGCTCCCAGTCCGCGGCGGTGAAGGTGGCATCCCCGCCGCGCTGTTTGCCACAGATGTGGCCGTTGAAGTGGGTCCCGATCTCGTTGCCCTCGGCGTGGGCGGCGCGCAGCTGCTCCATCTCGTAGCGAACGGCGTCCTGCTGGGACTGCCCCGGGAGGCTGAGCACGCCGGAGACCTCCATGGGCATCGACTGCTTGGCGGGACCGAGTTGGGGGGCGTTGTACAGCCCGATGTTCTGATGGGTGAGCAGATACGGCCCGGAGAGGAAGAACGTGAACCGCGCGTCCGCGCTGCGTGAGACGTCCCGCCAGAACTGGAACATCGGGTAGTGCCCGTCCACGGAGACGCCGGAGCCGTCGAAACCGACCACCACCACCTGGGGTGGCCGGGCCCCCTCCGGAACGGGACCCAGCGGCGGCGGCCCGACCGGAACGATGGGCGCCGGCCCGGCGCGCCCGATTGCCGGCGGCGGAGTGCCCGGTGCGGTTCGAGGCGGAGGCAGGCCCGCGCTCGCGGCAGCCGAACAGGCCGCCAGAACGGACGCGAGCAGCAGCGGCGCCAGCCGCCGGCCGGGAACCAATGCCGAGCCGAACCGGCGTTCACACCCACCGCGCACGCCCGGATGGTTGCATCGGCCGGTTTGTCCCGGGGTCCTTTTGTCCGAGCCTGGTCGGAACCTTGGAAATCCCCTGGCGGTCAGGTCGGCAAGCTCAACTCCCGCGGGACGGCGATCACGTCGACCAACGCCTCTCCACGCACCACGGTGACCTGCAGCGGGGCGCCGATCGTGTCTGCGAGCATCCGCCGCTGGAGATCCCCGGCGGAGCTGACCGGGTGGTGGCCCACGGTGAGCACGATGTCGCCGGGGAGCAGACCGGACGCGGCCGCGGGTGAGCCCGCGATCACCTCGATGATCCGCATTCCGCCCGGGCGCCCGGTTCGCGCCCGAAGGTCGGGTGTCAGCGGCGTGGGTGCGCCGACCAGGCCCAGGTAGGCGCGGCGGACGCGCCCGTCGGCCAGCAGGGCCGCGATGATCTGCCGGCTGATCGCGTTGATGGGGATCGCCAGCCCGAGCCCGTAGCCGGCCACCGCGGTGTTGATGCCGACCACCAGGCCGGAGGCGTCGGACAGTGCCCCGCCGGAATTGCCGGGGTTGAGCGCGGCGTCGGTCTGGATCACCTCATCGATCACCCGAACCGCCGAACCCGAACGGGTGGGCATCGATCTGCCCAGCCCGCTGACCACACCGGCGGTGACGCTGCCGGCCAGGCCCATCGGGTTGCCGATCGCGACCACCAACTGCCCGACGCGCAGTCTGGCGGCCTCGCCGAGCCGCGCCGGCGCAGGCACCGATCCGTCGGCGCGGATCACGGCAAGGTCGGAGAGCGGGTCGGTGCCGGTGACGTGAAACGGGATACGACGGCCGTCCTGGAACCCCAGCACCCCGGCCTCGGCGCGTCCCACCACGTGGGCATTGGTGAGCAGGAAGCCGTCGTCGGCGAAGACAACCGCCGACCCGGCGCCGCGGCTGTAGCCGGCGCCGCGGCGGTGGTCCACCTCGACGGCCGCGACCGCCGGACTCAGGAGCTCCGCGACCGAGGTGACCACCAGGGAGTACGCATCCAGGGCCGCGGCACCATCGGCCGGGGCAACCTCCGGGTGTTGTAGCATAATTACATCATTACACGATGCGGACCGGATCGCTCAGGGTGTGTGGATGAGACTGGTGAGGCGGGCGGCAAGCCACGGCTTGCGGCCGTAGGCCACCAACCGACCCCGTACCACCGCCGGCCACGGGCTGCGCCGGCCCCAGAGGATCAACAGCAGGCTCGCGGGGTCGGCCCGGACCCGGCAGTCGACGCGGCGGTCCGGATCGACCTCGGCGATGGTGAGGTTCCCGTCGGCGAACACGAAGTGGCGGCGGGTGCCCCCCGTCAGGCCCACGTCGTACACCCCGCGGAATCCCAGCGCCCGGGTCTGGTCCACAAACGCGCCCGCCCCGCCGAAGGATCCGGCACGCGCGAAGGCGGCCACGAGCGGGACGACGAAGTCGTCGATCGCCAGCACCGCGTCGGCCCGACGGATGGTTGGGGAACGGCCCTCGGCCTTGGCCACGTCCCAACCGTGCACCGAAAGCTCGCTCACCACGTGCCCGTGCAGGGCCCGCAGCGGCAGGCGCGCCCCACCCAGCCAGTCGTACTCGGTTTCGGGGTCGACCCCCGCGGTGAGCGCGACGAACTCCGCGGCGACCTCCTCGATCCGGGACGCAATCTTCGCCGGATCGCGGCAGGTCTCCGCGTCGACGTAGCCCAGCGTGTAGCGAGTCAGGGCGGCGAAGTCCCCCACCGGGGGCACCGGGGCTCCCCGGACCGTGCCCAGCTCGAAGTCCAGCACGTGCAGCATGTGCACCGCCAGCTCGGCGAGGTTCCACTGTCCCCAGCCCCGCCGATCGGGCTCGCGCACGGACCTGAGCCTCTCGGCCGCATCTGTGGCCGCGCGAAGCACCGCCTGGCCGGTCCCGGTCATCGTCATAGTTGGTCCTCCCGGCGCATGCCCGTCCAACTACGACTGTTCCGGCCGACGATTTTCATCGCGGGGCCATCCGGCGGCCCCTGCCCTCAGCGTCGCAGCCACAGGTTGAGTACCACGGTGCCGATCACCGACAGCAGCACGCACGTCCCCAGCGGCAGGTACACGTGCAGACCCGAGGTCCGGAAATTGAGATCCCCGGGCAGGCGGCCGAGCCCCAGCCGGGAGGCGATCAGCAGCAGCCCACCCAACGCGAACACGCCCGCGCCGATGCCCATCAACACCCGGGCGAACAATCCCATGTCCACGAGTATCAGCCAACAACGGCGTCGCTGTGCCGGGCCGCATAGCAATCCGCAAGAGCCTGCAGCGCCCCGGCGCAATCACCGGTGAACGAGGAACCATGCATCACCGCAAGTGTGACCGGGTTCAGGCCGGCCAGCGCCCGGATCGTCGGTGCGGTCGCCGGGGTCAGGCAGGTGGCGTGGAACATGCTCTCCGCCTCGTCGGCGGGAGCGACCGGATCGGACGTGGACAGGGCCGGCCCGTTGCCCATGCTGGCGAAAAGGTCGCCGCACAACAACGTGCCGGTCGTCTCCTCGAACAGCACCCGCGCGTCCCAGCCGTGCGGGACGTGCGGGGTGTCGATGTGACGGACCCGGCGCCCGCCCAGGTCCAGGACCTCGCCGTCGGCCAGCGGGCGCGGGGGCCGGTCGGCCAGGTCGTTCAGCGAAACCATGCAGCCCATCGCGCCGTGCGCGACTTCGGCGTGCGGAGCCGCCGCGAGGAAGGAGTTCATCGCGCCGCACTCGTCTGACTCGAGGTGGCCAAACGTGATCCAGCGCAAGTCGGAGATCTCGATCAGGCCGGCCAGCGCCGAGCTGACCAGCGGGAACATCGCGCGGGGCCCGGTGTGGAAGAGCAGTGGCTGTTCGGCCCGGATCAGGAATTGGTTGAACGTGAAACCGGTCGGCCCGAGGTCGGGGACGAAGGTGGAAAGCCGGAAGATCTCCTCGGCGATTTCGGCCACGTCCGTGCCGGGTGTCTGTGCCACGTCGGTTCCTCCGTCCAGCGATCCCGCAACGGAACTGACATTACGTCAGCTCACCCCATAGGCTCCGCTGGGAGCTCGCGGCAGGCGCGCTGCTCACCCATTCGCGAAGGGCGTATCTTCATGCCACCTCCTCCGCTCACGATTGTCCAGCCCGGCGAAGGCATCGAGGGAAACCTCGGAATGATCGGGGTTGCCTTCAAGCTGTGGGGCCGGGACACCGGCGGCTCCGTGTCAATCGTCGAGCACCCTTTTCCGGTGGGGGCACTGGTCCCTCCACACATGCACACCCGCGAGGACGAGTACTCGATCGTCACCGCCGGTGAGATCGGATTTCGCTCCGGTGATCGCGAGGTCGTACTTGGCGCGGGCGGCTACATCACGAAACCCCGCGGGGAGCTGCACACGATGTGGAACGCGGGTAAGGAACCGGCGCGGATGATCGAGGTGATCAGCCCGGCCGGCTTCGAGAACTTCTTCCGGGAGCTGGCGGAAATGGTCGACGCGGGTCCGCCGGACCCCGCCGCGATCGGCGCGCTGGCCGAAAGTTACGGGTTGGCCTTCGGGCGGCCGGAATGGTTGCCGGATCTGATCGCCCGTTTCGACCTCACCCCGCCCCCGGTCGGCTGAACCGAACACCAGGGGCGCCGGGTCATTTCACCAGCTCAGCCAGCTCGGTGCGCCGGGAGATCCCGAGCTTGCCGTAGACCCGTTGCAGTCGGTTGTCCACGGTGCGAACCGACAGTTGCAGCTCGGCGGCGATCTCGCGGTTCGTGCGCCCCGCGGCGGCCAGCAGCGCCGTCTCGCGTTCCGCCGGGGTGAGCTGCTCCCGGGTGGAGATCGGGGCCAACGCCGGAGTCCGCGCGCCGGGACAGGTCCGTGCCAATGCGGCCGCCCGATGCAGCTGCCCCTCGGCGCGGGCGGCCTGGCCGTTGCGGCGCCACGCGACCGCGGCATCGGCGGCGGCCTCGGCGGCCAACAACGAGGCGCCCAGCCCGGCGAACCTCGTCGCGGCCTCGTTCAGCGCCGCGGGATCCCCGGCCACCAGCGCGGCCACGTGCCCCTGCCGAGCGGGCGCCAGCTCGCCCTCAATGTCGGTGGCCAGATGCCCGAGGTGGGTCGCCACCTCGCGCGGGGCGCCCAGACGCGCGACGTCGTGCAGCGCCGCGACCGCCCCCACCAGGTCGCCGATCCGCTCGCCGGTTGCGGCGGCGGCCAACAGCGCCGCCCGCCCAGCCGCGAGCCGGCCCTCGGCCACGGCTGTCCAACCCCGCGCCGCCAGATGGTCGGTGGCACTCCACTGGGGTTGTTCCACCGCGAGGGCGTCGGCGGCGGCCAATGCGAGGTTGGCCTCGCGGTAGTCCCCGGCCAACGCCGACGCGATCGCCAACGTGGACAGCAGGCTGTGCTCGAACCCGACCCGCCCCAACCGGCGCAGCAGGGTGATCGCCTCGCGGGCCTCGGCGGTGGCATCGTCGGTGTGGCCGCACTCGCGAACCGAGCGGGCCAGGTGCCACAGGAAATACGCACGGGCCTCGCTGCTGCCCTCGGCCAGGCCCTGGTCGTACTGCTCCCGGGCCAGTCGGCGGGCCGGTTCGAATTGGCCGCCGTGGGCGGTGTTCTCGCACTGGGTGAAGATGAAAAACCACGGATACCAGTCGCCGGGTTCGACGCGGCGGGCGGCCTCGTACCCGCGTGCGGCGGTGTCCAGGGCCTCGGTCAGCCGACCCAACCGACCGAGTCCGTAGGCGGCGACTAGCTGCAGCCAGGGTTCGGCGTGACTGTCGGCGTCGGCCAGCATGGGCAGCGCGGCCAGCGCGGCGGGTCCCGGCCCCTCGCTGGTCAGCAACAGCCCGGTGCGGCGGGCGGTCACCCCGGCGCGCAGCTCCGGATCGGCGATGGCGGCCTCGGCGGCCTCGGCGACCCTCAGCCCGTCGGCCGGCCGGCCGAGATATGACCAGAGCACGTCGATGTGGGCGATCGCCAGGTGCGCGCGCTGCGCGTCGGTGCGCGCCTGATCGAGCAGGCGGACCAGCAGGTCTGCCGCCTCGGCCGGACGGCCCTGCAGCGCCGCCGACTGCGCGGCCAGCAACCGTGCCTCGAATCCGGCGCCACCGTCCGCGGCTGCCCGGGCCAACCGTTCGGCGAGGGCGAAGTCGTAGTGCCAACGGGCGGTCTGTGCCGCGCGCAGCAGCACGTCCGGCCGGCCCCCGCCGCCATCCATGCGCCAGATGCCAATCCGCAGCGTGTCGTCACGGCGGCGGCCACCCGCGGTCTCCGCCGCCTCGGCCAAGTCGCGGGCCATGGCGGCCAGCTGCAACGCGGAGGTGCCGCGGCGGAGCACGTCGGCGTAGAGCGGGTGAGCGAGTCGGACCTCCAGGCGACGGCCGTCGAACCCGCTGACGAGCAGCCCCTGGCGTTCCAGCGACGCCACCGTGGCCGGGGTGGTCGCGCTCAGCTCCCGCGAGCCCAGCGGCTCGGCGTACGCGGCCAGCTCGAGCAGGGCCCGGGACGCGTCGTCGAGCCCCTGCAGGCGGGCGGCAACAAGTTCCACGATGCGCTCGGACGGCGCCAGCCGTCCGCACAGCCGCCACATGTCCATCTCGCGAACGAGGTTGCCCTCGGCGACGGCGCCGAGCACCAGCTCACGCAGGAACAGCACGTTTCCGCCGCTGCGCTCGGCCAGCTCCACCACGGCGGCCGGATCGATCTGCCCGCCCAGGGCGGCACCGAGCAGCGCACCCACGGTCGCGCTTTCCAGGCGGTTGAGCTCCACCCGGATCGCCAGGTCGTCCTTCCACAGCGCGGTCAGCGACGGCGGCACCGATTCTGAAGAGCGGATGGTCAGCACGACGGAAACCGCGTCGGTGGCGACCAGCTGCTGGATCAGCCCGGCCGAGGTCTCGTCGAGCAGGTGAGCGTCGTCCACGAACAACAGCAGGGGGCGGCCGCGACCACGCGCCACCAGGGCCAGGGCCGAGCGGTGCAGCAGGTCCGGGAGGGTGTCCGCGGGGGTCTCGACCTGCTCGGTGGCCGGCAGCAGCGGCGCAAAGGCCCCCAACGGGGTACGGGCGGAGGAGTGGGTGGCGATCACCCACTGCGTCGGCCGGCCGGCGCGCTCGGCGATCGCCTGTGCCTCGCGCGCCAGGCGCGTCTTGCCGACGCCGGCGGCGCCGACCAGCACCACGCTGCGGGTGCGCGGGCCGGTGAGGGTCCGTTGCAGCAGTTCGATCTCCCGGGTCCGCCCGATGAGCGGCCAGGCGCCGCGGTGCGATTGCGTGGCTGCCTCCCTCCGAGTAGACCCGCTGTTAATGAAGAGTAACTCTCTACTCTCGCCGTCCGCGGCTACCGCCTGATCCACTCGGCGCATTGCGCGGCATCCCGGCGGACCGCGCGCCGCGGCCCTCGTCGGCAGCGGCCCGAGCCGACGTTGAAGGGATCACGGAAATGGCCGTCTTCTCCGACGCCGAGGAGGTCTACACCTACATCGGCGGCGCGTTCACCACCGCGGTGAACGACCCCAAGTTTATCGAGGCCACGAAGGGCACGGGGTTGGTCGTCCGGCTGATCCAGACCGACCCGGACTGCGAGTTGATCATCGACTTCGAGGGCCGGAAGGTGCTCACCGGAGCCGCCGCCGATGGGGTGCCCTCCTCGGTGCAGCTGCGCATGTCGAGCGACAACAGCAACAAGTTCTGGCAGGGCAAGTTGAACTTCACCCTGGCCATGGCGCAGCGCAAGGTCAAACTCGACGGCAAACGTTCGGTGGCGCTCAAGCTGCTGCCGCTGACCGGGCCGTTGTTCGAGAAATACAGCGATTCCTTGAAGGCGGCCGGTCGCGAGGACCTGCTCGTCTAAGTCCTCCTGCAGTTACCGGTCCCGCGAGATACGGAGTCCCCATGCTTGCCCACGAAAGAACGATGTCGGACGAGGAATTCCAGCCCTGGTTCGAAAAGGCACAGGAACTTTCCGCGTTTTTCCGAGAGATTGGCCCGCGCTACGACGTCGAGAACACGTTCGCCTACCCGAGCATCAAGGCGTTCAAGGAATCCGGTCTCGGCGCACTGGGGGTGCCCAAACAGTTCGGCGGCCCGGGTGGCAACATTCTGCAGATTTCCAAGGTGGTCAGCGAGATGTCGCGCGGCGACTCGGCGATCACTCTGGCCTACAACATGCACTACATCATGCTCGGCATCGCGATGTCGAACATGAGCGAGGCGCAGAACAAGTACTGGTTGGGCCGTGTGATCGACGACAACGACATTATCTTCGGCCCGTTCTCCGAGCAGCGCGCCGGCTTCTCCGGCCTGGCCGACACTCGGGCGATCCCGCAGCCGGGCGGTGGCTGGAAGATCTACGGCAAAAAGGTCTGGGGCACGCTGGGTGAGGCCGCCAATATCATCACCAGCGCCGCCACGATCACCGATTCCGAGGGGAACCTGCCCGAGTCCTTCGAGGACCGGGTCAGCGCCGAGATGATGTACATCGCCGATTTCGCGGTGGACGAGAACGGCCTCGGCGACGGTGTGCGGATCGAGAAGACCTGGAACGCACTGGGCATGCACGCCACCGGTACGCACGTGATCCACTTCGAGGGCTTCTACGTGCCCGAGGACGGATACATCTGCGAGGCTCGGCCGGGCTTGTTCTCCTCGCTCGAGTGGGCCTCCTTGATGTTCGCCAGCATTTACTACGGAATGCAGCTGCGCATCCTCGAGGAATCACGCGAGCTGCTGTCGAAAAAGACCCTGGGCGCCACCTTCGGCGCAATCGCGGCTGCCGACACCAAGGTCGCCGGCATCGGTCACATCGTCGACGGCGTCGGCGACATGGCGGCGCGCTGCGAGATTTCCCGCCGCATGATCTACCAGACCTGCAACGACCTGCTCGACGGCTATGACGACGAGTGGCCGACCGAGCTTCGGGTGCCCTACATCGGTCTGGCCAAGACCGCGGTGGCGGCCAACGTGATGCACACGGCGCAGCGTGCGATGTCGCTGGTCGGTGGGTCGGCGTTCCGCAAGGGGACGGTCTTCGAGCGCTTCTACCGCGACGCCGCGGCCTCGATGTACCAGCCGTTGAACGCCGACCAGACCTACACCTACATCGGCGAGTACCTGTTGCAGCCGGAAGAACTCAACGACTGACCGAAGTAGGACGATGCCGATGATCCCGTTGCCCGGTCCGGAGACCTACGCACTACCGCTGAACCAGGCGATGCAGACCGTGGCCACGGTCATCCTGTGGAGCGGCACGCTGGCTCTGCTCGGTTACGCCGTCAGGCTGGCCCGTCGGGAGCGTTCGCCACTGCCGGTGCTGATCGTGCTGGCAGTGGCGACCGGCAGCATCATCGAGCCGATCTACGACATCACCTACCACCTGCACTGGCTGGGCGCCGACGCGGGAGGCCACGGCCCGCAGTGGACCCTGTTCACCGCGTTCGGCCTCCCGCAACCGGTGTGGGTCATGCCCGCGTACGTGGTGGTGTTCGCGCTGCCCGCGATCCTGCTGTACCGCGGCTTCGCCCGTGGGGTCTCGATGCGGCGCATCTTCGCCTGGGCGGGGCTGACCGCGTTCACCACCGCGCTGTTCGAGACAATCGCCACCAACGTGCACCTGTACACGTATTACGGCGCCGCTCCGACCCGACTGCTGAAGTACCCGCTCTGGATCTCATTCATGGAGGCCACGCAGATCACCGGCTACGCCGTGGGGTGCGCGATCTTCGCCAACCAGGCCACCAGACCGCGGCACTGCCTGGCGCTGCTGGTGGTGTTCCCGGCCAACTTCGCGTTCCAGACTCTCGGGGCCGGGTTCCCGACGTTGATCGCGATGAACACGCCGAAGCCGTCCCCGGCGCTGATGTGGGCATCGGTCCCGGTCAGCATCGCGCTGGCGGCCGCGGGCCTCTGGTGGACCGCGAAGCTGCTGTTCTTCACCCAACGGCTCCCGGTCGAGGCGGGCCGACACGCCGCCCAGCCGGTCCGGGACCGGCGCCGGCCTGTCTCGGCGGGCATTGCGTGATGCCGAGTCCGTGACCGATGCTGGGCCTTTCGGCCGTCGGCCACCGGACTCCCGAATCGAGGACGTCTACGTGAAGAAGCTCCTGCTCACCGCCCTGGCCGCCGTCGGCGGTGCCTTGGCGTTCAAGAAGTACAAGGACGGCAGGGAGGAGGAGGATCTGTGGGCGGAGGCAACTGACCCCGTCCGCTGAACAGGTCACCCACCGGCGTTGCGCGCCCCGCCCGATCCGGGCCGGGGCGCGCGCGCTTCGGTGCAGTAGCCTGGGCGCCGATTCCGGGGACGTAGCTCAACTGGCAGAGCACTGCCTTTGCAAGGCAGGGGTTGAGGGTTCGAGTCCCTTCGTCTCCACCGACCAAACCGCGTGCGTGGAGGCTGGCGACGACCTGCCCGCGCTGCGCCTGGCCGCCGAACGGAAGTCCGGTGGCCCGAGCGACTCAGTGCGGGTCCGGGGCTGGGTCAGACGGGGGTGCGGGTGTACTCGCGCAGGACGTCGATGCGGTCGACCTGCGGCAGCCGGGTTTCCGGCCCGAAGGTCTTGGCCAGCGCCGGTGCGAGGCGTTCGGTGAAGAACCGTTCGGCGTGCTGGCGGGAGTCCCACACGGCGACCACGCGCAGTCCACCGTCGCAGGTGCCGACGTAGCGCGCCTGCAGGCCCTCGGGCGGGCCGGACAGGTTGTTCAGCAGGGCGTCGAATTCCTCGACGGATTTCAGCGGGGGCGTCGCGACCGAGACGTATGTCATGGTTTCCTCCCTGGGTTCGGTGGCCGGATCGGCCATGACCCGGACGCTAGAGGCCGGCGGGCGGCCGCGAATCCGCCGGATTGCTCATCGGACTACTCATCTTCTGCGGGGCGGCCGCCCCGGGCGAACCAGGCGGCGATCTGCGAGCGTGAGCTGAACTCGAGCTTGGTGAGGATGTGCTGAACGTGGTTCTGCGCGGTGCGCTCGGAGATCACCAGCCGTTGGGCGATCTGACGGTTCGTCAGACCAGCTGCGACCAGCGCGGCGACCTCGGCCTCGCGGGCGCTCAGACGCTCCGGGCCCGCGGACCCGGAGCCGATCCCGGGAAGGGCGGCGAACTCCGCGCTCATTCCCAGGGCGGGAACGACCAGCCCGTTGTGTCGGATCATCCCTTCGGCGACCTCCCGGTCGCCGGGCCCGCCTCGGCGGACCAGGACGGCAGCCAGGTAGTACCTGGCCTCGGCGGCGAACGCGGGCGCCCCGGCGTTCTCGGCGCGCTCGGCGGCCAGGGACAGGTCGGTGACCGCGTCGTCGAGACGACCGAGCGCGGCCGCCGCGCGTCCGAGCGCCAGCTCGGTCGGGCCGAAGTAGGCCACCGCGTTGCCGACCGCGTGTTCCCCCCGGGCGGCCTCCAGGCTCTCGGCCAGCACGGCCAGGTCCTCGGCCTGCTCGAGCCCGACCGCCGCCAGCACCCCGAAGATCTTGCCCTGCAGCTCGAAGAAGGGCGGCAGCGACCAGTTGCGCAGCGGCCCGGCCGCCGCATAGGCGACCGCGGCATCGGCCGGGCACCCGGCGCGCAGCAGCAGATTGGCATCCGCCAGCCGACGCATCGTCCGGAACAGCGGTGGCGGGGTGAACGAGCTGCGGGCCAACGCGACTAGTTCGTCGGGCGGATCGACGTGCTGGGCCAGCGCGACGTGCAGGGCGAAGAAGGCCCCGGTCGCAGGCGGCGCCTCGATCGGGCGCATGCGGTCGTAGGCGCGTCGGGCCAGCCCTGCGGCCTCGGCGAAACGCCCCTGCGCCTGGGCCAACCCGGCCGCGACGCGATCGCAATGCCAGGCCGGCACCGGTCCGCCGATCCGTTCGGCGGCCAGGCGCAGCGCGGGCAGCTCGTCGGAGGCGGCAGCGAAGCGCCCGTCCTCGGCCAGGGCCTCGATCCGCCACAGCTCGCCCCACATCGCGGTGCGCGGGTTGTCGGTGCGGGCCGCGACGGCGAGGATCTCCGCGGCCAGCCGCAGCCGCTCGGCGCGCCCGCTCGAGCCGGGAAGGGACTCCTGCCGGGCCCGCAACGCATCCACCAGCGCGACCTCCTCGCCCGACCGGCGGGCCAAGGTCAGGGCCTGGTTGCTGAGCGTTTGCGTTCGCGGCTGGTCGCCTGCGTAGTAGGCCAGGTGGCTCAGCTGTGCCAGCAACCGGGATCGCATGGCGGGCCTGTCCCGGCCCGCCCGCTCCAGCGCGGCCAGCGCCTCCTCGCACAGCCCACGGGCCAGCGCGTTGACCGCCGGATCCGGGACCGCCTCGACGGTCAGCGCGGCATCGCCCAGCAGCAGGCAATCACCGGCGCGCCGGGCGGCGGTCGCTGCCTGCGTGGCCGCCTCCACGCACGCGGTTTGGTCGCCGGCCAGGTAGGCCGCGCGGCCGATGGCGAGGTGGATGCGGCAGCGTTCGGGGTCGTCCAAGGACGTGGGGTCGGCGGTCAACGCCGCCCGGTACAGGCGGGCGCCCTCCTCGAAGGCCAGGCGTCGGACGGCCTCCTCGGCGGCGCGGCTCGCCCAGGCGCGGGCCGTGGGGCCGTGGCCGTAGGGGGCGAGCAGCAGCCAGTGCCGCGCCACCTCGGCCAGATGCTCACGAAGGTCACCGGCGTGCTGCCGCTCGATTGCGTGCGCCGCCGCCTCGTGCAGGGCCAGTCGGTCGGCCCCGGCCAGCGACCGCTCCACCGCATCGCCGACCAGCGCGTGCACGAACCGATAGCAGCCCGGATCGGGCGCGCCGCTGATCAGGCCGTGCGCTGCCGCCTCGTCGACCCACGCCAGGCACTGTTCGACCGAGCGCTCGCACACCGCGGCCACAACAGCCAGCCGAAAGTCTCGACCGACCACGGCCGCGGCCTGGACGAACCGCCGGCCCTCCGGCGAGAGGCGGGCGATGCGGGCGCTCACGACGTCCAGGACGCTGCGCGGCGGCCGATCCGGTTGCCAACTGCCGTCGGCGATGGCCCGCGCCACCTCTCCGATGAAGAACGGGTTGCCGCCGGTCGTCTCCAGCACCGCGCGGGCCGCGGCTTCGTCGCAGCCCAAGCGGTCGCGGACCTCATCCAGCACCAGGCCGCGCAGGTCGAGCCGCTGCACCCGCGGCGCTCGCAGCAGCTCCGGCAACGCGCGTTCCCTGCCGGCGGGGGGCCCGACATCGCGCAACGCGGCGACGAGCAACACCGGGAACTCCCCGACGCGCTCGGCCAGGTGACACAACAGCAGCAGGGAGGGTTCGTCCGCCCAGTGGACATCGTCGACAACGACGACCAGACCCCGCTCGCGCGCGGCCCCAGCGAGGGCCCTGGCCGTTCCGTCGAACAGCCGGAAACGCTCCTCCGGTGAGACCGCGCCCCCGGCCAGCAGCGTCTCGACGTCCACTTCCAGGGATACGAGGACCTGCCGCCACGGCCAGTACGCGGGCGTCCCCTCGGCCTCGGCGCAGCGTCCCCAGGCCACCGGCACATCCTCGGCGAGAGCGGTCACTGCCAACTCCTGCGCCAGCCTGGTCTTCCCGATCCCCGG
>Ga0157362_1000193_pt1 | contig 19131 bp, 9 predicted proteins | sample AttlaeALBM3_FD_111480 | JGI IMG/M metagenome (GOLD analysis project Ga0157362, IMG submission 111480) | Fungus gardens microbial communities from leaf cutter ant in Ribeirão Preto, State of São Paulo, Brazil - Atta laevigata ALBM3 | ecosystem: Host-associated > Fungi > Mycelium > Unclassified ... | reverse complement strand
CTTGATTCACATCTTCTTTTCTGTTTTAAACTTTATTATTTTATCCATATTCCAAAATTTGCTTGTGATAAAACAAGAGATACCTAAAAAGTAAAAATTTATTTAGCGAGAGAACGATTTATATTTTTTTTTTCAGTGTATTCGTTGAGAAATTGTAATAAAAAAAATCTAAATCCAGGTGATTCACTTTCAGTATCGTCCTACTTTATCTTACCCTTCGCTGGTCAAGACATCCTTCAACTTGGCCCGTGTAATCAAATGATCATTGCACTTGAACCATTGATCTCTCTGTTGCCTGATGAAAGCGGTATAATGTCCAGTCTCTAAAGAACCCTCATGATTTATTACGGCAAACAGAGAGTATCTATTATCAACAATCATATTTTAATTCAATAATCATAAATTTCTTTTGAAACGATATAATGTTAGTTATCAGAAATAGAAAAAAAATTGTAATTCAAGAGGTACTACCTATTGTCGCTGAAACTCATATCCTCTCCGTTTTTTGACAAACCATTCAGCATAGCGCTATTGTTGTTACCATTGCGTCTATGCGACATGAATGGCGTCATATCTAATTGTTCCGGGAACGAGATAAATGTAGAGATCTTCTTTTTAAAAATCTTATCTTGGATTATGAAGTGTTCAAAGCGCTTTAGATGAAAAATCGCTACGATCGGCAATTGCTTCATCGTTAATTGCTTTGTGCTTTCTTGGTAAGTCTCACAATTGCTACATTTAATCTTTGCACTAGAACCTAAATGCTCGGCTCTGGTGAATTTTTCCAAACAATCTAGCAAAGAAGTGGGTGGCCCGGGTGTATTAGAACCAGAGGTACTAGCTGCCGAAGTTAGATCTAAAGATATGTCCCAAAATGGATCTATTGTAGTAGACACTCCACTGAAAAGGAAATGAAGAATAACAGAGCTAAGTCTGATATAATAACAATTCGTGTTATGTTAAACAGCTTATTTTTGCAATGTATTGTATTTGAGAAATTTTGTATTAATCTAGCGAGTATCGATTAACCACGTTGTAATTAGACAAGTTACTAACAGCACTCGACCAGTAAAAAAGCTGTAGGCGCTAATCGTAACACTATGATCAATCGAAATCCTCCTTAATCTGATATAATATTATAATAATTCTTTCTATATAAAATAAGCTGTGCATTTATCATATTATTTAATGCTTTTAATGTGCTTTTTAGTGTACTTAAATACTTTATAGCTTCTATAGGATACATCTTCTCTATCTAAGTATCTTCTTAGAGAGATCTAGAGATTAACATACTTGCAAGCCTGACAAACAACATCACTTTGAAGGCACCCAGTAAATATTTGATCGATGATACACTTGCAGTGATGAGGGTTGTCTTTGACCAGTATCGTAGTGGCTTCGCAGTGTTTATGAAGGACATCCAGTGTAGCAATGAAGAATTCATGGGCATCCTGCTGCTCATAGCCTGCCAAATGTCTGACGTGGGTCCAAATCAGATGGAGAAGTTTGTGAAGCGTCAATGGAGCTTTGTTGCCGGAATAGAACTCCTGGAACAAATGGGATACCTCGCAGACCAAACAGAGACTCGGTTGCGGGCAGTGATGACGGTCAGCAAGGAAGTAATCGCGTAACAATGGAGTGTGAATAAGCGCCTGTACGATGCAGTTTACGAAACAAGTATTTCCAAGATTGATGAGTCCCCTTAAACCTGAAATTAGAAATTAATTTTTACATTAATTACATTATTCTACAAAGAATATTTGAATCATTATTATCGAATTATATTTTTTGAAGATAACATTATAACATTATTTGCATTTGTATAAAATTTATTTAATTTATACAATGTGATCTAGAAATTGAACTAACAATTAAGCTTGAGAATTTTTTCAATACCTATAGTGGAATTTTCTACAACGCGTCTTCGGCGTGGATGATTTCTCAGCAACTCCGCTTCCGTCTGCGTGGGTTCCCATGCACGATAGAATTCCCCGAAACTCAAGGATTTTGCCAACTCGCTCCATTGCGCTTTTGCTACTTTTAACAACTCTCTATCGTATACATAATCACCGCATTGGAAGCACAAAATATTCCCATAACACAGATCAACGGCTGCGATAAAACGGAACAAATAAAACGATATAAAAACAGGCAATTGATTAATTATGAAACTATTATACATAAAAGATTCATATTATATAATTTTATTTATTTATTTATATAATGTTTATTTTTAACAAAATATTTGAATGCATGTAATAGATCTAAACTGAAAAATATTCCATTACCTAGAAAATGTTTCTTCGTTTTTGCATGCTCTTGTATGTGACCTTTTACATAACAGCCAAAAAATATACAATGAAGACAAGAATGTAGGCGATCCTTGTAAGTTTTACATGTGTGACATAAACAACTCACAGCCTGCAAAATAAAATTCCTAATATTAATCATTTTATGTTTACATAAAATCTTATTTATTAAACAAATGAGTAAACCTAAACTTTAAACAAAATTTTAATTTAAAATAATTATTTTAAAATTTAGATATGCGTAATATTGAGCATGCTTAATAAAATAATTTCATTTTCACATTTTGCAAAATATCAGTTATCAGAAATCGTTTTTAAGGTTATTTCAAATCGAACATTTATAAAAAATTGTTCCTGTTTTATCTAAAGAGTAATTTTCAAATAATTAGTGTATCGATATCGACTTCTTAAGATAGAGAACCGCGTATATCAAATATATTTATTAAAATAAATTAAAATTATATAAATATTATCCGCCCCGAATTGTAACAAAATAAACTGATAGATAAGTCAAACACGAACAACAAAGGCCTAATTATACATTAATACAACAAAACACATTTCGACTAAATTAATTGTAAGTCTTCATCAGACTAATAACGATATGTCGTAAATTTTATATTATAATAAAAAGAAAAGAAGAAAATTTTTTCTCTTTTTCCCTTTTTTTTTCGTTTTTCATTATTCCTAATTCATTATTCCGAGTTTGTCACAATCTGAATTGAATCAATAATTGTTGTATGCTCTCCTATTGGCAGAACATATAACCAATGATACAGAATATTATTCAACTTAAATCAATGTAAACCCGCTCAGATTGAAAACGCTAATAGTCAAATGTGAAAAGAATAATCAACTACCATGATTGGTGAACTTCTTAAGATTAAGGCTTACACCTATTGTATTTGCGAGCTTTATCGTATGACATATGAAATATTATGGCCCTTTACAATAAATCGTTAATTTGTTTTAATTAAAGTAAAGTGACTAAACTTAAGTAAGAATATTAAAATCTATAACAGTTGAAGCCGGATTTGTAATGCTTTAAATAATTCAATATGAATTATATACATGCTATATGAAATGTACCGGGTAAAAATTCCCTGGACTGGTGAAATATCTCGAAAACTAAGCATTTCCGAAAGAAATGTTTCCTACAAAAGTTGTAGGGTTTTAAAAATCGATAGGAATGACAAGTCAACTCATTTTCACTTCATTTATGATGCAGCTACATATCTGCACTCTACCATATAAAATATTGTCTCATAGAAGAAATATTTTGCCATGAAACTCGTTTTGGATTGTATTTTACGAAACTACGAAGCCTATTAAAGAATTAAAGTTTACAATTTCTTAAAAACATTTTAATAAATAAAATGGTATGCTTCTTATTTACGGTGCAAATACCTATCTTTATGTTGATATTTTATATCCAAGAAATAATATTACGTCATAAAACTTTTTTGGTTTCTTTCTTTACGAAGCTGCGAAGGCACATACAGAGAGGGATTTTGCAAATTGATTCTTGAAACGTCTACTTATCATATGAATTATTGAAAATATACGATTTTCTCTAAATTCATCTTATTTATATATTTTGTATTGTTTAAGTCCTCTCTAAAATTTTTCAATTCTGATTCTTGAAAATTTTTTAATAACAAAATTATGTGCATCTTAACTTCACTGTAATACATGTCGAGTGAGATATCAGAATAAATTTTTATTTTGCCTTTTTCCCCAAAAAATCGCTTTATACGAACTTTCAGCAGTCTTTCCTTATTACGAATGTCGCAATTAAAATGCGATTGTAATATTTTAGCCATAATTTCAGCATAAAAAATACATACATAAGTGCATTTTGGTCAGTTTTTTTCTCGAAAAAATAATATTTCCTTATGAAACTTTTTGGAATTTCTTTCTTATAGTGCTGGGAAGGCTCGTATAAAGCCGGATTTTGCAAATTGATTCTTGAAAATTTTTTATTAATAAAATTATGTACATCAAACTACACTATAATACTATACTGCACATCGGATGAGATATCATTCAAAAGATGTTAACATGTTGAAAAATTATAAATAAAGCTTTTGCAAAAGCCTTGGTAATCTAAGGGCCATGACACACAAAAAAAAGTAGTAAAACGTAAGCAATAAGCGAATTGACCAATCACGATAGAGTCCGTAAGGCCATAACGTAATAACCAATCCATGTTGATTTCCTTTCTGCTTGCTTACTGCCTTAAATTTTTTGTATGCTATGGCCTTAAAGATTTAGGACGCTTGTACGGAATACAAGAGTTCCGGGTTCGACTCCCGGTCGAGGTAATATTTTTCGCAATAAAAAATAAAATTAATTTATAGTTTCTCAGCATATTAACATCTTTCTAATATGATAGGATTGAGGATATCAAATTATTAAAATTTGCTTGTCAATTTAATTTAATTTGTGATATTATAATAGTTTAATTATGTTTATAAGTGCGGAAAACCAATTCGCGCGCAATTCGAATAAATATGCATATACATATAGTGTCCCATGTGACTATGATCACGAGCATTTCCAATGATGTGACAAAAATTATTTTGAATAAACGTTAGTTCTCAATCAACTACAAATTGCAACACTGAAAATTTGCAAAATATTCTTTTTTAGGAAAAAAATCAAGGTCTTAATTTTTTTAAATGGCACTATATATTTTTTATTTCATTATATTGTAACTAATGTCAAGACGAGTTCAATGACTTGCTATATGACCTTGAGATGACCTTAAAATCAGACGTAGGTTTAATTTAACGGAAACATTTTCATGATAAATTATTTTATATTAAACTTTACATATTTTTTATTACATTGTTCAGAAAAAATATATCTGTAAACAAATTGAAGAACTGACGTAACCATTTCTGACTTCGTGGTATTCCCGAATGTAGTTCACAATTTATTACACACGTGTATGTAATGTGAACGTAGAAAAAATGTCAACATAACTTGTAATACTTGTAACGTAGCTCGAATGCTGTTACGACTTTATTTAAACTTGTGTTCTTTCTTAGTTTGACATTAAAGCAAATCGTAATCTAAATTTGTCGAAAATGTATTCCTATAATGAGAAAGTTGATATGCAGCTAATACAAAAATCTTTTCCTACCGTAAAATATGTCCATATAAAATATAAATAAAATAATTTTTCACAAAATTTCCGAAGTTTCCGTTTATTGATTCCACACGCCTGATTTTAAGGTCATCCAAGATCATAATATAGCAGGATTGAACTCGTGACAATATTGTGAAGTAAAAAGTACGTAGTGCCATTAAAAAAAATTAGGGTGACCTTGACTTTTGTCCTAAAAAAAAAAAATATTTTGCAAATTTTTAACATTGCAATTTGTAGTCGATTGAAAATTAACTAATTTTTATTCAAAATAATTTTTATCACATCATCGGAAGTGCCGGAAAAATCGTGATCACAGTTACGTGAGATACCCTATATACACATATAATATAATATATGTATATTATATTATACGTATATATATATATAATATAATTCACTATTTAAAACATTAAAAATCCAGCTTCCACCGTATAGGTTTTAATATTCTTACTTTAATATTCTTGTTGTGTATTCACATTAATGTTTTAATGAATCATTTATTATTAAACTAAAAAAATTGATCAATTATAATCGATTATTCTTCTCACATTCGAATGTGATTATCAATTTCTTAGAATGACCGCACATACTTTCTGTAATAATAATCGTAAAGCCTATTCTATAATGACTATATTTACACAACTAGATTTACGACGAAGTTATAACATCGATGTTATGAAATTGACCAATCACAATCATTTCATTCTTCAGAAGAATAGGTAGTTTATGTTATAACTTTGGCGTAAATCGAGCCGTGTAAACATAGTCAATGTGTTTTTTATTTTCTGTTTCCTGTTTTTTTTGCTATTTTTTACATCTTATTTTTTTGTTTCTTATCTGATTTTTTGTTCTCTATCGCCCGAGATAAAAGTTAATGAGCTTCGAAAGAAACTGGAAACAGCAAGAAATACAATTATTGTTGAAACGGTAGCAAAGGGAGGAAAAAGCAAAAAATAAGAAACAAAGAGCATATTGTAAAATAGGTTTAAAACTTAATCAATCACAGTCAGGAATTGTCTAAAACTTCGACCAATCATAAATTTTTTTCATATTCAACTACGATTGGTCGATTTCTACGTCTACTCCTTAATCCACTACTGTTACTGCTCATTGTAGAACCATGCATTAAGGTACAATTTTATGAGCCGTTCAAACCGGTTGTTTCAGCGACAAAAAGGATTATTCGTTAATTTTGACTACGTAATCCTTTTTGTCAATGAAACAGTCGATTGGAGCGGCTCGTGAAAATGTATTTTTAAGTATCGTCTACAATGAACAGTTAATCGATCTCTACTACTACTGTTCATTGTAGACGACGCATTACAATTGCTGTTACAATTGCTGTGGAAAGTGTGGGGAGAGCTCTGTTTGCGCACATCACTCCTTGGCTAATTAAAAATTTTCTCATTGATAAAGCAGCGAAAAATTACAAGGAATCAGCTAATATGTGTGGTGTATGCAATCGGGAATGTAGACAAATGGGATCCTCTCAAAACGTGCATGGACTTCCTTATATGTACGATGACTATACATTCTTTACTGTAAAGGATAGTCCTGTATTTCAAGTAGCTATCTTTTAGATTTATTTGTTTTTTCAAAACTCAATTTTGTCTTTTATTTTATATTCAATATATTCTTATATTTTCCTTTATTATCTTTTATTTTGACATTACGGGAAATTCTTTTTTAACTAGCGTTCCAATATCTAATATTATATTAATAAGCAAATTTTTACGAAAAATGTTTTACAATTTCAAGCATATATAAATATGCATTTGTTTTTGTTAATTATATTTCTTAAATTAACTTTTTAAATTAAATTTACTCAAACTAGAATTGTTTTCATTTTTCATTATTTTGAACCTTTTATTATTTCAGATCAAAGGTTTGTTCCAGTACAGTCGAATCAGTTTCAAACTATCAGAAAATTGTACATTATCTCAATTTGATTATACTAGACAATAAAATTTTATAATACATTCAGACAGTGACAAATTGATTTGAAAACTTATAGAGAACAAAGCCCTAAAATTTTCCTAGCCCTAAGATTTCTTTTTTATTTTCTTTAAGAAAATATAATTATTTTGTACTTATAGGGTCTATAATAGAAGTCGTAGCGATCAAAGAGTTTTAAGGGTCATAAAAAATTGACTAATCATAATCGACTATTTTTCTCATATTCGAGTGAAATTGGTTAATAATTATATAATTAATAAATACAATTGAATGCAAATCAATACATATATTTTCAGTTAATTTAAACATTTGAATTACATATTCTTTATTGTCACGATAACTTTATAACCTTAAAAGAATTAAATTATTTATTAGCACTGAAAAAATATATATACTGATTTGCACTCAATTGCACCAGTGTTGCACTAGTTTTCCCAATAGAATAATAGAAAAACGCTATTATGGTTTCTGCACATTGGACGCGAATATGCTTGCCGCGCGTCACAAAATGTGACAGACAAACGTTGCAGAAGCCATAATAGAATAGTAAAAATCCCATTAACCTTAACATTAATGATAATGTCAGAGTCGTTATATCGTGTTATGCAGCTTTTTTTTTATCATATAATATAAAACGCAATAGTAATGTTAACAATATCCTTATTATCATTAAGAATTACAGAATAGGGGCTTAATAACAGGCCTTAAGGATTATTTATACTGGTGATAATATGTTAACTTATGCCATAATCTGTAAGAATTGACCAATCACAGTTAAATGAGAGAGAAATAATCGACTATGATTACTTGATCAGTAAGCTTTATAATAAACTGGAGCAAACCATTCCTAAACTATAATTATTGAACTATTACTAAACTATAGAAAATTGCAGTCCAATATATAATTATTTATATTTAATCTGATATATTTAATTTATATTAAATCTGATATATTTATGTTATTATTTGCTGTAACGGATACATGTAGGACACTCTCTTATCTTAGAGTGCGTTCAGATTCCCAAACCACTCTAGTATTTTTTGCTAGGCTCCGCCCACTTATCCAGCGATCACTCACTCGATGAGGAATCTGAACACAGCCCTGTATGTTATAAAATTCACCGATTATGATTGGTCAATTCTTACAAATTACAGACATTTACGGCCAGTATAAATGATACGGTTATAATAAAAGGAATAAGGAATAATGATTCCAACCTTAGAAATCGTGTATGCCAGTCTGATAAGTTGAAATCTTCATTCTATTGTGGCTACACCTTAAATAATCCTTTAAATGTATGTATTATATACAGAAAGAGGCACAAATAGAATGGAGAGAGAGAGAGAGAGAGAGAGAGAGAGAGAAACAAAGACATAATGGCTACATTTACAGCACTTAGGGGCTACGCACAATAAAAGGAACAGAGAACAGAAAATAAAAATTTCAGCCTATCAGAAACTATGTATTCCACAATACATGATTTTTGATAGGTTGAAATTCTTCTTTTCTGTTCCTTTTATTTTGTGGAGCCCCTTAGGCTGCGACCTATACAATAGGTGTTTTTGTTTAACTTAGGATAGACAACTTAGGATAAACAAGGATGATACCTATCGACCACGGCCTAAATAAGTGCAGGGTGTAAACATAGTTCATGCAAATGTGAAAGCGAGATGCAGAAAAGTAAGATGAAAGAAGATGAAGATCTCTCTCTCTCTCTCAACTTGCGTGACAAAGAACCTTGACCATGAATAGGAAGCGAGAAAGAGATTGGCGTACCTTCCTGACGCGTGCCTCGGTCGATGTACTGGTCACAAAAAACGAATGTATCACTTTATACGGTTGGATACCTTTTGCTGCTTTAAAATTATTTAAATGTATGCAGCCATGGTCGCTCATCTCAGGTTGGTAGGAGCGATGTCGTCGACCTGATCGCACGACGTCCCTCTCTTTCGCGACACTCGACAGTCCCGACACTCGATGCCGTCGGCGATCCTCGTTGAGATCTCCCAGTGGCGCGAATGCGATGTGTACGATAACAATTTCTCAAGGATGACAGCGGCGACGTGAGGAGTGTAACTCGCTGCTGGCCTTGGCGGAAACGCGCGTGTTGTTGACATGGAAAAGAGAGTGGACCTTGGGAGAGACTAGGAGCGTAAGCAAGTGTAAACTTGCTCTTTTCGATCGGGTGGGAAAAAAATATGAAAATGTGATCAATGTGAAGTGGTAATCAGTCGAGCAGAAGTACCGTTGTCAAAATGCCAACTGTAGCGCGGATTAAGGACAAACGCAGCGAGCAATTGCGAGCAATGGCGAGAGCACAATGATGGGAGAGGGAGTGGTGCGATATGCGGTCTAGAGGAACCATCAATACGTAGGATGACACCTTGAATCACCCTGAATGCTTTGTGCTCTCGTTTACTCTCTTTTCAATTTTCAATGTTCTTACGCGCCTACTGCGTTTTCGCACTTCGATTATTTCGGTACTCCGTAATGCCGTACGAACCGATCACGAAGATCCCAACCTACCTCCCAACCAACCCAGCCTGCCGGTCACTGCCGATGCCTCGCGCCTCGTGTCGCCGGCAGAGGAAAGCGTCATTGCAATGAATACAGGAGCGACATCTGTCTGGATGCGACCATGATATCGATCATGCAAGAGGCCTTTGGCCAATCACATTTCTCATTTCATTTGACGGCAGATACGATTGGCTAATTTGGTATGGATTAATCGATTGATTAAGGCTACGCTCCATTTGATGCTGTAAATGCTTCGAAGCGTTTTTAATTGGTCAAAAACTTCAAAGCATTTGTTGCGTCAAGTAGACCGCACCTTAAGTTTCTTGAAGTGCACCCCTAAAGGTGCTTTTACAACATCGAGAATGATCGGGCATGAATAATATGTTTGGACAGTAATAATTTTATTAAAATGAATTTAATGTACGAGACTATACACTAAAATGAGAAGCACAGATTCTTACATAACACATAAAAAATCCAATCAATCAAAGTTCTTTATTTTATGGAAAGGAAGAAAACGAAGGATTTTGATTGGTACATTTTCTTATGCATTATGTGTTATGCATTATGATAAGAGTCTATGGTTTCCGCTTGATAGTGGATTAATTAAATTTAATAGATTAGGATATAACACAAACTTGCACAGCACATAAACATATGCATAACGAAAATCATTCAATCACATTTTAAGTGTGTTTTTATAAGAGAAATGCGATTGAATAATAACCCTGTTATATGCAACCTGTAATCTGTAAGAATTGACTAATCAAGTATTCCCCTCTCAGGCTCAGTTCCACAATTCACAGTTAACTCTTAACCGGGGTTCAACTTATTGTTTCTCATCTCTTTCCAATTCTAGAATTGGAAAGAGACAATGAATAAGTTAAACCCTGGTTAAGCGTTAATCATGAGTTACTGTACTACAGTGGAACTGGGTCTCATTTGACGATAAGAAGGAAATATTCGAAGGTGATTAGTCAATTTTTACAGATTACTCTTTTTACTTTTTTTACTCTTTTTAAGATTTAAAATTCTTGAATTATATTGATTTAAATCCAGTAAGGAATTAAGAGCAAGACCAATCATATTAAAGAATTTTACAACAATTGCAAAGCTGTTTTTTCTGCTGAACGCAGCCATGACTTTGGAAAATACATAGAAAATTGGGATGATGCCATTTTAGTGCCGTTACTAGAAAAGAAATATATACAGAAATTCCAATTTGTATAAAATTTCATTTTATTTAATTAAACAGTAAATATATCAATATTTATTGAAAAATACATACATGCATAGTCATAAATTATGATCAAATTATAATTTTTTAACTTAATCCCGACATCGAAAAACTTTTAAATTAAAAAAAAATAAAACGGGACTTGAGAGACAACTCTACAACAGTACAAAGTTAAAGTCGACTCTAAGTCGACTCTGAATCAATTATAGCTTCTGGAAAATGGACGTCCGTAAATCGACTTTAGACTTGGAGACATCTCTAAGTTACACAATGTCCCACTTTAAAGACTATAAGCCGACTTTAAGTCAACTATTCTAAGCTGTGGTCCGATTCATGCCCACAATGCTCATGAACAGCATTCATTCTTGTTTACTGTAGTTAAATAACAAGGACAAAATGATTCCACATTTAAGCTTTGTGAACGTAAATCGCACTAGACGTCCTAAAGTCGATATTAGACTTACAGTCGACAAATCGATGTTTGTGCTGTTAGGGAATTTTCCTTTTCAGAATATATTCTGCGCTAATATGTAAAAATAAACAAAGAAGGCCAAAATTAACCTGTGATAAAAACATATGAAATTGATCAATCTTTTATAGATTTAGACGTGCTGAACTCGAATATGAAGTTTAAAATTTTTCAAAGTTCCTCGGACTTTGGAGAATTTTAAGCGGAGCTACGTTAACAAAATTTGCTTGCCAAGGGCTTATTAGAGATTTTACAATCATGGTGGAGTCCCATGAGGCGTCAAAAGGAGAGAATTTAATCCGAATCAGAATGTAAGACTCAACCAACTACAGTCGAGCATTTCCCTGTCGTTCGACTGTAGTTGGTTAGTTCTTGCATTCTGATTCAGATCAAACCTTCAGTGGAAACTAGACCATTGGCTGCATTCAGCAGAGAAAGTAGCTTTGCAATTGTAAAATTCTTGAATATGATTAGTCTTGCCCTTAGTTTCCTCATTGGATCTAAATGTATAAACCAAAATAATGTTGGTGCAATCGGGCCTTACAGATCCAACCAATCATATTCAATCGCTCGGCGAGCAGACTAGCAGCTTTGTCCGATTTGAACGTTCCCATTGTGTTTCCAGCTTTAATCTCCAAGGCAACTGATGGCAACTGTCAACAACATAAATATGTATAGATTAGAAGAGACAGGAATTGATTGCATTTTCATCAAATTAAGAAAGGATTGTTTTATTTAAATACTTTAATAATATGAAATATCTTTTTTAAAACGAGTGTTATAGTATGTATGATTACGTTTATTTATACTAATTTATATCTTAAATTTTAATTAATGTACGAGTGTACACTCTTAATATGTTGAAACAATGACTTTGTATTTTGACATACGAGTGCAAAATCCTGAAAGTGCTTCAATAAGCACTCTTACAACTTGGCATAATAACTATCCCTTATTAGCTGTTGCTGCGTATTCTCAAGACAAAGGTGGCTTTGTAGTTATCTATGATGATCAAGGTGAACTTGTGCAGGATATCGAATCACCGGGACACACAGTGGCACAAGTCACCTCTCTTGGCTGGCATCCAGAGAAGACGTGGCTAGCGGCAGGATGGGAAAACGGAGATTTACGAGTTAGTATTGCAATGTTTTGAGCTACAGAAGACAAGTCTGTCGTGAGATAAAAAATATATTAAATTATTTATTTAGATATGGCCAGGGGACACTGGAACTCAGGAGTTCAATGTAATAGTAACCCCTCACCGAGATATCATCACGATTCTACAATGGAGTCAGTATGGTGGTTGCTTAGTATCTGCAGATACTGGTGGATCTATAGTTGGATGGAAGATAGATTCCAGAGGACAGCTATTCATGACATTTCATCATGAACTAAAAGAATCTTTTTCACAAATTGTATTTAGGACAGTTCCACTAAAACCAGTTGTTGATATTAGGTACAACTCATAAGTAAAAACAGGTTAAATTATACAAAACAACTTATGTATTATTTTTCTAATAATATAGGTTATTTTGTTATAATTATTGCAAGCTAATATAATAGAAATAAAAAGTACTGAATTTCAAAGAAGCTATTTCAAGTAAAACTTACAGATGAGATTAGATTAACATTTGATGATATTCTTTCTTGATTATTTGATTGGATATTGATTAGTCAATTAATTGTTATAGTGGTTTGGCAAAGGCAACAGTGGCTGGTGATGAGAGAACCTGGGATATGTTCAGTTCCTGGCGTCCAAGAACAGCTGCACCAACAGCAGTTCCAGTACAACGGGACAATCATTCGTTTTATATTGGCACTGTAAATGGTATCATATACTTTGTTGACGTTCAAGGACAATGCAAGGAAGTTCTTAGTACTGATGGTGCAGTATTGCACTGCTTATTGTATCATCAAAACAGAGATTCTATCATTGTTATGACAGAAGGATTGAACATCGGGCACTTTCAAGCAGATTCAATCACTGGAGAGCTCACCGAATTGACAAAGGTTTATGCCATTGAGTTCTATCACTGCTATATTTATATATTATTTCTATTCAAAATTTAAGAATACTGTATATGACAAATTCAAATTCTGCATCAATATTATTGATTATGTATTATATAGGTTCAATTTTCTGAGAAATTTTATTCATGAAAATATATATAGGGTATAATTTGTGCGTTCAGGTGTGGCACAATGCAAAATACTAACAATACTTGAACGCGCGAATTTTAAGTGATATGATTCACTAGTTTTAAATGCTCACAATTAAAAAATTATTTTATAGCTTCGATATTTTTTATTAGTATTAGGATTTTTATTTCAAAGTGAAATAAAATCTACCCTTAAGTATTATTATGATCTTTATCAGCCACCCTATATGATAAATAATTAATATTATGGCAGCAAGTGAAATCGTTATCTATCGAGAAAAGAGATGTAAAAAATAATAGCATTGAGCATAAGGCTTTGAATTTATTCCATTTTTCGAAAATACATGAACGTTTATCCGTTTATATTTACTTTCAGAAAAATGTTTACTTATAAGTAATCGTTTACACATATAATTAGTATATCCGTTTATTAGAAACGTCTTTCCGAATATATGTGTTTTAAATCAGGACATAGCAATATAAACGAGAATATTTTAACGAGAATATATAATATAATATTTACACATATTTAGCACACCCTTTTATGAAAACCGTCTTGTCGAATATTTTAACGTTTTTTTATAAAATTAAAAATCAATTTCATTCTTTTTGCATTTTCTTATAATTTGACATTTTAAAGTGCTTTAAAACCGTTATATACAAGCCCACGTAAACATTTATTTGTAGAATTAGCACATTAGTTTATCAGAAACATTTTTCCGAATAAACTGTTTTAATGTTATTTTATATATATATATTTTTTTTTCCGTTTTTATTATACTCAAATGTCTTTTTTACACTCAAAAACAATTTTCAATTTTTTTAAACTCATCACACTAGAATGACTCCATAATAAATTTGGGATAAACATTTATTATAAAAATGTTCGAAAAAACATTTTTCAATAAATGGATGTGCTAAATATACGTATAAATGTATTTTTGTTTAAACGTATAATAGCGAGCTCTAATTGAGCATTGTAAAATTTGTATATAACGACTAATATGGTTTTTTTTTAATTCTGAAATTGATACAATAACAAATAATATTATGATAATACATAAATATATAGACTTTCTATATTTAACTAAAATAAAACAGTAGAGCTAATTGATATTAAGCGAAAATGAATCAAGAAATGTTTAACACAAATGAGTGAAGACCACCATATTCAATCAAGGCGACTCGTACAAGGGAACGACGCGAGATGTTTTTCTCCGATTGCTTTAAATTTTTGCCTGTAGGTTGGGCATCGAAAAAAAATCGACATGTATTTTGCCGTTTGTTCCGACACTTAATAATTTAAGAGACAGTAAGCTATAAAATTGATCGGACTATACTTTTAAAACTCTAGATCGCTGGTTCAAATATCAGTGACAATTTTTTTTTAATATTAGCATGTTTTATAATAAGTATTTAAAAAATTTAAACATTTTAGAAAAATTTAGAAACATTTAGAAAGTGACACATAAATAGAATTAATATATAAGATATATGTTTTTGGATGAAAAATCTTTTAAAATTAATTCTTTGTGTCTTTCTAATTAAAAATGACATGAAAGATGTATTTTTTATATAGAAAAAATTTTTTTAAAGTGGTAAAAAAAATAAAAAAAGAATTGTCACTGATGGTATTTGAACCAGCGATCTAGAGTTTTAAGAATGTCCGACCAGTTTCATAGCTTAATACCTTTTAAACTATTGAGTGTCTGAGCAAACGGCAAAATATGTGTTTTTTTTTATGTCCAACCTGGCAAAAATTCAGAGTAATTGAGGAAAATACCTCGCGTCATTTCCTTGTTAGTGACTAATATATAATTTTTATGTGAATGTTTACAATTTCTAATAAACTATGCGTCGACTTTGTCCGTTTTTGAAACACAGTACTAAAACAAAGTTATTAAAAGCTGTAATATAATATCGCAAATTAAACTGACAAACAATTTTATATTATTGTTAATAAGCATTTTTTTGTAAAAATGCATAAACAGGGAGCAATCCCCGATGACCTTGACCTTGACATATGTTGTCAAGCTCATGACCCTGAGTGATCTCGAACAGATTTTAGCCGTCATTCGTTATTCGTTAAAAAGTTATTAACAAAAAAAGATTTAAAAAATAACGTCTTATTTCTATATACATTATTGAGGACTATTTCACCTTCCAGGACTTTCCCTACTTAAGTAATGCAGAGCGAGATCTACCCCATCTTCCTTTATCAAGAGATTATTATATTCATTATATTATTATATTCAATACTTATACTTATTTCAGGTAAAACTAAGTGGCAGAAGTGATACATCACGTACCACTAGTACCACCTTATGCTGGATTAGCAGAAATACGTTGGCTGTACTCACAGGAGAGCTCACTGTACGGTGCTGGGATATTCACACAGGCGATACATATATTCTATCGCCTCCGGATTCATCCAATGGAAATGTTGCCACTCCTCAGGAAATATATACTAGCTTGGCATTTTGCAAGGCAAATGGTAAGACATTAATGTGCTTCCGAAATTTTAAATCAGACTTATTCGGCTTAGAACTGATTAAGTATTTCTATCTGACTAATATTTCCTGATAAACATGTACCAATATTTTAGTGGCATTTACACACTGTATGTCCGGAGGTTTTCCTCCCTCATAAACATAAACTTTATTTATTTATAAGTTAAAGCTTATATTACAACGACATGTACTTAAAATGCATATATGCATGTCGACGTAGAGCATGAAAATGTGCTCACATATATGCTCACATCGCAGTGTTGCGTGACAGTCGAATATTCCTCTCATTTGATTATAAAAGGAAAAAGCTCGACTATGATTAGTCAATTCTTACAGATTACGGCCACTATAAATGATTTCTTAAAAATTAAGAAAACTATTGTATTACTGGCTCCATTCATCTAATGCAGTTTAGCACATAGATTTAGCAGTGTTGTTGGGTGAACTGGACAAAGTCCGCAATGAAATAATGATTCCTGACATTGCCACTATTGGGTGGACAATATTGACTTTGATCATATGAAATCAAACCATGTTATGAGATAATAAATCATTTTATCGGATTTTGCCCAATCGCAATGTTAACACGGTCCGGGTAACATTTGGTCCGTCCACTAAGCAGACTTTGTCCATAACATATCCATTGAAGTAAATTTGAGGACAATGGATTAAAAAACATTCTGTGGTTCTCAGACACTTTGGCCGCCGGCACCAATCTAGGTACAATCTACTTATGGAAGCGAAAATGTGTGCTTGATTGCGATGAGAATTCCTGGCCGAAAATCCCAGAGTCTTGCGCGATTCACGGCACAGTAAAGCAACTGGAATGGGGTGTTAGTTTATCACGGAATTCTCTCCTAGCTGTTAACTGTATCACCAATGTGTTCATCTTGCATCAACAGCCAATGTGCGCCGTGTACAATGATGGTGTTTGCGCGAGTCAGCTCACTCCGACACAGATTCTGCTCGAGATAGATGAACAGATGTATATTCTAAAAACGGAGATCCAAGTGCAGATTATCGCTGTATCAAGAGAATACATTGTCGCCTCTTCTGGAAGACAAATCGTTGTCAATTGTATTAATAAAGGTGTCAATCTTAATACGAACGTATTGACAACCTTCAACTGCGACACGGAAAAGATATTGATCTACGAACACACATTGATCGTGTTGACCCCAACGATCATTCAGTTGAGATCCATAGAAGGCTCTATTATTCAAACGCTTCCCACTTTACCAGAGGAGGGCGAACCAATCACGATGGAATTGACAGGTAAAAATCTTTAATTGACATAAAGTGTCGTGAGTTTTTCTTATTACTTAAAATTTTAACAACAAAATACTCTTATTACTGCATTATAAATATTATACTCACACACACAACATTTTGTAGGGCATTATTTAACTGTAGGATCATTAAACGGCATTCTGAAGATTTGGAATCTGAGCAAACATGAGGCTAAGCTACACACCCGCGCCATGGCGACTTATGAGGCGATTAGCGATTTTGCCGAAATCATTGAAGCTAGATGTAATTCGGATTGCCGTTGCGTCTCAATCACTGTTGCCATGGCAAATCTCATGCCCAGTTCGATTTTATACATTTGGGATATTGAAAGCGATCAGATTTATGAATTTGACTTTGGAGAGTCAGACAACATCGTTGATGATGACACTATGTTGTGAGTAAATAAGTTGAAAATTCGACACAACCGTATCAAATCACAGATCAGAATTAATTTTCTATTAATTGATTTTGTATGTCCCTGATAATACTGATATTACTTTTAGAGCTGCACAATGCAAAGGAAGATTGGTAACAGCGCATTACTGGGACGTTGAGGATCCCAGACTACTAGTATGTCGAGCTCAAAAATTAGAAAAACGTGATTCTAAGAGCTTCAATAAGGACAATGATTGGGTATAAAATTCTATAAAATTGCCTCTATTTGGATTGTTAAATTAAATGTCTATACACTTTAGCAGAAACTTTCGCAACTCAATTTTTCTATTGGCATTGTTCTTTCATTATTTTATGTATACATTAACGTCGTTACGCTTTTATAGATTAACTATGTGTGCATGCGTGCATGAATAAGAAAAACCCTATATTCGGTCGAAACTTAATGCTTAAAATAATTTATTTTATAATTTCATTAGACATTATTTTTTTATCAAGTACGATTTAATAGTCTTTCTAAACTCGAACATATACATTAAAATAAAATAAAAATTAGTATAAAATAATTACATAGGCGGAACATGTTTCGACTTTATACAAGATGTCTCCGACATCTCCTACGGAAACAAATAGAACATCTCTCGTAAACAAATAGAGCGGACTAAATTGAACCGAAAAGTCCTGTACCATAATACTTTAGGAGATATTAATTTCTAAAGATCACTGAATAAACACATATCCGCGCGGACTATTGTCAAGTATATGCTTATCGGTCGCTTGCCGCGCGGGGATTGCTCGAACTCGACTGCCTAGTAAACGCGCTAAGCGTTATAACTCAAGCAGCCTATCAAATAATCGCTATCCGCACTCGACAATGATACGTGCTTATTTATTGATTTAGAAATTAATATTTCCTAAAGTATTGAGGCAATCGCAAAATGGAAAACTTGACTTTTCGATTCACAATCAATTCAGTCCGCTCTACCTGATCCCATAGGTCAGGGACACACATATATGCATACACACATATAGGGTATCTGACAATTAATGATAAAACTCTCGCATAGCAATAAAATAGACTAAACCGATTTCCTCGAAGAATACTCTCTGTGCGTGCGTGCGTGCGTGCGTGCGTG
>Ga0157362_1000192_pt1 | contig 19217 bp, 10 predicted proteins | sample AttlaeALBM3_FD_111480 | JGI IMG/M metagenome (GOLD analysis project Ga0157362, IMG submission 111480) | Fungus gardens microbial communities from leaf cutter ant in Ribeirão Preto, State of São Paulo, Brazil - Atta laevigata ALBM3 | ecosystem: Host-associated > Fungi > Mycelium > Unclassified ... | reverse complement strand
TCAAATTTATTATTTACTAAGTATATGTATTAATACGAACATAATTGTACTTTGAAACTAATCATAGAAATGAATGATTTATATCTTGACATGACAAAGTTAAAAATAACAAAATGTTATTTAACTAAGAGATTGAGTTGCCATTGCTCTTTTATCTCTAACAGTGTAGTGTTCACTTAGATAAAAACAGATTCATAATCGACTTATTTTCAAATATTTTCTACGAACCGCTGAATTCGCAATTATCAAGTTTCTCTAGTTCTTATTTTTTCTAAATTTTTTCTAGAACCCATTGAAAGTGAGAAATATTTTTTTTATAAATATTACTATTGCTACTATTGTATCATCTGGACAGCAATAAAAATATGTTAATATATGTCGACGTAAATTTTGTGGAGGCGGATGTAAATCATGGCGAGAGAAAAAAAACGAGAGACAGAGAAAGACAAAGGAGGAAAAAAGGAAGGACGAATCGAGCCAATGATCAATCAAAGAAGACCTGTTGGATTGGATGACAGAATATAGGTCGCACGGCCGCCCATCCGATCAGGATTTGCAAGACGACACGCTCCTTCTTTATGCATCCCGCGTCGCTGAAATTTTTCCGCTCCGGAAACGTCCGGATGACGAAATGCACCTGCGTGCGCCCGCGATGCAGCCGCGTTGCATCTCGGAAAACAGAGCCATAAATAGAACGCGGAGGTTACTGCGGGTAAATTACAAAGCAGCGATTCTGCGATGCCTCGCAGAATTCTCGACGCAGTTTTTTATTAAAGTGTAGCACTAGGATAACTGTTCTAATTACTGTGCTTGTTCCTATTAGTGTGTTTTTGTATTTCGATAAGTCATAAAGAAAACTAGCACAAATAAATAAGAAAAAATATTTTTTTCTTGTTAAGTTAAATTATTAATGCATACGATATCGAAGATAATATTTTATTTTTTGAGTATTAAAGTATTTTCAATATTTTTCAAAAGATATGAGGAATTTATGTGAATCCAGTAATACGTACTGCAAGATTTTAAGATTGTTATCCCTATTAATGTGCCCTGTATTGGAATTGAGAATGTTGTGTTATAAGTGCATATTGAAATAAATATAATTGAAATAATGATTTATGTAATATTAACTTAAACAATTAGTTTAAATTTATTATCTGTTTTAGTAACTATATGTTAAAATGAATCAAATATGGGTAGGCACACACATCGCCGCTTGGAGGACTCACTAACAGGGACAAAACCACGTTTTTTTATTTTTGTCAGAAACATTATAAAGTATTAACATTTTTTAGAGTAAAGAAATATTATAAAGAAAAGAAATAGTTGAAAAACCGATATTGATTGCAAACAGATACAATTAAAGCTACAATATTTAATAATTAATTCAGTAATAAACAAGTTGGCTGAAAGGCACAGTAATAAGGACAGTTACCCTATTTACTTTGTCTGAGCGCAACTTTAGCAAATACATCTCTACGAAAATATCAAGTCTTTTTTTACACGCACTTGTATACACGACGGAAACATAATTAAATAGAATTAAACAATTAATATTGTATGATAATTTCAATGGATAGTGCTTTTAAAATTGATATACATTGCGAATACTAAAGTAATTAAACGGAACTTACAGATCGTGTCTGTAATGCGTTATTGATTATGGTGTCAGCTGCAAAGGGTTAATTATTGCATAGCATTCGTATAATATACTACGGAACGTAATTAATCAATTATGATGACACGAATGCCGACCATAATTTCTACGACGCGATATCCGAATGAATACTGATATCTCGTCGAGCGTTATCGCGTCGCGGCCGCGTTATCAGTGCGGGTCATCGTTTTCAGCATATACATATATGCCGTTGAAGTTACGAGAATTCAAACAAATGCGGATGCATTTCTCTGAGTCAGACCGAGTTCATCCGTGACCGGACCAAACGGGGAGTGCAATGTGGATGCGGCCGGGAAATCAGGATGATATGTACGCTGGTCAGGGTACGCAAAAGGAGGAGGCAAGTAGGTCAGTAGGTGACTCGTGCTAAACAGTGCACCAGGAGTGTCCCGACATTGACCTATATGTCTACTTCGTGTGTGCAACCGCCCTCTCCCTCCCGTAACCCTTCCTTCTCTCTGTCTCACTGTCCTTATCTCTTTCTCACTCCTTCTCGTTACCTCTCTCCCCAGTATCCCCTCCAGCGATGCACTTTCCAGCCAATTGCATATAGAGTCCGCTTGCAGTGTCGGAGTGCACTTGCCCCACTCTACCCGGACGACACCCCGGCGCCGAACCACCGCCCCCGCCCCACGACCTCACTCTCTCGTTCTCTCTCTTTCTCTCTGTCTCTCCCGGGCTACCAGCGGGCAATGGTGCGATCGATGCCCTACACCGAGTGATGAAACTCGAGACCAAACGTAAGGTTCTAGAGTACTCCGAGCTACTACCGAGCTTCTTAATGCATCCTCGTAAGGTCTGTGACGTGGTATCGCATCAGGCTATTCTCTTTTTCCTCCCTCTTCCGGTGTACACACGTGGCAACCGACTTTTTCGTAAATGCGATTAATGCAATACTAAGAAAAAAGAATCTCGGGAGAGTTCTTTGTTGACGTTCGCGTTCGGTGAAAAAAATTTTTTAGAGTCCCTAATGCATCTAATTTAATTTTTTTATAGCGAGAGAAATCTGCAGGGATCTAGCAGGTTCGATAGTAAATAAGAATGAAAAACGTGAGATCATATGGAAAGAAGATTTTGCTGAGTGTCTAAAGATTTAACTGTACAAATTCGAAAATAATTTCATTGAACCATCAAAGTAATTACGTGTACTAAAACTTTTAGAATAAAAGCTCACTCTGAAGAATGAAACCTCATTTTTAAAGATTAAGCCACTGAAAATTAAGCCACAACATTGTTTTTTTAGGATTGGCTCAATTTTTCGCTCTTTAGAGAGAGATTTCACTTCAAAGAATTTAGAAAGTAGGTATCTCAGGCATAATAAGCAATGCAAAAAGATTTGATTTTCTAACAACCAGTTTGATCGTTCTATCTAATTATTCTAATAGGTTGATACGAAAGTATTTGTGTATCTGTATCTAGCTACACATTTTTAGACTATACTTCAGCAAATTCTTCTTTCATAAAATAAAATTAATCGAAGTAGTATCATCCGATCTTATTCTCTAAATTCTTTGGAGTAGAATCTCTAAAGAAAGAAAATTGAACCAATCTTGGAAAAGAGTGATTCAATTTTCAATTCTTAAAAAGATTTCACAGAGAAAGAATTTAGAAAGTATCTAGATGTTTATCAATCGCAAACTAAAAACTTCAGACAGATCAAAACATGAAGAATTCAGAGGAAGAATCATCTCGAAGTCCATATTTTCTTTCCATATTCCTTTTGTAAACATAAACTCGTCTACTTCATGTGTTATGAACTTAGAACCATTCTGATTCTAAATGTCACGCGCTTTTAAATAATTGTAAGACCTCGTCCTCCTCCTCTTCCGTCCTAGAGGTCCATCATCCTAAGGGCATCCCGGCCTTTATCTGTCGAACAGCTGCGAAGCCGAGCGTTCTCACCTGTTCCGTGCGAAATGCGTTTATCGTCGACGCTGACCTTGGAGGGGACAACGCAGTAATTAATCGTTTCGTAACGCAATCTGCGTGCGCGGATGCGTGGCGTCAAGGTATAGCCTTGCGGAAATATAAACGGCGTGCCTGGTAGCACACAGGAAGGATGGCAAAAAGAGAAGAAAAAAGTCAGAAAGTTAAAGTTTAGCTCGGCGAATCTAGTCGATTTTCGATGCATTCGATGTAGTACAAGTGTTTCATCCGAGATGCGCAGTCGATGATCAATCATAAAATTAATCTAAAATATTATGAATCAATATAGAGCTGCTATTAAAAATTTACTACATTGAGAAATTATTAAACCATTTATTAAATCAATTAATTTCTTATTCGAATATGGAAAAACAAAATCCTTGATTGATATAATAAAGGTTTGGTTATTGTAACATTTTATTTGCTTCTGATAAACAAGTTTATCAGATGTCAATATTTACTAGAAACAAGTACTAGAAACAAATAACAAAATGTTACAATAACCAAATGTTGCGTTTCAACTAAATTATTTTATTGCATCATCCAAAAATTTTGTCCATATTTAAACAAGAAATTAATTGATTCAACTAAATGGGTTTTTCAGCGTAGATATCAATAAACAAAATTGCCCCAAAATTGTGTTCGCACCATCATTATGCGCAAATGAAACATCTTGCAGTCTTACATCATGGATGCATTTTTCTCATGCGGAACACAGCTTCTCTTTTTCCTCTCCCTTGATTCTCTCACGCGAGAAGTGCGTGCCCTCGAGATAAAGGCAAAAAGGGTACCGCGCCCACGCACGGATTGCGTAATGCGTTCGCATCATCGTCGTGTGGGAAGTCCTGCGTTTTATTCCATCGCAAAACGGTATCGCTATACGACGAGTATAATGAATATCATTCATATATTATGTGTCCCGACCGTGGTAGTTGCCTTTTGTTGACGCTCTCGGGAACGATACAGTGACGGTAATTATATTATGGAAATGATGTAGTCACGGGAACGCGGTAACGACCATAGGGAGAAACATCGTGGCGATCATGCATTTTTTACTTTGACGCTACTGAAAATTGAAGTGAAGAGAGTACGTAAAATGAGATTTTTAGCATGTTACTTGAGGGCTTGTGATTTTTTTTTTAAATAATAATTATCATATCTGAACAAACAAATACATACACTAAAAAAAAATTTATTAAATCTTAATAACGCTTCTTTAAATACTATCTACTTTAAGTAACACATTTACTTATAGAAAATAAATATTTTTATCCCAAAGAATGATAATTAAATCAAATTAAAATGATTTTTGTATCAAATAAATATGTTTACATTTAGTAAATATTTATTTAGAACTATTCAAATAAATATTTATTAAAATTTAGTTTAATTTTTTCCAGCGCATAAAAATTTTCGAAATCGAATTAAATAAGTATTACATTAAAAAAGAATAATTGTATACAAAATACATTTGAGATTTTATTGTAATAACAATTATAAATTAAATTTATAAACCAATAAGAATAAATTAAATATGAAATAGATTACATTTCGAAATTCTACTGTTTTAAGAATTTTTGTGATATCGCTAAATATTATAATGTAGTTAGTACTCAATTTTTTTTAATTAATTTAAACAATCTAACTTTAATCATCAGTTGTATAAGAAACATGAATACATCTTTTTTACATTGAATAGTATTTCATGGTATCAACCTATTGTTAAATTTGAGGAGAAGTTCAAGGTATAATAGATTTCATGCGATTATTATACGACTTCTGAATTCAATTAACATCAAGTTCTGATTTGAAGCTGCTTGTTTCTAGCTGCCGTTTCTTCCTGCAATAATTCTTCTTGTCAACATGCGAATACAACATGCGTTTTTTTATATTTTAATTTGTGAACATCTTGCGTAGTTTACCGGTAACTTTTTTAAAATTATTATTTAACATTAAAAAAAACCCGATAGAGGTCGAAATGTCTGTTACAAAATTTAAATTGTCGATATAAATATTTTTAATCACATAATAACTTGAGTGGTTCAGTCCTATATTATATTATATTAATTTATTTAATTAGTTGAACCGTTATTCTTTATTGAATTTTAAATAAGAGAATTAATCCTATTTTCGGATTTCATTCAAAACGGACCTTAAAAGTTCGCAAATACATTCACCTCGATTTCCATCATAATTTTTTAACTCGCATTGCAGCTTGAAGATAGAAAGAGAAATCAATATGAAACAACGACGAGGAATCGTAATATCGCTGCTCTTGGTTGGACGTGCAGAGAGGCTAGCAGATAAAAAATTTCCGCTGAAAACAAGTTATATCTTTGCATGCGGCTCTTTTTCCCTCTTTCCTTCCAAAAGAACGAAGACTGAAGACGAAGATAATGTTTAAAATATAAAATAATACGTTATACAAATGATACTTCTTTTTACATAGTCACTTATTTTATCGAGTGTTCTTTTAGAGTTCAGCCATAACACATAGAAAAGAATATCGGCGCAACTTTGTTATCGTCACGAACGACCGTCCTTATCGCGTTGTATTTAAAAGTTTTACGTATCTACTCCATTGCGCTGGTCATGCACGCGGCCTACGACTCTTGATTCTTTTTTTCTTTCTTAAGTTTGTCGTGGTACTATTAATGTCGCGAAATAAATCAAATACGTCACATCTCGCGACCGATAAAGTCTCGAAAAATGAGTTGGTCAACTAAAAAGCCGATTTTTTTATACGCAAAATTTCGACATTTCTATTCGTAAATAAGGAAGGAATATTTCAGTCCATTATAATAATTTTAATTAACCTTCCTGACGTCACAATCTGTAAGTCATAGTTACACTCAAAAACAATTTCTGATTGAAAATCAGGACGAATCAGAAATTTCTAGTTAAATTTATTAGAATTTTAGTTGAGATAACCGGAATTCTGGTTGATACAATATTTCTAGTAAAATCTACTAGAATTCTTATTTTTATCAGAATAATAATATATTTATATTAAACAGAATTCTTAATTAGAATTATCTTAACTAGAATTCTAATAGACTTAACTAGAAAATTCTGATTCGTCCATTTTTCATCAAAATTACTATTTAATCTAACCAGATTTTTCTCAGTGTACTGATGCTGGGTTTACAGGATCCATTTAATTTATGTTAATTAAAAGATATTACTCAAGTCCTTATTAAAATTTTAAGATAAATAATAATAAAATGTGATAATTTAACATCATAAATGTTAATTTTACTGAGAAAATATGATTTTATGATTTGTTTACAACTGTGTCAGTGCTACCTTTTTTGAAATAAATAGTCCCCTTCTAACATATTTATCTTGTATTAAATTAACACACTTGATTATTCGGAATACGTGAAATGTGTTAAAAGTTTTAAATTTAGCACAAATTTTCCAATATACTTTGTAGCATGAAAAACAATTGTTATGTGTCATTTCCAAGAAAACTACGCTATTGATAGCATAATATATTAAACTCCGTAGGGCTAAGATTCCTCACATTATAAAGAGTTATCTCTCAAGTTTTTAATGTTGATATTCTCTAAGCGGAAGTACAGTATATTTCTCCCTAACATCATAGAACGCATATTGCGCGAGTCGCACGCGTTATAGTTTCATGCTCGAACAACAATGTATCACCGATCCGTCCATGCGTGTTCGCCGCAATTGACTAAAATTACGTGGTCGTGCCGCAATACTATCAATTCCGCATCGATCGACGGCTCGATCCCAGAGTGTAAGAGGTCGGCACCGTCGGCGTCCGAACATGTCGAAGATTCAACGATAAAATTCGCGTCGCGAGACGCGTATTTGAGTAAATCAGCATAGAAATCGAAATACGGGCGCATGATCGCGCAACTGCGAGATATCTTAATTGCTACCCGCATATGAGCCTTGCGAGAGGATCGGATGGCGGTCGCGGGCACGATGGTGCGCCGTGCAATCCCTGTAACTAAATTATCAGTACGTGTTTAATTAAGCGCGGGGCTCGTGCAACGCTGCTCCCGGCCAAGGTCGTCCCGCAGCCGTGGCGAAATAATTGGCGAACCGACGCGGCGTGCTTCGAGAAACGACGATGCGCCTCGGATATAATCGCCGTTGAGAATCGCCACCGTCCGTGGCGAGACTCTAAAGTCGGGGAAAAGACGACAGAGGCGTAGAGGCGCGTTAAGGTATCCCACAAAACTTATAATTCACGTGAATAAAAGGAGAAAACAAAACGCGGTAATAGAAAAACGCGCAAGTGTGTTTTATATTGAGTTGGAACAAAAGTTTGTAGCGACTTCGAAATTCAAGTAGCTATAACTTCGTTAAAGACGAACGAAATTTAAATTTAAAAAAAAAAAAGAGTTTTAAACCTTAAACTCTTTACTTTCAAAATGTTTTGTGAGTTCTTGTTATTACTAAAAACACAAAAACAAGTTTAGAATATGTAGAAAACTACGAGCTGGACAAAGTGAGAAATTTTCTTCTTATTTTATGAGCTCGTCACGTAAAGAAAAAAAAAAATGGCGAAAATTTTCGATTCTCTATTAAGCTTAAAGTTTTTCCTACAAAATCGTTTTTGTAAAATATTCCTAAGATTTTGTTATTGAATTATTGCGAATTAAATAAGAGGAACATTTTGACTTGATTATTCAATTAACTCTTAAAAATCATCATCGTATTGCATTTAAAAGCAAAATTCTTAAAGCTGAAATTGTATTGTATAATTGCCAAATATAAGCAACAATAACTGTATCAAATGATTAAATTCTGTTTTATTGTAGTAATTATGATAATAAAAAATTCCGAGTAACCATAGCGAAATACAACTTAAATGTTGTAACACCAAATTAATTTACGATATATAAAACTTTATTAATTCATGTAAAAAATATATATTTAATATATCATAAATTAAAAATTAAAAAATAAAAATTAATAAATAAAAAAACATGATACAAATAAAGTAGCGCTATGAAACGTTTGTTTCAATCAAACATTTCCATGAGTTTAAACGGATATCTAGTTATGTATATCCTTGTCTCGTGTAGTCAGTCTCGTAATTCGAAAACTCATCAAGTTGCTTAGGCTGATTGCTCTGATAATGACGCTAAATTATTCAGATAATTTACAGTATAATATAGTATAATTATTACTTGCATGAAATATTTATAGATGATTATATGACATATTACTTTACGATGCCGCACAGCGTCGTTAATGCCATTGCAATAATCGACTGACAAATGGCAAATGATGGGAACAAAAACGTCACTAACAACCTATTTTTCAAATAATCACTCGTTCGTGCGTAAAGTGATAATTGATTGTAAGTAATTTGATTTCGAGTACTCGCAACGATGGAAATATCCACTTACAAAATTTGATTCCACTTCATAGCGAAAATTATTACAGTAAGCTTTACCGATCGCCGAATACTCGTCACACGTGCCGTTTAACATTGAAAGAAATTATACATTTCGTTTACATAAGTTATTTTTTCCATTGTATCCAACATAATGAATTGCACGATACGCAGTTTCAAGTGAGGGCATTAGAACTTCGAAACACACTTCAACAAGGTCCTCTAAATTAACTGAATAAAATGCAATCTATTTTGTTTATCGATAGGAAATTAATTTTCCCTTTGTCACTCACTTATCAGCTACTTATCGTTAATCGTAGTATGTCACTGTGTCAGGGACGTAATTTACAATGGCTATTAAACGCGAGCGCGTATAAAAGGTGCTCTTTTTCAACAGGTCGACCGACAAACCTATAAAATAAAAAAACCCGTCAATGACGCGAATCGCAAACGTAACTCTCTGCGTGCTAAATAAGTAACAGTCGAACTCCTTTTTTTTTTTTGCTACGTCAAACGGAACGTAGCTTGCAAATATGTCAATTATGCGTATATCGTTATCAATTTCCATAAATAGGTAATCGATATCGGGGAGCTCGACGGAGGCAGATCGAAGCGCGATTCGCACGCGGAAAGAAAAACCGCAGAGGCTTAACGATGCGTGAACAAATAGCGTCGCGGCCTTAGTTCGTGGTACATGGCTTACGCTATATGGAGTAGGTGTGTCCTGTTTCCGCGGTGAGCAACGCCAATGTCACTGGGTCGACCAGGCGCATTCTGCACTCGCCATGAGAAACCGGCAACAATGCGCGGTGCAGCAATTGCATAACGCGATTGCATAATTGCGCTCTGCACGAGCACGGCGCGCAGCGCAGCGCTATGCGCTCCTCCCAGATTGCGTGCTGCAACGATCAATAAACTCGTTCCATCGCGAGTGTGTATATGCATGTATAACACGCGTCTAGAAGCGTGCGTCTATACAGTTGTCAATCGCACGCGTGTCCACTATAATCGAATGTCACTTTGTCGTGCCGAATGTCCACTCAGTCGTTAAAAAATCGAGTCGTCTCTCTCTCTCTCTCTCTCTCTCTCTCTCTCTCTCTCTCATTGACGAGAAAAAAATCACACTGTAATAAACTGAATAATATGAATAATATGAATATCTTTTATTACATAAGAAGTTCTGTTCTTTTTGGCTGAACTTTTGCATCAGTTCATCTTTCTTCCTCTTCTTTTCTCTCCTGGTCCAAAAATTCAGCCAAAAAGAATAATTTATGATGAGTTTTCGATTCTTTATTATACGCAATATGTATCTTTAATTTTCATCATTTTTATTATTTTCAAATTTTTCCAATTTTTCATTTTCAAGTAATTTATGGCTTAGACTTAACCTGATGTAAAAATTGTGTTTCCCTAGCTTAAATTAATTTATAACTTCTAGAGTTAGTTATCACTACATAAATCATCAGTTTAGTGATTAATCCTAGAAAATTATAATTTTTATCGTCAGTTTAAATCTAATCATAAGTTAACTAGAAAAACCGAGTCTTACAAGTATAAAAAATATTAAATAAGAAATCTATTATAGTGATACTAAAATAATATCATATTCTGAAATAAAGATACATTGAAATAATGAATTTTAATAACTCTACTCAAGAAAAAGTTGCAAGAATTTAAAATAAACTCTCGCCCTTTCAAAGTTAATATTGTTAATTTTGCTCAAAGTTAATTAAATGATTTTTGAAGGTCCAAATCCAAGAATAAAATTACGTAATTAAAATTATGTAAGGCTGCAAAAAACATTTATTATAAATTTTTCACAACGTTATTGAAGAAAATATTTACAATGGATAAGATTACCATAATTGGTAATCTTAGATCCTGGTTAACATATCATAGATTGTGGTTAACATCTTTAGAAAATATTTAAAAAATTGTGTGTAAAAAAAGGAAAAGATAGAGACCATTATTTAGGCAGGTGCTTCTAGTATTTCAAAGAAAAAAAAAAAACGCAGAGGAAGGACCGATCGTATTTACTAAGGGATATTTGTATTGTCGTCCGATTTGAAACAAGAGACGCAAGAAAAGCAGCGACATTGTATCTGCCTGTTTGAAGCGCGACGTCTTCTACGGAATGGAACGTTTTCACTTTCGACATACAATTTCGTTACTCCACGATTATTCGGCGTCGCATTGCACAAAGTAAACAAGTCGCGTCAAAATTTCTCGCCCACGTCTGAGATTCCTCTCCGTTCTTCTCACTCCTCCCAGTCAGGAAAACCGGCAACGCTTCTAACTGCAGGACATCCTGGCTGCGTGCGATACCGCAGGTCGAATATCTAAATAGCGAATATGTATGTCCTGTGCCCACGCTCGTGAAATTCTATCTCGTTAATTGGCGCGAAATCTAAGCGTGTGCGAACGAGAAGGAAAAAAAAGAGAGGAAGAAACGTCTCGTCCTGCGTTTCGATACTAACGACGGTGCATTTGCAATTAGATACGATGCACGCCGCTTCTGAGAAATGACATACCGCACCTGAGAACTCCCGCCTTAATGACGACTAACGACGGCCGACAGTTTACTGAATATTTTTCTATTCCTCGCGATCTTACCGATGATGCTCGCGGGAAATAAAAATAGCGAATAGTGGAAACGCCTTCCGGATTATATCATAACTGTATTTTCCTCTTTTTTTTTTTTATAGTTAGTTATTTCTTTGATAAGTCTCTTTTGTGATTACGCATTGCTGATAGCAAAGCTATAAAATATTATTCTATTGCTAAGAAAAGTTATTCAATTATTCGATACTTTCTTTCTTTTAAATAACGGTTATCTTTAACAAGGAATATTTTGTGATAATAATCTTAAAATATACTTATTACAAATTTTAAAAAATTCATTATATACTCAACACAAGAATTTATTTTCTTTTGAAGGATATTATAAAATTAATCGAAGATGGGACTTCATATAAAATATAAAGAGTAAATCGAATTTGTTTTATATTTAATAATCTTAATTGAAATATTAAATTTATAGGATTCACACAGACAGAATATTTGAATAAATTTGATGCTTTTTTTTTAATAAACGATAGATTTGCGGATATACAAACTTTTGAAACAATTATTACTTGCGTATAATATGCATTTTTTTGTGTGTGTCTACAGAATCTACAGTTTAATACGTGACAGCAAATGTCCGGTCGGTAAATTGACCGTTCGTCGAAGATAAAACGTAAACGTTAGTGAACCCAAAAAAAAGAAAAGAAAAAAAAAAGAAAGAACAAATTCCAAAGACAGACAAAAGCAGCTTCGGGCTTGCACCGATTCGTTGAAAAACGCAATGCTTGAGAAGTGATTAATCTTCTTCGTTCTGACTTCTATACCTGAAGTATTGTACGTGCCTTTGAGAAAGTGAAAGATGGCTAAGACGTGCTTGGAACACCCTGTATAGCTAACAAGTCTAGGATAGCCTGCGGTTTAAAACGGCAGAAACCTTGTTGCACTTTGAGATTTCGCGTCGCGTCTGTGTTAGCGCTCTTTCTCTCTCTCTTTCTCTCCCACATCATCCTCCCTCTCTTCGGAAATCGCGATGCTCGCTTTGGAAGACCCTGAACTACGCTGAACGCTGAGGCAAGGAGTATGGAAGCTAGAAGAATAACAGGAGCAAGCGTATAAGGCGTCGTCTGATGCGATGCATGATGCAGAAGGATGGCGTTACGAACGAGAGGAAGCAGGAAAGAGCGAGAGAAGGAAAGGGAGAGCGAAGGACAAGAATGAGAGAGCAAAAGAACGAGAGAGAGAGAGAGAGAGAGAGAGAAGCGATGAGATGGAGGGAGAAGAACACGTTAGCAGTGTGGCTCGTCCTTGGACTTATATAACGAGGAAGAAACCAACAGGGAGAGGAGAAAGAAAGAAAGAGAGAGGAGGCTTGCGAAAGAGAACAAAATGCTGCGTGGATGGTGTACTGCGGATTAAAAATGAAGGATAAAGGGCGACGTTGGTGGAACGTGTAGCCTGCAATCCTATCCAGGACAAAGAAATCCCGGAATTTTATGGGTCCTCTTAGAACGGCCGGCAGGTCAGAAAACTCAGATGCACTTTTGCCTACGCCCGCCTTTTCCGCTTTCCTGCCGTCCCTTTTTCTTTTCCTGGACCATATTTTCGTTTCAATCTCAGAAACCATTGCTTTTCCACAAATTCTCTTTCTCGACACGAATATCAATACAGAATTCTTTTTCAAATTCCGAACCTCTATGTCTGTGCCTCTTCCCACTTTTTGTATATCTCGACAGAAATATGAAATATCTCTGGTACTCCTCGGCAAACGTTTAGAAAGTACATTCTTTTGCGAATTTAAAAGCGACGGCTTACCTTTTGTTTCCTCTTTTCCTATTTTTCCGACAGATTTCGGTCGTGTATTAAAATTCAAGAATGTAAAGTACGAACGAATGTCTCAACTGATCGCGGATTATCCCATAAGACGGACCGCCGCGCTCGAGCGCGACGTCTTGAAAAGCGAGAGGAAAGTAACGAGGCGACGAGGTATGCGAAGAAAAGAGCAGCGAGAAGAGAGAACGAGGCGGAGGAGTCGTGGCCGTGATCTCGCGGGGACCGGAATGAATGCAGAAAGGTCATCGGTTGGGTCGCACGCCACATCCACCGCGCCAAACTTAGAAACGAGACGCTCCCGCGAACGCAATTTTACTTCGCGCGTATTCACGATCTCATCGCGCTTCCTTTCTCTCTCGCCCACCTAAAGATCGATAATAATTGCACTGTTCAAAATCCAAATTGGGATCACACCGAGAGAAAGGTGTTTGGTATTTGTGACTATGCTGGAAAAATGTACTAAATTTTACTAAATCATTTGTCTGAATAATATTTGCTAAATATGAAGATACACATTTATTTGATAAAAACCATTAATTTGATTAACTGTCACATTTTATGGAATAAATATTTATTTATTAATTGTGATATTATTTACTAAAATTTACTTAGTATTTTTCTCAGTGTTTAATTTGCACGGTAAAATAATTATAGTTAGGAGCTCCATTTTTATAGTTAATATTATAATGTTACTGTTACTACTATAACGTTAGTAATAATAATTATATTTATAGTCCTATCGAAAACATTTAATTAACACTAAAATAACTATAAATTACACTTAAATTATTAATTGTAACTATTTTTTTCTCCAAGTGCAATTTTGCAAAATAAAAAAATATAGAAAGCCAAAAAGAATTGCACTGAAAAAAAGAAATTGTTTGTTTGATTAATTTAATCGTCTTTATTTTTTTCGTTTGGAAAATGTACATATTTATTTAAAATCAAGTACAAGTGTTTGACTTAAATATACATACATTTTTCATCGAAAGAAATAAAGACGAATTAAATTAATTTAAAATTTATTAACAATTTCTTTTCTTAGTATAAACTAATCATATCTTTTAATACTAAAACTGACAAATTTAAAACTGACAATTTACACAGTTCAATCGAGCTTTCAAGAGACTTGTTTATCATTAACGTGAATCTGTATGATGTTAAATTCGTCGCGCTGAAACCACCGACGTAAATTAACGGGATTAATGAGCAATTTGAGCAATGTGTGTGCGAGATGTATAATCGGATGGCATAATAGATCAATCGTACAAAAGTATGATGCGAGTGTGTCGCGATAAAATGGCTCGGATTGACTGGTGATCAATTTCGCGTAACGAGATATCAAACTCGTCGAATCGTTTAATTCGACAGTCGACTGCGCTAATAATCGTCGATTGTTAAATCGCCGAAATATCAAGTTAACTCTGTAAATTGTTCAGTTGACTCCACGTTTGCCCTCAAACGGATCGATCAAAACATGATTTTGTTTGTCCAACCAATTTTATTTTTTAGTGGCAATTTATCTTGAATTCTACAAGTTTCTTTTATATTTCACGCAAAATAATCTGACGATTAAACTTTCAAAACATAATTCAGCCTGTAATAATAATATTCAATTACAAAACAAACAAGAATTTAAAGAACAATCTACAACATAATTTGAATTTATCTTAATTTATCAGTTTTGTTTCTCTAAATCTAAACGGTTTTATTTTTTAGCACCGATTTACCTTGAATTCTACAGTTCCTTTCAATGAAAAATGATAGTAAGTCCGATTCAATTTCCGAAATACTTTGCTTCGCAATAATAATAGTAATATATTAGTAATATAATAGTAATACATTATTCAAACGCAGAATAAATAAGAATTCGCAGTAACCTGCCTCTCAATTCACTCAATCATACGCAGAGGGGTTTCAAAGTACCCAAGGCAAAGGAGGAGGACAAAAGTTTTAACCTTGTAGTCATTTTTCCCCACGACAGGTTGCCGTATCGAGGTCGACAAAATTTTCCCCGCTTCGATTCATGATCGAAGGGACTGCGGTGCGCACCGGGGGAGGGTTGAACGGCGACGACGCGGGAGGGTTAATTCGCGATGACTTGAGGTAGGGCGCGCACGAGCGGACGGCAGGTGTCGCCACGTCGCGACGCGAAGCGACGCGATGTGACGGGGCGAGACGGGGTGACGGTAGAATCGAGAGGCATCGAGAGGTACGGCGAGGAACGGAGCACGAGGAAGGGTGTGTGAGAGAGAGCGAGAGAGAGAGAGAAAGAGAGAGGGGGAGTTCGGTCAGGCGATAATAATTCTCACGTGTATGCGGCCCGTGCACGCCGTTGTCAAACGACACCGTGACTCCGATTCGCCGCGCGTGGTGTACCCATGTACCCTCCGCGCCGCGCCAAGCCGTCCCGATGTAGGTTAAAGACACGCAGTTACAGCCGTGGCGTTGCGCAACGCGGAACGCCCGGTGCCAGTCGCACTCTCACAGGATTACGGGCTCGCTGAGGCGCGCGCGTGGGGAAAACGTCGCCGTGTCGCTTTCTCGGCTATACGCGAGTCACGACGGCGAAGAGGAGAGACCGGAGAGATCGCCGACGGAGAGATCCGCGCGGGCGGATCGCCGTCTCGGATTTCTTCGTTCGGATGGCGAACTTCGGCGGCGATAGTTCCACCACGTGCCCGTGAGCGATCCGCAGGATGATGCCCTGGAGGCATAACGCGCGCGCACACTGTCCTCTCTCTCTTTCTCTCTCTCTCTGTCTTCTCGTCCTCGTCCGAGGCGCGAGAGAGAGATGGTGAGAACGCGGGGGAGGCGAGGAGCGCGCGCGCGAAAGAGAGAGAGAGAGAGAGAGGAAAGAGGCGGAGAAGAAAGAGAAGGAGGACGACGCGGTGGTACAGTCGCGGCCAAAAGTGTGCGGCGTGACATAGATTCGATCGAGCGACGGCGATTTTCGCCGGAGAGCCCAAGCGGTCGACGGACGAACCGCCACGACCTCGAGTCCCGACGGCCGGGTCGACCGTCAACCACCATCAACCGGCGGGTAGAGACGGTCGTCGACCGGGCGTATAGAAACATCGGATACGCGGCCAGTCCTCCGGCGGCGAATGCGGTCACTGAACTAGTTCCGTTTCGACCCTGACACTGCCATTGCCCCCCCGGGGGCGTCGCACGATTCGTTTGTCAGATGCCACAATATTGCTGCCGTTTCACACACGTTCGGTGTTATCCTCACGCGGACTTACCCCTGTCGGAGGACTCCATCGTCGATTCCGCGGACCCTGCGCTGCTGGGGGCTGCGAGGGGGGGACCTTCCTGGGACACGGGTTGTACGCGCGGCCGAGGAACTCGCGCTTTCCACGGCGCACGTGGAGATAGTCCCGCTCGTGGTTCACGGCGGCTGGCACGCTCGGCGCACGGCTCGAAAATTTCTCACCACGGTATAAACATGGCCGGCCCGCGCACGGCCGCACGGCTCCCTGGCCTGTCACAATCCGCGATGGTAGAGGGGGGGTCGTTGAACCTTATCCGCGGATACGAGACGGCGTCGCGGAAGGGCACCGGCCGCGCCAACTTTTTTTCCGGGGCCTCCCGGGGAAAAACGGTGTAGCACCGTGGGCTACGGTGGGCGCGACCTAAAAATAGATCACCAATTCGGCGGATTGTTTTGACTAATAATGCGCTTCGCAACCTACTCGCTGGTGGCGCCACTGCGCGGCGATGGCCCACCGGCGTGCGCGGTGCGCGCCACCGCAACTCCGATCTCCGGTTTCCGACCTAACATGCGTGTGTATACACATAGGCATACATACAGGCGCGTGCACATGATCGCTGTCAAACGCTGTCAAACGCTCAGCGATAAAAGTTAAACGGTTTTCTTCGCGATAATCAGTACGATTACGATTGCATTCACGTTACCATGTCCGGGAGCGACGTAAAGCAAGCTCTCCGAAAGCTGGACTTCCCTTACTGCGCCAGGGAAGCTCTATGTAGAATCGGTATGAACTGTATAGGTTATCTTGATGCCGCTATGATCTGTTTATTTTAGCTGTGCTCTTTGTTCATCAAAGATCAAATTTGTATAAATCTATATTTCAATAGTTTAATATTATACAATTAAAATATCAGATCTACGTTACTACAGGGTGACAAAAAGTTTTGTTTATCAAATCATTAGTAATGTTTATTTCTAAAACAAATTCTAGAGTATTATTGTGGTCTTATGGTCTTAATAAATGTCAAAAGTAATAATTAACATCCAAATGATTACTTTTAACTTTGATATAAAGCGTTTTAAAAATCAATGATCGTTGCACATCTTTTCATGAATAAATTATCTCATGCAATAAAGCAATTCAGTTTTCCGATCATTAAAAATCTTTTAGTGCAGTCTTTTTGATATTTAATAAGATGTAATTAATGCATACATATTTCAGAGTTATTTTTTTTTTAATCGACTCTCCAGATAGCAGACTGTTATTTGATATCAAAACGAAGATATCAATTTAGCAGATTTTAACATCAATTTGCTGCTTTGATACATAATGATTTGATAAACATACAAACTTTATGGTTAAACTTTTTGTCGTCCTATATTCTAATATTAAAATTTTTTCTCTTTCCCCAAATATACATATGTATTACATTAAATTTTGTTTGTTATTTGTTCAAGAGGTGCTTTGCTGCAGGCCTGGCAAGCAAGTAGACTTGCAAATGGACTTAATATCAGAGTTTGTATTCGGAGAGATAGAAAAGCGAAAGAAACGTAGCACAACACAGGCAATACAGGAGCTGCAGCTGATAGAAATCATGAGTGACTTTTTCCAAAGTCCAGGTGGCAGTCCTGCAGTACGCAATGCTCTCTTCTTATCGCTCTTTCCAGCAGACAGTCCCAGATACAAGATTCTAGGTAACTTGGTATCGTTGGCAATCGCTACACAAAACAAAGCAGTTCTAAATGCAGCTGGCATTTGGATGCAGCAATTGGGTTCTACCTCGCCGCAGAGCGTAGGACTGGCGAGGCACGTGCTCAATGATTATTTCGTGCTTACTCCAAGATCCATCGACAAGCTGAAGCAGCTGCCAGTGCTCACTCCGCATTTCACTGCCAATCTGCTAACGGCGATAGGTGAAGTTTACGAGGACAAAGATCCACCTACCGAGCTGCTCAGATTGGTAGGCGAATGGATTGACGAAAATCCGAGTTTATTATTGACGCCTCTGACGGATAATCCGGCATTGCCTACTGGTGGAATTCCGATGACCCCAATAACACCTATAGCGGGCCTATTCAGGTCATTTCCTTCATAACTTCACATAGAGATGACAAACAAGTGTCTAATGTGTCGAATTATTTTTTTCCTACAGATGGTGTATATTGAGTCCTCTGCGTGATACTACGAACAACATAGAGACTCAAGAGTCGCGAAAATTTTATTCAAAAGTTCAACAGTTACTCATGGACTCAGTACTACGACTGAATAACAGTGGTAGCAATAAGCATGCGATTTCAGCGCAACATTTGGCCTCTACTACTCGTTTATTGACAACGAATCTGCAGAATCGGCCGAACGTCGACACAGTCTTGCGTGACCTAGCTATGGAACGACTCGCGCAAGCAGTCAGCGCAGCCATGTCTGCGAACTGCATTTATGGAAACAAACGTATGTTCATGCTTCTAATACATATATATGTAATACATTATATATATATATTATAATTAATATAGTATATAATACTAGTATATAATACTAGTTTACAATATATTATACAATAAATTTAACGTTTGTTTCAGAAGAACTATTAGCCCTTCTACAACCATTATCGTATCAGCATTTTTTG
>Ga0157362_1000191_pt1 | contig 19224 bp, 15 predicted proteins | sample AttlaeALBM3_FD_111480 | JGI IMG/M metagenome (GOLD analysis project Ga0157362, IMG submission 111480) | Fungus gardens microbial communities from leaf cutter ant in Ribeirão Preto, State of São Paulo, Brazil - Atta laevigata ALBM3 | ecosystem: Host-associated > Fungi > Mycelium > Unclassified ... | reverse complement strand
TCGATTTTCTCGATATGCTCGAGACGTTCCAGTTCCTCCACGATACGCTTGCGCGCCTCGAGACGGTCCATCCCTTCGAGCGACCGAACGAAGTCGATTGAGGAAAGCCCCTCGATCTCCTGCAGCTCGGACGCGATTTCATCCAGCCAGATTGCTGCCGCCTCGTCCAGGATGCTCGGCATGGGCAGATCATGCCGCTTGCCGACCTCGAAATCGTTGAAGTCATGTCCGGGTGTGATCTTGACCGCGCCGCTCCCTTTCTCGGGATCAGAGTAGGTATCGGCCACGATCGGAATGCGACGGCCCGTAAGCGGCAGCGTCACGAACTTGCCGATCAGTGCGGTGTAACGCTCGTCTTCCGGATGGACGGCCACGGCGGTATCGCCAAGCATGGTCTCGGGGCGTGTGGTCCCCACGACAATGGTCCCGCCACCCTCGACCGGATAGCGCAGATACCACATGGAGCCCTTGGTCTCCTTGTTCTCGACCTCGAGATCGGAAATGGCGGAGCGGAACGCCGGGTCCCAGTTCACCAGACGCTTGGCACGGAAGATCAGGCCCTGCTGATGCAGGGTGACAAACACATCCCGAACAGCGCGTGACAGGCCCTCATCCATGGTAAAGCGCTCGCGCTCCCAGTCGGCCGAAGCGCCGAGCGTGCGCAACTGCTTGATGATCTGGCCGCCGGATTGCTCTTTCCAGGCCCAGACGCGTTCAAGGAATTTTTCGCGCCCCATCTCCTTGCGGCTGACGCCTTCCTTATCGAGCACGCGTTCGACAACCATCTGCGTGGCAATGCCGGCATGATCTGTGCCGGGCTGCCAGAGGACATTACAGCCTTCGAGGCGCTTCCAGCGGATCAGGATATCCTGAAGGACGAAATCGAGCGCATGGCCGAAATGCAGCGTGCCGGTGACATTCGGCGGCGGGAACATGATAGAGAATGCGTCGCCCCCTTTTTCAGGATGCGCCGCAAAAAGACCTTCTGCCTCCCACTGGGCATAGAGGCGGGCTTCACATGCCGCTGGGTCAAAGGTCTTTTCGAGCATTGTCTTCCTGTCACCTGTCTTGCCATATCCGCGGACCTGACGGGCCGGATATGAATCGAACGTCCAATGACAGCACTTTACAGTTTACAATGCACCTCGCCAAACCCCTCGTTTTGATCAGAGTGCCCGGATTCTGGAAATGACAAGGATTCTCGACCCGAGCAGGACATGAAGCCCCGCCCGATTATGACCCCATGATTGCCAGATTATCGTCCAGGTTGGCTAACGGCATAGTCATTGATGCCCCACAAGCGATCCTTGACGGCTTTGTAGTAGGCTTTTTCATCGTAAAGCGGCACGTCGAGTTTGAGATCGACAGCTGTCAGGCGCCCCATCGCGGCAGCCACAGCGTAGGACGACTGCACGAGCCCCGCCAGATTCTGCACGAGAGCCGTCTGAGCCTGAAGAAGGGTCTGCTGCTGCTGGAGCACTTCCAGCGTAGAGCTGGTGCCAACGATGGCCTGACGCTCGACACCATCGAGCGCGATGACGTTGGCTGCAATGGCCGTACGGTTGCTCGTGATCGAATCGTTGTATGCGCGGAATTGCTGCCAGTTGGAGGAGGCATCCTGGGCTGCTGAACGCCGGGCAATCTCGGTGGCTCTGCGCGCCGCCAGATATTGCTGTCGTGCCTGTCGCACTGCAGCGTATTCCGATCCGCCTTGATAGATAGGGACGTTGAAATTGATCATACCGTACTTATTGTCGGTGACCATTTTCCCGTAACCTTGGTTTTTGATATATGAGTATCCAAGCGTTGCAGAGATCTTCGGGAGTATCTGGGCCAGCTGTACAGAGAAATTATCTTTCTGCTGCGCTTCAATGAACAGAGCATTGATGATTTGAGGGTTGTTGCGGGTCGCCTCGGCAACGACATCCTTCTCCGCCTTAACCGGCAGCGCCAAGGGCTGGGGTGCGACCAGATTCGGCGCAGGTGGAACGCCAACGATCTGAAGATATGTCGCCTGCGCTGCTCGTAACGTTCCCTCGCTTTGCTGGCGTGTTGCCTTCGCCGTTGCCAGAGCAGCCTGTGCCTGAGCGACATCGGTACGGGTGATCTCGCCCTGCTGGAAACGGTCCTGAGTTGCCTTCAGCTGCTCCTCAAGGACGTGCTCGTTATTGATATTAATCTGAAGGATCTGTTCGCTGCGGATCACGCCCAGATAGACATTCACCACGTCGTTAAAGACTTGTTGCTCGGTCTCTATCAGCTGCGCACGCTCTGCAAGAACAGTGTTGACGGCCTGATGTGTCTGCGCCGTTGTCTTGCCACCCGTATAGATATTTTCGGTGATCGTCACACCACCCTGATATCCAGGTGTCGAGTATGACCTACTATAAGCAGGCGTGCCAAAGCTTGAACCTGGCTGTGGACCCTGAGCACCATAGATATTCGCGCCTTGATAGTAAGTGAGAGCCGCCTGACCCTGTATCTGCGGCCTCCACCCTGCGAGTGCTGAAGGTACCTGCTCGTCGGTGGCGCGCAATCTGGCGCGCTCCTGCCGCAGCGTCGGATTGGTCAAATAGGCCGTCGCCAGCGCTTCTTGCAGCGTATGCGGGATGAATTCAGGCGAGCCTTTGCCGTCATAGGTTTGCGCAAGTGCCGTCGTACTGTTCAGGAGCGCGATCAGACCGACACTGAGCGAAGTATAGGCTTTTAATTGATCCGTTTTCATGGATGGCCTTTCGATTGACGACAACGCTGCAACGGCGTGATGACATTATTCATGCGCTGATACTGAGGCGCGCGTGAGGCCTCATATGCCATATCCAGAGGCATTCGGAAATTTCTTCTTATTTCTCGATTACGATGCGCATACCCCCTTGACCCGGCGAGCGCTTGAAGAGATATAGCTCACACACCAGCCGGTCCGGTGGCAGAATGGTGATGCAGCGGACTGCAAATCCGCGTACGTGGGTTCGATTCCCGCCCGGACCTCCATATTTCGCTAAAAACCTGTCAAACACCGGCCATTTTCAAAAGTTATACAAGCGACTTTTGATACGTCTTACGCCCTCTGTAACTTCCTCAGCTGGAGGGTTCTGTAAGCTGCTTGTGTCTAAGTGTTTCGTTATCTCTCCAACCCCGCGCTGCAAGTAAGGGATGAGCGATCGAGCATTAGGGTTTTTCCTATGCCGATGCGCGAATGGTTCAGTTTAGCGTGCTCGAAGCATGCTCCGAAAATCGCTGAAGTGTAGTTCAAGCTCCAAAAGTTCACATCGGTGCAAAGGGTCCTAATGGCCGGGATTGCAAGACAGATGAAGCGCAATCTATCCAGTATGACAAACGAGGAGTGAAAAAAATTTCACTGTGAGCCTACGAGCCGGAATGTGTCGGTCGCCCCGCTTAAGGTCAAGTTCCGTGAAGTGATCAACGCGACACGCTAACTGGTCTGGTTGGGCGGCGGCTGGCGTATGCTGCCGACCAATATCGGCCGCTGGCGCACAGCCTGTGGCTGGTTAAGCGAACCGGCTCGCCGGTGCCTATTTTCGACCATCCATGAAGTTGGACTAATGCTCGCTCGGGAATGGGCGGGCCGTAAATTAGTCTTACAGGCAAAGCATAAAGAATCGTAACTCAAAAACAGGGAATTACGCCGCTGGCAAGTATAGCGTTTGTCGGAAACGCCACACCGCTGCTAATACGGCCAAACAGCTGCTGATTGTTTAATCTGACCCCGGCCGAGATCTCCAAAAGTACCTACTCCCGGGTGGATCCTAGATGCGATCCGCAAGCACTGACTACGAATGAAGAGGCTGTTTGGCGATAGTGCTTATGACCACCTCCAACGAATGTACGAAGCAGGGAACTTCGAGGTTCACCTCTCCCGCCGAAGGGTTGTAGGACAGCCCTTCGGCTGAATAACCCGCTCGCAGCGCGTAGTGAATCACTGCGAACAGCGGATCAACGTTGCACAGGCTATGATCTACATCGCCATGAGGAGCTTCATGCTACGTAGGAGCGCTCAAACGCGATTTTTTCGAAGAGCTTGAAGATGGCAGGCACTCTCGTATGGAGGTCAACGCTTTCCTTTCTTTGGGAAATGTCCTAGAAAATTTTTTCCATTCCCGTCTCAAGGTAACAAAACGTGACCGGTCAACTCAATGTTTTGCTGTCTGGTCCCGGTTTAATCGGAGCGCAACACGCGCGCCTACTTCAGCAAAACCCTGCAACCCGGCTGATGGGCATAGTAGCGCCTTCTCGTCCGGAGAATCTTGAGCTCGCGCGGCGATATGATGCTCCTCTGTTCCAATCAATGGAGGATGCCACGGCCCAAAGAAAATTTGATGCGGCTATAATCAGTTCACCGAATGCTTTCCACGCTGCGCAAGCGCGAGTGTGCATCGAGCAGCGTATCCCTACCTTGGTCGAAAAGCCGTTTACAGACACGTTGGAAACCGCACGTGATTTGGCAGAGCTCGCTGAAGAAACTGGGGTACCAATACTCGTTGGCCATCACAGGGCGTACAGTCCCCTCTTAGACGGGGCTTGTCGCTTTTTGCAGTCTGAGGCTTTCGGTAATCCAGTTGCGCTTCAAGGAGCGGCGTTGTTCCACAAACCCGCCGAGTATTTTGTCGCAGGGCCTTGGCGCACTAAGCCAGGAGGTGGCCCGATTCTCATTAACCTGATACACGAAGTCGGGTTGATGCGTTTTTTTTTCGGCGAGATCGACAGTGTATTTGCGACAGTTTCTCATCGCACCCGTCAGTTCGAAGTAGAAGACAGTGTGGCGATAGCGTTGCGTTTCGTGAACGGTGCTCTAGGCACCTTCATACTATCGGATGTCGCGGCGAGTAACAAAAGTTGGGAGATGACAAGCGGCGAGAACCCTCGTTATCCACATCACCCAATGGATGATTGTTATCATTTTGCCGGGACCAACGGTTCTCTTGACTTCCCCAGCATGACGACGCGTCATTATAAGCATGTAGGAGCTGCTTCCTGGTGGCTAGATTTCCAGGACGGTGTCGAGCCTATTCAGCGTGCAGATCCTTTACAGCGCCAGCTTGATCACTTCGTGCAAGTTGTGCGTTTGGGCATCGCTCCAAAAGTATCGGCGAGAGACGGGTATAACAATATGCTCGTTATTCAGGCAATAAAAGACTCGATAGAGTCCAATTCTCTTATTTCAGTTTCAGCAATCAAACATCAAGAGCGAAAAACATCAAAATGAATATTTTAATTTTGGATACTTCTTTCGCCGCCGCCCCAATTTACGAGGCTATAATCTCAGCTGGTCATGATGTCTGGGTTATGGGAAACCGCGAGGACGATCTGCTAGCGCGACTGGCGCGCGATCGTTGGATTAATGAGAGTTATAGCGACTTAGTTGCTGTAGAGACGCATATCGCTCTCCTTGGTATTGAATATGTCGTTCCCGGCTGTACTGATGTTTCAATGGAAGTGTATCTGCGCATCGCGGCTTGCAAAAGTATAAAGGATAGCCCTGAGACATATGAGAAAATCGGCAATAAAGCCAGGTTTCGTGCCCTTTGCGCAGAGTTAGATTTGCCAGCCCCGAAGGCTGTGGATGCTGCTTCGTTACCTAAAGCGGGTAAATACATTTGTAAACCAGTGGACTCATTTAGCGGGCGCGGCATAACCGTATTCGACGGACTAGATACTCCCGGGCTTGAACTAGCGCTTCGTGAAGCGCAAGATAACAGTCGCAGTGGAAGAGCTATAATTGAGTCCTATGCTGACGGGGATTTGTACAGTTGCAGTGGCTTTTTAGAAGATGGCCGTCTAACAGATATTTTTTACGTCAAAGAGGGAAGTTCGGTTAATCGATACGCGGTAGATACGAGCTTTGTGATCACTGAGATGCGGAGAGGTATCGCAGAGATCTTGCAAGAGAGCCTTGAGCGTCTTGCGCAAGCCCTCGAATTGAAAGACGGCCTGTTACACACCCAGTTTATTCTTTCAGAAGAAGGGCCGCTAATCATAGAGATCGCTCGCAGGTGTCCTGGTGATCTATATTCTCTTTTGATACAGCATTCGACCGGATTTCTTTATGCCGCCAAATATGCATCCTATTTCTGCCCTATCGATACAGTAAAGAGCGTGGAAAGTAAAAAATATATTTTGAGACATACGGTGAGCGCTGATCAGGAGGGCTATTTCAATGGTTTAGTGTGCCAAGACCCGCTGCCTCTCAAAGCATTCTATCCGCTTACTCCACTCGGCAGTCTCCTTCATTCACAGCAGAGAACTCGGGTAGGAATATTATTCTTGGAATGTCCTTCTTACGTGGAGTTGGAAGAGACGTACGAAAAATTCCTTGGTCGACGTGCTTATGGCGTGATCTAACGATCGGCGCTAACTTGGAATAATCAGGTCAGGCAGAAGTCTGCCAACAAATAAATTGTGTATGATATTTATCAAACGCGAGAACTACAATGAATTTGCCCCTATACGTTTCAAAACCCTTGCTGCCCGACCTCGAGACATTGGTTCCTCAGCTGAAAGAGATATGGGCAAGCGGCATAGTGACCAATAATGGTCCCTTACACCAGAAGTTTGAGAATGCTCTGGAGCAGTATCTGGGAACTCCATGCGCCATGGCGTTCAACAATGGGACGATAGCTCTCCTCGTTGCGCTCAAGATGATGGATCTCGATATAGGTAGTGAGGTGATCACAACGCCTCTCACCTTCGCCGCTACGGCTCATTCGATTGCCTGGAATGGCCTCGTCCCCGTATTTGCCGATGTGGAGCCTCAATCCCTGACGCTTGATCCTAAAGCTGTAGAGCGTGCCATATCCCCTCGGACCTCCGCCATTTTGGCTGTGCACGTTTACGGCAACGTTTGTGACGTTGTAGGATTGCAGGATATCGCAGACAAACACGGCCTGAGGCTTATTTATGACGCTGCCCATGTTTTTGGCGCCACTATAGACGATAGGCCCATTGGTCTATTTGGCGATGTATCGGTTTTTTCGTTTCACGCGACCAAGCTTTTCAACAGTCTGGAAGGCGGCGCAATCACAAGTCGTCTGGTATCCGACAAGGAAAAGATATACTCGCTGCGCAACTTCGGAATCAAAAATGAGGAAGAGGTTGTGGATATCGGTATAAACGGAAAGATGAATGAGTTTCAGGCTGCTGTTGGTTTATTGAATCTTCCACTTGTTGCAGAAGAAAGATCCAAGCGTGCACAACTGCGAGATCGATACAACCATTCTCTTCGTGATCTGCCGGGCGTACGCCTACCGGTTACACAGAAAAACGTGTTTAATTCCGAGCAATATTACCATCTGGTGATAGACCACCGGGAATTCGGGTCTAGTAGAGACGAGATCTATGATGGCCTAAAAGAATCTAATATATTCGCTAGAAAATATTTCCATCCAATATGTACCGATTTCGCTCCTTACAAAAATTATAAAATCCATACTACGCATGAATCTCCTTATGTGAACGAAGTCAAGTCTCAAGTACTTTGTTTGCCTTTCCATAGCGGTGTGAAGGATGAGCACATTGAAGCGATCGAGCGACAGTTTCGGCGCTCGCTCCGAGCGAGCTAATCGCTGATATCTGGCCGATGGCAATCTCCAACAGCCTGATTTGGAAGATCAATTTATCAGAGCCTTTATAAATGGAGAGTCTTGTGACTGTTGACGATTATAGTTCACCGAACCATGAAGATAAGATATCGATTAGTGGTTCAAGTAATCTGGGTATGTTCATGCCTGCGATAAACATGGACCAATTTTATCTGGATGCGGCCAAAGGGCTTGGCGTCGTCGAGCGAATATTAAATTCGACCGACGAACAATTTCAGTCACGTAATTTCTTGTTGGATGCCGTGCTCGAATTCGGTATTCCACTCATGAGTGCGAAGCCATTTTCACCGTGGCTGCGTGCGATGAACGCGAGCGGATTTGGTGTATTCCAATATCCCACGGAATTTGTGGATTTTCTGTGTCAAGTCATTCCTCTTGGGATTGAGAGCGCTATCGAGATAGGTTCGTTCCGCGGCGGGAGCTCTTACATCCTTGCCGCAGTACTCCAGCGAGCCAACTCCAGGGCTCAGCTGACAATGGTCGATATTGAAGATAATCTGGTTTGTTTTGATCTCTTTTCTCAGAAACTCAATCTCGTCAAAGCCATCCCGTCCACCTCTGCAGATTTCTACGCGCGCCAATTCGACTTGGTTTTTGTTGACGGTGATCACACGTTTCTTGGAGTTTTGAGAGATTTCGCCAATGTCGGACGCTTCGCCAAGAAAGCATTAGCATTTCATGATATTCATGCTCATGAATTCGACTCTGAAGACGGAGGGACTGTTCGGGCGTGGAACGATATCAAGCAACAGCTAGTGTCTACTCATTCCATCTTAGAATTTTCGCATTGTCCGGAAGATTCCCTTGGGATAGGACTTGCTTTGATGAAATAAATTCTGATGTCAGCCTTGCAATGTTAAGGTTACCTAACCTTACCCTACCCTCAAAGGATCGAGAACAGGAACGACCGTGGGAACTATTGTTCGAATTTTTAAAAAAATAGCGCGTACTTACAGGTCAAAGAGAGATCGCGCCTTGCTCGAAAAGTATTTTAACGACACTTGGTATCTTGAAACCTATCCTGACGTCAAAAACGCGGGATACGATCCACGCAAGCATTACCTGCGACATGGCTGGCGAGAGGGGCGTGACCCCACACCTTCCTTCTGCACGTCCTTTTACTTGGACTCAAATAGCGATGTAGCAGATGAAAATATTAATCCATTTGTCCATTATATAAAGTTTGGCTTGAAAGAAGGACGGTCCCCGCAGCGTATCAGCAGTCCAACTGCCGAGGTTGTTTTCGAATATCGGCCTTTCGATGTTCACGCCCGCGCGTTCCACTCCGTCCAAGATCAGTCTTTTCCAGCGGCAGTAGAAAATGCGGAAAATGTGTTCGTTATGATCATTCCTGAGCATAATGACATGAGTGGCGGTATCTATTCCTTTTTCTCAATCGCTAAGACCGTCTATGACTTGAGGTTTAAGCACAATTATAGCGTCATCATCATGACACGTCCTAACCGGCATGATGTAACTTTTGTCCGACAGAGAAATTTTCGTAACAGTGAAGATGTCTTTCGGTTCGAGCAAATTGTCCGATGCGCGAAAGCGCGCAATATTTATCTGCAGATCCCAGAGTATGCTGCACCAGATTTCATCTCAAGCCTTCATCCTGACGTTTTGCATTATCTCAAATCTCGTGAAAAACTATATGTGAACATACTTAACCAGAAAATTGATATCATGCCCGAAAGCGAGGGTTTCGATGATCTACGTGCTATCGCAGACGAAGTGACGCAGTCCGTCGCTCACCATGCTTACTTCAGTCAAGCATTCGCCGACCGTTATAACCTTCCAACGTTATTACTACCCGCATACACCGATCTAAGCGGGTATGCGCCGCTCAAATTTTCTGAAAAAGAAAAGCTTATCATTTATTCGCCCGATGACTCCCCCTGGAGATCCGCCGCGCTGAATATACTGAAAGCCGAGTTGCCCGATTACAAACTAGTTGAGATACGTGGTATAACGTTCGACAAATTTATGGATCTAGCGACGCGGTGTAAGTACTCGATAACCTTTGGTGAGGGATTTGACGGTTATCTTGCGCAGCCCATCCACCAAGGTGGAGTCAGCTTTGCTGTCTATAACGAAGAATTTTTTCCAACTCCTGATATGCAGGATTTCGAAAATATTTTCAGATCATCGGAAGATTTTCTAGATAATATCGTGTCAACGATACGTCGCCTGGATAGCTCTCCCGTTGCATATGAGGAAGTTAATCTGAAAATGATCGAAGTATACGATGATCTGTATTCAAAAGACGACTATGTCGACCGCGTTTCGCGGTTGGTACAGCGTAGCTTCGACTACTACCCGTTGCATCAATCGTTGCGATAATTCATATAATATTTGTAAAGTCTTCTGACGGGATACTTAGGCGCGCTTTGGCGGTGTCACCTTAGAAGAGGAGAAGGCTGAACACTATGGCGCGCTTTACGAAAGCGATTGATGTGTGACGCCTGACAATCTGTGACTCTCAGCCGCGTCTCGGACAATACACATAGCTTCGGTTCGCAGTAACCTGCTCTCAGATTATAATGCCGTGCTGCGTCGCACCGATGCACCCACGTTTGTTGGCGCTGCACGACACATCCGCCAATGCCAATGACGTGGATAGTTCGAAAAACCTCTCGAGCCTGAGGCTGCCAGTGCGATTCTATCCCAGCTATTTTTTTTGGCGGGGGTGGCTCATGAAGCAGTTTGGTTTCTCTCATTTTGACGAGCACCTTTTTCGGTTACGCGGGCTCGATAACCAACTTAAGCGTTTTCTCGATTTGTAGTTTTGGTAACGTAGTCCGTTGTGATTTGGAAAGGGCACTGGCGCTTTCTTACGAAAGCAGGGGCGGCCGTCCGTCGTTCGATCCGGGCCCGATGTTCAGAGTTCTGGTCACACAGACACCGAATGATCGGTCCGCCGGATGGAGTATCTGATCAACGATCGTCTGTCGTTCATACGTTTCCTCGGTCTGGGCCTGTAGAACCCAGTGCCCGATGCCAAAACAATATGGCTGTTGCGTGAGCAACTAAAGCGCTTTCTTCGCTGATTGAACCATGGGAATTCCCAATCCGGGTCTGGTCTGATTCAAGATGACGGCCGGGATGGAGGCCGTCACTGGATGTCGTCACGCCCTCTGTCTCTGGATCTGGGTGCCTGCGTTGTCGCGGCGGTTTCGGAGGGTCTGTCCCGCCGGCAGGCTGCCGAGCACTTCGGCGTCAGTTCGGCAAGTACCGTGCGACGGTGTGCCTTGGCCGCGTCGACTGGCAACCCTGCAGCAAAGCCACGCGGTGGGGATCGGCTGTAACACCGGATCGAAGCACAGGCCGACCGGATCCATGCCCTGATCGCGGCGGAGAACGACCCGCCCCTTGCCGAAATCCGTATCCAACTGGAGACCCACGAAAACCGGTAGTGTTTGGACTGCTATGATGATTCATTGCGGGCGCGCGATCACGGACGCCAGCCATGGAACCCAAGTCCCTGTTCAGTTTGAGCGATCACCTTGAGGCATTGAGCAAGGAGGGCGATCCACTCGATGTTTTGCAGGAGACGGTGGATTTTGAGTGTTCCGAGCGTGGCTGGTCGAATGGCTTGGTTATGGCGATGGAGCCAAAGGCGGACGCCCACCCCTCGATCCGGTGATGATGCTCAAGGCCCTGATCCTGTAGGCGCAGCATAAGCTGCCAGACGCTGGGATGGAGTTCATGATCCGCGATCGGCTAAGCTGGCTGCGGCTTTTTGGGACTGTCGCTTCGGGACCGCACGCCGGATGAGAACACGATCCGGCATTTTCGCAATCGCCCGATCGAGACGGGGACGCTCAAGCGGGTGATGAAGGCCTTTGACTGGCAACTTCAGAGGAAGGGCTACATTCCAATGTACGCGGAACTCATGGACGCCTCACTGGTGCCTGCACCAAGACACCTGAACACCGAGGCCGAACGTGAAGCGATCAAGTCAAGCATGGGCGGCAGAGATAACTGGCCGGACGAGCCGAGCACGACAGCACAGAAGGATACCAACGCCCGCTGGACCCGCAAGGTCGGCGGGAAAGTTCGGTATCGGGCGGATGGAACGCCGCTCCCCATGATCGCCCTGCCGGTTTTCGGCTGCCAATCCCACATCACATCGATCGACGCTTCGGCTTCATCCGAGGCATGGCGGTGACTTCGGCATCAGCAGCGGACGGGCGTCTTCTCCGGCAGGTCGCCAACACGGACAATACCAGCTCCGAGGTCTGGGCAGACAGTGCCTATCGCTCCAGGCGCAACGGGAAGTGGTTGTCGGATCAGGTGCACACGTCCCACATTTATCGGCGCAAACCTATGGGCAAGCCGATGTCGAAGGCCACCTAGCGGGCCAATGCAGCCAAATCCTTGAGTAGTGCGCATGTCGAACATGCGCTCGCCCATCAGAAGAACCGATTCAACCTGTTCATCCGCACCGTCGGCCTCGCCCTCGCTGAGGCAAAACTGACCCTTCGCAATCCGGCCTACAACTTCAACCGCCTGATCTTGCATGAACGCCGGGAATGCAGGGCTGAAACTGTCTACAAGCTAGCCAAACCGGTCAAATCAACACCAAGCACCGTGGAAATCGGACCGATCGATGCCGTTCGTGTGTCTCGAAGCCTCGAAGTTATCAAGCTTGGCCAGGATCGCCCACAACATGCGCGTCCTCCCCTTCCGCAAGAGCTTAAACGCCGCCACATAGCCTTCCCAAAGAAAAAAACGTCCAACTTGCCCGAGACGCAAGCCAAAGGTCTCCCCAGGCGGCGAGAGTCAGAAAGATATAAGCTCGAAATCACCAACTGAGTGCATCAACCGAAGGTTCTTCAATCTCTCCGTGTGGCTAGAGCTATGACAATAGTCATGCAGCTAAGCGATTAACGAACAACATCGGAGCTGAAGAAAGGAAAAAATGGCGGAGGGGATGGGATTCGAACCCACGGTACGGCTTGACACCGTACAACGGTTTAGCAAACCGCCGCCTTCAGCCTCTCGGCCACCCCTCCGCCTAGAGGGACGCAGTTTTCACGGCGTTTGCAGAACTGCTTCTAGGGGGATTTGCTCTTCACGTCAAACCCCCCTTCGACAGATTTTTTACTCAGCGAGCAGCTTGACCAACAGCTCGTTCACCATGGCCGGATTGGCCTTGCCCTTCATGGCTTTCATGGTCTGCCCGACGAAAAATCCGAACAGCTTGTCCTTGCCGCTCTTGTACTCTGCGAGCTTGTCAGCATGGGTCTGAAGGATGCCGCGAATCTCGGCCTCGATAGCCCCGGTGTCGGTAACCTGACGCAGCCCCTTGCGCTCGACGATGACCAAAGCCGAATCACCGGTCTCGAACATGTCCTCAAGCACTTCCTTCGCGATCTTGCCGTTGATCGTCGAATCCGTGATCAGCGCCAGAAGCTCCATGAGCCCCTCAGCCTTGACCGGGCTTGTTTCGATCGTCGCACCCGTCCGGTTCAGTGCTGCAAAGAAATCGCCCAGCATCCACGTAACCGCCAAACGCGGGTCACTGCCCTTGGCCACGGTCTCGTAGAAATCGGCAATCCCCTGCTCTACCGTCAGGACGCCCGACTCATAGCGTGAAATGCCGTAGGTTTTTTCCAGGCGCTCGCGCTTGGCCTCGGGCAGTTCGGGAAGAGCGACCCGAAGGCTCTCAACCCAGTCGCGCTCGATAAGAAGCGGCAAAAGGTCCGGATCTGGGAAGTAGCGATAATCATGCGCGTCTTCCTTTGAACGGAGTGAGCGAGTCTCACTACGCACGTGATCGAACAGTCGTGTTTCCTGGTCGACTGTGCCACCGGCTTCCCAGATCTCGACCTGTCGCGCCGCCTCGACTTCGATCGCCTGCATGACATAGCGGATCGAGTTCACGTTCTTGATCTCGCAACGCGTGCGATATTCCTCGCCCGCCTTGCGTACCGAGACGTTCACATCGGCACGCATCGAGCCTTCTTCCATGTTGCCGTCACAAGTGCCGAGATAACGCAGAATCTGGCGCAGCTTGCGCAGATACGCCCCTGCCTCTTCCGGCGAACGGATATCGGGTTCGCTCACAATCTCCATGAGCGCCACGCCGGCACGGTTCAGGTCAATGAAAGAGCGCGTAGGGTCCTGATCGTGCATCGACTTGCCAGCGTCCTGCTCGAGATGCAGGCGCGTGACACCGATATGGCGCACAGAGCCATCGGCAAGTTCAATCTCAACCTTCCCCTCACCCACAATCGGATGTGCGAACTGGCTGATCTGATAGCCCTGCGGCAGATCGGCATAGAAATAATTCTTGCGATCGAACCGGCTCATCAGATGGATCTGTGCGTTCAGCCCAAGCCCTGTCCGTACGGCCTGAGCCACACATTCCTGGTTGATGACCGGCAGCATGCCAGGAAAGCCTGCGTCGATCAGGCTGACATGGGTGTTGGGTTCGCCGCCATATTCGGCAGACGCACCAGAGAACAGTTTCGCGTGGCTGATGACCTGAGCATGGACTTCAAGCCCGACCACGATCTCCCAGGGGCCTGTTGTGCCTTCAATGATATAGCCGCTCATGCGATTGCTCCCGCATGCAAAGCAGGCCTGTGCGTGAAGCCCGCTGCCTTTTCCATGACACGCCCGGCGGCGAACAATGTCTCTTCCTCGAAATAACGGCCGATCAGCTGCAAGCCGAGCGGCAGACCATCATGGTCCAGCCCGGCAGGCAGAGACAGCGCAGGCACGCCTGCCATGCTGGCTGGGACGGTGAAGATGTCGTTCAGATAAATCTGCACCGGATCGGTCGGACGTTCAGAATGAGCGAAAGCTGCCGAAGGCGCGGTTGGCGTCAACAGCACATCGACGTTCTCGAACGCGCTGAGGAAGTCGCGCTGGATGAGCGTACGCACCTTCTGCGCACGCAGGTAATACGCGTCGTAATAGCCGGAGGAAAGCACATAGGTGCCCATCAGGATACGACGGCGGACCTCCTCACCAAAGCCAGCGTGACGCGTGGCTTCGTAAAGTTCATCGAGTGTACCAGCGTCAACGCGCTCGCCGAAACGGACGCCGTCATAGCGTGCCAGGTTCGAAGACGCTTCGGCCAGTGCCACGATATAATAGGTCGGCAGGCCGTATTTCGTGTGAGGAAGCGAGACATCGACAATCTCGGCGCCCGCATCACGTAGCCAGGCGATACCCTGATCCCACAGAGCCTGAATGTCCGCTGGCAGCGTATCCGGGCGATACTCGCGTGGGATACCAACCCTGAGCCCCTTCACACCACGCTCGAGCGCATCCTCGTAACGCGGCACAGGGCGATCGACGGAGGTGCTGTCTTTCGCATCGAACCCGGCCATGGATTCCAGCATGATGGCGCAATCTTCCATCGTGCGTGCCATCGGCCCGGCCTGATCGAGCGAGCTGGCAAAGGCAATGGTGCCAAAGCGCGAGCAGCGACCATAGGTCGGCTTGATGCCCGTAATACCGCAATAGGCTGCGGGCTGACGGATGGAACCACCCGTATCCGTGCCCGTCGTGCCAAGCACAAGGCCAGCGGCAACGGCAGCAGCAGACCCGCCGGAAGACCCTCCGGGAACCAGCTTGTCGTCAGAGCCCTTGCGGCGCCACGGATTGACCACCGGGCCGAAGGCCGACGTCATGTTGGTCGACCCCATCGCGAACTCGTCGAGATTGGTCTTGCCAACGAAGATCGCCCCGTCGGCCAGCAGGTTTGACGTGACCGTGCTTTCATAGGGTGGCACGAAATTGCGCAGGATATTGCTCGAAGCCGTGGTGCGCACACCATTGGTGCAGAACAGATCCTTGATACCCAGCGGCAGGCCACAAAGTGAGGGAGCATTGCCAGTAGCCAGCAAGGCATCAGCCGCACGGGCCGACGCGCGGGCCTGATCTGCTGTAACGGTAACAAAGCTGTTGATTTCACCGTCAAGCTTGTCGATCGCGTTCAGGAAATGATCGGTCAGTTCAACGGCAGACAGGCGACGCTCCCTGAGGGCCTTTCGCGCGGAGGCGAGGGTCAGATCATGCATCACTCAACAACCTTGGGAACAGTGAAATAGGGACCGACAGAGTCGGGCGCGTTGGACAGCACAGCGTCGCGCTTGTCGCCATCGGTCACAGCGTCTTCACGCAGGCGCGGCATGGCCAGACCAGTGCCGATCATCGGGGGCACATCGGTAATGTCGACTTCGTTCAGTTGCTCGACCCAGCCCAGGATGCCACTCAGCTCCTGGCGCATGGCTTCACATTCCTGATCACTCAGGCCAATTCTGGCCAGTTTTGCTATGCGCCTGACTGTGCGCGTTTCCAACGACATAAAGGATCGACTTTCCTGAAAGTGAGCGGATAATCCCGACGGTCTAGAATTTTGCGAGATCATAACGCCTTCCCATGAGTCTGTTCAATCCATACGCCCTGCGCGATGCCCTCCCCCCCGGCTCCCGGCTACTCGGGCTCGATCCCGGCCAGAAGACAATCGGGCTGGCCCTGAGCGATGTGACGCTCATGCTCGCCTCGCCCTATCTAAGCCTGAAGCGCCGCAAATTTGGCGAGACCGCCGAAGAGATCGGTCGCATTGTACGCAAGGAAGGCATCGGGGGGCTGATATGCGGGTTGCCGCTCTCGCTCGATGGATCATTCGGCCCAGCGGCCCGCTCCGCACAGGACTGGATGACGGAACTCTCAACCCGGCTCGATTTGCCGAGCTGCTGCTGGGACGAGCGGCTTTCCTCCAGCGCGGTCAATCGTTTTCTTATCCAGGAAGCCGATATGACGCGAAAACGCCGGGCGGAAGTGGTGGACAAGATGGCCGCAGCCTACACGCTTCAATCCTGGCTGGATGCTACGTCACCGCAACCCGAGCTCGACTGACTGGTGAGCAGAGGCGTGCCTTGTGCAAAGGCACGCCCGGGGCACGTTTCTGTTTCAGATCCCCAGTACGCGTCCCGTCTGTTCGCGTATCCGGCGGCAAGCGGATTCATCCTTGCGCAAATCGAGACCGTAGCTCGGTATGATGGCCTCCAGGCGCGTGCGCCATTCCGGCAGGCGGGAAGCGAAATTCTGCTGGACCACCCTCAGGGCTACAGCAGCTGCAATGGAAGCGCCGGGAGAGGCCCCAAGAACCGCGGCTAGGCTGTGGTCCTGCGTGCTCAACACTTCCGTGCCGAATTTCAGGGTCCCACGCCCGTTCTCGCGCTTGATGATCTGTACACGCTGCCCAGCCACGGCGACGCGCCAGTCATGCTGTCGGGCTGACGGGTAGAAATCCTGCAGTGCTGCGAAGCGCGAAGAGGGTTTTTGCAGAACCTGCCCGATGAGATACCGCACAAGATCGCGGTTATCGACCATCACGTCGAACATGGCGCGCGCATTGTCAGTCGTGATCGAGCGCGGCAGATCCGTCCAGCGGCCGGATTTGAGGAATTTGGTTGTGAACCCGGCATAGGGGCCAAACAGCAGATAGGGCCGCCCGCCAATGATGCGCGTATCCAGATGCGGCACAGACATGGGGGGAGAGCCCACGGCGGCCTTGCCATAAACCTTGGCCGTGTGACGCTGGCACAGATCGAGATTATCTGCATGCAGAAACAGCCCGCTTACCGGGAAGCCCGCATAACCATGCGCCTCGGGCAGATCGGCACCCTTGAGCAGTTCGAGCGCAGCTCCCCCTGCCCCGACAAAGACGAATCCGGCCGAGACCGTGCGCGTCTCGCCCGTCTCGGTGTTCTGCACGCTGACACGCCAGCGCGGGTTGCTGCCTGTCCCGCGCCCCTCGCGGTCAAGCGCGGTCACCTTGTGGCGGTAATGAACATCGATGCCGGGCTCGTTGCGCAAATTATCGAAGAGGGTGCGCGTCAATGTGCCAAAATCGACATCGGTACCCTGTTCGACGCGTGTGGCTGCCAGCGTCTCGCCGGGACGGCGGCGCGCCATCATCAGCGGCGCCCACTCCGCTATCTGAGCCGCATCCTCGCTATAGGCCATGGTGTCGAAGCAGTGATGGCGCACCATGGTCTCGTACCGCGCGCGCAGAAAGGCAACATTCTCCTCACCGCGCACAAAGCTCATATGCGGACAACGCCGGATGAACGACGACGGATCAGCGATCCAGCCTTTCTCGACCAGATGCGTCCAGAGCTGGCGGGACAGATCGAACTCCGTGTTCACGTCCAGCGCCTTGGCCATGTCAATGCTGCCATCGGAGCGACGCGTGGTGTAGTTCAGCTCGCAATAGGCAGCATGGCCAGTTCCCGCATTATTCCACGCTTCGGAACTCTCCTTGGCGCATGAATCGAGCGCCTCGAAAACACTGATCGTCAGGCTTGGGTCAAGCGACCGGATGAGGGCTGCGAAGCTCGCGCTCATGACACCGGCACCGATAAGGACGATATCGGGGCGCTCTTGGCAGGTCTGGGACATGAGGCAGCTCTTCCAGTCTTGTGAGGACGTATCGGGCGCATCCAGGCGAGCCCGCGAGGCCAGCAAGGAGTGCGAACGCTCTTCAAACACAGCTTGATAGCATCAATCGAGCCCCCAGGGGCCGGATCAGCCGGAGTTGATCATCCGATACAACGATTATCACATGGTTTGCGATACGTCCTGAACGCGCTGACAAGCCCAATGATCCCCGAGAGTGCATTTCCCAACCGAGCTCTGAGCGACGCGAAGTCCGGGGATGGACGTATGGTGGGCTCATCAAGATAGAGCCGACGGCTGATTTCGACCTGGATCACATGGACCTGCCGATCAGGCGTGCCATAGCGCTCGGTAATGTACCCTCCGGCATAAGGCCGGTTCCGGCCAACCGAAAACCCCTGCGCACCCAGCCGATGCGCGACCCCCTCGACAATTTCAGGTGCACAACTCGCGCCATGCAGGTCGCCCAGAATAATGTCCGGCAGACGGAGGTGGGGAATGGTCGGCATCGAGTGAAGGTCCAGCAGGACGCAGGTCCCGAACCGGCTTTTGCATCTTTCGATCATGCCCTCCAGCGCCTCGTGGTAGGGCAACCAGCACGAAGCGATTCGCTGCGTCGCCTCGGACACCGGCAACTGATAACGGTAGATCCCCCGCCCTGGCCCCGCGATACGCGCCATCATACCGAGCCCACTGCGCACCTTGGCTGTGTTTGTCAGACTTCCCTCGGGCAGACGTTCGCGAAACATGCCGGGATCGAGCTCCCAGGCATAGCGGTTTACATCGCAATAGGCCCGGGGAAACTGGGCACAGAGCAGCGGTATCCCCCATGAGGGAGCGGCCGCAAACAGCAGGTCGACATACGCGTCCTCACTGCGACGCAGGGAGGTAAGATCCAGGCGGGTCTGACTTAGAAAGCTTTGAGGATAAGCACGACCGGAATGGGGCGACGCCAAAATGAGTGGCGCCACGGGCGCGGCCACATCATGAAGCGAAAAACTGTTGGAAAGACAGAGCTCTGGCTCCCACGACGCGCTCTGGATCATTTTTTTTCCGCTACGGTGATTTTTTTAGAAAACCCATCTTGCCAGCCCCGTCAACGCCCGCTAAAACGCCGCTCACGGACCGGATGGGCGCATAGCTCAGCGGTAGAGCACTACCTTGACATGGTAGGGGTCACAGG